>Ga0111538_10003360_pt1 | contig 22397 bp, 17 predicted proteins | sample SoiMethybrSBSTD1_FD_79669 | JGI IMG/M metagenome (GOLD analysis project Ga0111538, IMG submission 79669) | Bulk soil microbial communities from a Populus tree surrounding site in Tennessee, USA - Soil MetaG P. TD hybrid SBSTD1 (version 2)... | ecosystem: Environmental > Terrestrial > Soil >...
ACCTGGGCCAGCACGTTGGAGCCACACACCAGATCGGCACGGGTGCCGGCGGCCACCAGCTCGCGGGCGGTGTGGCGGCTGAACAGCCTGGTGATGGTCGGTACGCCCCGCTTGATGGCTGTCTGGGCGACGTTGACGGCCGGCTCGACCCCGAGCACCGGGATGCCGGCGGCCACAAAATACTGGAGAAGATAGCCGTCGTTGCTGCCGAGTTCCACGACCTGACTGCGCGCGTGGAGGCCCAGGCGGCGCGTGATCATCCCCACGTAGGCCCTGGCGTGCGCCAGCCAGCTGTCGGAATAGGACGAGAAGTATGCGTACTCGGTGAAGATCGCCTCCGGTCGGACATACTCCTGGACCTGCACGAGGAAGCAGCGCTCACACACGTAGGCGTGAAGCGGGTAGAACGCCTCCATCTGGTTGAGCTGGTCCGCGGGCAGGAAGCTCTCACAGAGCGGCGACATGCCGAGATCCACGAAGGTGTGCCGCAGCGGCGCAGCACAGAACAGACAGTCGGCCATGCTACGCGGCCCTCCAGCGCAGCGTCGAGTCCACCCGGTTGGTGGCCAGCAGCTCCTTGAGGTGATGGATACGATTGAACCGCGGGCCCTCGCAGTCTTCGATCACGAGGCCGATCCGCCGGTAGGCGTCGTGGAGCTCCTGCGCGCCACGGCGCGCGTTCCATTGCGGTTTGAACTCCGGCAGCAGGCGATGGATCTTGCCGAAGTCCACGCGATAGCAGCGGGGGTCGGGGCCGCCGTCTCTGGCGTAGTCGATGTGCGCTCCGGGTACCACGTCCTGGACGATCTCCGCCAGCTCGCGGATGCGATAGTTCTCCTCGGTCTGCCCAACGTTGAACGCCTCGTTGTGGACGAGCTCGCGCCGCGCGGTGAGTACGGCGAGGAAGGCGCGCGCGATATCCTCGATGTGGACAATGGGCCGCCACGGTGTGCCGTCGCTCTTGATATGCACCCGCCCCTTGGCGTACGCCCATGCCGTGAGGTTGTTGAGCACGAGATCGAAGCGGAGCCGCGGTGATACGCCGTAGGCGGTCGCGTTGCGCAGGAACGTCGGGCTGAAGCGGTCGTCGGCCAGACGGGCCACATCCTTCTCGACGCGCACCTTCGAGATCGCATACGCGGTGATCGGTTTCAACTCGGCCGTCTCGTCCACGAAATCGTCGCCGGCCTGGCCGTAGCTGCTGCAGGAGGATGCGTAGAGGAAGCGTGGAACACGCGCCTCCTTGGCCAACCGTGCCAGCCGCACCGAGGCGGCGTGGTTGATATCGTAGGTGATCTCCGGGTTCAGGTCGCTCAGCGGGTCATTGGAGAGCGCAGCGAGATGGATCACCGCGTCCAAGCCCTCGAGGTCCCGGGCCTGGACATCGCGAAGATCGACGCGGAGCTGCGGCACGTCGAAGATTCCTGGATGGAAGGTACACTGCTCGAACAGGTCACTATCGAGGCCGACGATGGTGTGGCCAGCTTGCACCAGCATCGGAACCATCACCGTCCCGATGTAGCCCCTGTGCCCGGTCACCAATACTCGCATAGCCCTATCTTCCCGTACCGGACCACGGCTCTTTCGATGCTACCAGAAGCCGTTGGTGCGGCCGATGCGTTCGCTGATCAACCCCCCACCCAACCCTGGTGCATTCACGCCGGTCGTGCATCGGACGACCCACAGTGAGAAGAAGGATGCCCTGCGGCGACCTCTCACGCGTTGCGGGCCCGTTGGCTTTGGCCGCAATCCGGGCTGGCCGATGTTCTTGCCGTCTGGTCCTCGTACGTTCCCGCTCTCGCCCGCGCACTGCCGCCTAGCTCATGCCCGAGCACATGCTCGCGCACGATCCGTCTTAAGCCCTTACTGCGGTAGGGAACAGCGATATCCATGCCACAAAGCGACGCGCTTCAGACTCCATGTTTTTCGGGTACTTATGAGTCACTCCGGTCTCACCCGAGTGCCATTGAATCGAGTATTGCGCCGTCTGTTTACCCAGTCTCTTACCGGAGGTGACTCCTCGGTCACGGTCCTGGGGCGATCCCGATCGGCCGAGATAGCTCAAGGGCACGCACATTGCTGACCCTTCCAGCGAGAATGTCCACGCACGGCTCCCAGCCTCGTCGCCTGCAGGCCCTCGATGCAGCGCGCGGTGCCGCCATGCTGTTCGTGTGCATCTCCCATTTCGGCTGGGTCTACTTCGGCCGACTGCCCGAGCATGCGTTCGAAATGGCCACCCTTCAGCGCGTAGGCATGGTCGCGTCACCCACGTTCATCATGATCAGTGGCGTGCTGCTGGGCTTTCTCGCTCGCACCCGCCCTCTCGAGTTCGCCGCCCTGAGGACAAAGCTCGTCGATCGCGGTCTGTTCATGCTGACGATCGGACACGTCGTCATCGCGGTGGCGCACGCACCGGTCGCCGGCGGCATCGGCCCGGCCTTCGAGTGGGGCTTCATCACCGACGTGATCGCGGTGGGATTGATGATCGGCCCCTGGCTCGTCACACGCGTCCCGCCCGGATCACGTCTCGTGCTGGCCGGTGCGGCCTACGCGCTCACCTGGATCACGGTGGCGTTGTGGCAGCCGGAGAGTCCCGCCCTGGAGCGCGCCAAGGAATACCTCCTCGGCCCCTCACACTTCCTGGACGGCGGCAATCCGCGTCTCGTCTTCGAGTGCTTCCCGCTCGTTCCTTGGCTCGCGGTGTACGTTGCGGCCACCGTTCTCGGCGAGTATCTCGGCCGACGCTCCGCCGCTGGAAGAGGCGGTGAGACCATCCCCATACTGGTTCGTGTTGCAGTCGGGTGCGTGCTCGGCGTCCTCGTCGTCAAGGGTGTGCCGTTCGTGTTGAAGATCTCCGCACTGGCCCCGACGACGGTGCTGGTCTGGACTCTTGGCTGGCCCTTCCAGAAGCAGCCACCTTCGCCCGCCTACCTCGGTGTCTATGCCGCATTCGGCCTGCTCTTGGTCTGCGGGCTGTTCGCCCTCGACGCCCGTGCGGCGCTTCGCTCGTGGATCGCGGTCCTCGCCACGCTCGGCCGCGCTTCGCTGGCCGTGTTCCTCGTGCAGTACTACCTCTACTTCACCTTGCTGGCGTGGTGGAATCCCCACTACTCGGCCTTCTGGCCCCTGCTCTTGCTGGGATCGCTCACGATCGTCGTGGGGGTCGGACTGCTGTGGGGTCGGATCGGCAACAACGACCTGTTCAGCGTGGGCTATCGCCGGCTCGCCGCGGTCAGCTCGACGGCTGCCTCAGCTCGCTTCTGAGTCCTACCGTACGCCGCCTTGATCGCCTCGTCGTTCGGGAGTAGCCTCTTCTCGAGTCAACGCGGGAGCTCGGGGAACCGGGCTGAGAGGGCGGTTGAGCGCCGCCGACCGCATGAACCTGACCTGGTTAATACCAGCGGAGGGAGATCCCAATGTCCGTCTCGCATCCTGCGTCGCGCAAGATCTATATCCCTGGCTCGCGTCCCGACCTGCGTGTACCCATGCGCGAGGTCTGCCTGCACGGCGGCGAGCCGCCGCTGCGTCTCTACGACACCGGCGGCCCGTGGACCGATCCGGACGCCCACCCCGACATCAAGCAGGGCCTCGTGGCGCTGCGGCAGCCGTGGATCCTCGACCGCGGCGACGTGCAGGAGCTGCCGGGACCGACGTCGGCGTACCGCCGCACGCGCGACGAGGACCCCGCGCTGGGCGGTGTGCGCTTCGCCTCCGTCCGCCGCCCCCTGCGCGCGCAGCCGGGCCGAGTCGTCACCCAGATGCGCTACGCGCGGCAGGGCGTGGTGACACCCGAGATGGAGTTCATCGCCATCCGGGAGGGCATGCCGGCCGAGGTGGTGCGCGACGAGGTGGCGCGCGGGCGGGCAATCATCCCGGCCAACGTCAACCACCCGGAGACCGAGCCGATGATCATCGGCCGGAAGTTCCTGGTGAAGATCAACGCCAACATCGGCAATTCAGCGGTCGCCTCCTCCATCGAGGAGGAGGTCGAGAAGATGCGCTGGTCGATCCGCTGGGGCGCCGACACGGTGATGGACCTCTCGACCGGCAAGAACATCCACGAAACGCGCGAGTGGATCCTGCGTAATTCGCCGGTGCCGATCGGGACCGTGCCGATCTACCAGGCGCTGGAGAAGGTCGGCGGCGTGGCCGAGGACCTCACCTGGGATCTGTATCGCGACACGCTCATCGAGCAGGCCGAGCAAGGCGTGGACTATTTCACGATCCACGCCGGCGTGCTGCTGCGCTACGTGCCGCTGACCGCCAAACGCGTCACCGGCATCGTCTCGCGCGGTGGGTCGATCATGGCCAAGTGGTGCCTGTCTCATCACCAGGAGTCATTCCTCTACACGCACTTCCGTGAGATCTGCGAGATCATGGCCGCCTACGACATCTCGTTCTCGCTCGGCGACGGCCTGCGGCCGGGATGCACCGCCGATGCGAACGACGAGGCACAGTTCGCTGAGCTGGACACGCTGGGCGAGCTGACGCGCACCGCGTGGGAGCACGACGTGCAGGTCATGATCGAGGGGCCCGGCCATGTGCCGATGCATCTGATCAAGGAGAACATGGACCGGCAGCTCGCCGTCTGTCACGAGGCGCCATTCTACACACTGGGACCGCTCACGACCGACATCGCTCCCGGCTACGACCACATCACCTCCGCCATCGGGGCGGCGATGATCGGCTGGTTCGGCACGGCGATGCTCTGCTACGTGACGCCCAAGGAACACCTCGGGCTGCCCAACCGCAAGGACGTCAAGGACGGTGTGATCGCCTACAAGATCGCCGCCCACGCCGCCGACCTTGCCAAGGGTCATCCGGGCGCACGCGAGTGGGACGACGCCCTGTCGAAGGCGCGCTTCGAGTTCCGCTGGGAGGACCAGTTCAACCTCTCGCTCGATCCCGAGACCGCGCGCGAGTTCCACGACGAGACGCTGCCGGCCGACGGGGCCAAGCTCGCCCACTTCTGCTCGATGTGTGGGCCGAAGTTCTGCTCCATGAAGATCACCCAGGAAGTCCGCGAGTACGCCGCCCAGCAGGGCGTGGCGTCCGAGGCCGTGGTCCTGGCCCAGGGTCTGCGCGAAAAAGCCGCCGAGTTCAAGAAGACCGGCGGCGAGATCTACCGCCCCGCCTGAGACTGGCACCATCCGCCGCGGGCGCCTTGCGGGGCGCCCGCGGCGCGTCTATCCTTCGCGCCATGACCACTCTCACTCCGTCCAAGCTCATGGGTGCCGAGGTCAAGCGCAAGGAGGATCCGCGCATGATCACGGGCACGTCGACCTATGTCACTGACGTGGTGGTGCCCGGCATGCAATGGGTGGCGTTCGTGCGCAGCCCCCACGCTCACGCGCGCATCCGGCGTATCGATATCAAGCCGGCACTGCAGGTGCCCGGCGTCCGCATGGTCGTCACGGGCGACGACATCCGCAAGCTGGCCAAGGCGCTGCCCCCGGCGAGCGCCTCGGCCGAGGGCGGCGCCAGCAGCGGCGCGCCGGGGCGCCAGCACTGGGCGCTGTCGACGGAGGTGGTCCGCCACGTCGGTGAGGCGGTGGCGGCGGTGGTGGCCGACTCCGACTACGCCGCCCACGACGGCGTCGAGGCCGTGGTGGTCGACTGGGAGCCGCTGCCGGCGGTCACCGACATCTTCGCCGCGATGGGCGACGGCGCTCCGCAGCTCCACCCGGATGCCCCGCAGAACATCGAGCACAAGAACCAGATCAAGTCCGGCGATCCCGACGCGGTCTTCGCCAAGGCCAAGCGCGTGGTGAAGCAGCGGATCGTCAGCCAGCGCCTGTGCAGCGTTGCGATGGAGCCGCGCGCCTGCGTGGCCGCGCCCGATCCCACCACGCGCGGCCTGGTGGTGTGGGCCACACACCAGGCGCCGCACAACCTCCGGGCGGATCTCGCCGGCGTGCTGGACATGGATCAGAACCTGATCCGTGTGATCAACCCGGACATGGGCGGCGGCTTCGGCAACAAGTTCGGCTGCTACGCCGAGGACGTGGTGCTGGCCGCCCTCGCGCGGCACCACCGCCTGGCGCTCAAGTGGGTCGAGACGCGCGTGGAGCACATGGTGGCCACCACGCACGGGCGGGCCCAGGTCGCCGACCTCGAGGCCGCGGTGGAAGACGACGGGACCATCACCGCGCTGCGCATGAAGGTGACCGCGAACATCGGCGCCTACCCGGTCTTCACCTTCATTCCCGACCTCACGCTGTCCATGGGCGTCGGCGTCTACAAGTTCACCGCCGTCGATCTGCAGTCCACGTGCGTCTTCACCAACACGACGACGGTGGCGGCGTATCGTGGGGCCGGCCGGCCGGAAGCCGCCTACTACCTGGAGCGGCTGGTCGACATCGTCGCGGCCGAGCTCGGGAAGCCGCCGGAAGAGGTGCGCCGGCGCAACTTCATTTCCCCCAGCGCCTTCCCCTACGCGACGCCGACCGGCCAGAACTACGACTCCGGCGAGTACGACCGCGCGTTGACCAAGGCCCTCGGTATGGCCGGGATCGACCAGCTGCGCCGCGAGCAGAAGGAGCGCCTGCAGCGCAACGACCGCACGCTGCTCGGGATCGGCCAGGCCGTCTACGTGGAGATGTGCGGCTTCGGCCCCTACGAGAGCGCGGTGGTGCGGGTGGAGCCGTCGGGGACGGTCACCGCCTACACGGGCACCTCGGCCCACGGCCAGGGGCACGAGACGACGTTCTCGCAGATCATCGCCGACCACCTCGGCGTGGACTTCGACAAGATCGTGGTGCGGCATGGCGACACGGCGGCGGTACAGATGGGCAACGGCACCGGCGGCAGCCGGAGCGTCGCCGTCGGCGGCACCGCCATCCTGAACGCCACCCTGAAGGTGCAGGAGAAGGCGCGACGCATCGCGGCCAGCATGCTGGAGGCCGCCTTCGAGGACGTCGTGCTGGAGTCCGGGCGCTATCACGTCAAGGGCGCGCCGTCCAAGGCGCTGGGGCTCGCGGACATCGCCGCGATGGCGCACGGGGAGACCCTCGCCCAGGGCCTCGAGCACGGACTGGAAGCGACCGATTTCTTCCGCCCGGTCCAGCTCGTCTATCCCTTCGGCGCCCACGTGGCGGTGGTGGAAGTCGACCGCGACAGCGGAGCGGTCCGCCTGCGCGACTACGTCTCCGTCGACGACTGCGGCGTGCGGATCTCGCCCACACTGGTGGCCGGCCAGGTTCACGGGGGCCTGGCCCAGGGCATCGCCCAGGCGCTCTGGGAGGAGCTCGTCTACGCGGACGACGGCCAGCTCACCACCGGCTCGCTGATGGATTACGCGGTGCCGCGGGCCGAGGACTTCCCGTCATTCCGCGCCGACTCGACGGTCACGCCGACGCCGTTCAACGCGCTGGGGGCCAAGGGGATCGGTGAGGCGGCCACGATCGGCTCGACGCCGGCCGTCGCCAACGCGGTGATCGATGCGCTACGGCCGTTCGGGGTGAAGCACCTCGACATGCCGTTCCGACCAGGGATGCTCGCGCGCTAGCGAACGACGCGGTCGCGACGGACTATCGCCGACCGGGTCCCTTGAGGAGCCAGTCGATCGCGGCCGAGCCATCGGTCTCCGACTCGGTCGGCTCGGGTCGGGCGGCCCTGGGCGAGCCAACCGACGCCGATTCAGCCGAAGGCGTCGACGGCGTCGTCGCGACCGGGACCCTCGGAACCGCCGGCTCCGCAACCCTCGGCACCGGGGGCTGCGCGACCGGTGCCGGGGGCGCCGCGACAACCGCTGGCGGGGCCGTGACCACTGCTGGCGGCGGCGCGACCGGGGCCGGGGGCGCCGCGACAACCGCTGGCGGGGCCGGCGCCACCGCTGGCCGTGGCGCGACCGGCACAGGTGCCGGTGCGACCGGCGTAGGCTTCGTCGCGACGGCCGGCGGCGCCGGAGGCTTGGGAGGCGTTGCCGGAGCGACGGGCGCTGGGGCTACGGACGGCGGCGCGGTTGCCGGCACTGGGCTCGTCGCAACGGAAGGCGCCTGTGGCTCCTTCGTCGGTGTCGGAGTCGCCGAGGCCGGCGCGGAGTCCTTGGCTGCCGGGGACGCTGCCAGCGAGTCACCCGCGGTGACCTGGATCGACGTGGCGTACCGGGCGTTGTCGCGGACCTCGTACAACACCCTGACCGGCAGATCCTTCCACAGGTCGCCGATGGCGCCTTGCTTGCCGTTCACAACGATCGCCGTCTCGTTGGTCACGAGGAGGACGACCGGCCGGATGCCAAGCGGGCTCGTCGAGATGTCGACGGTACGGGCCTCACGATCGACACGTCCGACGTAGCCGGCCATGTCGCCCATCACCTTGCCACCGTTGCGCTGCAGCGAGGCGTCCGGATCATCCGGCCACAGCACGTTGCGCGTCACCAGCGCGGTCACCCCGAGCACCGTGACAATGGCGATGCCCGCGGCGATCCGGGAAAGTCGCTGTGCCGTCACTCGTCCAGTACTCCCTTGATGGCTTCGAACACCGGATTCAGACCCGGTTGCTTGGCGGTCGTCGTCGAGGCCGGGGCGGCGGCCTTGCCCAGATACTTGCGCACGCAGTCGTACTGCTCCCACCCGCGCAACGGATAGTTGAGATCGACCGCCTTCCACTTGGGGTGGCCGTTCTGCTGGAGCCAGGTGAGACGGGTGGAAACCGTTTGCGCGACCTTGCCCACGAGATCGCAATCCTTACGGCGGAAGTCGAACGACACCAGCACGGCCTTGGCCGCCACGGTCGCGGTCGCGGCCGGCTGCCAGGCGTACGTGCCCGCCGGAATCGACGCGGTCGGATAGAACTCCACGATGCTCTTGTTGGTGATGGGGATCAGCGCCAGCCCGTCCTTGTCGGTCACATCTTCCGTGAGCAGGCGGACCGGGTACCCGGCCACGTAGAACATCGCGTCGATCCGCCCGGCCTTCAGCTCGGCCAGGGCCTCGCCGGTGTCGATGGGGACCATCTCGCTGGGAGTGACCTCGGACAGCTTGAAGAGCAGCCGAGCGGTCAGATACGTGCCGCTGCCGTCGCGTCCAACGGCGACCCGCTTGCCGGCCAGGTCGTCGAAGTCGGCGATCCCGCGCTTGCCGAGGACGTGCACTTCCTCGTTGTAGAGCGGAAAGACCATCTTGGTTTTCTTGGCGATCCGCGTGAGCACCGGATCGCTCTGCAGGCGCGCGACGAAGGCGAGCACGTCCGATTGCACGATGCCCAGCTGCACGCCCGGCCGCTGATAGACCGCGAAGATGTTCTCGATCGAGCCCTTGGAGGGATGCACCGTCACGTTGATGCCGTTCGGCTTCACCAGCTTCTGCAGATCGAGACCGAACTGATAGTACGTGCCCTTGTCGGAGCCGGTGATGACCCCGACGTCCTCGGCGAGGCCGAGCCCTACGGAACCCAACAGGATGAGGACGACGACCGCCAGACCAGCGCTCCAGCGTTGGTTCACCGAGATTCCCCCTCGTGCGGTATGTGGACGTCGGATCGCCGCGCGCTCCGGAGTGAGGACTGACCGCCCCGAGCAATCATTCGCTCGGCCCTCCAGATCATAGTGGTCTGCCAACTTCGCACGGGCCGCCGACGGCTGTCAAGCGGCGTTCCGGGCCCCGCGCGCGGCGCGAAACGAGCACCGTCAGAGACTTTTACCATCTCGCCGCGCGCTCCCGGGTGGTCTCCGTCATGTGCCCATTTTCGTTAGGTTTGCCCGGAACGGCAGGACTCGTGCACCGATGTGGTCCAGAGACGGATTCGGAGGACCTTGTGTGACCCTCGCGCGAACCATCCTGATGGATACGGATCGGACTCATATGACTTCCGCCTCGCCCAGCGACCAGCGTCAGCCCCGACACGTCGTGATCATCGCTCGCCACTATGCCGCGCTGTTCGAGTACGTCCGGGGCCGCTTCGCTGCCGAGGGCAACGTCGAGGTGATCCTCGACCGCCGGGGGGGTGGCGATCGGCGGCGGCGTACGGCGCGGACCACCGCGGAACGGCGCACGCGAGAACGGCGACGCCGGCCTCACGTGGACGATGCCCTGCGCCTGGAGTCGATGCAGTTCGTGACGATCTGCTGAGAGGGACTACCGAGCGACGGCGCGGATGGTCCTCGTCAGCTCGCTGACGTCGATCAGCGGCTTACCGAGAATCGACGACACGCCCAGCCGTCGCGTGACATCGCGATTGACCACGTCGCCGAACGCCGACAGGATGACCACCGGGATCTCCCGCCAGGCATCCACCTCACGAAGGCGTGCCAGGACCTCCATCCCCTGAAGCGACCCGTGCGGCATCCCTAGATCGAGGACGATCACGTCGGGAAGACCCTCGCGGAGCGCGTCGAAGATGTGGGCGGCCAACGGAATCGCGCGGACGGAGAGGCCGGCGGCTTCCAGCGTTTCTGCGAAGAGCCCGCGTACCGCGGTGTCATCTTCGACGAGCAAGACGGACGTGGACGCCATGGCCCATGATACAGCGCGCCCGCGCCGGAAAGGGAGTCTCGACACCGGGCGGTCAGCGCCGGGGGTGTCAGGAGACCTTACAATCCTTGAGCCCGGTCCCTCAGGCGTTCCACTGCTGCATCCCACCCACCGACACATCGGGCTCGTTGGGGGTCGGGTCCAGCGCGGTCGCGTAGCGGCGGAGCTTGTACTGCAGGCCTCGCAGGCTGATCCCCAGCTGGCGGGCCGCCTTGGTGCGGTTGCCGTCTGCGCGCTTGAGCGTCTCCAGGACGTACCAGCGCTCGAGCTCTTCGAGCCGGAGACCGAGGGGCGCGAGCGGAACCGACGCGCCGGGTGTCTCGGACAGCTCCCGTGTCAGCGAGGGAAAGTGCTCGAGGTCGATCCGGTCGCCGTCCGCCAGCACCAGGGCCTGTTCGATCCAGTTCTTCAGCTGGCGCACGTTGCCCGGCCAGGAGTAGGTCATCAGCGCGGTCATGGCCCGCTCGGTGAGGTCCCGGATCTCCTGGCGCCGCCCCGAGGTCAGCCCACGGAGGAAATGCGCGACGAGCAGCGGGATGTCCTCGCGCCGCTCCCGCAGCGGGGGCATGGCAATCCGGATCACCGCGATGCGGAAGTAGAGATCCTCGCGGAACGTCTTCTTGGCCACCGCCTGTCGCAGGTCGCGATTCGTGGCGGTGATGATCCGCACGTTCACCCGCTGGGGCTGACTGCCGCCCACCATCGTGAACTCGCCGGTCTGGATCGCGCGCAGGAGCTTGGCCTGCAGATGCGAGGCGAGCTCCGTGATCTCGTCGATGAACAGCGTGCCGGTGTGGGCCTGCGCGAAGACGCCCTGGCGCGTCGCCACCGCGCCGGTGAACGCCCCGCGCACGTGACCGAACAGGTGGCTCTCGATCAAGCCTTCGGCAATCGTGGAGCAGTCCAGCGTGATGTAGGGGCGATCCCGCCGCGGGCCAGCGACGTGCAGCGCGCGCGCGACCAGCTCCTTGCCCGTTCCGTTCTCACCTTCGATGCAGACGTTGGCGTCCCACGACGCCGCCTTCTGGATGATCGCGTGAATCTCGCGCATGCGCGCGGCTTCTCCGACGATATACGGCAGCTCTTCGTTTCCCAGTAAGGTGAGCGGACTCACGTTGGCTCTCTTTCCCCTTGCTAGCCGACCGCCCTCCAGCGGAGGTGTAATACTAGGGTCCGCGTGAAAAGTCGACAAGCTTTTCGACATCGGCGAAATTGCGCTATCCCGTTCTTGCATACCGGCGCAAGAGGTATGCACGGGATATACCAGAATTGTGCTACAGCTTTTTATCAGTTTCCATGCATATTTACGAAATCGAGTGCGGGTCGTTTAGGGGGGGGTTGACCATAAAACATCCAGACAGAATATGCGCACCGGTCAGGCCTTGACCAGGCAGGAAGCCCGATCGGCGGGGGGTCAAACGAAGAGCGGGCTGCTTCCCTCGGGCCGGGGGCGGGGGGTTTCGGGGCGGGTACCGTTCTCGCGGACCCGACGCCGGGCTGACCACCACTCCTCGTACGGGTCAGGCGCCGTGCTGGCGCTGGCCCGGCGACGCAGCAAGTAGACGACGAGGCCGGCGAAGCTCAGAGGAATCGCGGCGCCGACCGCCCACAGCCCCCACGTCTTTCCGCTGGTCCCGTTCGCTCCGTTCGTCGGGGTCGAGCCATTTGAACCGTTGGTGGACACAGAGCCCTCCGAGGGCCTTGCCGCGTGACATCACGCGCCTACCCGATTGGCTGAACCAATAACCGGCAACCTCCATGCCAGAGGGCGAAGTCAGGGTTTGCGAGAAGATGCGAGGGGTGCCGCGCCGTCCAGGCACGCATCGGTTGCGCGGACCGGCACGGTCTTGCGCACGCGGGGAGCGACGAGGGCGGCTCAGGCGTCCAGCGTGTCGGGATCGATGCCGTGCTCGGTCAGCTTCTTGCGAAGGGTGTTGCGGTTGATGCCGAGGATCTGCGCCGCACGGACCTGGTTGCCGCTGGTCTCGCGGAGCACGGCGCGGAGCAACGGCTTCTCCACGAGGCCGATCATCAGGTCGTAAAGATTCGCGCTCGCGTGCTCGCGCAGGCCGCGCACGCACTCGATCAGCTTGCGCTCGATGATCTCTTCCAGCGAGGCGTCCACGGCCACCGAGGCCGCCGCCGAGACGGGCCCGATCGGGAGGTGTTCCGGCATGATGACATTGCTGGTGGCCATCACGATCGCGCGCTGCACCACGTTCTCCAGCTCGCGCACGTTGCCCGGCCAGTCGTGGCCGACCAGGCGGTCGAGCGCGTCGGGCGCGACCCCACGATCCCCGAGGTCGACGGCATACTTCGCCAGAAAGTGCTCGACCAGCAACGGGATGTCGCGCCGCCGCTCGCGCAGGGGCGGCAGGTTCAGGGTGACCACGTTGAGCCGGTAGTAGAGATCCTCGCGAAACTTCCCCTCGCGCATCAGGGCCTCGAGATCACGGTTGGTGGCCGCCAGCACCCGGACGTCGATCCGGATCGATTCGTGACCGCCCAGCCGCTCGATCGTCCGCTCCTGCAGCGCGCGCAGCAGCTTGCTCTGCAGCTCCAGCGGCATGTCGCCGATCTCGTCGAGATAGAGCGTGCCGGCGTGGGCCAGTTCGAACTTGCCGAGGCGACGCTCCTTGGCGTCGGTGAAGGCGCCGCGCTCGTGTCCGAACATCTCCGATTCGAGCAGCGTGCCGGGAATCGCCGCGCAGGACACCGCGACGAACGGGCGGCCGGCCCGCCGGCTGTAGTGATGGATGGCCCGCGCGACCAGCTCCTTGCCCGTGCCCGATTCGCCGCGCAGGAGCACCGTCACGTCGCTGCCGGCGACGCGACCGATCGTCTTGTAGACGTCCTGCATACGCGGGTGACGACCGATCAGCGCGCTGAACTCGCGGACTTCCTGCAAGCCGGCCTTGAGCCGGGCCACCTCCTGCGTCAGCCGCCCGGCCTGCAGGGCGCGCTCGGCCATCAGGAGCACCTCGTCGAGGTCGAAGGGCTTGGTGAGATAGTCGTAGGCGCCGCGCTGCATCGCCTGGATGGCGGTCTCCATCGTGCCGTGCGCAGTCATCACCACCACGCACGCATCCGCGCGGATCTCGCGCATGCGGGCCAGCGCGCTGAGGCCATCGACCCCCGGCATGCGGATGTCGAGGAACACGAGATCGTAGGCCTCCGCCTCGACGGCCCGGGTGGCGGCGGTACCGTCCTTCACCGACGTCACCTCGTACCCGGCCTGACGCAGGCCTTTTTCCAGCACCCAGCGGAGGCTGTCCTCGTCGTCGGCGATCAGGATGCGTGCGCTCATGTCAGCGGGCGATCGGCAGGAAGCACGTGACGGCGGTGCCCCGGCCCTCGGTGCTCTCGACATGGATCGCGCCCCGATGCTGCTCGAGCACCTGGTGGCAGATGGCCAGGCCCAGGCCGAGGCCACGCTCCTTGGTGGAGAAGAACGGATCGAAGATCCGCGCCCGCACCGCCGCCGGGATGCCCGCCCCCTCGTCCACCACCTGCGCCTCCACCATCGCGCGCTGTCCGGCGCCCAGGTCCATCTTGCCGAACAGCGTGTTGAGGCTGACCCGCGTCGTCAGCGTGAGATGTCCTCCGTCGGCCATGGCCTCGATCGCGTTGCGCACCAGATTGTGGAACACCTGCATCAGCCGGTCCTCGTCGCCGAGGATCGGCGGCAGACTCGGATCATACCGCCGCACGATGCTCACCCGCCGGTCGCGTGCGCTCTCCTCGTGCAGCAGCGCGATCCGCTCCAGCAACTGATGGAGGTTCAGGGGAACCGGACGGATCGGCGCGGGCCGGGCCAGGTTCAGCAGCATCTCGATGATCCGGTTGACGCGATCGACCTCGGTCAGCAGCACCTGCGTGTATTCGTGCAGGGCCGACTCCGCCCCCAGCTCGCGTCCGAGCAGCTGTACGGCACCGCGAATGGCGCCGAGCGGGTTGCGAATCTCGTGCGCCAGCCCCACCGCCATGCGACCAGCGGCCGCCAGTGTCTCGCCGCGCCGCACCTCCGCCTCCAGCTGGCGGATGCGGGAGAGATCGCGCACGACGGCCACCGCCGCCTCGGCGCGGCCTCCACGGTCGAAGAGCGGCGCCGTCACGATGCTGACCGGCACCTCCCGGTGATCGGGTCGCTCGATCACGCCCTCGGCTTCCGACCGGCTCTCGCCGGTGGCGAGCGTCTCCGACAGCCGGCGCACGATCGAGGCGTCGCCCGCGAAGACCTCCTTGAGCAGTCGCCCCTCGGCCCGCCGGGCCGACCGCTCGGTGAGCACCTCGGCGGCCGCGTTCCAGAAGACGACCCGCAGCGCGTCGTCCACCGCGATGACGGCATCGGGAAGACCGGCCAGCACCGCCTGGAAGTTCACGGGCGTCGCGTAAGGCTCACGCCAGCGCCAGGTCCGGCGTGGCGTTGAGCGTGAGGGGGGCGCGCTCGCCGGCAGCCAGGCGAACGGTGCCGGCGGCGGTGATCATCGCCGCGTTGTCCGTACACAGGCCGGGGGGTGGGATGTGCAGCCGGATGCCGTGCTGCTCCGCCTCGGCGTACAGCGCCGTGCGCAGAGGACCGTTGGCGGCCACGCCCCCGGTGAGCACGACCCGCTTCACCCCGATGCGAAGCGCCGCACGCACCGTCTGGCGCACCAGCATCTTCACCACCGCGGCCTGGAACGACGCCGCCACGTCCGCGACCTGGGCTTCGCCGAGGGGCCCGTGGCGCCGCACGTAGAGCGAGACAGAGGTCTTGATGCCGCTGAACGAGAAATCGCTCGCGCCGTCGGTCATCTGCGCCAGCGGAAACTCGATCGCGCGGGGGTCGCCGCGCTCGGCCGTGCGCTGGATGATCGGCCCGCCCGGGAACCCCAGGCCCAGGAGCTTGGCCACCTTGTCGAATGCTTCGCCGGCGGCGTCGTCTCGGGTCTGGCCGACCAGGTGGTACGTCAGCGGCGCCGAGGCGTGGTAGAGCGCGGTGTGGCCGCCCGAGACGACCAGGGCCAGGAAGGGATACTCGGGCGCTTCCTCGGTGAGGAACGATGCGTAGACGTGGCCCTCGAGGTGGTTGACGCCGACCAGGGGCAGACGGTGGACCCAGGCCAGGGCCTTGGCCATCGAGCAGCCCACCAGCAGCGAGCCGACCAGACCGGGGCCGTAGGTCACCGCGATGCCGTCGAGGTCACCGAGCGCGACGCCGGCGTCGGTCAGCGCTTTTTCGACGACGGGCACGATCATCTCGATGTGCCGTCGCGAGGCCAGCTCCGGCACCACGCCCCCGTACGGCGCGTGGACGTCGTCCTGCGAGGCCACCACGCTCGACAGCACGCGCCGGCCGTCGGCGAGGACCGCGGCGGCGGTCTCGTCGCACGACGTCTCGATGCCGAGCACGACCTTGCCCATTACGTCCTCTCGGTGCCCAAATTCGGGGCACGGGTCTCCGAAAATACGAGAGGCGATGTCATCCCGGGCGCCGCTGCGCCCGGCCGGCATCGCCTCCGTACGTAGCGCGTCAGTTCTGCGACTGCGACCGGGGCTGCGACGCTGCTCCCGCCTGCGGACCGCTAGCGGGTCGGCGCGAATCGGCGGTCCGCATCGTCTTCACGACTTCGATGGCCTTCTGCAGCTGCACGTCCTTCTTGAGGTCCTCCAGCGGATCGGCGGACGGCAACGGCCGCTCCTTGGGGGGCGTCGTCTCCTTCGGCACGTCGATCACGACGTCGGGCGTGATGCCCTTGCCGTGGATCGAGCGCCCCTTCGGGGTGAAGTACTTCGCCGTGGTCAGCCGGAGCCCGGAGCCATCCGACAGCGGGATGATGGTCTGCACCGAGCCCTTGCCGAACGTCTGGGTGCCCACGATCGTCGCCCGGCCCCAGTCCTGGAGCGCACCGGCCACGATCTCGGAAGCCGAAGCGCTGCCGCCGTTCACGAGCACCACCATCGGCATCTGCGCGTAGCCCTTCTTGGGATGCGCGGAGAACCGCATGTTCTGGTTGCGCACGCGCCCTTCCGTGTAGACCACCAGCTTGCCGTCGTCGATGAACTTCTCGCTCACCTCGACCGCGGCGGTGAGCAGACCGCCCGGATTGTTGCGCAGGTCGAGGATCAGCGCCTTCATCCCGCCCTTGGAGAACTTCTCGAGCTGGGCCTCCAAGTCGTGGGGGCTCTGCTCCTGGAATTGCCGCAGCTTGAGGTACTCGATGCCGTCGCCGAGCTCGACCGCCCGGACCGACTGCACGCGGATCTGCTCGCGGACGATGTCGAAGTCCTTGGGCTCGGTCCACCCCTCTCGCACGATGCTGATCGTGACCTTGGAGCCGGGCTTGCCACGCATGCGCTTGACTGCGTCCGCCAGCTGCATGTCCTTGGTCGACAGCCCGTCGATCTTGACGATGCGATCGCCGGTGTGCAGGCCCGCCCGGTAGGCCGGCGTGCCGTCGATCGGCGCCACCACGGTGAGGATGTCGTCCTTCAGCGTGATCTCGATACCGAGACCGCCGAAGCTGCCCGAGGTCTCTACCTGCATTTCACGATAGCTCTCGGGGTCGAGGAAGGAGCTGTGCGGGTCGAGGCCCCGCAGCGTCCCCTTGATGGCGTTGTAGATCAGATCCTTGGGCGGGACCTCGTCCACGTACTGGTTCTGCACGATGGACAGGACCTCGGTGAACAGCCGGAGCTGCTCGTAGGTGGCTGCGTTGTCCGTTACCTTGCTGACCGCGGAGCCGCCCAGTGAGAGCGTGAGCACCACGAGCAGCGTGCCGATGACGAAAGCCTTCTTCATGGATTCCCCCTGAGAACCACCCAACTCAGCTCCGCTGCCGGAGCCACTGCTCGGGGTCCTGCGGCTTACCCTGGTAGCGAACCTCGAAGTACAGCCGCGGTCCCTCCAGCGAGCCCGTGTCCCCGACCGTTCCGATTCGCTGTCCCTGCCGCACGTCGTCGCCTTCCTTCACCTGGATCTCGGCCATGTGCGCGTACAGGGTGTAGTACTCGTTGTCGTGATCCAGGATGATCAGGTTCCCGTACCCCTTGAACCATCCCGTGTAAATGACGTGGCCGGCATACACGGCCCCCACGTCGCGCCCCTGGTTCGCCTCGATGTCCACGCCGTTGCGCTGCGTTCGCGTGCCGAAGCGCGGGTGGACCTGGGCGCCGTATGCCGCGATGATGCGCCCTTCCGTGGGCCACGGCAGGCGACCCCGCAAGCTGCCGAAGCCCACCCCTGGTGACTCGGTCCCGGGCTTGGCCGGCGGCACCCGCGCCAGGCGACGCTGCTTGGCCTGCAGGTCGCGGATGAAGACTTCGAGCCGCTTGGTCGCCTCGGTGAGCTCACCAATCGCACGCTCATGATACGCGCGCTCGTCCCGTACCCTGGCCAGCAGGGTGCGTCGGGTCGCGGCATCACGGTCGACTTCGGTTTGCTCACGCTGAGCGTCAGATCGGAGGTCGGCCAGCTCGCGCTGCCGGGCTTCTTCCCGGCGTCGCCGGTCGTCCAAGCGGTCCGAAGTTCCACGATACTCCTGGATCAAACGGGCGTCCAGAGTCGCCAGACTTGTCAGGTGCCTGACCGCGACCGCTCGGGCCACCGGGTCGTCCCCTCCGAATAGTAACGGTAGGGCACCCCCCTGGGCGTGGACCTTGTAGACGGCCCGCAGGCGGCGGGCCAGGGCCTGCTCCTGGCTGGCCCGCTGCCGTTCGAGGCCTTGGATCTCGGTCCGGACACCGACCACGTCCGCCTGCGCCTTCTTGATCCGCGCATCGATCCGCCCGATGTCCCGCTGCTTGTCGGCCAGGCGCTGCTCAACCTGGTCAAGCTCGGCCAGGAGCGAGGTCTCCTTGGCCCGGGCCTCGGCGACCTTGCGTCGCTCCTCCTTGAGCTTCTCCTCGGTCTGGCGCAGCTTCCGCTGCTCGGTCTGGATCGGGTCCTCGGTCTTCTTGGTGGGGGGCGCCTGGGCCCCCGCCTGAGCCGTGACGGCGACGATCACGACCAGGGCGGTCAGCAGCCGACGGGAGGCGCTCATGCCTCGGGCCGCCCGCGGGCCAGCAGGCCCCCGATTCCCCCGAGCAGGGTCCCCGCCAGCATCAGAGCGACGATGGTCAGGGGGGGCAGGAACGCGAGCCGGGCCACGCCGAGCACCTCGCTCACGAGCGGCTCCAGCCGCGGTCCCAGCAGCGCATAGCAGACGATCAGCACCCAGACCGCCAGCACGGCTCCCATCAGCCCCTGCATCATCCCCTGCAGCAGCAGCGGCATGCGGACGACGTGCTCGGGAGCACCGACTAGCCGCATGATCTCCATCTCGTCCCGCCGCGCGTGCAGGACCAGCGTGGTCGCCGTCGTGACCGTCAGGATGGCGGCCAGGGCCAGCACGGCGCCGACGCCGAGGCCGAAGACCCAGAGCAGACGCTGGCCGTGGGCGAAGCGCTCGATCCAGTCCACGCCGCCGCCGATCTCGTCGCTCTCCGGCAGGGTGGCCAGCCGCGTCACCAGCGCACGAGCGCCCTCGAGCGTCGACCCCTCGTCGGTCGGCGTGATCTCCAGCGACGCCGGCAGCGGGTTCTGCGGCAGCGAGTCGGCCACCGAGGCGTCCTTGCCGAGGACCTGCCGGAGGGTGCCCAGGGCCTCGGCCTTGCCCACGTAGCGCACGGACGCCACGCCGGGCATGCGTCGGACGCGCTCGGCCAGAGCATTGGCTTCTGCGGCCGGCGGCTCGCGCTTGAGGTAGACGACGATCTTCACGCGCTCGCGGAACTGGGCGACGGCCTGACCGAGGTTGGACGACAGCAGCCAGAAGGCCCCCAGCGCGGCGAGCGAGAGCGTGATCAGCATGATGGCGCTGACCGCCACCCGGCCGGCGCGGCGTAGATCCCTCAGCGCCTCTCCAAGCAGGAAGCCGAACACGACCGGCTCAGCCCTCGTCCTTCACGAGCCGTCCGGATTGCAGCGTGAGGGTGCGCCGGTGCAGCGCGGCAGCCAGGAAGGCCTGGTGCGTCGCGAAGAGGACGGTGGTCCCGCCCGCCCAGATGTCCTTGAGGATGTCGAGGACCTCGCCGGCCATGCCCTCGTCCAGGTTCCCGGTCGGCTCGTCCGCGATGAGCAGGAGCGGCTTGCGGGCGATCGCGCGGGCCAGCGCCGCCCGCTGCGCTTCTCCCTGGGAGAGCTGAGCGGGATAGGCCTGGGCGCGCGACGACAGCCCGACCGCCCGCAGGGCGTCGAAGACCCGGCCGGTGACCTCGCGGCGCGGCGTACCCAGCACGCGGAGCACGAACGCCACGTTCTCGTACACCGTGCGACCCGGCAGGAGCTTGGCGTCCTGGAAGACGATGCCGATCGAGCGACGGAGCGCGGCCACCTGGGACCGGGTCAGCAGCGAGACCTCGTCGCCGAGCACTTCGACCTCGCCCTCGGTCGGAACGTCCTCGCGGTACAGCAAGCGGAGCAGGGTCGTCTTACCGCTGCCGCTCGGACCGGTGAGCGTGACGAACTCGCCCTTGGAAATCCTGAAGGAGACATCGGAGAGCGCTGGGACCTTCACCGGCCCGACGGCGTAGACCTTCCCGACTCGGTGAAGCTCAATCATGAAGAGCACTTCGATTATATCCGCCTGACTCAGCTCCGGGAGAGTTTCTCCTGGAGGAGACGGTCCACCATCGCCGGATTCGCCTTGCCGCCGCTCGCCTTCATCACCTGCCCGACCAGCGCCTTGGCGGCGACCGTCTTGCCGCTCCTGAAGTCGGCCACGGCCTTGGGATTGGCCGCGATCGCCTGGTCCACCAGCGCCTGCAATGCGCCGGTATCGGCCACCTGGGTCAGCCCCTCGCGGCGCACGATGGTCGCGGGATCCTCGCCGCTGCCCAGCATCCGGGCGAACACGTCCTTGGCGATCTTCCCGCTGATCGTGCCGTCATCGATCAAGCTCACGAGCTGGGCCAGATGCGCCGGCGAGATGGGCGAGCGGGCGATGGCCGCCTCGTCGTCGCCCCCCAGCTCGCGCAGCAGCTCGGACATGACCCAGTTGGAGATCGCCTTGGGATTCGCGTGCCCGCGCGCCGCCCCCTCGTAGTACTGGGCCAGCGCCCGCGACTGCGTGAGGATCCCGGCGTCGTAGGCCGGCAGCCCGTACTGGCTCACGAACCGCTGGCGCTGCGCCCGCGGCAGCTCCGGCAGGCCGGCGCGAATCCCCGCCACCCACCCGGCCTCGAGCTGCAGCGGTACCAGGTCGGGCTCGGGGAAATAGCGGTAGTCGTGCGCGTACTCCTTCGAGCGCATCGAGCGCGTGGCGCCGCGGTCAGGATCGAACAGCCGTGTCTCCTGCACGATCCGCTCGCCGGCGTCCAGGGCCCGCGCCTGCCGGACCACTTCGTACTCGAGGGCGCGCTGCACGTTGCGGAAGGAGTTCAGGTTCTTGATCTCGACCTTGGTGCCGAGCGTCGTCGCCCCGCGGGGCCGGAGCGAGACGTTGGCGTCGCAGCGCAGCGAGCCCTCCTCCATGTTGCCGTCGCAGACGCCCAGGAATAGCAGCACGGCGCGGAAGGCCCGCAGATACGCGGCGGCTTCTTCGGCCGAGCGGAGATCGGGGTGGCTCACGGTCTCCATCAGCGGCAGCCCCGAGCGGTTGTAGTCGACGAGGCTCGACTGCGCGTCAGCGAAGTCACCCTCGTGCACCAGCTTGCCGACGTCCTCCTCGAGGTGCAGACGCTGGATGCGAATGCGCCGCGAGCCGTCCGGCAGGTCGATGTCCAGCGAACCGTCCTCGGCCAGCGGCTCCTCGTACTGGCTGATCTGGAAGTTCTTCGGCATGTCCGGGTAGTAGTAGTGCTTCCGGGCGAAGCGGCACCCGGCGTTGACGCGACACTCGAACGCCAGCGCGGTCCGCACGGCGAACTCCACGGCCCGGCGGTTGATCACCGGCAGCGTCCCCGGCATCCCCTGGCAGATGGGGCAGGTCTGGCTGTTGGGCGGCGCACCAAAGGTCGTCGGGCAGCCGCAAAACATCTTGGAGCGCGTGGCGAGCTGGGCGTGGACCTCCAGCCCGATGACGGTCTCGTAGGTCGTCGCGGTCGTCGTGCTCATGCCAAGCTCGGATGCCGCTCGCGCCAGGGCGTCGCCTGTTCGTAGGCGTGCGCCGCCCGCAGCAGGGTTGACTCGTCGAGCGTTCGACCGATCAGCTGCAATCCGATCGGCAGCCCGGTGGCGCTGAACCCGCACGGCACCGACACCGCGGGCAGACCGGTCATGCTGGCCGGGATCGTGTAGACGTCGTTCATGTACATGGCGAGAGGGTCGGCCTTCTCTCCGTGGCGGAAGGCGACCCCGGGGGTGGTGGGCGCCGCCAGCACGTCGACGCGCGCGAACGCCTTCTCGAAGTCCTGCCGCACAAGGGTGCGAACCTTCTGCGCCTGGCCGTAGTAGGCGTCGTGGTAGCCGGCCGACAGCGCGTAGGTGCCGAGCATGATGCGGCGCTTGACCTCGGGTCCGAACCCCGCAGCGCGCGTGCGGCTCACCATGTCGATCAGGTCTTTGCCGGCGACCCGCAGCCCGTACTTCACGCCGTCGTAGCGCGCCAGGTTGGACGAGGCCTCGGCCGGCGCGACGACGTAGTAGGTGGCCACGCCGTAGGACGTCGTGGGCAGCGACACGGGCTCCACCTTCGCGCCGAGGTCCCGGAGCACATCGACCGCGGCGCGCACCGCGCGATCGATCTCCGGATCGAGACCGGCGCCGAAGTACTCGTCGGGGACGCCGACCCGCAGCCCCTTGACGCCAGCGCCGAGCGCCGCCGCATAGTCCGGCACCGTGGCGTCGACCGAGGTGGCGTCGAGCGGATCGTGGCCGGCGACGGCGCCGAGCAGCAGCGCGGTGTCGAGGATGTCGAGCGCGAACGGCGCGACGTGGTCGAGCGAGGACGCGAAGGCGATCAA
>Ga0111538_10003361_pt1 | contig 22395 bp, 13 predicted proteins | sample SoiMethybrSBSTD1_FD_79669 | JGI IMG/M metagenome (GOLD analysis project Ga0111538, IMG submission 79669) | Bulk soil microbial communities from a Populus tree surrounding site in Tennessee, USA - Soil MetaG P. TD hybrid SBSTD1 (version 2)... | ecosystem: Environmental > Terrestrial > Soil >...
CGGCCTTCGCCGACGCTTTCGCGAAGGTGCCCGTCGAGCCCGCGAGCCCCGAGCAGACCGTGGCGATGATGCTTCACGAGAGCCGCCGGCTCGAGCAGGAGCTCGATGTCGTGTTCGACCCGCGCACCTTCCGTCGCATCATCGAGCTCGGCACGTCGCTTTTCAGGACCGCCGCGTTTCCCGGCAAGGCGATCGCGCCGCTCCACGCGCTATCGCGCGCCCGACCCGCGCCCGCGAACGACGGCCCGCCGGTACCGATCACACCGGAAGACGCGGTCCGCCATTTTTCGACCCAGACCGGGCTCCCGTCGATCCTGCTCGCCCCCGAAGCTCCGCTCGAGCGTTCCACGCTGCTGCGCGAGCTCGGTCAGCTGATCATGGGCCAGGACGCCGCGCTCGACGCCGGGTGCGACCTGATCCTGAGCCTGCGCATGGGCGCGTGCGACCGCGGCCGCCCCTACGGCGTGTTTCTTTTCACGGGACCCACCGGCACCGGCAAGACCGAGCTCGCTCAGTGCATCGCCGAGTACCTGTACGGCACGGTCGAGCGCCTTTTGCGCTTCGACATGGGCGAGCTCGGCACCCCCGACGCGCCGAGCCGGTTGATCGGCGACCGCTTCGAGCCGCAAGGGCGTTTGACCCAGGCCGTGCTCGCACAGCCATTCTGCGTGTTGCTCCTGGACGAGATCGAAAAAGCGCACCCGTCGGTGCTCAATCTGATGCTCCAGATCTTCGACGACGGCCGGCTCACCGACGCCCGCGGCACGGTCACCGACTTTACGCACTCGGTGATCATCATGACCAGCAATCTCGGCAGCGGCGCGCGCAAGATCCTGGGATTTGCCGACAATCCTGCCGCCATCAACGCCGAGATCGCGGCCGCGGTGCGCGACTTCTTCCCGCCGGAGCTGTTCAATCGCATCGACCGCGTCGTCGCATTTCAGCCGCTCGATCGCGAAGCGGCGCGGCGGATCGCGGCCAAGGAGCTGGCGCGGCTGGCCGGGCGCCCAGGGCTCGCGGAAAGGAACGTATTCGTGCGCTTCACGCCGGCCGTGGTCGACGCGGTGGTCGACGCCGGCTACAGCGCCGAATACGGCGCGCGGGCGCTGAAGCGCTACATCGATCGCGAAGTCGGTGATCTGCTGGCGCAGGCCGTCACGCGCGAGCGCTCGGCCGATCTGCGCGTGCTGTGGCTGTACCGCGGAAAGTCCGGGCTCTCCGTGCACGTGGAAGCCTTGCGTGAGGCGGAACCGACCTCGCGCGAGTCTCTGGTCGAAGCGTTGCTGCGCGAGGATCGCTCCGCGCGGATCGGCCGGATTCCCGCGGCGCTCTCGGCGCTCGGGCGCATGGAGCAAGACGGCAGACTCGAGGCGCTGAGCCGCGAGATCACGCGCGAGCTCGCCGGCTTCCGCCTCGGCGACGGCCAGCGCGCCGATCAGGTCTATGACCTGGACGCGCTGCGTGCCCACGTCGCACAACTGAAGCGCCGTCTCGAATCGCGGTGCGCGACCGATGCCGGCCTGCAAGAGCTCGAGCGCCGCCGCAAGCAGGCCGCGGGTGAGGAGCTCGCGGGCGACGACTTCAGCCTGCTGGGCGACCGCTTCGGCATGCTGCGCGAGCACCCCGAACGCCGGCCGCGCTTCGAAAGCGGCAGCGGCGCTTCCTCCGGAAGATTCGACCGATCGCTGTTGGCCGATCTGGCGGAGGTCGTATTCCTCGAGCGCACACTCGCGCACGCCACCGAGCCGGGCGAGCACGTGGTTTTGATCGAGCTCTTGCGCTCGGCGGCCCACTACGAACGCCGGCGTTTTTCGCGCGGAAACCCGGGGCTGCTCGAATGGCTGGCGCGCGCTTACCTGCGGTCGCGGGGACAATTCGAAACCGGAGCGGCTAGATTCCACGACGGCACGCTGCGCCCGCTGCAAAGCGCGAAGGAGCTCGAGGAAGCGCTCGAGTCACGACCGGAGCGGCTCGCGCTGCGCCTTGTAGGCCCCGGCGTGAGCGCCTTTCTCGCTGGTGAAGCCGGATCGCACGTACGGCGCGCCGCCGGCGCAGGACCCGAAATCATTCAAGTTCACGTCGTGCGCGGCAATGCCGATCCCGTGGAACACCTGGCACAGCACGACGAACGCCGGCACGCCTTCGAGCGTGCCCTCGAACAGGGCATCGCGCTCCCCGATCACTCCGCTCGGCTGTTGCCGATCGTGAGACAGGTGCGATTCGACGGCGCGCTCGATCGCGCGAGCAGAGCCGAGATCGAGGACTACCGGTTCTCGCACGCGGCGGCGCGTCAGGTGCGCGATCTCTCGGAGCTGCTCGTCGAGTTCTGGCTCCTTGCGGCGGGCCGCTCCGCCGCTGACGTACTGGGCGGGGAGCAGTCGTGAAACAGACCCTTGCCGCGTACGTGGTGCGCGACGGCGCCGGTCTGGTCACCGGCCGGCTGATCCCGCGCTTGAGTCCGTGGCGCCATTTCGTCGCGAGCGGGCAGGACGAAGCGAGCATGTTCGAAGCGCTCACGGCCCAGATCGACGACGCCCTGGCGCTGGACGCCCACGTGCTCGAGCCGTTCTACTTCGTCGAAGAGGTGAAGACCGCCAGCGTGCGTGTTGAAGTACGCCCGAGCACGGTCGTCCACAAGCGCGCCGTGATCGGCAAGGATTCGATCCCGCTCGAGGTCACGTACGCCTGGTCGCCGCTCGCCGCCGAGCACAGCGAGCGCGGAGCAGCCGGTTACCGCCTCATGCTCCCCCGGCTCGGCTGGTCGTTCGTGGTCGAGGAGCTCGGGCTGGCGGCGGACGTGCTGCGTCAGGCGATCAGCGCCGACTTGACCGGAGCGAGCGCCCGCTCGCTGTTCGACTTCCGAGCCGTTGCCGAAGAAAGCGTGGTCGCTTTCAGACCGCGTCTGCGACGCCGCAAACGCGAGTCCGCGGAGTCGGTGCGCGACGGCTTTCCGAACCTGGTGCAGGTCGCCGAAGACTGGGGCGCGCTCGCACGCGCCGGCCGCCTCGGCGCGCACTACGGCGTCGCCGACGAGCGGCAGTACTCCGCGCTGCTCGCCGCGGACCCGAAGCCATCGATTCTTTTGGTCGGGCCGTCGGGAGTCGGAAAGACCGAATGGGTGCGCGAGCTCGCTCGGCGCGTGGGACGGCTGCCGCAGGTCGACGGGATGCCCCCGACGCGAGTCTGGGCGTCCAGCGCCGACCGCATCATCGCCGGGATGCAGTACCTCGGCATGTGGGAAAAGCGTTGTCTCGACCTGATCTTCGAGCTGTCCGGCGAGGGACACTGGCTCTACGTCGATCGGCTGGGTGCGTTCGCCCGGCCGCGGAGCGGCGCCTCGTCGCTGGCCGATCTGTTTCTGCCCGCGCTCGAGCAACGGCGCATCAGCTTGATCGCCGAGTGCACTTCGGAAGAGCTCGCGAAGCTCTCGGTCCTGGCGCCGTCGTTCGTGAGCTCGTTTCAGATCGTCCACCTGGAAGCGCCAGCTCCCGAACAGGTTGCCGCACTGATCGCCGAGTACCAGGAACGAAAGGGCGCGCGGCTCGCGCTCGACCCGGACGCGACCCGGCGCCTGGTCCGTCACCTGAGCCTGTTCCGCAAGGATCAGGCGTTCTTCGGCAAAGCCCTGGTGTTTCTCGAGTGGTTCGAGCGCGAACAGGAGCAGGCCGGGCGCGCGCGAAGCCTCGATATCCGCGACGCGGATCGGCTGTTTTGCCGCTACTCGGGGCTTCCGGAAAAGCTCGTGTGCGACGACCAGCTGGGCGACGCGGACACGCTGGCCGCGGAGCTGGTGAGCCAGGTGATCGGCCAGGATCAGGCGTGCCGGCTGTGTGCGCGGCTTCTCACGCGCTTCAAAGCCGGTGTCAACGATCCAACGAAGCCGATCGGCAGCGTGCTTTTCGTGGGGCCGACCGGCGTCGGCAAGACCGAGCTCGCGAAGCAACTCGCGCGTTTCGTCTTCGGCAGCGCGGAGCGCTTGATCCGCCTCGACATGAGCGAGTACCTGCTCGGCGGGGCGGCCGCGCGCCTCTTGTCCGACGAACCCGGAACCGACAGCCTCGCGCAGCGCGTGAGCCGCCAGCCGCTGTCCCTGGTACTGCTCGACGAGGTCGAAAAGGCGCACCCCGCGGTGATGGACGTCCTGCTCGGCTTGCTCGGCGAGGGCCGACTGACGACGACCAGCGGCCGGCTCGTCGATTTTCGCATGACGTTCGTCGTCATGACCAGCAACCTGGGCCCCTCTGCCACGCGCAGCGGGTTCGGCGCCGGCGATGCCGACCCGCGCGATGCAGTGCGCGCGGTGCGCGACCACTTCCGCCCCGAATTCATCAATCGGCTGGACCAGATCGTGCCGTTCTCGGCGCTGTCGCCCGAGGCGCTCCGCCGCATCGTCGAGCTCGAGCTCGAGGCGATCGCGCGACGCGAGGGCATCGTGAGCCGCGGACTCTTGCTCGAAGTGAGCGCACGAGCCAAGGACCGCCTCGCCGCGCTCGGCCACGATCCCAAGTACGGCGCCCGTCCGTTGAAGCGCGTCATCGAGGATCGCGTGATGACGCCAATCGCGGTGGAGCTCGCGCGCCGCCCGCACCTCGAGAAGCTACGGGTGGAAGTCGACTGCAACGGAACCGAGATCGAAGTGCGCTTCGGCTCGACCTAGAAAGCGCGGCAGCCGAGCCCAGCCCGTAGGTGAAGGCGGTCGGACGGGGAGGAGACAGCGCTGGTCCAATGTTGAGACGCGCGCGTTGCGCTCCCCGCGAAATCGCACGCTTGAACTGTACGGGCCGAGGGGAAGAGCGGTCGGCGGCTTCCAGCTCGCGTGATATGAAAAAGTCGATGGCTGGACGGGCGAGACGAATCTTATCCGGGCTCGCTACCATCGCAGCGCTCGGAAGCTCGAGCGCGGCATGGGGTCAAGCCGGAGGAGTGCCGGCGCCGGCCGCGTCCGGCTCGGCCATGGAGCCCGGAGCCCCCGATCAGGGACCGGAGGAGCGCGCGCGACTGCTGTTCGAGCAGGGTGTCGAGGCCGCGCGCAACCGGCGCTGGGAAGAAGCCGAGCGCCTCTTCTCGCAATCGGCATCGATCGTCGAACGCCCGAGTGCGCTCTTCAACCGCGCCATCGCGTTGATCGAGCTGAAAAGGGGATCGGAAGCGCTCGCCGTGGTCGACCGCTGGCTCTCGATCGCCGGCTCGCGCGCGACTCCCGCCGAAGCGCAGGAAGCCGCCGAGCTGCGGCAACAAGCGGAGGCGCTGCTCGCCACGCTGGTGTTGAGCGTTCGACCGCCGGACGCTCGCGTCGAAATCAACGGAACGCGCTCGCCCGCGAGCGGCCCGCAGCGAACGCTGCGACTCGACCCGGGAGCGAGCGAGCTTCTGGTTACGGCCGACGGCTATCGCTCCGTTCGTAGCCGGGTTGAACTCTTGCCGGGCAGGACCAAGGAGCTCCAAGTGGAGCTGCAAGCGGAGGCTCGAATCGGTGCACGCAGTCCTGGAACGACCGCACCTCGGCCCCCGCAGCCCCGGCGGAAGGCGGTGGAGACTCGCTCGGAACGAGCATCGTCCGCTGGCGCGCTCCCGTACGCGTTGCTCGCGTCCGGCGCGGGCTTGGTCGTCGCGGGGGCGATCACGGGTTTGTTGGCGCTCGACGCGGATCGCGACGTTAGCGAGGCGTGTCCGAGCCGACAAGACTGCGACCCGTCGCTGCGCGGGCGCCGCGACGACGCGGTGACGCTGGCCCTGGCTACGGACGTCTTGATCGGAGCCGGATTGGCAGGCCTTGGCACGGGCTGGCTCTTGCTCGAGCTCGGCGCGAAGCCATCCGCCGGCTCTGCCGGCTCCGCGTCGTCCGGTTCACCGATCTTCATCGCCTCAGTCCGACGAACTTGGTAACCGCGCCGAAGAATCTCGACCCCCGATGCCCATCCTTACTGCCGAAGAAAGAGTCGGAACCGTACTGGACGGCAAATACGAGCTCATGCACATCGCCGCGCGCGGCGGGATGGGCGTTCTTTTCGAGGGACGACACTGCCTCACCCAGCGCAGGGTCGCGGTGAAGCTGCTCAGGGCGGAGGAGGATCCCGCGGGTACCAGAGCCGAACGTTTCGTCACCGAAGCAAGGGCTGCGGCAAGCCTTCACCATCCCAACGTCGTGGACATCCTCGACATGGGAGAAGCAGCGGGCGCGCCTTACGTCGTCATGGAATTTCTGGACGGGAGCTCGCTCGAAGCGATCCTGCATGAGCACGAGCGACTCTCGGCGCAAGAGACGCTGGAGCTTTTGCTACCGATCATCGGCGCGCTCGCAAAAGCTCACGAGGCGGGCATCATCCATCGCGACCTGAAACCCGCGAACATCTTCGTCAGCCGGGACGCTTCGGGGCGGCGCGTGCCAAAGCTTCTGGATTTCGGCGTTGCGAAGGTTTGGCGTGACGTCGGGCTGACCGACTCCGGGACGATCGTCGGAACGCCGCACTACATGTCGCCCGAACAGGCCTCGGGCGGAGAGATTGGACCAGCGACCGACGTTTGGGCGGCCGGCGTCGTTCTCTATCGCTGCCTGTCCGGTGCGCTTCCATTTCCAGGTACCAACGCTGGGTCCGTGCTCGCCGCCGTGCATCGGGGCAATGCGAGATCGCTGGTCGAGCTCGATCCGCAGCTGCCACCGAGGTTTTGCGCAGCAATCGAACGCGCGATCAACAAGGACCCCGCACGGCGCTACGCCGACATGCGCGCGCTGGCGCATGCGCTGCTCGTCACCGCGACTGCGGACTCCATCGTCCTTCCCACGGCACCGGATGGTGCTCAATGGCAGGAGTGGATAGACGCCTATGCTCGCGGGGCGGGCAAGGAAGCGGCATCAGCTTTGCAAGCGCTGCTCGAAACGTCCGGCACCACGCAGTCCGTCGAAGGTGCGATCAACTCCGCGAGAGCCGTGCAAAGCCCCGCTGCTCCTTCCCGCGCCATCCGTGTCGCGGCAATCGCCGCGCTCCTGGCTGGAGTGCCGGCCGCGGCGCTGCTGGCGCACCGTGGCGCCGAGCTCGGCGCTGCCGGAAACCCGACGATCGCGACCTCCAACGAGGCGACTCGCACGATGCCTTCCGCCGGTGAACGCGGCTCATCCGGTGGTGATCGAACGCCGGTCAGCGCCGAACCTAGCGGCCCGGCCGCGCCGGCTCCCTCGCCGTCCCAGACGACCCTCGTTCCGGTCCAGGCAGCGGAGGCAGCCCGTGTGCATGCGGTGACTGCAAGTCGCCCGGCCAGGAGCGCGCGTCATCCCGCGCCCGCAGCGTCGGAGCGCGCTTCGCCCCGGACGGAGAGCGGGGAGCCGGCGCAGACCGGCGGAGATCGACGTCTACCCGCGATTCGCACCGAATGGTAGTTCGCGCCCGCTGACGGCAAGAACTTGCCGGCGAGTACCGGGGGAGCGGCAAGCTTTTGCCTTCCGCGCAGCACGGGGGGGCGCGCGAAGACGAAATTAGGGCTGCCGTTGGAATGGCGGCGCGCGTTGCTATCGATGGCGCACCGTTTGCTTGAGTGCGCCACATCACGACAAGGGGTGGTCAAAGAACCATGTATTCAAAGTCGGTAATCGTGGCATCCGAGTCTTGCTTCTGGCTCGATCTCGCGTGTCGTAAGCTTATCAGTAACGGTTCCGTTCTCCCATCCGAGCCGAAGACCTTCGACTTGATAACGCTGCTGGTCGAGGAGCGTCATCGCGTCGTGTCCCGGGAGGAGCTGAACGCCCGAGTGTGGAACGGCGAGCGCGTCTGCAGGGCCGCACTCACTCAATGTATCTGGTGCGCGCGACAGCTCCTGGGCGACTCCGCCAAAGAATCGCGCTTCATCGTCACTCAACACCGCTTGGGATACCGCTTCATCGGTCGCGTCGACGAGCAGCTCCAGCCAGGAGGTGGCCGGCTCTTTCTCCTGACGTCCGCTTCCGATGCGTTCCTGGGAGCGACGGACTATCTCCGCGTCGGATAGACGTACATTGCCCCCGTGTCGAGATTGTCGTTGTCGCCGGGCTTCGCTCCGGGGCCCAATCCCGAGCTGTCCTCGAGCGGTGCGCTGACGACCAAGTCCTCGCCCACAAAAGCCGTTGAGGCGCCGAAGCTATCTCCCCAATCACCGTTCGGCCCCGTGATGCGACACGCGGTCGCCCACTCCGGTTGCTTCGAGTCAAAGAGAAAAACCTCCCCCCTCGACTTGGTCGAGTCGCCGCTCGGATCCGACCAGGGAGCGGAAATCGCCAACGTCTGGTCGTTGAGCGAGAAGTCGAAGCCAAACAAGTCGAACGGAATCCGCGCTTCCAGACACTGCCGGTGTATCCAGCTCTCGCCACGCTCGAAGACATGGACTGCGGCCGTCGTCACCCCCTGGTTTCCACTGCAGCCACCCCCGAATACGGCGCCCACGAAGAGCGTCGTTCCGCGTAACGCGAGCCTCGATCCAAAGTTATGCTGGCTGATCCCCGACGGAAGAGACACGAGCTCGGGATGCTCGCGGTCGACATCGTCGCCCTTGCGCGCGTAGACGTAGACGGCGCCGTCATTGAGTGCCGATTCCTCGGCGCCCGAGTTCCCTGCATTGATCGGCCCCCTGTCCTCGAGCGGCGCGCTGACTGCAAGCCACTGGTCGGACAGCGCGATCGCGCCACCGAAGCCCGCAGCGTCATCGGGAAAGGGCGATGTCAGCGCTGGGCTAGCGCGGTATTGCCCCGAGCTTCTCGCATAAAGGTAGACCGCGCCCGCGTTGTGCACTGACCTTGGTCCCGAGCCGTCATCGTGGACCACGTCGGTTCCCGGCGCACTCACCACGAGCAGGTCCGGACTGACAGCGACCTCCAGTCCAAACAGATCGTTCTCGCGCAAGCTCGGCTCTTCGAGGCGATCCGAGCGCTCCTGCCAGGCTTCTGCCTTTCGCTCGAAAAGCCGAACGGAGCCACGGAAAGGAGCGATCCGACCGTCTCCTGCAACCCCAACCACTACCGTGTCGCGGTCCATGGCCAGGTTGAACGCTGGCAGGATCACGGGCTCGAAAGGCCCCGGGATCTCCGAGTTGGGCAGGATCGCCTCGATGTGCTCCGCGCCGTTCAGGGCGGAGCTACCGGCTTCGAGCAAACTCTGGCCCTGCCGCTCGAAAAAATAGATACGGCCGAAGCTCGACGCTTTCTCCGGTATTTGCCCGAGGGCACCGTTTGCTGGTTGAGGGGACCGATCGGCTTCGCTGGGGGCGAGCGCTACGACGGTGTCGTCGGTCGCCGCCAAGTAAAAGCCAAACCATCCCTGTCGGTGAAGCTCGGTCGGCTTGACGAAAGACGGATCGCCAAGGGTGCACGCAGGGAGATCGTCCACCGGAGGGCCGCCCCGCGGGTCGGAAAAGGTAACGTCGTCCGAGTCGATCAACAGCGAGCAGCCGCTGCAAAAAAAGAACGCGGCGATCGTCCCCAGCGCCTGAGGGCAAAAAGGGCGGCTCGCCAGGGCTGGATCCGGGGCGGGTCGGGCGTATCGCGAAGCCAAAGACTGGTGGACTCTAGCAGGTAGAGCCGCGGCTGCGCACGGCTGCCCGCGCGGGGCCGGCAGTGCTAGAGCCGAGCTGGATGCAAGGGCGTCAGGCAGGAGGCCCGGACCAATCGACCGCCGAGCTCGACGCGGGGCCGGTTTCGTCGGGTCGCCAGGGACCGGAGCGCGCGGTGCTGGTGCTCTATCACCGCGGCCGGGGGCGCCTGGTCGAGCTCGAACCCAACTCGCGTGTCGTCGTGGGCCGCGCGTTCCCTTCGGACATCGTCGTCGACGACGTGAGCCTCTCGCGCCAGCACGCCCGGTTCATCCACCGAAACGGGGAAGTGACGATAGAGGATCTGAACTCTCGCAACGGAACCTACGTCGGAAACCAGCGGGTCAAGACCAACGCTACCGTCCGTCCGGGGCAGAGCGTCGTGCTCGGAGCGGTCGTGGGAACCCTCCACGCGCTCGTGCCGCACGCCGTGGTGCTCGGGGGACTCGAAAGCTACGAGTCTCTGCTCGCTGCGATCGAGAGCGAGCTACTGCGCGCCAGCGAGCTCAGAGGATCGGTTGCGGTAGTTGCGCTTCGCTCCGGTGACCCGGCGCGACTGCACGCAAGCCGCTGGTGCGCCGCGGTGCGAGCGCAGCTGAAAGCCGTCGACCGCCTGGCTCTGTACGGCGCCGATTCCGCGCTGGCATTGATGCCGGAAACGGATGCGCAGTCCGCAGCGCGCCGCGCCGAAGAGCTCCGCCTGAGCAGCGAGCGACTATTTGCCGGCTTCGCGGTCTACCCGGCTGGCGGTACTTCCGCGGGCGAGCTGGTGGCAAACGCGCTCGAGGCGATGCGCGCTGCGAACGAACGGCGGCCGATCGTCGCTGCCGCGGCGGGCGAGCCCGGGGCGCGACGGCAAGAGCCCGTTGCCGCCGGCTCTGCCATCCAGGAAGTCTTCCGGCTGGCCCGCCGCATGGCGCTGACGACCGCCCCGGTGCTCATTCACGGCGAGACCGGCACCGGCAAGGAGATCGTCGCCACGCTGATTCACGAAGCCTCGCCGCGCTGCAAGAAGCCGTTTCGCACCGTCAATTGCGCAGCGATTCCCGAGGGCTTGATCGAGAGCACTTTGTTCGGCCACGAGCGCGGAGCCTTCACCGGCGCGAACGAGCTTCGCAAAGGCTTCTTCGAGCAGGCCAACGGCGGCACGCTGTTTTTGGACGAGATCGCCGAGCTGTCTTCTGCCGCGCAAGCGGCGCTGCTGCGCGCGGTCGAGACCAAACGCATCACGCGCGTCGGCGGCACCCGCGATCTCGACGTCGACGTGCGCATCGTCGCAGCGTCGCATTGCGATCTCGAGCAGCTGGTCGCGGCCCAAAAATTCCGCGCCGATCTCTTTTTCCGCCTCAGCACGCTCTCGGTCACCGTGCCCCCGCTCCGGCGCCGGCGTGAGGAAATCGCAGCGCTCGCTCGTCACTTCATCGGACGCGCCTGCTCGGAGTGGGGAAGGCCGCTTTGCGCGTTGTCGGAGGAAGCGGCGGCTGCCCTCGAGGCCCACGATTTTCCGGGCAACGTGCGCGAGCTCAGGAACATCGTGGAGCGAGCCGTCACGATCGCCGAAGCTGAAACGATCGAGATCGAGCACCTTCCCGAGCGCTTGCAGCAGGGTCAGCCGCATGCGGCGCTGACCGAGCCTCCGCCCGACGGGAGCTCGGCGAGCGCGGAGGCAGGTGGGTCACACAAGTCGCGCGTCCGCGCCTACGAAAGCCAGCTGATCCTCGATGCGCTCCGCGACGCCGGCGGAAACAAGGCGCGCGCTGCCGAGATCCTCGGGATCCCGGCGCGAACCTTGCGGCACAAGATGAAGCTTCACGGAATCAAGTGATTCCCTGAAGCGCCGAACGCTCGGTTTTAGATTTTTTGCGCCGCTCGTGGTCCGTTTTCCGAGCTCGGAACACGGGCAGACGCATCAATGAGGACTTTTCTGCGTTTCGCAGTCGTCGTGGGAGTGTGGGTCCCCGTGTTTTCCCTCGGGGGTTGCGGTTCCGACAGCTCGCCGGCGGCGGCGGGCGCCGCGGGCACGACCGGCGGCTCCGCCGGGACTGGCCAGCCCGATGGCGGGTCCGGAAGCGGGGGCACTGCGGGAACTTCGGGCTCCGCCGGCACCGGTGGTTCGGGCAATGCGCCGGGGTGCGCTCCGAGCTCCGACATGGAGACCAGCTGTTCCGGTGGCATGGACGAGGATTGCGATGGCTTCGTCGATTGCCTCGACCCGGAGTGCGAGGGCAAATCGTGCGGCGATAACCTGAGTTGCCTCGCGGGCGCGTGTCTCGGAAAAGGGCCGCTGCCCGAGCTGCCGCGCATCGACAACGTCGTGCCGACGATCCGAGGCGACAATGCCATCATCGATTTTTCGCCGGTGCTCGGCGCGATGGACTACCGCGTCTACACGTTACCCGCCGAAGGCGACGTGCTCGTCGGGCAGAACGGCGAGGTTTCGGTGAAAAATGCGGTCTACCGCTGCGGCGGCGCTTTGCCGCGCGAAGATCGCGCGACCAATGCGATGAAGCCGTTCTTCGAGCGATCGCTGGCGAGCGAAATCCACGGCTACACGCGCACCGAGGCCGATGCCCTGCTCGGCTACGTGTTCCTGACGCCCGGCCCGGGGCGCACGGCCGTGTATCGCGTCGCCAACCCGAACACGATCGGCGGCTACACGTGGGAGTACGACGCGCCGCCGGCCAAGGAGTATAACGGTGCCGACTACGTGGCGGGCACCGCGGCTCGCGACGCCTTGCTCGCCAAGGGCTGGCGCGACGACGGCATTGCGTTTTACGTCGCGGCCGACGGGACGAAGCCGGTGTACCGGCGCGAGTACGACGCCGAGGGCTACGTGTTTTTCTACACGGACGGGCCCGAGAAGGCGGTGCGCGAGGGGAAATCGGGCTCGCACGGCGGCGAGAGCTTCAAGGTGCTCGCCGCGGCCACCGACGGTGCGGTGCCGCTCTATCGCATCCACTACACACAAAACAACGACCACGACAACCTCGCCGCCGGGGACGTGAACAAGGAGCGCGTCCTCCACCAGGGCAACGTCCCGATCACCTCGTTGATGTGGCCGGCGCTCAAAGGGCCGACGACGCTCGTGATCGAGGCGCTCGACGCGGGATGCCCCTGGCCCGGTGGATACATCGGCGCCACGAGCGCTCCAAACGTCACTCTGGACGGGACCAGCAGCGCGGCGACGATCACGCTCGATAGCGCGCGGCTGTCTTCGGGTGAAGTGTTCGTCAACGGTCAGTACGAACCGACCAATCGCCCGAAGCCGATCGCGCGCGCGTACGTGAACGTCGAGCCAAAACCGCAACCCCAGATGGATTGGTTCGAGAGCTTCGACGAGGGCAAGAGCCTCGGAGCCGCGACCACCCTGGTGAGCGACGGCAACGGCACGCGCGTGTTCCACACCGACCGCCTCTCGGTCGAGTTCGCCGTGAGCAACGAGAACTACGCCTACGGCCCCGTGCTGGGGCAGCTCCTCGCCGGTTCGCTGCATTCGTTCTCGGTCGCGCCGCTGTACTCGGGTGCACGGCTCGAAAACGACGGCTACCTCCACGTGACGATGGCGGTCGATCTCGCCTCGACGGGCCGGCGCTACCCGCAGATCTGGATCACCGACACACCGCTCGGCGATCCGGCGCGGGATGCGTCCAATAAACTGCCTTTCTTGTGGCGCTTGGGCCCACTGCCCTTCGAGAACCTGCCGCCCGGGCCCTACCACACGATCATCGCCCAGACGTTCGGTGGCAGCCCCGAGCTACAGATCCAGTTTTGCGACCAGCGCGGCTGGGGCGTGAGCCAGCAGTGCCCGAGAGCCAACATCTACGGCTTCGCGGCCGGCGATTCGAACGCCGAAAAAACCGCGAAGTGGCTGCCGCTGCCGGTTCCGGGCGAGTATTCTGGAATGGATCGGCTGGTGAAGTGGGATCTCTACGCGTCGACGCAGCGCGTGTACTTGTTCATCGAAGATCGGCCCGCGGGGTGCGCGGTGCTTCCGCAGGGGCGAATGCCCGCGGGTCCGGTGAACGTCGTCTTCAGCATCGCCGGCTACCACATCGAGATCGACGAGTTCGTCGCGCCTGCTGATTCGCGCCAGCAGTACTGGCGGCGCTACAGCCTTGCCCACACCGATCGCAAGATGGACGATCTCGGCATCAAGAACAACGCGACGCTTCCTGCCTGGGACGAGTCGATCATGCCGTGTGGCACGCAGTTCTATGGGATCTAGCTGCGCGCCTGCGCTCGCCGTGGCTTCGGCGCTCGTCGCGCTGATCGCGTGCGGCGGAGAGGAAGGCGCGGCGCCTTCGAACCCGGGCAGCGGCGCAAGCGCCGGCAGCGCCGGTAGTGCGGGCAGCGGTGGAGAGGCCGGCAGCGCGGGATCCGGAGGCGCCGGAGCCAGCGGAAGTGGTGGGGCGGCCGGGACAGGCGGCGGGGACGCTGGCACCCCCGATGATCCCGACCCCGTGTTTACGGACGCGGCGCGCGCGGCGCTCGCTCAGCTGCATTACGACGCAGGGCCGCCACCGGCCGACCCGAGCAATCGCTTCGCCGACGACCCGGCAGCGCGGGAGCTCGGGCAACGCCTGTTCTTCGACCCAGCGCTGTCGGGGCGGCTGATCGAGCCCGACAACGACGGCAACAGCGCCACGCTCGGGCAGCGCGGTGAAGCCGGCAAGGTCAGCTGCGCGGGCTGTCACGTGCCACAGAGCGGCTTCATCGACACGCGCAGCCCGCACCAGCAGATCTCGCTCGCAGCGCAGTGGGGTCGCCGACGCGCACCGACCCTGCTCGGCGTCGCGTTCGCGCCCCTCTACAACTGGGACGGCCGCCGCGACACGCTGTGGAACCAAGCGCTCGGCGTGATGGAGAACGACACCGAGTTCAACTCGGGGCGGCTGTTCGTGGCGCAACAGGTTTTCCGACTCTATCGCCAGCGCTACGAGGCCATCTTCGGGCCCCTGCCCGCGCTCGACGACGCCGCGACCTTTCCGCAGCTCGAGCCGATGACCGTCGGTTGCGATCCCGCCTCGCCGACCACTCTGCCCTGTCGCGGCAAGCCCGGTGATGCGGCGTACGACGGCCTGTCCGCCGACGCCAAAACGGCAGTGACGCGGGTCACCGTGAACGCCGCCAAGGCGATCGCCGCCTACGTGCGACAGCTGCGCTGCGGTCCGAGCAAGTTCGACGCGTGGCTGGACGGTGACGCGAGCGCCCTGGGGCGCAGCGAGCAGCGCGGCGCGGCGCTGTTCGTCGGCAGCGCGGGCTGTGTGAGCTGTCACTCGGGCCCCAACTTCAGCGACGGCAAGTTTCACAACGTGGGCTTGCGGCCGGCGACGGTGGCGGTGGCGTTCACCGACACGAACGACCGGGGCGCCGGCGAAGGCGTCGCGCTGGCGCTCATCGATCCGCTGAGCTCCAAGGGAGAGTTCAGCGATGGAGATCGCGCCGCGCTGCCCTCGAGCGCGGGGCCCGAGTTCGAAGGCGCGTTCCGCACGCCGACGCTGCGCTGCATCGCGAACCAGCCGAGCTTCATGCACACCGGCCAGATGAAAGCGCTCGACGTCGTGATGCGGTTCTTCAGCCGCGGCGGCGATGCGAGCGGCTATCCCGGGACGAATCAGCTCGTTCCCGTCAATCTCAGCGAGCGCGAGCAGGCCGACCTCGCTGCGTTCATCCGCGCGCTGCAGGGTCCGGGGCCCGAAGCGTCGCTATTGGTGGCGCCAGGCGGTTAAGCGAGCGCGTTCTCGAGCATCGCAACCAGCGCCTGCGCGTCGCTGCGCCGGTGTGACGGCAGCCTGCCTTCCCGGTCACAAGCCGCGAGTAACTCGAGCGCATAGCTGCGTCCGAGCTCGGCCTGCGGGCTCAGCTCGCGCAGCGCATCGCAAAGCGAGATGACGCTCCGTAGCGTCGACGCGTCGTCCGGAGCGTCGGTGAAGAGCCGTTGATCGTCACGGCTGCAACTACTGCGCACGAAGCGCTCGAGCCACGACGCGATCGCGCCCATCTTCGGGTAATCGAGCTTGTCCGGCGTGTCTTCCGTGGTGTGGTAGTGCGCCCAGCGCCCGCAGGTGAGAAATGCGAACGGAATCCCGGCTCGCCAGAAGGCGAGGTAGTCGGAGAGCGGCGGAATCACCTCGGCGTCGACGCGGCGCGCGATCACGCCAGGCTCTTCGATCGCGTCGATGAGCGCGGCCGTACCCAGACTGCGCTCGGCGCCGAGCACGAACATGGAGTCGCGCACCGCCTGCGGCGCGCCCTCCGGACCGACCGCGTGTCCGACCAGATCCATGCAGATCATCTGGTCGATGTTCGCGAGCGGCACGGGCGAATGCTGCACGAAGTACTGCGAGCCCATCGCACCCGTCATGAAGTGAGGCGGTTCCTCGGCGTCGAAGGCCGCGAGCAGCACGCCGCGGCCCGCCGGGCGCGAGGCCGAAAGCGCGCGCGCCACCTCGCACAGGATCGCCACGGCGGCGGCGTTGTCGTCGGCGCCGCGGTAGATCGCGTCGCGCGTGGCGCCGAGATGGTCGTAGTGCGCGGCCACGAGCACATAGCGATCCGTGTCGCCCGCTAGCGTCGCGAGCACATTGACACCGCCGCACGCCGGAACGGGTTGCTCGCCGGGATCGAGCCCTGCGTCCCTGAGCGATTCGCACACGATCCCCCGAGCGCGAGCGGCGCCCGGCGTGCAGGTCTTGCGTCCCGCGCACAGGTCGTCGCACAGCGCGGCGACGAGCGTCCGCATGCGGTCTTGTCGTTCGGCGTTCACGCCGGAATTCTAGCGGCTTTTCTCTTTCTGGTAGGTGCCGACGAGCTCCGCTTTCGCGAGCACGTGCCCCTCCATGGCCTTCTCGAGCTCGGCCTTGGTCGGATTGGCGAGCTCGGGCACGACGTCCAGAGCATAGAGCTTGAAGAAATAACGGTGGCGTCCCTTCGGCGGACACGGCCCGCGGTATCCCTTGCTCTTCCAGTCGTTCAGCCCCTCGCGGGTTCCGGCCGGAAGCGAGTGCCCGCCCTCGGGCAGCGCGTGCGCGGTCGCTGGGATCGCGTAGAGCACCCAGTGCACCCAGGTCATTTTGGGCGCGGCCGGGTCGGGCGCGTCCGGGTCGTCGACGATGAGCGCCAGGCTCTTCGTACCGTTGGGAACACCATCCCACTCGAGCGCCGGGGCCTTGTCCGGCCCCTCGCAGGTGTGGTTTTTCCCAATCGCGCCCTCGTGGGCAAAACTCGGTGAGCGAAGTTTCATGGCGGTCTCCTTGGGTGGCGGCTTCGACGGCTTGGCAGCCGCGACGTACTCCTGCGACAGGAAGGCCCGGTGGAACACCGGGGACGATCGCGCGCTGGCTTCGTCGCGCCCGCAGGCCACACACAGCACCGATATCGATGCCAGAACCCCGAGAAATCGTCGGTAGCGCATCGCGCCGGCAAAGTGCGTCGGCCCGGCGCACTCGTCAACGTGCGAGATCGTCAGTGTGAGGCCAGCGCGAGCGCGACTTCCATCACGATCAAGAGCACGATCAAAACTTCCAGCGTAAAGCTCCGGAACAGCGACACCTCGTCCTTGAGCGACGTGTAGATGTCGAGTAGCAGGCGTTGCTTGTGCGCCACGCTGCTCTTCAGCGCCGGCATACCGAAGCGCTCCAGCGCCTTCTTGTAGACGCGCGCCAGATAGGCGTCCGACAGGATCTTCAGCGCGCTGTCGATGCGTTCCGTGAACTCGGTGAGCTCGAGGCGCCGCCGTGACAGACGCCGCAGCTTGCTGCCGAAATGGCTGCTCACGGCCTGAGCGAGCGGGCCGCGATCGCAATCGCGATAGGCGGCCTCGAGCTCTCGGTCCAGAAGATCGTCGTAGTGGGAAAGCTGCGCCATCTGGGCGCGCACCAGCTCCAGCACGTCGATGACCTCACGCGAGCCGCCGGGTTCGACGACCAGCGCGCACGCGCTACCGATCACGACCACGTCGTCGTCGAGATAAGCGTCCGTGTACTTGAGAGCGTCTTCCTTCTCCTGAGCGCTGACCGGACGCGCGTCCTCTTCGTTCGCTAGCAGCTTGGGCAGCTCCGGCCACGCCAGCAGGTCCGAAACGCGCGAACCGGAGCCGAGCTCGCGCACGCAGACGGCGACGTACCTCTGGATCTCGCTGATCGGGTGCCGGCCGCGCAGCGCACTACCGATCGCTGCCGTGATCCGCTCGTACTCGGCCACGGCCAGCTCGCTCAGCGTATCGGACGCCTCGAGCTCCGCAGCCAGACGCCCGATCTCGCTCAGCTCGAGCGGCTCGCTCAGGCGTAGCTCGAACGACATCGAAATCGTGCCGTAGTCGAAGATGCGCGCCGACGCGAAGAACACGAGCGAGCCGGCGTCGCTCTCCACTTCCCGCCGGCCGAGCTCGACAGTGACGGGAAGCGCGTGCTGCTTCATCGCGCCGGCCGCCGCGCCGACGGCCGTTGCTGCCGCACGCTGCTCGGCTCGGCTCGCGACGCGCGCAAGAGGCGCTCGGCCTCCATCAGCGCCACGCTGTCGCACGCGTCGAACGTGCGATACGCGATCAGGCTGCCGGCCTGGACGACCAGGGCATTCTTCGACGGGTGGAGCTCCACGAGTTTCATGCGGGCCCCGCTTGCAAGAGCATTGCCAGCGGTAAAACCTGCGGAAATCCCGCGGCACCGGGCCCAGCTGAATCGAGGTGCGAGGTGAACCTGTATCGCTCGGGTGTATCGGCCCGGTGATGCATCGGTATTGGTCACGAAAACGGCGGCCCCCGGAAACTGACGAGCGATGGCCCTCGATCCGCCCCGAACCCGTTCCGCCGCGCTGTTGGTCGCCGTGGCCGCCCTCGGCTGCGCCGCGGAATCCTCGACCCCCCCAGTGCCTGGCTCACCTCAAGCGCCGTCGGATGGCGGCGCGGGTGGTTCGGCAGGGACGGGCGGTGGTTCCGTCGGCGGCGCTTCCGGGATCGGCGGGGCATCGGGTACGGGAACGGGCGGGGCCTCCGGCACGCTCGGAAGCGGCGGCGCTGCCGGAAGCGGCGGTCAACCCACGACCGGGATCGTTCCGCTCTACGACAAGACCACCGTGCTCGAGCCCGACGTCGTCGAGGACACGCCGACGGCGCTGATCACGCACCTGTCCGATCGCGCCCGCGATCGGCACGCGCGCGAAGATCAATTCCACGCCTACGAGCACTACCTGCACCTTTACTGGGAGTACCGAACGGCATCGATCGAGATCGTCGATACCGTGGGCAAGGGCGGCAAAGACATCACCTTCAACGTCGTCACGCAGTGGAAGCTCGACGACAACGCGGCGGAGCTCAGGACCTTCTTCCGCGGCATCAACACGGTGGCCGAATACAACGACAACCGCTCGATGACCCCGATCGACGAGCTTCACTACAAGCACGTCATCAGCCGCAACGCCACGGAAGGCCGCGAGCTCCGCGTCGGCGACAAGATGGAGTTCGAGCTCAGCCAATTTTTGGACAAGCCACCGGCAGGGCGCGACAACTACTACGGCACGGTCTTTCTCTACGTCGTGGGGCGCGGCATCGTGCCGTGGGCCGGAACGGGGGAACGGCGCGACTCTGAAGTGATTCCGGACGGTGCGTGGCTCGGCGGCCACACCACGGTGCATCGCAACGAGTCGAACGAGCCCGGAGAAATGTTCGTCCAGATGGCGCACAACCTCGCGCCGATCAACGGCCAGCGCTTCGTGCTCGGCCGCCGCGTCCTGCACACGAGCTTCGCCGACGGTAAACACGACGAGCACGCCGAGAATCCGGTGTGGACCGAACAGGCCGGCAAAGTCGGACCTAGTTACATCAACCGATCGTGCAACGGTTGTCATGCCCAGAACGGCCGCGCGGCGCCCCCCGCCGTTGGCGCCACGCTCGACAAGTACGTCGTCAAGGTGGGCGATGCGGCAGGCAATCCCGACCCCCAGCTGGGCAACGTGCTGCAACCAGTGAGCTTCGGCGGCGGGAGCCCCGAGGCGACCGTGAGCATCGGCAGCTTCACGGAGGAAAATGGGCTCCGAAAACCCAACTACGTGTTCAAAGGCGTGACGCCGGCAGCGTACTCCGCGCGCGTTTCGCCACAGCTCGTCGGCATTGGCCTGCTCGAAGCAATTCCCGAAAGCGCCGTCGAAGCGCTCGCCGATCCCGACGACGCGAACGCGGACGGCATTTCCGGCCGGGTGCGCGTGGTGGTGGACCCGATCACCAACGACCCGCGCCTCGGCCGCTTCGGCTGGAAGGCTGGCCAGGCCGCAGTGAAGCATCAAGTGGCGGCCGCGTTCCGCACCGACATGGGCGTCCTGACCTCCCTGTTCAAGACGCCAGACTGCGGCTCTTCACAAACCGACTGCGGCCCGTCCGGCCAGGAGCTCGCCGATACCGAGCTCGACAACTTGACGGCTTACGTCTCCCTGCTCGGGACTCGCCCTCAACGCGATTGGGACGCGGCCGAAGTCGTGAAAGGCCAGCAGCTCTTCACGAGCGCGGGTTGCACCGGCTGCCACACTGCCACTTTCCAGACGACGCAGTATCACCCGCACGCCGAGCTCCGGAGCCAGACCATTCACCCGTACACGGATCTGCTGCTGCACGACATGGGTCCGGGACTCGCGGATACTCTGCCGGAAGGCGATGCCTCGGGTGCGGAGTGGCGGACGACGCCGCTCTGGAGCATCGGGCTAAGTGCCGGCGTTTCGGGCAGCGAGAGCTATCTGCACGACGGGCGCGCGCGCACGCTGACGGAAGCGATCCTGTGGCACGGCGGCGAGGGAGAGCGTTCGAAGAGTGCCTTCGTCGCGCTGTCCGAGGCGGACAAGAGCGCGCTCTTGGCGTTTCTGAAGTCTCTCTGACGCGGTCAGCGACTCTACCAGGTTCGAACCAAAGACAAGCTCGGCGCGCCGGCGGATTGCGCAGTCGTAGCAGGACTGCCGGAAGTCAAAACCAGGTACGTCCCGGCGCCCAGACCCGCGGCTCCGACGATGAAACCGATCGTGCTCACGGTGGCCAGGGTGGCGGCGGACTGATTCGCGTCGAAGCCTTCCTGATTGCAGAGCCGGGCCGCATCGCTGCAGTTGTCGTCGCCCACACGCTGCTGCTGAACGCCGAGCACCATCGCCACGGTGCCCGTGACGACGCCTGCGATGCCGACGCCGCCGAGCACGTAGCCCAGCGTCTTGCCGCTGCCGCCGGACGCTGCGGTTCTGGCGGTATCGTGTTCGACGGGCTGGTGCGGGCTCGCGGTGGGCTCCCCTTTGCTGGGCGGCGCCGAAGCGACGGGCTCGGAGTCGGACGAAGCCGGTGCCTCGGCTGCCACGACGGTTGGTGCGCCATCTTTTTCGGGAACTCGGCACGCAGCGAGGGACAGTCCGGTCGGGCTCTCGGGGTCGCGACGCGCGCCGGAGCCCGCTGGAGCCGCCGCCTGGCCGGCCACGACCGCGAGCGAGTCGAGGTCGGCGTTTCCGGGAGCGCTTGCGTCGGTGGCGTTCAGGCCCTCGGCCCAAGCCTCGAACAGGTCTTGCTGAAACTCCAAGCGCTCTTCCGTCTCGGACGCATAAGCGAGCAGCCCGAGCGCGAAGACCGCATAGTGCTGCGTTCGCACCGTGGTATCGGCCGCCAATCGCGCGGCGTCGATGTCACCCAGCTTCTCGACCGGAACGCCGTTGAGCCCGAGCTCTACCTTGCCGTTCTCGAAACCTACCTGAGGCTGAAATCCGCCCAGGTTGGGCCGCACTCCGACCTGCTCCTCGATGATGTCCGCCATGAAGCGCTTGGCCGCTTGCTGGAGATCGGTCGTCAGCGACGAAACTACGAATGGGTAGCGCACCACTGCTCCGGAATTGGCGGCTGCCGCTTCGCGCGCCGCGTGCAACAGGCTGAGCACGATCGGGCTCATGCTGGCCTTGTCCGCGGCGCTCGCGCCGGCCGCCGCGGCCTTGATTCGTGCAATCAGCCTTTCCCGTGCGGCGGTCGATCCGGCTTCGATCTTCTCGATCTGCGCGGCGATCTGCTCGGCCTTGGCTTCGAAGTCGGCTTTGTCCGCTTCGCTCGTGCCGTCGCGGCCCGCCTTCTGCTCGAGCTCTTCCTTTTCGGCGTTCAGCTTGGCGATCCGTTCGATTTCCGTCGCCACTTGCTCGTAGCGCGAAGCGACATCGGCTCCGAGCATCGCGATCAGCGTCTTGCCAGTGCCCCCTCCACAAGCCGAGTTCATCGCGGAAAACCGGGCCTCGGCCGCCACGACGCGCACGGACATGCCCGCGTAGATCGCGTCTTGCCCGGCGCGGTTCATTCGCTCCTTGGCCATGCCGGCGTCGAGCACGATCGCGGCACGAACACTGGCATCGATCGGCGTTTCGCTGATCAACCGATCGACCTGGTCGGCGACCTTGCGACTGACCTCGGCACGCCGCAAGACCACCCCCATCGGAGCGGGCTCGTTCAAGCTCTTCGCAGCTGCCGGATTCGTCAGCGCCTTGGCTGCGCCGCAGGCCGGCAGGACCGCCAGCAGCACGAGACTCATTAAAAATGAAACCGCCGCCCTTGAGTCGCCGACCATCCCACGTCGGTCTATATCACGGCACGTGTCTCACTGACAGACACTCGAGTCAGGCCAGGCACGATGTCAAAAATGGCACTGAGGCGGCGACGAAGGCTTCGGGGTGATCCTCATGCGCGAACAGCTTGGCGCCGGGAATCTCGACGAGCTCAGCTCCGCCAGGAAAGCCTGGAAGCATCTTGCGGGCGCGCGCGACGGGAAAAAACGGATCGAGCGCCCCCCAGACCAGCCGGACCGGTGCGCGGATCCGCCGGTGGGCGTCGCCGAGCCCGTCGACGAC
>Ga0111538_10003363_pt1 | contig 22390 bp, 15 predicted proteins | sample SoiMethybrSBSTD1_FD_79669 | JGI IMG/M metagenome (GOLD analysis project Ga0111538, IMG submission 79669) | Bulk soil microbial communities from a Populus tree surrounding site in Tennessee, USA - Soil MetaG P. TD hybrid SBSTD1 (version 2)... | ecosystem: Environmental > Terrestrial > Soil >...
AAGCCATCTTCATGGTGATCATGGTCGGATTCCTTGGGCTGTTTTTTATCATTATCCCTGGCGCGCTGGTGTTGTTCTATGGCAGTGCGCACGTCAAGGCGACAGTGGAGGCGATGGACCCGCAACCACGCTGGACGGACGCCTGCCCGCTGCCGGTGCTGGCCGTGTCACTGCTGGCGGCGTTTAGCGCCGTGACGCTGCTCACCATGCCGGTCGCTTACAACGGCGCGATTCCGATGTTCGGTGTGATCCTCACCGGTTTCGTGGGCAGCCTGGTTTGGCTCGCGCTGGCCGCGCTGCTGGGATATGCAGCCTGGAATCTTTACCATTTGCGGCCGAGCGGATGGTGGATCGTGATGGCCCTGCTGGCGTTCCTGACGATTTCAAACATTCTCACGTTTTCGCGCGTGGACCTTTCGACATTGTATCGGCACATGGGTTATCCCGAAGCGCAGATCCAACAGATTGAGAAGTTTAATATTTTTACGCCGACGCAAATTGTGATCTGGAGTGTCGTGTGCATGGTGCCGATCATCGGCTACCTCATTTTCATAAAGAAATACTTCCGCCGGCCAACGGCGGTGCAGCCCACACCGGTAACGGCCTAACTACTAAATTCTAAATCAGTCAAGCTTGGCTTTTTGCCAGGGCATGCCATGGGCTTCGGCGACGGCCTGGCAGGTGAGTTGGCCATTCATCACGTTGATGCCGCCGATGAGAGCAGGTTGACGCTGCGCGGCGTCGGCGAGGCCGGAGTCGGCGAGCAATTCGATGTAGCGATAGGTGACGTTGGTGAGCGCTTGCGTGGCTGTGCGGGCGAAGGCCGCAGGCATGTTGGCGACACAGTAGTGCGTTACGCCTTCTTCGACGTAAACGGGGTCTTCATGCGTAGTCGGACGAGCGGTTTCGGCGCAGCCGCCCTGGTCGATCGCAATATCCACGAGCACGCTTCCGGGGCGCATCCGCTTAAGCATCGCGCGGCTGATGAGCTTGGGGGCTTTGGCGCCCGGCACGAGCACCGCGCCGATGAGAAGGTCGACCGAGGGGAGCAAGTCCATCAAATGCGCTTCGTTGGAGTACAGCGTATGGGCACTGTGAAGGGTGATGTCGAGGAAGCGCATGCGTTCGAGATCGACTTCGAGGATGGTGATATCACAGCCGAGCCCCGTGGCCATGCGGGCAGCGTTGATGCCGGAAGCGCCGCCGCCAATCACGACAACACGGCCAGGCAATACGCCGGGAACGCCACCCAGCAGCACGCCACTGCCGCCGCAGTGCTTCGCGAGGAAGTATCCGCCGACGAGGACGGACATGCGGCCGGCGATCTCGCTCATGGGCTCGAGCAGGGGCAAGCGACGATTCACTTCGACCGTTTCGTAGGCGAGCGCCGTGACGCCTGATTTCATGAGCGCCTCGGTCAAGGCGCGGTTCGCAGCGAGATGAAGATATGTGAAGAGAATCTGGCCAGGGCGAAGGAGAGGATATTCGGCGGGCTGCGGCTCCTTCACTTTGACGATCAAATCGCCCGATTCAAACACCGCTTTATGGTCCTCAACTATCTTTGCGCCCGCGTCCGAGTAGTCGGAATCCGGGTAACCCGCCCCTACGCCTGCGCCTCGCTCGACGACGACCGAGTGGCCACGTTTAATAAGTTGGTAAGCGGCCGAAGGCGGCAGGGCGACGCGGTACTCCTGCTGCTTGATCTCCTTTGGGACCCCGATTTTCATGGCGCGACTTAGACAGGTCGCCAATTGACCGCTTTGCGTTCTTCGGGAATGCCCACGCTGGAAATCTGGTTCACCAAATCCTTGACCGTGACCGTCGAGGCCGCTTGGCGCTCCGCGTCCGCGATACGCTCGAAATGAGCGCATACGACGGGGCGGGATTGTTCGTCGCGGGTCTCGAGTTCCTGGCCGCCGCCCGCGCGCAAGGTTTGCAGAACATCGTGACAAGTAATGCTTTCGGTAGGGCGCGCGGGCGCGTAAGTGACCTCGTTTTTGCCGCTGGTAACTTCGAGGACAAGACCGGCGTCGACAAGCGGCTGCAACACGCGGCCAGCGAGGCGGCTGGGAATGGAAAGCTCCGTCGCGATCTCCAGCAGTGTGGGTGGTTTGAGGGCCTGGTCGAATCGTTGAGCAATGAGAGTGATAACGCGCAAGGCTACGTACTCGCGGTTGCGCTGGTTCACGCTCTCGGCCTTCTTTTCCTGCAAATACACTTCGCGGTTCTGAAACGCGTAGGCGACCTGGGCGCCGAAAAGCATGATGAGCCAGGAAAAATACAGGCCGATCAGGAGAATTGGAATGATGCCGAGGGCTGTGCCGTAAATCTTGCTCATGTTCACGACGCGGCTGACATTCATGGCGTTGGCGATGTTGAGCATGAGCCACAGTGAGCCGCCAACAAATCCGCCACCGAGCGCAGCGCGCCATTTGACCTCGGTGTTCGGCATCACCTTATAGAGGCACGCAAACAGAATACTCATGAGGAAGAAGGGAGAGGCCCTAATGAGCCACTTGCCAATAAAAGGCAGGGTTTCGACGACTTCCTGGCTGCTCTTGAAGTACTGCGTGCTAACGAGATAAATGACCGAGAACATCGCTATCGGGCCCAGCGAAATCATGGCCCAATACTGCAGCACTCGACGAAACCACGTGCGACCACGCGTGACTCCCCAAATGTCATTGAACGTGCCTTCGATCGTGCTCAGGAGAAGAATAGCGACAAAGATCAGGCCGACGAAGCCCGTGAAACCGAGGGTCTTTGCGCTGGCTTGGCTAATCAATTCGTCGATCCGGGTAATGGCCTCCTCACGGGGAGTCAGTTTTCGCTGAGCAGCGGCTGTCGCGTCCGTGCCGGCTACCGAGTTTGTGGGATTGGCTTCAAGTCCACCAGAGTTGGCGCTCGATGCGGCAGCGTTGGTGGCCGCGTCGGCTGCCGCAGCCTTGGCGCTCTGCTCCAATTCCTGAAGTCGCTTCTCATCAAGGAGCTTGAGTTGCGGCACGACGGCATCAACCAATTGGCCGATTATTTTCTTGGTCTCGTAAGGCCCTTTTGTGCTCAAAAAGCCGGAGATAAGACCGAAGCTTACCGCCAGCAACGGGATCAGCGCCAGGAGTGTCGTGTAAGCAAGGGCGGTGGCCCGGAGGGGGCAGCGGTTGCGGCTGAAGCTTTTGAAGACCAACAGCCAAAAGTGCGCGATGCGTTGCCAGCGAGGCGCCAGCGCTTCCTCGTGAGTTTCTATCCCCTTTTCGGTGATAAACTCGTAGGCGGCCGTGTATAATTTCCTGAGTCTCGAGTAAAACCCTCGCCCCATGCGTAAAAAACGTAGCAGCCCCCAGTCCAAACAGCAAAGACGGAAAGGCTAGGGTTGGCGCTCCATCGCCGACCGTGACTTCAGCGGTCGGGCCAAGCCGATCTCTGGACACTTTGAACTTTGCAGGGCAAATGGCGTGATTTACCCTCGGCGCATGGCTCGAAAAGACTCGGCGAAAGCCAGTTCGCACCGCGGCTTCAACGACATCGCCGGGTTTGTGTTTCTCGGCATTGGCTTGTTGCTGCTGCTTGCGCAGGTTTCGTTCGACCCGAAGGATGTAGCCACGAATCGGGTCCCGCCGAATCCTGCGGTCCAGAACTGGATCGGTTCGGCCGGCGCCCACACCGCGCACGCCCTCTTTTTCCTGTTTGGCGCGGCGGCATTCGCGATCCCGATCTTTTTCTTCGCCTACGGGCTGTCGAACCTCGTGGAGCTATTGGGTTATCTGCGACGGCGGAAAATCTGGGCCGCGATCCTGTTTCTTTCCTTGCTCGGGTTCTTCGACATTCACTCGAGCTACTTTGAGAACCTGCGCCGGAATATCAACGCACACAGCGCGGGAGGGTTGATCGGCGATACGTTGAACAATTGGATTTTTGACCACTTCGGCAAACCCGGAGCTTCGATCATTTTTGTCACTGCCTATCTCGTCAGCTTGATTTTTTTGACAAATTTCAGGCTCGGCGACTGGGCGCGCGCCGCGTGGGTGAACTTCCGCACGAAGAAGCGCACCGAAGACGAGGCTTGGACTCCGGAAGAACGCGCATTGGCCAAAAAAGCGCGTGAACTCGAGAAGCAGGCGAAGAAATTGCAAGAGGAGACCGAGCGAAGCGGGCTCGGCGCCGACCTGAAACCGGTGCCCGCGCCGACCGTGCGGGACTTGAGTGTGCCGCAGGCGCGCATCGCTAAGACGACTCGTCCAAAGGTCCAGGACGCTGAGCCGGAGAAAGACATAGAGGGCGAAGTGATTCTGGCGCGCGAGATCGCGGCGGCGACGACGTCGGACATTCTCGGCAAACCGAAGAAAGGCAAGACGCAGGACGCGGAGCCTGCCAGTGAAGAGGATACCAAAGCTGAGCCCGTGGTGGCCGAACTCGGTGCTGCGCCTCCACAGCAGCCGATCAACGTCACGGACAATACCGTTTCGAAGGCCAAAAGGGTCTTGAAGAAAAAGCCGATTGCCGTTGCGGCCACTCCAACCATTGGCAATTACCAGTTGCCTTCGCTGGACTTCCTCCAGTTTCCCGACAGCAACGTAAAGCCGACGGAATCGAAAGAGGAGTTGATGGCGAATGCGCGACTGATGCAGAGCACGCTGGCGCAGTTCGGCATCGAAGTGTCGCTCGGTGACATTACGAAAGGCCCCACAATCACGCGCTACGAATTGCATCCGGCGCCAGGCGTGAAGCTCGAGAAGATTGCGGCGCTGAATAACAACATCGCGGCGGCATTGAAAGCGGAGCGCATCAACATTCTTGCGCCTGTGCCAGGGAAGAGCTCCGTCGGTGTCGAAGTGCCGAACGTGGTGAAGACGAAAGTGATCATGCGTGATCTTCTCGAGTCGGAAGAATGGCACAAGACGAAGGCCCGGATTCCGTTGGCGCTGGGTAAAGACGTTTATGGACATCCGATCATTGCTGATTTGGGAGACATGCCCCATCTCCTGATCGCCGGGAGCACCGGCTCCGGCAAATCCGTTTGCATTAACTGCATTATTGCTTCGCTACTGTACCGTTTTCCGCCAGATCACCTCCGTTTCGTAATGATCGACCCGAAGGTCGTTGAGTTGCAGCAATACAACACCCTGCCTCACCTGGTGGTACCGGTGGTCAACGACCCGAAGAAGGTCATTCTTGCGCTGCGCTGGGTCGTGAACGAAATGGAGAAGCGCTACCAGATTTTTGCCAAGGTCGGTGTGCGCAACATCAAGAGCTTTAACGACCGGCCGAAGAACAGGCCGCTGCCCCAAAGCGAACCCGAGCTGCCGCTGATGATGAAGAAGGAGAAAGTGGAGGCCGGCTCGGACGGCTTTGCGGTGGAGCTCGACGAGGAGATTGTCGTGCCTCGCGAGGATGACATCGTGATTCCCGACAAATTGAGCTACATCGTGGTGATTATCGATGAGCTTGCAGACTTGATGCTGGTCGCGCCGGCCGACGTGGAAATGGCGATTGCGCGCATCACACAAATGGCGCGCGCTGCAGGCATCCATTGCATCGTGGCCACGCAACGCCCAAGCGTGGATGTCATCACTGGCGTTATTAAGGCAAACATCCCGGCGCGCATCGCCTTCCAAGTAGCCGCGAAGGTCGACTCACGGACCATTCTCGACGCGATGGGGGCGGACAAACTGCTGGGCAAGGGGGACATGCTTTATCTGCCGCCGGGTTCGGCGAAATTGATCCGCGCCCAGGGCGCGTTGATCACGGACCAGGAAATTCAAAGCATCGTGGACTTCATCGCGCGCCAGGGCAAACCCAGCTACGAAGTGGAGATCCATCAGCAGCTTTCGAAAACGGCGAGCAACTTGGATGGCGAGGAGGGTTGCGACGAGGACGAGCATTTGATCCAGCAATGCATCGAAGTGATCCGTAGCGAGCAAAAGGCCAGTGTCTCGTTGATGCAACGTCGGCTGCGTCTGGGGTATACGCGCGCGGCACGGATAATGGATGAACTGGAAAACCGGGGGATTGTCGGTCCCAGCAAGGGCGCGGAACCACGCGATATTTTGATCGATCTGGACGGGACCGGAGCTGACGGCCAGGCGGCGGTACAAGCCTGATTTTGCGCTTAACCTGGGCCGCGAATGGCCGATAACAGGTATGTGACCTGTACGCGCAAGTATTTTGCCATACGATGGTTGGGCGGCTTGTTTGCCCTTGCTGTTGGGATTGCTTTTACGCCCGACGCCGGGGACGTTAAGTTCGATACCATCACTGCCGAGGGGGAAACATATTCGAACGTTGTCGTTTTCAGCAAGAGCGCGACCCATGTCAGCATCAGCCATTCGCGGGGGATGGCGAACATTAAAGCCAAAAGTCTCGACACGGCCACGCAACGCAAACTGGGATACTTGGCCGCGGAGGAACCGGCAGCGGTCACGAAGCTGCCCTCGCTTAGCAGCCTCGGCGATGATCCACGGTTGCGGGAACTTCGGGAACGGTACCAGCAAAATTTCGATGAGTTCATGGCGCAACTCGACCCAACGATGGGTTACAAAATTCTGGCATTGCTTGGAATCTTGTACCTTTTCTTTTGCTATTGCTGCTGGCAAATCTGCCGAAAGACGAGCAACCGCGCCGGGTTGTTTGTATGGCTGCCCGGGTTCCAGATGATCCCACTGCTGCGGGCTGCGGGCATGTCGCCGTGGCTGTTTCTGCTCCTGTTCATCCCTGTAGTAAACCTGATCATTTGGATCGTTTGGTGTTTTCGCATCTGCCGTGTGCGCCAAAAGAGCGCCCTCCTCGGCCTCCTCATGTTGTTCCCGGTAACCAATATCCTGGCCTTCGTGTATCTCGCGCTGTCGGGTTATGGGCCCGAAGCCGAGGACCCTTACGAGGGCGGAAAAATCAAACTCGGCTTTCAGCCTTCTTCCTGAGCCTTCGGCTCGCAAGCTTAATTGGCCCACATTGCCGTTGACGGTCCATAGCAGGTGGTTATGTTCGCCGTCGTGAATTTTCGCAGCTTTGGATGGTATCGCGGGCGGCGCGACGGGTTCTATTTTACGGACCCGGCGACCTGCGACTGAGGCTGCGTACTACTGAAGAAGCCTTGCCGCAGGTGCGTTGCCTGCGGCTTTTTGTTTTATGATTATCGTTCTCAAACCGAACATCGCCAAAAAGGACGAACTCGCCGTGCTCAAGGAAATCCGCAAGCTCGGCTACCGTCCGCACATCATGCGCGGTGTCGAGCGCACGGTAATCGGCGCGATCGGGGATGAACGCACGCACCAGAGTCTCGAAACGCTCGTAAGCTGGCCGCAGGTCGAGAGCGTCACGCCGATTCAGAAGCGCTTCAAGCTCGTCAGCCGGGAGGCGCATCCGACCAACTCCACGATTAAGGTGCGCGACATGGTCATTGGCGGGAGAAAGTTCCATGTCATGGCCGGGCCATGCTCGGTGGAGAGCGAGAAGCAATTGTTGACGACCGCGCACGCGGTCGCGGCGGCGGGCGCGACGATCCTGCGCGGGGGCGCGTTCAAACCGCGCACATCGCCGTACGAGTTTCAGGGGCTGGGGGAGAAAGGGTTGAAGCTGCTGGATAAAGCGCGTCGTGAAACCGGGCTGGCAGTAATCACGGAGTTGTTGTCGGAACAACACGCGGAGCTGGTCGCCGAATATGCCGACATTCTTCAGATCGGGACGCGTAACGCGCAGAATTTTCAACTGCTGATCGCGGCTGCGAAAACAGGGAAGCCGGTTTTGTTGAAGCGAGGTCTCTCGATGAAAATCGAGGAGTGGTTGCTGGCGGGCGAATACATTCTGGCAAATGAAAATTGTAACCTGATGTTTTGCGAGCGGGGCATTCGCACGTTCGAAACGTACACACGAAACACGCTCGATCTCTCCACGATTCCGATTATCAAAAAGGAATCACACTTTCCTATTGTTATCGATCCCAGCCAGGGCGCCGGCCGCGCGGACCTGATCGCCGCGATGTGCAAAGGGGCCGTGGCGATGGGGGCCGATGCGTTGCTGATTGAAGTCCATCCAAATCCTGCCGAAGCGTGGAGTGACGGCGCGCAACAACTCTCGGTCGACAACTTCAAGCTTTTAATGAGCGAGCTGAACCCGTTTATCGCCGCGGCGGGCCGGGAGTAACAATGGGCCGCACGGTGACAGTGGACCAGGGTCGCCTTGCCGCCGCGCTTCAAGCCGCCGAAGCGGAATTGCTGGCCCACCGCAACGCGACCGGTCACTGGCACGGCGAACTTTCCAGCAGCGCTTTGTCCACGGCGACGGCGCTGACTGCACTGGCCATTGCAGGTCGCGAGTTGAAGCGCAACTATGCGCCACAAATCAACGCGGGATTGAAGTGGCTGGCCGACAACGCCAATAGCGATGGAGGCTGGGGTGACACGATCATCAGCCACAGCAACTTAAGCACAACAACGCTTTGTTGGGCGGCCTTCGGAGCTGCCTGCGCTGATGAACGGTTTGCAAGCACGGTCGCGTCGGCCAGAGCGTGGTTATGTCAGGCCGTCGGAAGCACAAGCCTGCACGCGCTGGCACGCGCGGTCGTCGCGCGTTACGGGAAAGACCGCACATTTTCTGCCCCCATCCTAACGATGTGCGCTCTGTCCGGCCGCTTTGGAGACCGGGCGCAAGCCTGGGAGGAAGTCATCCAGCTTCCGTTTGAGTTGGCGGCGTTTCCTCAGCGCTGGTACGCGGTGCTGCGGCTTCCGGTGGTGAGTTATGCGCTGCCGGCGCTCATCGCGGTAGGCCAGGCGAAACACCATCACGCGCCGAGCGGCAATTCGGTGATCGATGGGCTGCGCCGTTTCCTGATACCGCGCACTCTCGAAATCCTGCGAAGCATTCAACCCGCGAACGGCGGCTTTTTGGAAGCAACGCCGTTGACCAGCTTTGTGACCATGAGCCTCGCGGGCAGCGGCAACGCCGCACACCCTGTGACACGCAAAGGAGTGGAATTCCTTCTTGGGTCTCAAAGAAGCGATGGCTCGTGGCCAATCGATACAAATCTCGCAACGTGGGTGACAACGCTATCATTGAACGCGCTCCCAACTCTCAACACACACTCGGTGAGCCCCGTTCGTGACTGGCTGCTCAATCAACAATACACGCGTGAGCATCTCTACACAGGGGCAGCACCGGGCGGCTGGGCATGGACCGACCTGCCGGGCGGAGTGCCGGACGCTGACGATACAGCGGGCGCGACCCTGGCGTTGTCGCGTCTCGCCCCGGAGGACCCGCAAGTTCGAGCTGCAGCTTTCAATGGATTGCAGTGGCTCATGAATCTGCAAAACGCCGATGGCGGCCTGCCGACATTCTGCCGGGGCTGGGGGGCGCTGCCGTTCGACCGCAGCAGCGCCGATATCACTGCGCATGGCATTCAGGCGTGGCTCGCGTGGCTGGAGTACGCGCCGCTGGACTTGCAAGGCCGTCTACACAGTGCCATCCAAGCGGCAGTGCAATACCTTGGGCACCATCAACTCCCGGGTGGAGCATGGCCTCCGTTGTGGTTTGGCAACGAGCACGCGCCGGGTGAACAGAATCTCACTTACGGAACCGCGCGCGTCGTGGCGGCGCTTGCCACCCTGGCCGGCAGGGAACGCGCATCGTGGTTCGAGCCATATTTTAAACGCTTGCTCCAACGCATGCTGGCGCGAGGCATCAAGTGGTTAATAGAAACGCAGCAAAGTGGTGGCGCGTGGAGCGGGACGGCATCCGGGCCGGTATCACTCGAAGAATCGGCACTGGCTATCACTGCGCTCGCGCGCGCTTTTCCCCGCAGCGGTGGGGAAGCCGGCAAAGTTGTGCAAACGATCTCAAAGGGGACGATCTGGTTGGTTGAGCAAGTCGAATCCGGCGAATGGAAAAAGCCATCGCCGATCGGCTTTTACTTCGCGCACTTGTGGTACTACGAGCGGCTCTATCCGATGATCTTCACCATCGGCGCGTTGGGAGCGGTGAAAGCGCTCGATCAGACGATCTCGACCGGGCACTTGGGAATCGCGTCCAGGAATGCCTGACCGTAACGCTTCGTGAGAATCCGATTGTCGAGAACGACGATGATTCCGGAATCGGTTTTGGTGCGGATCAGCCTTCCCACGCCCTGTCGAAATTTCAGGATCGCTTCGGGGAGGGAAAACTCGGTGAAGGCATTGCCACCGCGCGCTTCGATCGCTTCGATGCGGGCCTCGATAAGTGGATGATCGGGGACTGCGAATGGCAGGCGTGTAATGATGACATTCGAGAGCGCCTCGCCTGGCACGTCGACCCCTTGCCAGAACGAATCGGTGCCGAACAGCACGGAATCAACGTCTGCCTTGAACTTCTCGAGCATGAGCGAGCGCGGCGTGCCAGTGCCCTGCACAAAACATTCCACCCCGAGTTTGTTGAAAAACGTTTCCATTTCCTCGGCGACGTCGAGCATCAGTTTGAAATTGGTAAAAAGGACGAACGCCTTTCCGTGGGTCTTCTCGATGAAGCGTTGGATCTCCCGGACGAGCGCTTCGCGGTAACCCGGCTCGCGCGGCTCCGGCATTTTGTTGACCACGAAGAGATTCATTTGCCTCTGGTAATCGAATGGAGAGCCCACCTGGAGCTTCACCGCGGATTCAGCGCCGACTCGTTTTGCAAAGTACTCCAGCCCTGCACCTGCGGTGCTGTTGCCGCGACCAACCTGAGTTGCGAGCGTCGCGCTCGTCATGATGATCGATGTGTCGCTGCCAAAGAGCCGGCGTCGGAGATACTCCGCCACGTCAACCGGCGCGGCGTTGAGGCTCAAGTTCTTCTGCGCTTTGCCCGCGCGTTCCACCCAGTAGACGTGGTCCTCCGCGCGCTGGCTGAGAAACAGGGCAAGTTCCTCGCGCAGTTCAACGAGGCGGCGGTTGCACTCGGCCAGTTCCTGGCCTATGTCAGCGTCGTTGCTGGCCTTGATCAGATCGCTCACCTCCTCGCGGATGCGCTGGATGGGCAACGTGACAACATCCTTCACAAGGTCGGGATTGCGAATCCGCAGCTCCGACCACGCGCGCTGCGTCTCGCCCTCTCCGGCTTTGCGTTTCTGCTCACGCCGCAATTGATTGCAGGCCTGCTCGACTTCGTGAAAGAACTCGTCGCTCTGATCGAGAGCGTCTGCAACCAGGCCGACCGTTCTGCCCTGGCGCAATGTCGCCAGCAGGCCTTTTTGTGTTTTCGGGTTCCAAAGCCGCTGAAGCGTGTAGCGCAACTGCCCGTTGGATATGCTCAACCCGATGTGGCGCGACGCAACCTGCTCGACGGTATGCGCCTCGTCGAAGATGACAAAATCATTGCGAAAGAGGATGCCGCCCTCGACCTCCTCTGCGGCGGAGCCGAGCAGTGTGAAGAACAGTGTGTGGTTCAAAACGAGCACGTCCGACGAGAGGATTCGTTTGCGCGCGCGTTGAAAAAAGCAAACCGCGTTGTTCTGCTTCGCGAATTCGGAGTCGAAGCCGCAAATTTTTGGCGAACAAAGGCCCCGTTCGGAGCACACCTGCGCCCACACTTTGGGATCGGGTTCGGTGTCGAAATCGGACAGGCTCCCGTCCTGTGTTTTTTGAGACCACTCGTAAATGCGGCGGAGTTCCTCGACCTTAGGCGTTGTAAAAAGGCTGCCTGCCTGCAGCATCGTTTTGTGGAGCCGCCGCGAGCACAGGTAGTTGCCGCGCCCCTTCAACATTGTGAAGCTGAACTTGACCGACAGGATCCGTTCGAGCATCGGCAGGTCCTTGTCGATGAGTTGCTCCTGCAGGTTGATCGTGTGCGTGCTGATGATCGCCTTCTTGTTCTTCGCGACCGCATAGAGGATCGCGGGCACGAGATAACCGAGGCTCTTGCCGACTCCGGTGCCTGCCTCGACGGCCAGATGCTCGCCTTGCTGCAACGCGCGGGCCACCGCGACTGCCATCTGTTGTTGCTGGGGGCGGTATTCGAAATTCTTTGCCTTCGACAGAATGCCCGTCGGTGAGAAGATCTCCTCCACTTGCGCGACCAGGTCAGGCCCTGTAGCGGCAGGTTGAGATTCAATGATGCTGATCATGTTCGCGGCTGTACTTCGGCAACGTTGCTATATTATCACGCCACGCGCGGCTTGAGCACGACAACTTCCACAGGGGCTTTGTTCTTCGCGATCATGTTGGCGGGAAGAATTCCGCGCCAGTTTGTGCATGGGTAGATGATCGCGCCGCGGCCAATGATGCTGCCGGGATTGAGGACGGAATTGCAGCCGACCTCCGCGTGATCGCCGAGCAAGGCTCCGAACTTTCGCAGGCCCGTGTCGAAAGGTGCGCCGTCTTTATCGATCGTCACGTTGCCGGGGACAAGCTTGATATTGGAAATCTTAACACCCGCACCCAGGTGTGCGCCATGCCCAAAGATCGAATCGCCGACGTAACTGAAGTGCGGAACCTTGGCGTCGTTGAACAGAAGCGTGTTCTTTAGTTCGCAGGCGTTGCCGACCACGCAGTTGTCGCCCACGATGACGTTGTCCCGAATATACGCGTTGTGCCGAATCTCGCAGTTCCGGCCGATGATCGCCGGCCCCCTAATCATCGCTCCATCTTCAACAACTGTGCCTTCGCCAATGAAAACATCGTCGCCAATGAATGCCGTGCCCTCGCATTTATTGCGCAGCGCCGGTTTGAGGGTGGCCTTGATGTAGTCCTTCAGCTTCTTCAGAGCGTCCCAGGCATATTCGCAGCCTTCAAAGATGCGGGCGTGCTCGGTTTGCTTGAGATCAAACAAATCGGCTGGTTTGAACATGCTCGTAGCCTAAAGGAGCCGCTGGGTAGTTCAAGAATCGACTGGAAAAGGGCAATAGAAGCGTTGCCTCCACCCGTGTGATACGGTTTTATGGCATGTCTGATATGGATGTAACGCGCACAGCTTACGGCGCGTGGAGCGGAGGGCGCTTCATGCATTTTGGAGAGTCGCTTTCGGAAGAGCGGTTCATCAGTGTGATTCAGCATGCCTACAAATCCGGCGTTCGCACGTTCATGACGGCGGACGTTTACGGAAACGGCGCGGCCGACGAAATGATGGGCAGGGCCCTGGCGGGTTTACCGCGGGATTCCTATTGTCTGGTTGGCGCGGTTGGGCACGACTTTTACTCCGGGAAGCGCGAAGGCTCGAAAGGTTATCCGCGATTCACGAATCCCGTGCTGCGTCCACCCAAGGAGTTCGCGGGCTACTTGCGCATGGCCACCGAGAAGTCCCTCGAGCGCTGCAAAACCGATCACTTTGACCTGCTGCTGCTCCACAACCCGGATGCCATCGGCTACAGCCATGACGCGGCTTGGAACGGCATGGACAAGTTGAAAGACGCAAAGTTGACGACTCACCTCGGCGTGGCCCCCGGGCCGGCCAACGGGTACACGTTGGATGTAATCCTCTGCATGGAGCGCTTCGGGCCAATGCTGGATTGGGCGATGATTATCCTCAACCCGCTGGAACCATGGCCCGGGACGCTGTGCCTGCCTGCGGCAGTCAAATACGACGTCAACGTGATCACGCGCGTGGTCGATCACGGCGGCCTGTTTCACGACGACGTCAAGCCGGGCCACAAATTTGGCCAGCAGGACCATCGCACGTTCCGCCCGGCCGGCTGGGTCGAAGCGGGGAACAAGAAACTCGACCAGATGCGCGGCGTCGCGGAGGATTACGGCCTGACCATGTTGCAACTGGCGTGTCTCTGGAACCTTTCCTTTCCCGGCGTGAAGAGCGTCATCCCCACCTTGATCCAGGAAATCGGAGGTAAATCCATCGAATTGAAAGTGGATGAGCTCGCCTCTTTGCCGGAGATCAAGCTCTCGGAGGAAGATCGCGAACGCATCGCTTACATCGGCAACAACAAGGGTTGCATGGATCTGAAAGGGGCGAGCACGTCCCATACAGGCGAGCCTGTCGCCGACCGCTGGGGACTCACGAACGATCTGCAACTCGTCGCCAAGCGCTGGGGAATCGATCCGACGACGGACCTCGCCTACACACACGAAACCGCGCCAGCGTAATGAAAGAGGCGTACATCGCAGCCAAGGAGCGGTGGGCGGCGAAGATGGCGGGGAAAGCCAAACCCACGGTTCGTTCAACAAACCGCCTGCCGCCAGGACAACGCGAGGTCCACAATTTTCCAGTGTTGGACCTTGGGATTCGGCCGGATGTTCCGTTAGATAAGTGGGAGCTGAAGATCGGCGGGCGCGTCGAGAACCCAGCGACGCTGAATTGGCAGCAGTTCCTCACGTTGCCGCAGTTCAAGGACGTAAGCGACTTTCATTGTGTGACGACGTGGAGCCAGTTCGAAATGGAATTCGAGGGCGTGGCGTTCTTCACGGTTGCGGATCTTGTGAAACCAAAGGCAGACGCGTCGCATGTCTTTTTCAAGAGTTACGACGGTTACTCGACGAACAATCCGCTGGACGTCTGCATGGATGATGACGTGTTGATCGCGCACAGGTGGAACGGACAACCGCTGACGAAGGAGCACGGCGGGCCGGCGCGCGTGATCATTCCCAAACGCTACGCCTGGAAAGGCGCAAAGTTCATTCGAGAGATTACCTTCCTCGATCGCGACCTCCTCGGTTTTTGGGAATTGCGCGGCTATTCGAACACAGCGGACCCCTGGACCGAAGACCGGTTTTCCTGAGCGCAACCCGCTATGCGCACGGTATATTTCGATTACAACGCGACGACGCCTCTTGCCCCGGAGGTGCGCGATGCGATGCTGCCGTATCTCGGCGAAATCTACGGCAACCCTTCGAGCCTTCACCACGTCGGCCGCCAGGCCCGTGCGCTGCTGGATGACGCCCGTGATCGCGTCGCGCGCGTGTGGGCATGCAAGCCCGGCGAAGTCGTGTTCACCAGCGGTGGCACGGAGAGCAACAACCTTGCGATCTTCGGTGCGGCCCGACATTTCAAGAACAAAGGGCGCCATTTGATTACCTCGACCGTCGAGCATGACGCCGTTCTGCATTGCTTCGATTACCTCGAAAAGAAGGAGGGCTTTGAAGTGACTCGGCTCTCGGTGGTCGAGGTGGGACGTGTTGAAGTGGAGCAACTCACCTCTGCACTTCGCCACGACACTATTCTTGTTTCGATCATGGCTGCGAACAACGAGATCGGTACGATCGAACCTGTTGCTGAAATCGGCGCGCTGTGCCGCCAGCGAGGGTTGCTGTTCCACACCGATGCCGTGCAGTGCTTCGGCAAAGAACCATTTTCGGGTATTCACCAGTTTACCGCCGATCTGGTTTCGGTCTGTGCTCACAAATTCCATGGGCCCAAGGGCGCCGGCGCGTTGTTTATTCGCTCCCCGTTGCTGCCTGACCCGATTCTTTTTGGAGGCGGCCACGAGAATGAACGGCGCGCGGGGACCGAGAATCTGGCCGCGATTATGGGTTTTGCCGAAGCAACGGAGCGCTTCGTGAGGAAAGCCGTGTTTCCGTCGGAGCGGCTCACTGGCTTAACGCGGCAGCTTGAACAAGCGCTCGCCAGCCTGAGCGATCACGGCGTGTCGATCCGGAGCCCGCGAGAGAAGCGCCTCGCCAACACCGTCGCCTTCACTGTTCGCGGTTGCGACAGCATTTCGCTGCTCGCCGGGCTTGATTTGGAGGGAGTTTGCGCTTCGAGCGGGTCGGCTTGCTCAGCCGGGTCACTGGAGCCCTCGCACGTAATGATCGCGATCGGCGTGGATCAGGCGTCGGCCAACGCCCTTGTTCGTTTCTCGCTCGGCAAAGATTCTACCGAAGAAGAGGTTCAATACGTCACCAGCGTCCTTCCGAAAGTGATCCGCCGTGCACAACAGTTCCAATAACTACCCGATTCTTCGTGAACAACCTGTGCCGTCGCCGAACAACTTGCAGTTTCGTCACTTCCTCGCCTTCACCGACAAGGTTTTGCGTCTCGGCAAATCCGTCGTAAGTACCTGCCATTCCCTTGACAGCGCCAGTTCTTTGCTCTATTCACAGCCCTTAATAATAATAGCTTTGTACTAAATTTCATTTATCATTAAGCACCCGATGAATCTGACCATCACGAAAGAGCAAATCTCACATGGGCTGCAATCGGTTCAGAACGTTGTCAGCACGCGCACAACGTTGCCGATCCTGTCCAACGTGTTGCTCCGGGCCGATGGGAACCGGTTGGAAATGACCGCGACGGATCTCGACGTGACGATTACTTGCTCGGTTGAGGCGACGGTGAAAAAGCCCGGCGCGACCACGGTGCCGGTTAAAAAGCTTTTTGGGATTGTTCGGGAGCTTGCCAACCCGGAAATCGAACTGGAAACCGACGATAAGAACGTGACCAACCTGCGATCCGGTTCGTCGTTCTTCAAGATTCGGGGCTTGGGCGCAGAAGAGTTCCCCCCACCTCCGAAATTTAAGGAGGACAAGAAAGTCGTTTTGCCCCAGGAGAAGATCAAAGGGATGTTGCGCAAGACCTCCTTTGCCATCTCCACTGATGAATCGCGCTACGTGCTCAACGGCATTTACATGACTTTGAAGGAGCACAAGCTGACGATGGTGGCCACGGACGGTCGCCGGCTGGCGCTGGTGGACGAAGAGGTCGATGTCTCGGAAAAGAGCCAGGGCGAATTCATTGTGCCCGCAAAGGCCGTGAACGAGTTAAACCGGCTTTTGCAAGACAAGGGCGAGGTCGATATCCGCTACACTGACAACCAGGCCGCCTTCGCGTTGAAAGATGACAAAGGCTTTTCAGTCCTGATCGTCACCAAGCTGATCGAGGGAAGTTATCCAAATTACCGTCAGGTTATTCCCGCCGAGACGAAGGAGCGCATTGCGCTGGCCAGAGAGGAATTCATGCACGCGCTGCGCCGTGCGGAGATCATGACCAGCGACAAGCAGAACTCGGTGAAGCTGAACTTTACCAAGAACAATCTCGCGATTACTGCCAATTCGCCGGACGTGGGCGAGGCGCGCGAGAGCCTGGCGATCAATTACAAAGGCAAGGAGATGGCGATCGCCTTCAACCCGAGCTATGTCATCGATCCGCTCAACGCGTTGACCACAGACGAGGTTTTCCTGGAATTGATCGACGAGCTTAGTCCGGGCGTGCTTAAGATCAACGGCCCGTTCCTGTACGTTGTGATGCCGATGCGCCTCAGCTAGGCTACATCTGCTCCAGCGTTTCGATTCCGAGCAACTCCAGTCCCTGCTTTAACACGCGGCCCGTGAGGTCGGCCAAAGCCAATCGGGACGCGCGTTCCGCCGGTTCCGCTTTCAAAACCGGGCAGTTCTCGTAGAACCCCGCGAACAAGCCCGCCAAATCGTAGAGGTAGTTGCAGAGGAAGTTCGGGCGATAATCCTCGGCCACCGCGTCCAAAACCAGGCCGAACCGAAGGAGATGCTTCGCAAGCGCGATTTCATGCGAAGTGGCGAGATGGATGGAAGTGTCGGCCTTTGCCTCCGTTCCCACCCCTGATCCCTTTCGAAATATGCTTCGGATTCGAGCATAAGCGTATTGCAGGTAGGGAGCGGTATTGCCTTGCAAGGCCAGCATCTTGTCCCAACTGAACACGTAGTCGCTTTGGCGATTCGGCAGAAGGTCCGCGTATTTTACGGCGCCAATCCCAACGACACGCGCGATTTCCCGCCGCTGCAGCTCTGGCAAGTCAGGGTTCTTGTCCGACACAACTGCAAAAGCGCGCTCCTCGGCCTCGTCGAGAAGGTCGGCCAGCTTCACTGTCTCTCCAGACCGCGTCTTGAAGGGCTTGCCGTCGTCTCCGAGAATTGAGCCGAACCAAACGTGTGCCAGCTTTATCGGGATGTTCGCGTGCCACTTGCGAAACGCCGCAAACAGTTGTTGGAAATGAAGCTGCTGGCGCCCGTCGGTCACGTAGACAATCTCGTCTGGTTTCCAGCTCTGGAGACGATATTCCAGCGTTGCTAGGTCGGTCGTGGTGTAATTGAAGCCGCCATCGCTCTTGCGAATGAGCGCGGGCTGTTCCTTCAGCGCCGGAACGTCTTCGAAAAAGATCGCCAAAGCGCCTTCGCTTTCACGCGCTATCCCTAGCGCGCTCATTTCCTCGGCGACGCGCAGGAGGTGCGGGTTATAGAAGCTTTCGCCAAACGAGTGATCGAATCGGACGCCCAGGCGGCGGTAAATCGTGTCGAACTGGACCTGCGACAGAGCAATCATCTCGCGCCAGATCGCCAGATTGGTTTCATCCCCCCGTTGCAACTTTACCAACTCCAGGCGCGCTTCCTCCAGCGTTGCCGGATTGCTTTCCGATTCGGTGTTGATCTTTTTGTAGAGCCGTTCCATCTCGCCGATCGGGTCCTTGTCAAGCGCGGCGCGGTCCAACGCGCGTTTCCAGCCCACGATCAACTTGCCGAACTGCGTCCCCCAATCGCCGATGTGGTTGTCGGTTATCACTCGGTGCCCGAGCAAGCGCAGCACGCGGGCCAGCGAATCGCCGAGAATTGTGGAACGAATGTGACCCACGTGCATCGGCTTGGCGACGTTTGGAGAACTGAAATCTATGACGACCATTCGAGGAGACGCTGTCGCGTTAAAGAACAGTGGCCTGGTCCGCAACGCCGCCTCCAGTTCGGCGCCGACAGCCGACGCCTTAACTCGAAAGTTCAAGAATCCCGCACCGGCGATCTCAACCTGTTCACACCACTCGCTGACGTCGAGCTTTGCCAGCACGTCCGTAGCAATCTGACGCGGGTTCATCTTGCGCTCTTTCGCCAGGGCCATCAGTGACGTTGTTTGGTAATCTCCGAACTTCGGGTCGGGACAGGGGCGCACTTGAACGGCGGTGAGCTCAGCATCCGGCAATACTGCCGAAACAGCGGCGCGCAAACGTTCTTCAAGCTTTACGTGTAACACGGCGAGACTCTTCGTGGAGTTCGGGACGACTACTTCCCTGACTCAGCCTTGATGATCTGATACATCGCCTTCGCGTCCGGGGCTTCTTCGAGCGCCTGGCGAAACTCCTTCTTGTGCAGAAGCTTGGCGATCTTCGCTAAAGTGTGGAGGTGTTTCTGAAATTGACCCTGCGGGACCAGGAACAACATCACCAAAGTGACGGGCTGATTGTCGAGCGCGTCGAAGTTCACGCCTCTGCGGGAGCGGCCAAACGCCCCCACAACTTCGTAGATCAAATCAGTGGAGGCGTGTGGAATACCGATGCCGAAGCCGATGCCGGTGCTCATCGACGACTCGCGCTTCTTGACGACGGTGATGATGGCATCCTTGTGCTCCGGTTTGATTCGGCCGCTATCGACCAGGTTGCCGATCAGTTCGTCGATGGCTTCCCAGCGAGTGCCCGCCTGGAGATCGGGCTTGATCTGGTCCGGAGTTAAAATGTCACCGAGGTCCATATCGCGAACGCATCGTCGAAACATTTCGCCTCAACGCTGGCTTCAAAGCAAGAGAGAATCGGCGCAGAAAGGCTATCCGGCGAGTTGGCGCAGGATGGAACCGAGGCGGGTGATGCCCACCGGAATGTCGGCATCGGCGGCACCGCCGAAACTGATCCGCATGTCGCGGTTCGGCTTTCGCCGCGCAGGATCATCAGCATAACAGAGCTCCCCCGGGACGTAGAGCACGTCACGGCGCAGCGCAGTGCGAAACAGTTTGGATTTAACCCCGGCACTCGTCCCGCGTGGTGCGGTCGCCCACACGTACAAGCCGCCGTTCGGGCGTACCCATTCAACGCTCGATGGAAAGTGCGCCTCGACGGCCGTAGTCATCAGTTGCGCTTTCCGTTTGTAACGGCGCTGAACTTCGACCAGATGCGTCTCGTATTTGCAGCTTTCCAGGGCCCGGAGCAACAACTGCTGGAGCAGGTTGGATGTGCCAAAATCGTGATTCCCCTTGATGCGGAGGGCCGCCGTGCGCACCGGCTCAGGCAGGATGCCGAAGCCAACCCGCGCGCCGGTCGCGAACGGTTTGCTATAGGTGCCGGCATAGAGCACCCGGTCGCAATGCTTTCGAACTGCGAGAGCGGATGGAACATCGGGCCCGGAAAAACGCAACTCCCGGTAAGCTGCGTCCTCCAGCAGATAAATCGGGTGTCCCGCCGCGCGCTCGTACTTGCGGAGCAACTCAAGGGTCGCCGCTTTGCCCTCAAAGCGCGATGTCCAACCGGTCGGATTCTGGAAATAGGTGACTTGATAAAGCAGTTTGACGCGCTTCAGTTCCCCAGCGCGTTTAAGCTCCCCGAGAACACGTTCAAGATGCTCGACATCGAGCCCGTTTGGAGTCAACCGCACGCCCCGCGCGCGAATGCCGTGGCTCTCAAGTATGCCCAGGTAAACGAAATAGGTCGGATCCTCGACGAGCACGATGTCGCCGGGATCGCAAAGAGCCTCCGTAAGAATGTAGAGCAGTTGCTGCGAACCGTGGGTGATAATGAGATCTTCGGCTGAATAGCCGGTGCTGACTCCGTCGAGCTTCTCAATCCGTTTCAGCGTGCGCTCCCGGAGCCGAGGATCTCCCGCTGTGCTGCCGTACTGAAGGGCCGTCTGGGCGCGTTTGCCGGGCGTCAAGACGTCCTGCAGAATTTCGGCGGCTTCAGCGACCGGCAACGATTCATTGTCGGTAAAACCAGCCGCCAGTGAGATCAGTTTCGGTCGATCCAACGTAAGCTGCATGAGCCAGGAGATGGCAGGCTCCGGCGTCCGGCGCGCGAGTGCTGATAGCGGTGTTCGCATCGAGAACCCGGGACTCTGCCTGATTCCTCAGCGCGCGTCGGTACAAAAAGAAGGCGCCGCGTTCGGCGCCTTCAATCGCTGTAGGGCTGGCGTTAAACTGCTCTTGCTGGTTCTGGCGTTGGCGTCGATTCGACGATGTGTAGTGCCCGGTACCCGCCGATGGCCTTAAAGTAGAGCAGAATGAGCAGGTAAATGACGGCCATCGCCGCCGGAATGAAGGAGTCTGCAACAAGCGTTCGGCGATCGCCCTTAATGCTGGCCTCGTAAACGGCGCGCTCATCCGGAGCGAGCTTTTCGAGAGCTGCTTTGGGGTCGGTAAGGCCAGTCTTGGCGAGATCTTGCCGCGCCACGGCGAGTTTCTGCTGAACCTCTCCAAGCTTTTTGCCATCCAGAGCTTGGACCTTCTCGAAAAAGAGCCATCCCCTTGCGTCCGGCACTTTGTATGCGGCATAAACAGCTGGGTTCGCCTTTTGCAACTCGTCGGTAGAGAACCGATCCTTTGCATAGCCCAATCCTGGGAAGCCGATCATGCCCGCCGACATCATACCGATTCCGCCCATGAGACTCATGGCAATGGCACCCGTGCGTGGGAAGCGGTCACCCGCAATGGCCAACATGGTTGGCCAGAAGAAGGTCTTGCCAATCGCGTAAACGGCTAGCGCGAACATCGCGCCGGCAAAGGTTTCGATTCGGCTCGTCAGCCGCAATCCAATGAATGCCAGAATCGAACACACAAGCAAAATGCCGACGGGTGAGAGACGAAGCCTGCGCTCGATGAAGTCTGCGCAGAAGCGCAGCGTAAACATAATTGCTGAGGTGAACACAAACAGGATCTTGCCTTCTTTTGGGTTCAGAATATTGCCAGTGATGTTCTGAACCCAACCATCGGTGCCCAGCTCGACCGCTCCGACCAACGCGTGAACCATGAACAAAGCAAAAATTAACCAGTGGCCGACCGCGCCTTTAGTGATGGCGAGAACGGCGAAGAGCAGAGCACCGCTTACCGCCAGCGCGACCCACCAAAATGAAGTTCCTTCAAAAAATGCGACGCCTGTAAAGAAACTGAGAATCGGCCCTAAAGCGTCTTTGACGAAGAGCGCGATCAAAGCGCATGCGACCAACCCTCCCAACCAGCCAATGTCTTTGAACATCTCACCGAGTGAAAGTCCCTGACGCGACGCTTCGGATTTAGGCATATGCTGGCCGAGGAACATCACCCCATAAACCAACGTCGGGAGAAGGAACAGGCCGAGTTGTGTTTTCCAGTGCCAACCCGCGCCCTCCCCCAGCCACCAGCCGATAGCACCGCCAATCACCAGCCCCGCGGGCCAGCTCGCGTGCAGGATGTTCAAATAGTGCGTGCGCTTATTCGGGAACAGCGTAGCCACAAGCGGGTTTGCTACGGCTTCCAGCGTGCCGTTTGCGACGGCAAAAATGAATGTCCCCCAATAGAGAAAATTGTAGGCTACTACCTTCGATTGGTCGGGCATGGCCGCGAAGGTCACAAAAGCTGAAAGGACGTGAAATGTAAACGCGGCAATCACCAGCTTGCCGTAGCCAATTTTGTCCACGATCACGCCGCCGATGAAGATTCCGAAGCAGAAACCGGTAAGACCCGCGCCCCCAATTCTGCCGAGCTCAGTACCCGTGAAACCGAACTGCGCCCCCCAAGTTGCCAGAATACCCCCTCG
>Ga0111538_10003364_pt1 | contig 22388 bp, 19 predicted proteins | sample SoiMethybrSBSTD1_FD_79669 | JGI IMG/M metagenome (GOLD analysis project Ga0111538, IMG submission 79669) | Bulk soil microbial communities from a Populus tree surrounding site in Tennessee, USA - Soil MetaG P. TD hybrid SBSTD1 (version 2)... | ecosystem: Environmental > Terrestrial > Soil >...
AGCCCGCCCTCGGAGAGGTCGTGGCAGGCCAGCACGAGCCCGCGCGTGATGGCCGCGTGCACCGCGGCGAGCAGCCGCGGCGCGAGCGCCAGGTCGACGAGCGGCGCCGCCAGCCCCGTCGCGCCGAGCCGGCGCGCGAGCTGGCTGCCACCCAGCTCGGCCCCGGTGGCGCCCAGCAGGAGCAGCTCGTGGCCGGCGCCCTTGAGGTCCATCGTCATCGCGTGGGCCACGTCGGGCACGATCGAGAGCGCGGTGATCAGCAGCGTGGGCGGGATCGTGATCGTGCGCCCGCCCTCGTGGAACTCGTTGTTCAGGCTGTCCTTGCCCGAGATGAACGGCGCGCGGAAGGCCAGCGCCCCGTCGTAGCAGGCGCGGCAGGCCTCGACGAGGTCGCCGAGGTTGGCGGGGTCGGTGCACGAGCCCCACGAGAAGTTGTCGAGGATCGAGGTCTGGTCGGGGTCGCCGCCGACGGACACGACGTTGCGCAGCGCCTCGTCGATGGCGGCCAGCGCCATGCGGTAGGGGTCGACGTCGCCCCACGCGGGCAGGATGCCGCAGCCGACGGCGAAGCCCTTGCGGCTGCCGAGCACGGGCGCCACGACCGCCGCGTCCGAGGGTCCGTCGCGGCGCGGCCCGACGAGCGGCTTGACCACCGAACCGGCCAGCACCTCGTGGTCGTACTGGCGGATGATCCACTCCTTGCTCGCGATGTCGGGCGTCGCGAGCAGCTCGAGCAGCAGCGCGCCGGCGCGGGCGGGCGGCAGGTCGGGCGGGTCGGCGAGCGCGCGGCGGCGGCGCGTGGCCTGCCGCGTCTGGCGTGGCAGGCCTTCGTGGAGGAAGCGCGCGTCGAGGTCCATCACGCGCGTGCCGCGGAAGTCGGCGCGCATCCGGCCGTCGCCGGCGAAGGTGCCGATCACGGTGGCCTCCACGTCCTCGGCCGCGAAGACCGCGAGGAGCGCGGCCTCGTGCTCGGGCGGCACGGCGAAGACCATGCGCTCCTGCGCCTCGCTGATCCAGATCTCGCGGTAGGTCAGGCCGTGGTACTTGAGCGGCACGCGCTCGAGCTGCACGTGCGCGCCGCCCTCGGCGCCCATCTCGCCGACCGCCGAGGAGAGGCCGCCCGCGCCGCAGTCGGTCACGCCGCGGTAGAGCCCGCGGTCGCGCGCGATGAGCAGCGCGTCCATGAGCTTCTTCTCCTCGATCGCGTTGCCGATCTGCACCGCGCCCGACGAGACGGTCTCGCTGGCCTCGTGGAGCTTCTGGCTGCTGAAGGTGGCGCCGTGGATGCCGTCGCGCCCGGTGCGCCCGCCGGCGACGACCACGAGGTCGCCGGGGCGCACCTCCTTGTGCAGGCGGTCGACGGGCAGCAGGCCGATGCTGCCGCAGTAGACCAGCGGGTTCCCCACGTAGCGCTCGTCGAAGCAGACCGCGCCGTTGACCGTGGGGATGCCCATGCGGTTGCCGTAGTCGCGCACGCCGGCGACGACGCCCTTCATCACGCGCCGCGGGTGCAGCGTGCCCTTGGGCAGGCGCGCGGCGGGCAGGTCGGGCGGCCCGAAGCAGAAGACGTCGGTGTTGGCGACGGGCCGGCTGCCCAGGCCCGTGCCGAGCGTGTCGCGCAGCACGCCGCCCAGGCCCGTGCCCGCGCCGCCGTAGGGCTCGATGGCCGAGGGGTGGTTGTGCGTCTCGACCTTGCAGGTGAGGTGGAAGTCGTCGTCGAAGGCGACGACGCCGGCGTTGTCGACGAAGACCGACTTGCAGAAGGGGCGGTCGAGCTCGTGCGTCGCGCGCGCGATGGTCGACTTGAGCAGGTTGTCGATGACCTGGCCCTCGTACTCGACGCGGCCGGTCATGGTCTTGTGCTTGCAGTGCTCCGACCAGGTCTGCGCGATGGTCTCGAGCTCGATGTCGGTCGGCTCGCGGCCCTCGGCTCGGAAGTGCGCCTGCACGGCCTCCATCTCGACCGCGTCGAGCGCCAGGCAGCCCTGCTCGGAGAGCTGCTCGAGACGCGCGCGGGCGGCGCGCGTCAGCTCGACGTGCACGAGCCGGAAGGGGGCCTCGGGCAGCTCCTCGACCGGCGGGATGCCGGTCTGCGGGTCGAGGCGCAGCTCCTCGATGGCCGGGTTCGAGAGCAGCTCCGAGCCCAGGCGCCGCAGCTGTGCGACGTCGGTCGTGGCGGGCACGACCACCGCCTGCCAGCTCCGCACGTCGCGCACCTCGAGCCCCAGCCGCGTGGCCGCGCGCACCACGCTCTGCGCCGACGGGTCCATCACGCCCGGCCGGCGCACGACCTCGAGGCGGTGGGTGCGCGGCTCGCTGGGGTCGGTCGCCGGATCGAAGATGCGCACGCGGTGCATGACCGGGTCGGCCAGCAGCCGTTCCGCGAGGCGCCGCGCCTGCGCCTCGCCGCCGGCGATGCGCAGCGACCAGCCGCGCCGCGTGGCCAGGCCGGTGCCGAGCTGGATGCCCACCTCGCGTGCCTGCGCCAGCAGGCGCCGCGCGGCGACGTCCGTGCGCTCGGGCCGGATCGCGACCTCGATGCACACCGCCCGGGTGGCGGTCGCCGGCTCCGGTCGCATGGTCTGCGCAGCCTCCATCGAACCGGCAATCCTAGCCGGCAGTTCTCACGAGCTTCTACTGCGGTCGCGGCCAGCCGGCCCGGGGAGCCACGCGGGCCCCCGGCGCCCTGTCGCCGCGCGGTGCCGGGTCGTTAGGATCGCGGCCCATGGCGCGCGGGAAGTCTCAGCCGGATCCCCTCAAGAACGCCCTGGCGTTCGAGAAGCCGGTGCGCGAGCTGGACGTCAAGATCGAGGCGCTCACCGAGCAGCGCGCGCAGGAGAAGACCGACGCCAAGAAGGCCGCGCGCCACGCCGCCGAGCTGGCCAAGCTGGTCGCCGAGCGCGACCGCCTGCTCGACGAGCTGCAGCTCGGCCTGACCATCTGGCAGCGCATCCAGCTCAGCCGGCACGTCGACCGGCCGGGCTCGCTCGAGTACGTCGAGCGGCTGTGCACCGACGTGGTCGAGCTCCACGGCGACCGGCTCTACGGCGACGACAAGGCCATCTGGACCGGCTTCGCCACGCTCCAGGGGCGCCGCCTGCTGGTCGTCGGCCACCGCAAGGGCCGCACGACCCAGGAGCGCATCGAGTGCAACTGGGGCTGCGCCCACCCCGAGGGCTACCGCAAGGCGCTGCGTTGCATGCAGCTCGCCGAGCGCTTGAAGCTGCCCATCGTGACCCTGATCAACACCCCGGGCGCCTACCCCGGCATCGGGGCCGAGGAGCGCGGCCAGGCCTCGGCCATCGCCTGGAACATCCTGGAGATGTTCCGGCTGCGGGTGCCGGTGATCAGCGTCGTGCTCGGGGAGGGGGGCAGCGGCGGCGCCCTGGGCATCGGGGTCTGCGACCGGCTGCTCGTCCTGGAGAACGCCTACTACTCGGTCATCTCGCCCGAGGGCTGCGCCTCGATCCTGTGGAAGGACGGGGCGCGGGCCGAGCAGGCGGCGGTGGCCCTCAAGCTGGGCAGCGACACGCTGGTCGAGCTCGGCATCGCCGACGAGCGGCTGCCCGAGCCCCCGGGCGGGGCCCACCGCGACCGGGCGGCCATGTCCGTGACCCTCGGGGAGGCCCTGTCCAGGACCCTGGAAGAGCTCTGCGCCCTGCCCCTGAGCGAGCTCCTGGCCAAGCGGGCCGCCCGCTATCGCCACCTCGGCCGGTTCACCGGGGCGGCGGCCGTCTCATGAGCGGCCGGACCGCCGGCCATCACGGCAAGGCCGGTCCCGTAGGTGTGCCGTGCTCCAACCTCTCTCCCGGATCCGGACGGTCGTGTCGGCCCCGACTCGTGACGACCACGAGCTGATCCGCGCCTGCCTCGAGGGCAACCAGGAGGCCTTCGCCTCGCTGGTCCACCGGCACGAGCAGCGCTCGTATTGGGCGGCCTACAAGATCCTCGGCGACGCCGAGGCCGCACGCGACGTGGCGCAGGAGGCCTTCGTGCGGGTCTGGCGCGCGCTCGACCGCTTCGACTTCTCGATGGCCTTCAGCACCTGGCTGTACCGCATCACGGTCAACCTGGCCATCGACCACCTGCGCCGCAACCGCCGCCACCGGGGCGCCGACCTCGACCTGTTCCGCGAGTCCGTGGCCGACGAATCGGGCATCGCTCCCGACGCGCCGCAGGACAGCCGCGAGGTCGCCAAGGCCGTCCGCGCCGTGCTCGAGACCCTCGACGAGAAGTACCGCACGGTGCTCATCCTGCGCGACCTCGAGGGGCTGTCGAGCAAGCAGATCGCCGACATCACCGGCATCGCGCACGCCACCGTGCGCTGGCGCCTGCACATCGCCCGCAAGCAATTCCGGGAGGGTTGGGAGCGGCTGGAAAATCGCTCGACCCGTCCCGCCCATCGCCGCACCTCCACCGTTCGTAGCGACACAGAACACCCATGAGACTCCTCAAGGACACCTGCCGTTCGATCCAGGACCTGCTCCCCTTGCACGTGGGGGGCGACCTCGACTCGGGACCCGCGCGCCGCGTGGACGAGCACCTGCACCACTGCTTGTCCTGCTTCCGCGAGTTCCGCGAGCTGGCCGCCATGCGCCAGCGCCTCGTCGTGCTCGGCGAACAACAGCCCCCGGCGGCCGCGCTCGAGAACTTCACCGAGGAAGTCATGGCGCGCATCGCGCTGGGAGAGCGCGGCCCGGCGGCCGCGCTGCCCGGCGTGCGCCGCACGCGCCCGTCGGTCATGGTGCCGCTGGCGGCCGCGGCCACGCTGCTGGTCGGCGTGATGCTGGGCTACGTGGCCCAGACCCGCTCGCCGGTCGCGTCCCCCGGGCGCGAGCCGGCCGGCCCGTCGCCCGTGCTGACCGCGGCCGATCGGCTGATCCCCTCCGAGGTGCGCGGCTCGCCCGTCCGCGAGGACCTGGGCGGCCTGGGCTCGCCGACCGACCGCGACGTGATCCACTCGCCGCCGGTGCGCGACGTCGAGCTCATCAAGCTGCTGCTCAACGGCCGCCACGACGGCCTGCGTCCCGAGCCGGGCCGCCAGCTCCGGCCGCGGGAGCCGGCGCCCCCGCAGGACCTCACGCCGGACGCTGCTCCGGACTCTCCGCAGGACGGCTGACCCCGCCCGCCACGCGGCGCCGCAGCTGCCCGCAGGCCACGCCGACGTCGCGCCCGCGTGGCCGCCGCACGGTCGCGGCGATGCCGCCCTGCTGCAGGATGCGCGCCATGGTCGAGACGCGCTCGAGCGACGGCGCGCGCAGGTCGACGCCCTCGACCGCGTTCCAGGGGATGAGGTTCACGATCGCCGGGTAGCCGGCGAGCAGCCGCCCGAAGGCGCGCGCGTCCTCGTCGCGGTCGTTGACCCCGGCCATCACGACGACCTCGATCATGAGCCGCCGGCCGTTGCGGTGGAAGCGCGAGCGCGCCGCGGCCAGCGAGGCGGCCAGGTCCGAGCGGCCCAGACCCGGCATGAGCTCCTCGCGCTGGCGGTCGGTGGGCATGTGCACCGAGAGCGCGACGTGGAAGGGGATGTCGACCTCGGCCAGCTTCTCGAGCGCGGCCGGATGGCCCACGGTCGAGACGGTGATGCGCCGCGCGCCGATGCCCAGGCCGGTGTGGTGCGTCATGAGCTCGATCGCGGAGAGCACGGCCTTGAGGTTGTGCGTGGGCTCGCCCGAGCCCATGAAGACGTAGTTCGTGAGCGGCAGCGCGTCGGCCTCGCGCGCCACGAGCACCTGCTCGAGGATCTCGCCCACCGAGAGGTTGCGCACCACGCCGCCCTGCCCGCTCGCGCAGAAGCGGCAGGCGACGGCGCAGCCGACCTGGCTCGAGAGGCACAGCGTGCGCCGGTCCTCGTCGGGGATGCTCACCGACTCGAGGATCTGCCCGTCGTCGAGGCGCGTGAGCAGGCCGATCGTGCCGTCGCGGCTCTCGTAGCGGCGCTCGAGCGCGCCGCGCCGGATGCGCCAGCCCGCGGCGAGCCCGGCCCGCAGCGCGAGCGGCAGGTCGGTCATCGCCTCCCAGTCGCGCACGCCGCGCTGCAGCACCCAGCGGCGCACGAGGCCCGGCGTGTAGCGCCTTGCGCCCGGGAGCCGGGCGAGCGCCTCCCAGCCGGCCAGGTCCAGGTCGGTCAGCGCCGGCAGCAGCGGCACGGCGGCCTCGCCCTCAGGCGGACTCGCGACGCACGTCCCGTGCCCGCGGCTCGACGGTGATGGGGGCACACCCGTCGACGAAGTCGCGCGACACGACGTAGCGGCGCGCACGCCCGCGGTCGGGCAGGTGGAAGACGACGTCGAGCATGAGCGACTCGATGATCGAGCGCGCGGCCCGCACGCCGGTCTTGAGCGAGAGTGCCTTGTCGGCCACGGCGCGCAGCGCCTCGGGCGAGAACTCGAGCTCGGAGTCCTCGAGCGCGAACAGCGACTGGTACTGCCGCACGAGCGCGTTGCGCGGCTCGGTGAGCGTGCGCATGAGCTCGTCGGCGCGCAGGCTCGCGAGCGGCGCGATGACCGGCAGCCGGCCGACGAACTCGGGAATCAGCCCGTACTCGATGAGGTCCTCGTTGATGACCTGCGCGATGAGCGCGTTGCTCTCGTCGTGGATCGACGAGCGGTCGGAGCCGCCGACGGGTCGCGCCGCCAGCTTCTCGCGGAAGCCGATCGAGCCGCGGCCGACGCGCCGCGCGACGATCTCCTCGATGCCCGTGAAGGTGCCGCCGGCGATGAACAGGATGTCGCGCGTGTCGACCTGGATGTACTGCTGCTCGGGGTGCTTGCGCCCGCCCTGCGGCGGCACGTTGGCGACCGTGCCCTCGAGGATCTTGAGCAGCGCCTGCTGCACGCCCTCGCCCGAGACGTCGCGCGTGATCGAGACGTTGCTCGTCGTGCGGCGGATCTTGTCGATCTCGTCGATGAAGACGATGCCCTGCTGCGCGCGCTCGATGTTGTAGCCGGCGGATTGGACGAGCTTGAGGATGATGTTCTCGACGTCCTCGCCCACGTAGCCGGCCTCGGTGAGCGTCGTCGCGTCGGCGATCGCGAAGGGCACGTCGAGGATGCGGGCCAGCGTGCGCGCGAGCAGCGTCTTGCCCGAGCCCGTGGGCCCGACCAGCAGGATGTTGCTCTTGTCGATCTCGACCCCGCGGTCGGGGCTGGCGAGCGCGTGGCGCGCGAGCATGCGCCGGTAGTGGCTGTAGACCGCGACCGAGAGGACCTTCTTCGCGTGCTGCTGCCCGATCACGAACTCGTCGAGCTGGGCGTGGATCGTGGCGGGCGTGGGCAGCCGCTCGGCCGCCAGCTCGTTGCCCACCGGCGCGGGCGCGGCCGTCGGGCCCGCCGGCTTGCGCTCGACGAGGATCGTGTTGCACAGCTCGACGCACTCGTTGCAGATGTAGACGCCGGGCGGGCCGGCGATCAGGTTCTGCACGTGGCGCCGGTCCTTCTCGCAGAAGGTGCAGCGCTCGCTGCCGGGCCGTCCGTCGCTGGTCTTCATCTCGGGCTCTCCCGCCCGCCGGAAGGGGGTCGGGCCTACCTATTCTCGTGCGGTTCGATGATCTCGTCCACCAAGCCATAGTCCTTGGCCTGGGCTCCGTCCATGTACCGGTCCCTGTCGGTGTCCTTCTCGACCTTCTTGACGGGCTGTCCCGTGTGCTTGGCGATGATTTCGTTGATCGTGTGCTTGAGCTTGAGGATCTCGTCGGCCTGGATGCGGATGTCGGCCGCCGTGCCGCCCGCGCCGCCCCAGGGCTGGTGGATCATGACCCGGCTGTGGGGGAGCATGTGGCGCTTGCCCTTGGTGCCGGCCATGAGCAGGACCGCGCCCATGCTGGCCGCCTGGCCGATGCAGAACGTGGCCACCTTGCACTGCACGTGCTGCATGCCGTCGTAGATCGCCAGGCCCGCCGTGACGCTGCCGCCCGGCGAGTTGATGTACATGTTGATGTCCTGGCTGCGATTCTCGGTCTCGAGGAACAGCAGCTGCGCCACGACGGCGTTGGCGACGTGGTCGTCGATGGCCGTGCCGATGAAGACGATGCGGTCCTCGAGCAGCCGGCTGTAGATGTCGTAGGCGCGCTCGCCCCGGCCGGTCTTCTCGATGACGTAGGGGATGGGATAGAAGGCGTTCTGGCCCATGTGCCGGGTTCCTCCTGCCGGGGTGGATCGGGTGCGCGGCCTCATGCGGCCGGCGCGGTTTCGGTGACCGCGGCCTGGCCCCGCAGCCAGGCCCGGGTCTTCTGTTCGGTGAGCTGGCCGGCCACGTCGCCCAGCCAGCCCTCGCGGCGCGCGGCCGCGACGAGCTCGTCGGGGTCGGCCTGCTGCTCGGCGGCCAGGCGCCGCACCTCGGCGATCGCCTCGTCGGCGTTGGCGGCCAGGCCCTCCCGCTGCGCGACGCGCGAGAGGATGAACGAGGCGTGGATCGCCGCGCGCGTGCGCGTCGCGATGGCCTCGCGCTGCGCCTCGGCCTGGCGGTGGCCGGTCTCGGAGTCGAGGCCCTGCTGCTCCATGAGCTGGTGCGCGACCTCGTGCACGCGGCGCTCGATGGCCTTGCTCACGAGGCGCTCGGGCAGCTCGAAGGCGTGCAGCTCGATGAGGCGCTTCTCGATCGCGCGGTCGACGAGGCCCTCGCGCATCCGCTCGCGCTGCTGCTCGAGCGCCGCTCCGACACGCTGCCGCAGCTCGTCGGCGTCCGCCACGCCGAGCCGCTGGAAGAAGGCCTCGTCGAGCGGCGCCGGCGTCGCGATGCGGTGGCTGTCGATGCGCGCCCGCACGGCCGCCGGCTGGCCGGCCAGCTCGGGCGGGTCGAACTGGGGCGGCAGCACGACCTGCAGCTCGACCTCGTCGCCGCGCCGGCGGCCCGTGAAGGCCGCCCCGCTGCCCTCGGAGCGGTAGCCGTCGACGATGTCGAGCCGCGGCATCACCGGCCGCTCCGCGCGCGGCTCCAGCTCCCGCCCCCCGGCCGTGTAGGTCAGCGTCGTCAGGAGCACCGCGTCGGGGCCGACCGGCTCGTCGTCGGGGGCGTCGCTCAGGCTGCCGGCCTGGCGCCGCAGCCGCTCGATCTCGCTCTCGACCATGCCGACGTCGACCGCCGGCAGCTCGATCGTCACCGGCAGCCCTGCGAGCTGGCCCAGCTCGAAGTCGGGTGCGACCTCGATCTCGAGCGAGAAGGTGAAGGGCCCTGCGCTCTCGTCCTGGAGCTGCTGCAGGTTGAGCACGGGCTCGCCGACGGGGCGCAGCTTGTGCTCGGTCACCGCCTCCTGGAAGGCGCGCGACATGAGGTCGCGCCGCACGTCCTCGGCCACCGCCTTGCCGTGCGTCTTGCGCACGAGGTCGAGCGGCACCTTGCCCGGGCGGAAGCCCTTGAAGTTCGCCCGGCCCGCGAGCTCGCGCAGCCCGGCCTGCACCTGCGCGTCGACCGTCGCGCGATCGATCGTGAAGCTGAGCGTGCGACGGCACGGGCCGTCGACGGTGAGGGTGCAGGACATGCCGTCCATCCGGGTGATCGCGAACGGGCCATGGTCCATCCGCGCCGCGGCGGTATCAAGGGGACGGAGCCCGTGGCCTTCGCAGCCGATCGCAGCAGAGCGGACTTGTGAAACCGCTTCTGGCTAGAATCGCCGCGATGGATGCGCCCGAGGACCGTCTGGCCAAGCTGGAGCGGTTCCGGACGGCGGGGCTCGATCCCTACCCCGCGGGCGCGGCGACGATCGCCGACCGGCAGCCGGTGGCCGACGTCCTGTCGCTGCTGCCGGCCGACGGGCAGCCGGCGCCGACGGTCTGCGTGGCCGGCCGCATCACGGCGCGGCGCGACCACGGCAGCAGCCTGTTCCTCGACCTGCGCGACGAGACGGGCCGCGTGCAGGTCTACCTGCGCAAGCAGACCCTGGGCGAGGAGCGCTACGCCCTGCTCAGCCACGGCCTCGACCTGGGCGACTTCCTCGCGGCGCGCGGCGAGCTGGGCAAGACCAAGATGGGCGAGCGGACGGTCTTCGCCGCCGAGGCCGAGCTGCTCACCAAGAGCCTGGCCGTGCCGCCCAAGGAGTGGTTCGGCCTGGCCGACGTCGAGACGCGCTACCGCCAGCGCTACGTCGACCTGCTGGCCAACGCCGAGAGCGCCGCGCGCTTCCGCTGCCGCTCGGCGATGGTCGGCGACATCCGCCGCTTCCTCAGCGCCCGGGGCTTCCTCGAGGTCGAAACGCCCATGCTCCAGGCCATCGCGGGCGGGGCCACGGCGCGGCCCTTCATCACGCACCACAACACGCTCGACATGGACCTCTACCTGCGCATCGCGCCCGAGCTGTTCCTCAAGCGGCTGCTCGTGGGCGGCTTCGAGCGGGTGTTCGAGATCGGGCGCAACTTCCGCAACGAGGGCATCTCGCCGCGGCACAACCCCGAGTTCACGATGCTCGAGGCCTACTGGGCCTACGCCCGCGCGCGCGACTGGATGTCGGCGCTCGAGGAGCTGCTGCCGCAGCTCGTCGAGCGCCACGCGCTGCGCGAGGAGGGCCACCCGACGGGCCCGCGCCTGCGGCGCGGCGCGCTGCTGCTCGACTTCGCGCCGCCCTGGCCGCGGCGCGCCTACGCCGACCTGCTCGCCGAGCACGCCGGCGCCGACGTGCACGAGCGCGGCCAGCTCGAGGCCGCCTGCCGCGAGCGCGGGCTGCCGCACGCCGGCCGCTCGCCCGAGGCGCTGGCCGACGAGCTCTTCGGCGCCTGCGTCGAGCCCGCGCTCGTGCAGCCGACGTTCGTCACGAGCTTCCCGATCGCGATGAGCCCGCTCGCCAAGGCCTCGCCCGAGGACCGTCGGGTGGCCGAGCGCTTCGAGCTGTTCGTGGCCGGCATGGAGATCGCCAACGCCTTCTCCGAGCTCAACGACCCCGACGAGCAGCTGCGGCGCTTCGAGGAGCAGGTCGCGCGCAAGGATCCCGAGCTGCCGGCCGAGGTCGACCACGACTACGTGACGGCCCTGCGCTATGGGATGCCGCCGGCGGCCGGCATCGGCGTCGGCATCGACCGCCTGGCGATGCTGCTGACCGGCGCCGAGTCGATCCGCGACGTGATCCTCTTCCCCCTGCTGCGGCCGGCCGGACACCACTGACCCGTGTTCAAGCTGTTCCTCGCCGCGCGCTACGTGCTGAGCCGCCGGGTCAGCTACCTCGGCATGGCCGCCATCGCGGTGGCCGTGGGGGCGCTCATCGTCGTGGTCTCGGTGATGAACGGCTTCCTGAACGAGACGCGCACCCTCGTGCGCGGCACGACGGCCGACGTCATCGTGACGCCCGTGCAGGACACCGCGCACGGGCAGCCCGCGCCGCGGCAGGCGCTCGAGGAGGTCACGCGCGCCCAACCCGGGGTCATCGGCGCCGTGGCGCGCCTGATCCGCCCGGCCATCGTGAAGGTCTACGACTCCTCCACGCTGATCCTGAACCTGTCGCAGTTCGCCGACCTGAGCTTCGTGACCGCGCTCGGCATCGACGTCGAGGCCGAGAAGCCGGTCAGCGGGCTCGAGCTCTACCTGCACCAGGTCGAGGACGCATCGCGGCGCGTGGCCGATCCCGCGAAGCCCTTCGCCTTCGAGCGCGGGCGCATCCGCGACCCGCGGCTGCGCACGTCCGGCCTGCCGCGCTGCCTGGTCGGCGAGGATCGCATGGAGACGCTCGGCCTGCGGCCGGGCGACGCGCTCATGCTCGTGACCATGTCCGACAAGCAGGACATCACGAGCGAGACGATCAAGCCCTCGACGCAGACGTTCGTGATCGCGGGAGCCTTCCGGACGAACCACCACCCCTTCGACATGGCGAGCGTCTTCGTCGAGCGCGACGCCTTCCTCGACTGGACAGGGACGACGACCGAGGTCTCCGAGCTGTACGTGCGCGTCGACGACGGCCTCGATCCGGCCGTCGTGCGCGACTCGCTCCAGGCCTCGCTCGACAACGCGGGCCTCGACGCGCAGGTCGAGACCTGGCAGGACCGCCACCGGGTCTACCTGGGCGCGGTCGAGAACGAGCGCACGATCCTGGGCGTGGTGCTCTCGCTCTTCGTGCTGCTGACCTGCACGATCACCTTCTCGATGCTGACCATGATGGTGCAGGAGAAGATCCGCGACATCGGCATCCTCTCGGCGATGGGCGCCCCGGCCGCCGGCATCGGCGCGATCTTCGCCACCGCCGGGGCCACGATCGCGGCGGGCGGCGCGCTGCTGGGGCTGCTGGCCGGCGGCTCGGTGGCCCGCAACGTGGACACGGTGAAGGACTGGATCGAGCACACCTTCCACATCCAGATCTTCCGTCGCGACGTCTACGCCTTCACGACCATCCCCAGCGTCGTGGACGACCGCCTGAACTGGACGATCGCCGGGGTCACCGTGGCCTTCGCGCTCGTGATCTGCATGCTGCCGGCGCTGCGCGCCGCGCGCCTCGACCCGGTGGACGCGCTGCGCCATGACTGAGCTCGCCAGCGGCACCGTCGAGCGCATCCCGGCGCCGCCCTCGGCCGGCGCGGCGGGCGCGGCGATCGTGCTCCACGCCACCAACCTGCAGCGCCGCTACCGCATGGGGCAGGAGGTCATCGAGGTCCTGCGCGGCCTCGACCTCGTGCTGCGCTCGGGCGAGAGCGTGGCCGTCATGGGCCGCTCGGGCGCGGGCAAGAGCACGCTGCTCCACCTCATGGGCCTGCTCGACCGGCCCGACGCGGGCAGCCTGCAGATCGACGGCGTCGAGACGAGCCGCCTCTCGCGCGCCCGCCGCGCGCGGCTGCGCAACCGCAACGTCGGCTTCGTGTTCCAGTTCTATCACCTGCTGCCCGAGCTCAACGCGCTCGAGAACGTCATGCTGCCGCTGATGATCCAGCACGGGACGCTGGCCTGGCCCGGCCAGCGCGGCGCGGCGCGGCGCCAGGCCCACGCGCTGCTCGACGAGCTGGGCCTGGCCGATCGCGCGCGGCACCGGCCAGCCAAGCTCTCGGGCGGCGAGCGCCAGCGCGTGGCCATCGCGCGCGCTCTCGTGGGCCAGCCGCGGCTGCTGCTCTGCGACGAGCCCACGGGCAACCTCGACGAGCGCACGAGCGAGACCATCGCCGACCAGCTCTTCGCGCTGGCCGCGCGCCACGGCCACAGCCTCGTGCTCGTCACGCACGACCGCGAGCTCGCGGCCCGCGCCGACCGGCGGCTGCTGCTCCACGACGGGCACCTCGGCGCCGCCTGAGCCATGGCCGTCGAGCGCGAGGTCCTCGAGGTCGACGTGCTCTTCGTGGGGGCGGGGCCGGCGGGCCTGGCCGGCGCCCTGCACCTGCAGCGCAAGCTCGCCGAGCACAACGCGCTGGCCAGGGAGACCGGCGGTCGGACGCTCGACGACCCGATGGTCGCCGTCATCGAGAAGGCCGACACGATCGGCGCGCACACGCTCTCGGGCGCCGTCGTCGACCCGCGCGCGCTCGACGAGCTGCTGCCCGACTGGCGCGAGACCGGCGCGCCGCTCGTGCCGGTGGTCAAGGACGAGCTGCTGCTGCTCACGCAGACCCGCGCGCTGCCGCTGCCGCACCCGCCGTGGATGGACAACACCGGCTTCTCCACCGGCTCGCTGAACACGCTCGTGCGCTGGATGGGGGAGAAGGCCGAGGCCGCGGGCGTGAACCTCTTCGCCGGCTTCCCGGCCGCCGACCTGCTCGTCGAGGACGGCCGCGTCGCGGGCGTGGTCACGAACGACAAGGGCATCGGCGCCGACGGCCAACGGCGCAGCAACTTCGAGCCGGGCATGGAGGTGCGCGCCAAGGTCACCGTGCTGTGCGACGGCAGCCGCGGCCACCTCACCAAGCGCCTCGTCAAGCAGTTCGGGACCGAGGGCCCCAACCCCCAGGTCTACGAGACGGGCGTCAAGGAGACGTGGGAGGTGCCGGGCGCCGCCCGCGAGGCCGGCCGCGTCGTGCACACCGCCGGCTTCCCGCTGCCGCGCACGCTCTTCGGCGGCGCCTTCCTCTACTGGATCGGCGGCGACCTGATCACGCTCGGGCTCGTCGTCGACCTCGAGTACGAGAACCCGCGCCTCGACCTGCACGACGAGTTCCAGCGCTTCAAGACGCACCCCTTCGTGCGCGCGCTGCTGGCCGGCGGCACGCGCACCGCCTACGGCGCCAAGAGCCTGCCGGCCGGCGGCTTCTGGTCGATGCCGCGCCCGTGGGTGCCGGGCTGCCTGCTCGCGGGCGACAGCCTGGGCACGCTGAACGTCGCGCGCCTCAAGGGCGTGCACCTGGCGATGAAGTCGGGGATGCTCGCCGCCGAGACCGCGCTCGCCGCGCTCGTCGCGGGGGACAGCGGCGAGCGCACGCTCGCGGGCTACGAGACGGCGCTCAAGGCCTCGTGGGCGGGGCAGGAGCTGTATCGCTTCCGCAACTTCCACCAGGCGATGTCGCACGGCCTGGGCCCGTCGGCGATCGCGCACGTCGGGCTGCAGATGCTCACCGGCGGCCGCGGCCTGCGCGAGCGCTACCCGGCCGTGGCCGGGCACGAGCGCATGCGCCGCCTCGACCACGCGCGCCCCGACCGCCGCCCGCCCTTCAAGCCCGACGGCGTGCTGACCTTCGACAAGCTGACCAACGTCTATTTCTCGGGCACGAAGCACGACGAGGACCAGCCGGCGCACCTGCTCGTGCACGCGGCGCCCGACCACTGTGCGGTGAAGTGCCGCCAGGAGTACGGCAACCCCTGCCAGTCCTTCTGCCCGGCCGCGGTGTACGAGATGGTGCCCGACGGGCGCTACGGCGCCGACGGCCAGTCGCTGCGCATCAACTTCAGCAACTGCGTGCACTGCAAGACCTGCGACATCATGGACCCGTACCAGGTCATCGAGTGGGTGACGCCGCAAAGCGGCGGTCCCGTCTACCAGAATCTCTAGTCGCCTTGGGGTCAGTCCGGCGGCGAAGCGCCAGGGGCGGTCTCGTCAGTTCGAGTCGGCGCGCGGCTCATCGAGCCGTCGAAGCTGCTGGGGCGCCGCGCAGCGGCGCTTCAACGGAGCCCGGTCCGATCTGCCGCGGATCGTCAGAAGCTGTAGTAGTCGACGCCGTCGATGGTCTTCCCGGTCACGTTGCAGCGGATCTCGCCGGTGGTCGAGGCGTAGATCCAGGCCTCCGTGCCGGTCGGCTCGGTCGGCATCGCGGTGACGATCCGGACCGTGCTCGTGCCCGTGAGCGGGTTGAGCGGCAGCTTGCCGTTGCGCAGGTAGGGGCCGTAGCCGAAGCCCGTGCCCGCGCCGGTCGTGCCGGCCTTGTTCGTCGCCTTGATGAGCTGATCGGCGAACTCCTCCGGGCCGCTCTGGCCGGGGAACTTGTCGTGCTGGGTCCAGTACGAGTCGATCGCCGTGCGCAGCACCGAGAGGCTCGAGACCATCGCCGAGGCCTTGCCCTCCTCCTTCTCGCTCGTGAACTGCGGCAGCGCGACCGCGGCCAGCAGGGCCAGGATCGCGACGACGATCATGATCTCGACGAGGGTGAAGCCGGCGCGGGCGGTACGGGGCGACGACATGCGGCAGTCTCCAGTCGGCCGGGCGGTCCCGGCCGGAGCGTCCAGGACGCTCTTCGGCCGGAAGGCCGCGCTCGCTTGAGGCCTTGTCGGCCCCGCGGCTACAGGTCGAAGTAGCTGGTGCCGCTGGGCGCGGTGCCCGCGTTGTTGGCCCGGAGCTGCCCGTCCGAGGTGGCGTAGATCCAGGCCTCGCTGCCGCTGGCCGCGGCGGGCATCGTGACCACGACCTTGCCGGTCGAGGTGCCGGTCACGGCGTTGTCGGGGAAGCGGTCGCGCAGGTAGGGGCCGTACTTGCTGCCGGGCGTGCCATCGCTCGCCGTGCCGGTCGTGAGCTGGGTCACGAACTCGGCCCAGCCCCCCTGGCCGGGATAGGTCTCGTTGTGCTGCACGCGGTACAGGCTGATGGCCTGCCGCACCGTCGCGAGGTTCGAGCGGATCGACGACTCCTTGGCCTCCGCCGACACGTTCGCGAACTGCGGGATCACGACGGCGGCCAGGATGGCCAGGATCACGACGACGATGAGCAGCTCGACCAGGGTGAAGCCCGTGCCCGAGCGGCGACGATGGGTGTTCACGACGGCGGTCCTCCCGACGGGCCTGTCGGCCCCGCGCGACTTCGAACTTGAGCGCATCCGCGACGGCATGGTCGTCAGGGGGCGAGCTCGCCCGGGACGACGCCGAGCCACGGATCGAGCGTATAGGACTGGCTGAGGATCGAGGCCGAGCGGTGCTGGGGCTGCTCGCCCGTCGGGTAGGCCGTCAGGCTGACCCGGTTGACCACCTGCGACTCGTTCGTCGCGGTCGTCCGGTAGGGCCCCTGGATCGTGAAGGGGACCATGGCCGGCTGGACCACGTAGCTGCCGGCGAGCGAGGACTTCATCACGACCTCGTCGCCATCGGCCGCCGGGACGATGGCGCCGCCTCCGACGACGATCTGGCTGCTGCCCGAGGCCGACATGACGAGCGTGTAGCCGACGCCCGGCGTGAGGGTCGCCGGCAGCGAGAGCGACACGTTCGCCGTGGGCACGACCCAGCTCCCGCCAGAGCTCGTCGCCGCCGGCAGCGCGGTGCGCGGCAGCGTGACGCTGGCGATCGGACTGCCGGTGGGGCGGCCGCGGCCGGGCGCCCAGCTCTCGTAGAGCTCGGCGGTGAACTGCTTGCTGCCCGAGCCGGAGACGAAGGCCACCGGCACCGAGACGACCGACGAGGCCACGGACAGGATCTGCTCATCGGCCGTGCTCGCCGCGGGCAGGTCCGCCGGGATCGCCGGGGCCACGAAGCCCACCGCCAGGCTGCCCGTCGCGGGCACCGCGAGCGCCACCGGCGTTGCCGCCGCGCCCGTCGAGTGCCACACGCCGTCGCTGTCGACCGGCGTGGCCTCGCGCTTGCGCTGGACCTCGTTGACGTCGAGCGTCAGCGCGTCGAGGCCCTTGTAGACCGGGCCGACGTCGCCATTCGGGCGCCTGAGGTAGAGGTCGCCGCCATCGAGGTAGTACTCGGTCAGGGCGCCGTCCGGCGCGGCGATGCGCAGCGCGCTCGGGCCGGTCTTCTCGACCCACCACGCCTCGCGGATGTCGCGCGTCATGCGGCGCAGCACCGGATCGATGCCGCTGCCGACGCCGGCCTTGGTCTCGAGGTAGTCGAGGTTCACCGTGAAGCCGTAGGTGCTCACGGCCACCGCCGTGAGCAGCAGGGCCCCGAGCACGCTCGCGAGGAGCATCTCGGGAAGGGTGAAGCCGGACGACGCGCGCGCGGCAGAGCGGAGGCGACGGGTGGTGTCGGTCATGGCGCAGACCTCGGAGGTGGGGCAGGTATCGGACCCGCCGGGGGGCGACTTGAACGTCGCCTCCGCGGCCTCTCGGGCCGCTCAGGGCAGGGTCAGCTCGCCCGTGGCCTTGTCGAGGAGCAGCGTCCGGCTGGCGGTCCTGCAGCGCAGCACGAGCGTGCCGTCGTCGATGGGCAGGCCCTGGCCGTCGAAGATCGCGGCGGCGCCCTCGCTGCCGAAGGCGGCGCTGAAGACGTCGATGCCCTGGGGCTGGTCGGGGCGCTGGAAGTCGACGATGTAGTCGCGGTGCGTGAGCGGGTCGGTCACCGGCGTGCCGGTGCCGTCGACGAGCGCGAAGCGGTCGCCGGGCACGTCGAAGACGACGCCGTGCGTCGAGCGCGTCGAGCGAGCCAGCGCGGCGGCGCGTGACAGCGCGTCGCGGACCTGCAGCTCGACGACGTCGAGGCGCGCCTCGTAGCCGCCGGACGCGCTCGGCACCGCGATGGCCGCGAGCAGCCCGAGGATGAAGATGACGACCACGAGCTCGACGAGCGTGAAGCCGGCCTGCGTGCGGCGCGCGGTGCGGGTCATGGCCCGCGCTCCGGCGCCACGGGGGCGGCGCCGCCGCCTCCCCCCGTGCGCCGCGTGGGGAAGTCGTAGCCGCGGATCGCGGTCTTCTCGGCGTCGCGCACGGCGGTGCCGGTGAAGGAGAGGCGGCCGACGCCCGACGAGCCGGTGTCGAGCGCGGACGGCCAGGAGCGCGGGGCGCGCCCCGCGCCGGGCCGGTCGATGCCCGCGCCGAGCACGGGCGCGCCGGCGCAGGCCACCTCGCCGTGCAGCGCGCCGCTGCCGGGCAGCGTGAGCGACGCGGCGACGACCGCGCCGTGGAGCTCGACGCGCTCGCTGCCGTTGCCCGTGATGACGGCGTCGGGCGCCACGATCGCGCAGCCGGGCAGCGCGGCGCCGGGCTGGATCTGCACGCCGCCGCGCAGGTTGATGGTCACGCCGCCCGCGCCGCCCGTGAGCGCGGCCTCGCTGACGATGCTGCCGTCGAGGATCACGTCCTGCAGCGTCAGCGTGCAGCCCGTGCGCAGCAGCACCATGCCCGTGAGCTCGGTCGAGGTGTAGGTGTTCGAGCCGCTCAGCACGATCAGCGGCAGCGCGGCGTTCACCGCGGTCTTGGCCGCGGCGGTCAGCTCGGGCAGCTGGTCGCCCGCGACCGGGTAGACCTCGAAGGTCGCCTGGAGCGACTGGCTCGTGCCCTCGGTCGTCGCGTCGACGTCGATCTCGCGCTGCCCGCTCGAGCCGCTGCCGACGCTGACCGAGACGCTGCGCCCGTCACCGAGGTCGAGGCGCGTCGCCGACCCGGCGTCGGCGCGCAGGCTCTGCTTGGCCCACGCGAAGCCGCTGTCGGCGGCGTCCTGCGCGAGCTGGCTGGCCAGGTTGACCGACGAGCTGTCGACCGCCAGCAGCGCGTGCCGCGAGTAGGTCATGACCAGGCTGGCGATCAGCGTGGTCAGGAGCAGCGCGGCCAGCAGGACGTAGCCGGCCTCCTGCCGGCCCGGCTTCACGGATTGATCCACCAGCTGTAGGTGCCGGCGGCCGCGGCGCCCTGGCGCACCGTCACGGTGAGCTTGAGCAGCGTGTCCGACGAGCTGCGGTCCTCGTCGGTCACGGTCGGCGCAGCCAGCGCCACGGGGTCGACGCTGACCGCCTGCGACCAGCCCGTGCTGGCCGCGAGGCTGCCGCACCGCGCGTCGATGGGGGGCGAGAAGCTGGCCCCGTCGAGGTCGTCGAGCACGGCCACTTCGCCGCCGGCGCGGGCCGGCGTGCCGTCGCCGGCCGTGCGCGGCAGCCCGAGCGCCAGAGTGTGGATCTCGTTGGCGAGGGTCAGGGCCGTCGTCGGACCCGTCGCCAGCGCGCTCTGGCTCTGCGTCGCGGCCGTGAGCGAGCTCATCGCCGCGACGAGTGCCGAGCCGACGACCAGCGTCGCGACCAGGATCTCGAGGAACGAGAAACCGGATGAGGTCCGGCAGGAGATCGCTCTCCTGCCGGACCTGGATCCGGAGCCTAGCGCGGCGGCTGACTTCGACTGCAACACGAGGTTACAGGTCGAAGTAGTCGGTACCGCTGGGCCCGGCGCCCGCGACGTTCGCGCGGAACTCGCCATTGCCCGTGGCATAGATCCAACCGCCCGCAGCCGTCGGCGCGGCAGGCATCGTCGCCGGAGTCGCCACCGTCGCGAGCGAATCGATCGGATTCGCCGGGAAGATGTTCCGGATGTACGGGCCGTACTTCGTGCCCGCGGCGCCGGTGACGTCCGTGCCGGACGTCAGCTGCGTCACGATGCTGGCGGTGGGGAACGTGTCGTTGTGCTGAACCTTGTACAGCTCGACAGCCTGGCGGATCGTCGCCAGGTTGCTGGCCAGAGCGGCCTCCTTGGATTCGGCGGCAGCCGTGTTGAACTGCGGGATCACCACCGCGGCCAGGATGCCGAGGATGATGACCACGATGAGCAGCTCGACCAGCGTGAAGCCGGACTGATTCCTGCGGGTGGTCTTGGACATTGAACTTCTCTCCGGATGGAACGTCAGGTCCCGCCCACGCGGCGAGCCCCTCTGAACCGGACTTTCGACCGGGGGGTGAGGAGCACTTGAGCCGGGCGCCGCAGAAGGGCCGCAATCCTGTTCTCAGGGTGCGGGGGCCGTCTCCCCGGGCACCACGCCCAGCCAGGGATCGCTGGCCAGCGTCTGGCAGTAGTTGGGCGCGGACGAGCTGTGGGCCGTCCCGATCGTGGGGTCGAGGGTGGCGTGCACGGCCGAGGCGACCGAGTAGCCGGAGGTCGCGGTCAAGCGCTTGTCGCCGCTGAGGGTGAACGGGACGACGCCGTTGACCGCGCCCCAGGCCACGGCGCCGCTGTTGCGGAACTGCATGTCGGTGCGCGGCCCGGTGGGGCTCACGTGGCCGGCGACGACCGACATCGTGCCGGCTCGCACGGTGACGACGACCGTGTAGGCCGTGCCCGGCGACAGCAGGCCCGAGAAGGAGGGCACGGCGAGCGGGACCGTGACGGCCGGAGCCGCGTAGATCGCGGCGGTGATGTCGCCCATCGGACCCGGGACGAGCGTGATCGCGCCCGGCAGGCCGGCGACCGCGATGTCGAAGCTGCCCAGCGACGCGGCGCCGGGACGCGGCCGGGCGTCGCCCGGGGCGCGCGCCGGGTAGAAGTCCACGCGCAGGAGGCCGGCCGCCGTGACGCGCGCCAGCCGCAGGTCGAGGCGGGTCGGCGCGAAGGACAGCACGCTCTCGTCGACTCCCGCCACGCTGCCCGGTCCGGCGTCGCTCGACACGGTGAAGCCGAGCGCGAGCTGGTTGCCGGGGATCAGCTTGAGGCCGCCGTCGACCGTCGCCGGCGCGGGCACGGTGTAGATCGAGCCCGACACCGCCCGCTCGGCATCCTCGCGCAGCCGTTGCACGCTGTCGGTGACGAAGCTGACCGAGTCGAGTCCGGTCACGACCGAGCCCTCGTCGCCCGACGGCAGTCGCACGAGCAGGCTGTTGCCGACGGTGAAGTACTCGGTCACGCGGTTGGCGTTGTCGGCCACGCGCAGCTGCGTGGCCGAGGGCGCGTCGACCCACCAGGCGTAGCGCACGTCCCGCGTGATGCGCGCCAGCGCCTTGGCGTAGGCGTCGGACGTGTCCGCCGCGAGGTAGGCCACCGTGTCGCTCATGCTGCCGACGGCCGAGCCGATCGCGGTGAGCAGCGTGGCGCCGAGGATGGCGGCGATGAGCAGCTCGGCGAGGGTGAAGCCCCGCTCGCCGGCTCGCCCGGGACCGGTGCGACGCACGGCTCGGCGGGTGCGGGCGCAGCATCTCACGCTGCGTATTTCGGCGGCCGCGGCGTTCGGACTGGAACCTCGCCGGACCGGGCGCAGGAGGGCCCGGGGCGTCGCCTTGAGGCGCCGCGCGACGGTTGCGACGATTCGGCGCAGTGCTCTCGCGCCGCGCACTCGCCGTGCTGGCCCTGTCGGCGGCGGCCCTGGCGCTGTGCGCGAACCTCGCCTTCGATGCGACCGTCGACCTGCGGCCGGTCATGCCCGAGGCCGACGGCGTGCACCCGGTGCGCGCGGTCGAGGCGCTGGCGACGGCCTACGCGCCCGGCGGCGGCTTCCGCGACAAGTATCCACCCCTCGGCTCGGTGCTCTTCGGTCTGGCCGTGGTCACGGTCGACCCGGCGTTCGCGGCCGACACGCGCGGGCTGACGAGCCGGCCCGAGGGCGAGCGCCGCGCGGCGCTGTGGGACCTGCGCGACCGGATCGCGCCCGCCCTGGCGGCCGAGCGCTGGCTCTCGCGCGCCGCCGCGTGCGCGTGCGCGGCGGTGCTCGCGCTGCTCGCCGCCGCGACGGCGCGCCGTGCGGGGGCCGACGCGCGCGCGGCCTGGCTGGCCGGGCTGCTTGCGGCCGCGGCGCTCGGGCTCTCGTACCCCTTCCTCTATCACGGCTCGACGACGAACGTCGACGCCTTCGCGCTGCTCGCCGGACTGCTCGCGCTGCACGCGGCCTGCGGCCGCCGCTGGATCGCCGCCGCGGTGGGGGCCGCCGTGGCGACGGCGATCAAGGATCCGTGCTTCGTGCTCGGTCCGCTCGTGATCGGCGGCGCGCTGCTCGACGGGTCCGCGCCGGGCGAGCGTGGGCGCGCCGCGCGGCGGGCCGCGGTCGCGGCGGTGGCCGGGCTGCTCGCCTACGCGCTGCTCGCCGGCGCGCTCACGGGCCCCGGCGCGTGGCGCGAGCACGTGGCCTATCTCTCGCGCGGCGGCGTGAGCTCGGTCGACCGCATCGACCACGGCCAGCCCGGCCAGTGGCTCGGGCTGCTCTGGCGTTGCCTCGATCTGGCGGCCGGCGCGATCGGCTGGACCGGCGTCGCCCTGGGCGCGGCCGGCCTGCTCCGCCTGCGCTCGGCCGACCGGGCGGGCTTCCGGATGCTCGCCGGGGTCATCCTGCTGACGCTGCTGCTCTTCGTGCTGCCGATCGGCTTCGTCTACACGCGCTTCCTGCTGCTGCCGCTGGCGGCGCTGCTGGTCGGCGCCGCGCTCGTGCTGGCCTCGCTCGTCGTGCGA
>Ga0111538_10003365_pt1 | contig 22378 bp, 18 predicted proteins | sample SoiMethybrSBSTD1_FD_79669 | JGI IMG/M metagenome (GOLD analysis project Ga0111538, IMG submission 79669) | Bulk soil microbial communities from a Populus tree surrounding site in Tennessee, USA - Soil MetaG P. TD hybrid SBSTD1 (version 2)... | ecosystem: Environmental > Terrestrial > Soil >...
GCATGCGCACGTACGCATTCGCCATGTAGCCGGCCGCGACCGGCTGCGTCGGGGTGCCCGGAGGCGGCAGGTGCGCATCGATCACCCACTCGCCGGAGCGGGCATGCACCTCGTCGACGCCCGAGTAGCCGGTGATGTGCCCGTCCCCGTCCGGCCGCAGCGCCACGATCCCGGTGGCGTACTGGCGCGACGGGCGCTGCGCGACGTGGCCGTGCACGATCGCGTTGGCCCACTCGCGGTACAGGTCGAAGTCGTTGCCGACCGAGTAGAGGTCCCAGGCCCCGACGCCGGGCGGACGGCAGCCGATTTCGGAGAACCGCAGCCCCTTGGGTCCGAAGAACCACTCCATGTGCGTGGCCGACGTCCCGATGCCGAGTGCCTCGTTGACGCGCGCACCCAACTCGCGCAGTTGCTGGTACTCCGCCACGGAGTCCACCCGGTTGGTGGCGACGAACTGGGGCGAGATCCACCGGGTGCGCATCGCCTCGAGGACGTTCGGGTAGTAGTGCGAGACGAAGTCGACCGACGCGGTCCCGTCGATGGAGACCGTGTCGTAGAAGCCCTCGTGGCCCTCGACGAACTCCTCGACGGCGATCGAGGCGACCTGTTGCCCGCCGAACAGCGCGAGGGCCGCGTCGAGTCCGGCCCGGTCGTCCACCCGCACGGTGTCCAGGGCGCCCGCCCCGGAACGCGGCTTGAGGATGAGCGGATAGCCGACCGCGTCGGCGAACGCCTGGACCTGGGTGGCGGTGTCCGCGGCGGTCGAGGCGGCCGTCGGTACCCCGACCGCGCGCAGCGCCTCCTTCATGGATGGCTTGTCGCGGCACAGCCACGCCGTGCGTACCGAGGTGCCGGGGATCGTGCAGTTCTCCCGCACCTGCGCGGCCGCGAGCGTGTGCGCCTCGACCGTCGCCTCCAACCGGTCGACCCAGACCTTGTCCTGGATCCAGCGGACCGTGTCGGTCATCGCGCCCACGTCGATCACACTCGGCACCTGGTGGTAGTGCGCCATCCAGCCCCTGAGCTGGTCGTCCAGGGCATCGGCCGGGCGCTCGCCGACCCCGATCACCGTCGCACCCACCTCCGCCAGCGCACGGACGAACTGGCGCTGGTTGGCGGGGAAGGCCGGCTCGACGAAGACGACGTTCACGTCCGCATGCTACCGGTGAGCGGGCCGGGTAGCTTCCCAAGTGTGGTCGTGGCTGCAACGGTCGGAGACCTCCGCGAGGCGGTCGCCCGGATCCTGCCCGGGATCCGTGCCGACCTCGAAGACCTGGTCCGCATCCCGTCCGTGTCGGCCGATCCGGCCGCGGCCGCGTCGGTGCGCCGCAGCGCCGAAGCGGTGGCGGCGCTGTTGACGGGCGCGGGCCTGCCCGACGTCGAGGTGCTCCAGGTCGAAGGCGGCCAGCCGGCCGTCCTCGGTCATCGGCCGGGCCCGCCGGGGACGCCGACCGTCCTGCTGTATGCGCACCACGACGTGCAGCCGGCGGGGAACCGCAGCGACTGGGAAACCGACGCGTTCGAACCGGTGGAGCGCGCAGGGCGGCTGTTCGGCCGCGGCGCCGCCGACGACAAGGCCGGCATCGCGTTGCATCTCGCCGCCCTGCGCGCGTTCGGCGACCATCTCCCCGTCGGGGTGACAGTGCTCGTCGAGGGCGAGGAGGAGATCGGCTCGCCGACGCTGGAAACGCTTCTCGACCGCTACGGCGACCGGCTCGCCGCCGACGTCATGGTCCTCGCCGACTCCACCAACTGGCGGATCGGGGTACCGGCCTTGACGACATCGTTGCGCGGTGGCTTCAACGTCGTGGTCGAGGTGCGGACCCTGCGGCACGCCGTGCACAACGGCGTGTACGGCGGGCCGGTGCCGGACGCGCTGACCGCGCTCGCCCGGCTGCTCGCCACGCTGCACGACGAAAGTGGCGACGTGGCGGTCGCCGGGTTACGGCGCGGGGAGGCGGAGGCGCTCGACCTCACCGAGGAGCGACTGCGCGACGACGCGGGGGTGCTCGACGGCGTGCGACTGCTCGGCACCGGCACGCTCACCGCCCGGCTGTGGCAGCACGCCGCGATCTCCGTCATCGGCATCGACGCGCCCGCGGTCGACTCCGCCGCGATGACGCTTCAGCCCAGCGCGCGGGCGAAGCTCACCGTGCGCCTCGCGCCCGGCGAGGACGCCCACGCCGCGCGCGACGCGGTGATCGCCCACCTGCACCGGCACGCGCCCTGGGGTGCCGCCGTGACGGCGACACCGAGCAGGGTGGTCCAGCCGTTGGCCATCCGGACCGACGGCCCCGCGCACGCGGCGGCGCGGGCGGCAATGACCGAGGCGTGGGGCACCGCACCGGTCGACATCGGGGTCGGCGGGTCAATCGAATTCGTCAGCGTGATCGCCCGAAGGTTCCCGGACGCGGAGCTGCTCGTCACCGGCGTGGAGGACCCCGACACCCGCGCGCACGGCGCCAACGAGAGCCTGCATCTCGGCGAGTTCGCGCGCGCCTGCCTCGCCGAGGCGCTCCTGCTGACCCGCCTCGCGGCCCCCGGTCCGGACGCCGCCGGGTCGGAATCAACCCGACCGCGGCGGCGTGCCGTTCCTAACGGCGGGTGAAGCGGAACTCCACGCGGCCGGTGCCGTCGCCGAACTCGGTGATGGTGACCTCTCCGCCGGCACCGGCGTAACGGCCGGTTCCGCCGGTGACGGCCAGGCGCTTGACCGGGTCGGGCGTTGTCGTGCCCTGCGCGGTCACCTGTCCGCCGGGAAGCTCGTAGCCGACGTGGCAGGTCAGCCGCGGCGGTTCCGCGACTGCCGGGTCGAACCGCGTGATGGTACACACGCCGCCCTGGTAGCCGACCACTTGTCCGCGACGCAGCAGCCGGTCACCGAAGCTGGTCTGGTCTCCCTTGCTCGGGCTGACGGCCTGGACGTCGGTGACCTCGCGGACCCCGGTCGGGCCGAAGTCCAGGTAGAAGAAGGGACTGAACTCGACGTCGAACGACAGCGTCGTGTCGGCGGGTGCGGCGCTCGCTGGCGCATTCGGTGCCGCCGACCAGGCCACCGTCGCCAACGCGACGGCGGTGACACCGGCAAGGACGGCTGCGGTCTTCGTGGTCACGGCTTCCTCCGATGGCTCGCGGACAGCCCTCGAGGTTGGTTGAGGGTTGTGGATGGACGATACGGCCTTCGAGCGCGCCCTGGCGTGCCGAAGGAGAGCGCGCGATACGGTGCCTGGGAACCGCGTGACCGGAGGAGTCGATGCTGGAATGACGGCAGGGCGGCCGATGCCCACACAGGACGACGTGCTCGGGTACTTCGACACGCTGTCGAACTGGGGACGGTGGGGCGACGACGACGAGCTCGGGACCCTGAACCACATCACCGACGACGTCCGGCTGGCGGCGGCGCGGGCCGTGCGCCACGGCAGGAGCGTGTCGTGCGGATGGGAGGTTGCCGTACCGGACGAGATGGAGCGGTCGACGACGGCGTGTCCGTGCGCCGCCGAGATGCCGGGCGCCGAGAACATGCCGGTGTCGGCGTTCCACAACGACCGGCGCTGGGGCTTCTCGAACGAGCGGCTCGGCTTCATGTTCCACGGCAACACGGTCACCCACCTCGACTCGCCGTGCCACATCTTCTGGGACGGCACGATGTACAACGGGCGGCCGCACACGTTGGTCGACGCCGCGACGGGATCGGCATGGGCGGCCGTGACGGCGGCGGCGAACGGGATCGTCACGCGCGGTGTCCTGCTGGACATCGCGAGGGTCCGCGCGGTGCCGTGGTTGGAACCGGGGCAGGGCGTGTTTCCCGACGATCTCGAGGAGGCCGAGCGTCGCCAGGGTGTGCGGGTGCGATCCGGGGATGCGGTACTCCTGCGGACCGGCTATGGCCGCGTCCGGCACGAGGCCGGTCCGGCCGGCGGTTTCACGCAGGCCGGTTGGCACGCGTCCTGCCTGCCGTGGCTGCATGAACGGCAGGTCGCGCTGATCGGCGCCGACACCCCGCAGGACGTACAGCCGTCGGGGTACGACGACGTGTTGATGCCGGTTCACGCCGTGAGCCTGGTGGCGATGGGTCTGTGGCTGCTCGACAACTGCGACCTGGAGGCGTGCGCGACGACGGCTGCCGAACTCGGCCAGTGGGACTTCCACCTCGCGGTCGCGCCGGTCCGCTTCGCCGGGACGTCCGGCAGCCCGGTCAACCCGATCGCCACATTCTGACCGCGATCGTCGGGGCCGCAGTCGTGGCCGCAGCAGATGCGGCCGCGTCGGGTCGGCCGCAGCCGATGCGATCCAACCGGGCGGCCGGCCCGAACCATGGACATGATCCTGGTGAGACGTAATGCGGTCCGGCACCGCGTGACGACCCTCGTCGGCGGCGTGTTGATCACGGCCGTGACCATCTGCGGCGCGACGCCGGCCGGAGCCGCCGCGCTGTCCACGCGCGACCGGGCCGCCGCGGCCGCCGGCTGGCTTGCGCGGCAGATGGCCGGCGGGGAACGGTTCGAGTCCACCTCCGGCGGCTTCGTGCTTCCGGACCAGAATCTGACCGTCGACGCGGTCTTCGCCTTCGCCGCTGCCAAGACCGCTGGCGACTACGGCGCACGCGCGATGGCGTGGCTGGCGCGTCCCGAGATCCTGAGCGGGTACGCCGGTGACGGCACCGTCCAGTCCAACGCGACAGCCACCGCCAAGCTTGCCCTCGCGGTGCAGGTGCGCGGTGGTGACCCGACCTCGTTCGGCGGGGTCGATCTCATCACCCGGCTGCGCGCGCTCGAGCAGCCCTCCGGCCGGTTCTCCGACCGGACGGCGTTCGGCGACTTCACCGGCGTCGTCTCGCAGTCGTTCGCCCTGCTGGCGCTGGACCGCACCGCGGCCGGCGCGTCGCCGGCGGCGGCGTCGTTCCTGGTCGCCGCGCGCTGCGCCGACGGTGGATATCCGCTGCTGTTCGGCCAGGCGACGTGCGTCAGCGAGGTCGAGACCACCGCGATGGCGGTGCAGGCCCTGATCGCCGTGGGCCGGCACGACGACGCGGCCGTGAGCCTGCGGTGGCTCGTGTCCGTGCAGCACGCCGACGGCGCATTCGGCGACTTCTCCGGGGTGCCCAACGCCAGGGGTACGGGGCTTGCCGCACAGGCGCTGCGGGCTGGCGGCCGTTTCGTCGCCGCGGTCAAGGCACGGTCGTTCCTGATCGGACTCCAGGAGGGCTGCTCCTCCGATCCGGCCCGGCGCGGCGCGGTTGCGAACACCGTGGGCTTCTACGATCCGATGTTCACGACTCCGCGGTCCACCGCATTCGCGGCCCTTGGCCTGTCCGGATCCGACTTCGCGCACCTGAGCGCGCGCGGATCAAGGTCCGGAGCACCGAGGCTGACCTGCTCGAAGGCCAAACCGTGAGGTCGGTGCCCGGCCGCACAGCAACCGCACAGTGATCGAACAGCGCCTTCCGTGATGGTGATGCCACGACGGGCCCGCCCGACTCATCCCCGGCCATTTCGCCGGGGCGAGCACCGGGCGCACGGCCCACCGTGGGTGGCACCACACCGATGAAGGAGCGACGTCATGACGGCCGCCGTAGATTCTCCCCTCGACGCAACCGCCCCCAGCAACCGTCCTTCCGGATCCGATCCGGGTTCGAGGGGGCACATCGGTCGGATCGTGGCCGGCTCGTTGGCCACCGGATTGTTCACGGCTGCTCTCCTCGTCGCGGCGCCGTTCATCCCGGCGGAGGAGAGCGCCATGACCGGTGCGGTCCTGTGCGGATTCGCCCTGGGCTGGACGATGCTGGCGGTGCTCTCGGTGCGCTTCACCGATCAACCGCAGCGGTGGGCCGCGGCCCCCGCCGTGCTGATGGGGGCCGGTGGCATTGTCCTGATCGGGTTCGGCTCCCCGGCGCAGCAGGTGCTCACCTGGGTGTGGCCGGCCGCCGTGCTGGCGTTGGTGATCTGGATGATCCGCCGCGCCCGTCGACAGCTCCACAGCGGGCGCTGGCTGCTCTACCCGGTATTCGCGGCCCTGGTCCTCGCGTCGCTGGGCGGCGGGTACGAGACGGTGCGGGAAGCCGTCGACGCCAACGCCTACCCGATGCCGGGCCAGCTGATCGACGTCGGCGGCCACCGCCTGCACCTGCACTGCACCGGCTCGGGCGGCCCCACCGTCGTGCTCGAAGCGGGTGGCGGCGAGATGTCATCGAACTTCGGGTGGATCGCGCCGGCCGTCGCCCGGGACACGCGCGTCTGCGTCTACGACCGGGCCGGTCGCGGCTGGAGCGAGCCCGCCGACACCGTCCAGGACGCCACGCACATCGTCACCGACCTGCACACGCTGCTGCACAACGGGCACGTCCCCGGACCCTACGTGCTGGCCGGCCACTCCTTCGGCGGCCTCTACGCGCTCACCTTCGCCGCCCGCTACCCCGACGAGGTCGCCGGCATGGTGCTGATCGACTCCACCTCGCCCAACTGGAACGCCCAGCCGGCGGCGGCATCATCCAGCGGCCGTGACTCCTACGACCCGATGGGCCGGCTGTCCGCACTGGTCTCGGGCTCGGCCCGACTGGGTCTGAGCCGGCTGGTCGACGTGTTCCTGCCCGACACCCTGCCGAGGCGATCCGGCGCCGAGGTACACGCGACGGGCGCGACCGCCACCAGTGTCCGCAGCTCCATCGACGAGTACCTCTACGCGGACGCCTCCGCCGACCAAGCCGCATCGCTGCGCGACTTCGCCGGCAAACCGCTGTTCGTCCTGACCGCTGCCATCGGAAACAACGCCGCTTGGACAGTGAAGCAGAACCGCCTCGCCAGCCTGTCGACCAACAGCGTGCACCGCTCCGTCGCCACCACCCACGAGGGGCTGGTCGCGGACCCGGACGGCGCCGCCGCCACCAGCCAGGCGATCCTCGACGTCGTCTCGTCGGTCCGCAGCGCACGTCCGCTGCCGCGGTGATCCGTAGCGCGGCGCGAAGCGCCTCCATCCGTAGCGACACAACCGCACCATCGAACGGAGCACGACGATGAATCACGACATCGACCACACCCGGCACGACATCGGCGATGACATGTTCCCGACCGGCATCGAGGGACTTGACGAGGCGACCGCCCCGGCGACGCTCGAACTGGCCGACGGAACCGTCCTGGACCTGCGGATCACGCCGGTCACCAAACGGCTGGACGACGGCACGGTCCGGATGCTCGGCTACAACGGCTCCATACCCGGCCCCACTCTCCGGGTACGGCAGGGCGCGGAGATCCTGGTCGACGTCCACAACGACGGCGACCTCGAAACGACGGTGCACTGGCACGGGCTGCGCCTGGAGAACAGGTACGACGGCGTGCCGCACGAGACCCAGATCCCGATCCCGGTCGGCGGCAGCTTCACCTACCGCCTGACGTTCCCCGACCCGGGCCTGTACTGGTACCACCCGCACGTGCGGGAGGACTACGGCCAGGAGATGGGCCTCTACGGCAACATCGTGGTCGAGCCGGCCGAACCCGGCTACTGGCCGGCCGTCCACCGCGACGTCGTCCTCACCCTCGACGACCTGCTGGTTCACGACGGAAGGATCGCGCCGTTCAGCCGGACGCAGACGGACTACGTCGCGATGGGCCGGTTCGGCAACGTGCTGCTCGTCGGCGGCGAGCCGCAGGCGTCACTGACCGCCAAGACCGGCGAGGTCGTCCGGCTGTATCTGACCAACACCGCCAACACGCGGGTATTCAACGTCACGCTGCCGGGCGCCCGGATGCGGCTCGTCGGCGGCGACAGCGGCCGCTACGAGCGCGCCGAGCCCGTGGACGAGGTGCTGCTGGCACCCTCCGAACGGGCCGTCGTGGACGTGCTGTTCACCGAGCCCGGCCAGTTGGTCCTGGAACACCGCACCCCGCGGCGCACCTACCCGCTGGCCTCGATCACCGTCACCGACGAACCCGCCCAGCCGCCGCTCGCCGACGAGTTCGCGGCCCCACGGATCGCGCCGGAACTGGACGCCGAGCGGCAGCGGCTCGACGCGTTCCTGGCCGCCCCGCCCGACAAGATCCTCGCCATGGTCGCCGAGATGGACGACCTCCACGCCGGCGGCGGGGACGGGCCCGTGGTCTACAGCTGCCCCATGCACCCGGAGGTCACCAGCGCCGAAGCCGGACGCTGCCCGGAGTGCGGCATGAAGCTCATGGCCACGACGGCGCCGGCGCACGAGACGACGGGCGCCACTCACGATCACCACGCCGAGGATCACCCGCACGGCGGTGGCGGCGACGGTATCGAGTGGGAGGACGACATGGTCGAGGTCAACCGGCTTACCACCGCGGCGAACATGCGGTGGAAGCTGATCGACCGGGACACCGGCCTCGAGAACGCCGCGATCGACTGGCGGTTCCGGGTCGGGGACCGGGTGAAGATCCGACTCGTCAACGAGATGGACTCCGACCACCCCATGCACCACCCGTTCCACCTGCACGGCGCCGGCCGCTTCCTGGTGCTCGCCCGCGACGGCGTCACCGAACCCAACCTGGTCTGGAAGGACACCGTGCTGGTGCGTACCGGGCAGAGCGTCGACGTCCTGTTCGACGTCACCGAACCGGGCCTGTGGATGGCGCACTGCCACATCGCCGAACACATGCAGAGCGGCATGATGTTCAGCTTCACCGTGGACCGGCTGACATGAGCACCGTTCTGGACGCGATCGTGATCGGCGGCGGCCAGGCGGGGCTCGCGATGGCGTGGCACCTCAGCGAACAGAACCGACGCTTCCTGGTGCTGGACGCGGGCCCGGCCGTCGGGCACAGCTGGCGGTCCCGCTGGGACTCGCTGATGCTGTTCACCCCCGCCCGGTACGACTCCCTTCCCGGGATGGCGTTCCCGGCACCGGCCGACACCTACCCGACCAAGGATCAGGTCGCCGACTACCTGCGGGACTACGCCGCCGCGTTCGACCTGCCGGTGCGCCTCGACAGCCGCGTCACCGGGCTCCGCCGAAGCGGCGACCTCTTCGAGGTCGAGACCGATGCCCTGACCTTCCGGGCCCGCCAGGTCGTGGTCTGCACCGGACCGTTCGCCGTACCGTTCGTGCCGGCCGCGGCGGCCGGGCTGGACGACGCCGTCGTCCAGGTGCACAGCTCGCAATACCGCAACCCCCGCGACGTCGGCGACGGCCCGGTCCTGGTCGTCGGCGGCGGCAACTCCGGCATGCAGATCGCCGCGGAGCTGGCCGGCGGCCGGCCGGTGGAGCTGGCGATCGGCACCCGCTTCCGGACGCTGCCCCAGCGCGTGCTGGGCCGCGACCTGTTCTGGTGGCTCACCCGCAGCCGGCTGTTGTACCTGTCGACCGGAAGCCGGCTGGGACGCCGGCTCAGCTCGCAGGAAACGATCATCGGAACGACCCGACGACGTCTGCGCCGCGCCGGCGTCACGCTGCGACCGCGGCTGCTCGACGCCGACGGCAAGACCGTGCGGTTCGCCGATGGCAGCTGCCAGGACGTCAGCAGCGTCGTCTGGGCCACCGGGTTTGCGCCCGACCACTCCTGGCTCCAGATTGCCGGGGTGGTCGACAACGGCCGGATCATCCACCGCCGGGGCGTCACCGACGTCCCCGGGCTGTACTTCCTCGGCCTGGCCTGGCAGCACACGCGCGGATCGGCACTGCTCGGCTTCGTCCGGGACGACGCCGCACACCTCGCCGACCGGATCGCGACCCGGGCGCTCTGAAGAGACCCTTCCTGCGCATCGGTGCTGGTTGCCACGCGACCGCCACGGGACGGAGGATCAGTCCGTCACCGAGGGCTGGGAGGCGTGGTGGAGTTCCGCATCCTTGGTCCGCTCGAACTGGTCGTCGACGGAGGCATCCGGACCTTGCCGGCGGGCGCCGAGCGGGCGGTGCTGGAGCTGTTGCTGCTGAACGCCGGTCGGGTGGTGCCCGCCAGCACGCTGGTGGACGCGCTCTGGGGCGAGGATCTGCCGGTGAACGCGGCGAACGCGCTGCAGGGTCGCGTCTCCCGGCTGCGGAGGGTCCTGGCCGACGCCGGCCTTCCCGGCGACCTGGTCGTCACGCGACGTCCCGGCTACGTCGCGGATGTCGCGCCGGAAAGTGTCGACGCGCACCGGTGCGTCCGGCTGGTGCAGGAGGCTCGGCGCCGGGCGGACCACAACGCACCGCTGGAGGCCATCGGCCTGTATGAGGAGGCGCTGGCGCTGTGGCGGGGTGAGCCGCTCGCGGAGTTCGGCGACCAGGAGTGGGCGCGGGCGGAGATCGGCCGGTTGATCGCGCTGCGGGCGGCGGCGATCGAGGAGCGGGTGAACCTGCGCCTCGTTCTGGGCCATCATGCGGAACTGGTGCCTGAGTTGCAGGAGCTGGCGGCCCGGTATCCGCTGCAGGAGCGCCTACACGGCCAGCTGATGCTGGCGCTGTACCGGTCCGGGCGGCAGGCCGACGCGCTGGCCGCGTACCAGCGGCTCCGCCGCACGCTGGACGACGAGTTGGGGCTGGACCCGTCCGCCGAGGTACGGACGCTGGAGCAGGGGATCCTGCGGCAGGACGCCAAGCTGAACGCGCCGGCACGGGTTCGGCCGACGGCGCAGCACAATCTGCCGGTCCGGTTGACGTCGTTCGTCGGGCGCGGCCGTGAGCTGGACGAGGTCCAGCGCCTGCTGCGGGACAGCCGGCTGGTGACGCTCACCGGGCCGGGTGGTGCGGGTAAGACCAGCCTCGCGGTCGAGGTCGCAGCCCGCGTCACCGACCGGTACAGCGGCGGCGTGTGGCTGATCCGCCTCGCCGGCGTCACCGACCCGGCGCAGGTCACGCGGGCCGTCGCCGACACGCTCGGCGTGCCCGACGGCGTCGGCCCCATCGAGGATCGGCTGGTCCGCCTTCTCCAGGACCGCGCGGTGCTGTTGCTGGTGGACAACTGCGAACACGTGATCGACGCGGCCGCCGTCCTTCTCGAGCACCTGCTGGTGACCAGCAGCGAGCTGCGGCTGCTGGCCACCAGCCGGGAACCGCTCGCCGTCCCGGGCGAGGTCCAACTCGCCGTCCCACCGCTCGACACCCCGCCGGCGGGCTCCGCGCCCGCGCAGACGGCGGCGTACGACGCGGTACACCTGTTCGTCGACAGGGCGCGCGCCGCGCTGCCGTCCTTCCGCCTGGACGAGACGACGGCCGCGCCGGTGGCCGAGGTGTGCCGCCACCTCGACGGCATCCCGCTGGCCATCGAGCTGGCAGCCGCCCGGATCAAGTCGTTCCCCATCGGAGAGATCGCCGGCCGCCTCGACGACCGGTTCGGGCTGCTGACCACGGGCCCCCGCACGGCGGAGGCACGGCAGCGGACGCTGCGCGCCACGGTGGAGTGGAGCCATCACCTGCTGACCGAGCCGGAGCAGGTCGTCTTCCGCCGGTTGGCGGTCTTCCGGGGCGGCTGGAGCGCCGCCGCGGCCGAGCACGTCTGCGCGGGTGACGGCATAGACCAAGCCGAGATCATCGGGCTGCTGGCCTCACTCGTCGATCGGTCGCTGGTGGTGGCCGACCACCGGGAGGCGGTGCGGTTCCGCATGCTGGAGACCCTGCGCCACTACGCATCCGAACGGCTGGCGGAGGTCGGCGAGTACGAGCGGGTGGCCCGGGCACACGCCAGCTACTACGCGCAGAGCGCCGAGCGGGGCGAGCCGCTGCTGCGCGGCCCCGGGCAGGGCCGGTGGCTGCGGTGGCTGGATACCGAACGCGACAACCTGCGCGAAGCGCTGGCCTGGTGCCGCGCCAACGCGTGGGCCGAGCCGGATCTCGGGCTGCGCCTTGCCGGCGCCCTCGGCTGGTTCTGGTACTTCGCCAGCCATCAGGACGGCCGGTACGAGGTCACCGCCATGCTCGCGGCCGCGACCGACGGCACGCCATCGGCGCGGGCCCGTGCGTTGCAGGGGCACGCCGTCGTGGCGAGGCCACGGTCGTGCATCGTGCATCCCAGTGCCGAGTGTGCCCCGTCGGCCCGGGAAAGCTGGGAACTCTTCCGTGAGGTCGGCGACCGGCCCCGCGCGGCGATGTCGCGGACCCTGGTGGCGGTGGAAGGCATCGGACGTCCCGATGTGGCCGGCACGGTCGGCATGCTGGCCGAGGCCGGCGAGGAGTTCGTCCGCGCCGGCGACGAGTGGGGTCAGGCGCTGGCCCTGTTCGTCGAGATGGAGTTGCACTGCGTGGCCGGGTCGCTGGACGAGGCGACCGACCTGTCCCACCGGGCGCTTGCCATCTTCCGCCGGCTCGACGACCACTGGGGGATCTCGGCGATCCAGTACCACCTCGGTCTGGCCCAGCACCGGGCCGGGCACCTGGGCGACGCGATGCGCACCTACGACGCCGCGCTGACGGAAGGCCGTCTGGTCGGGAAGGCGAACACGATCCAGTACCTGCTGGCCAACATGGGCCACATCGCGCTGATGCTCGGCGACGCCGACCGGGCCGAACGACTCTTCACCGAAGCCAGCGTCGCCGCCCACGACCTCGGAGCCGACGGCAGCCCGCTCGCCGCGCTCGGCGAGGGCCTCCTCGCCCGACGCCGCGGCGACCTGACGGCAGCCGAACGCCACTTCTCCAACGCGTTGGGCATGCTGACCGCACCGGAGGTGCGCGACTGGGCCGCCGCGGCAACCAGCGGCCTCGGGTTCGTCGCCGAGCTGTCCGGCGACCTTGACGCGGCCGAACACCGGCACCGGGAGGCGTACCTGCTGGCGACGGATGTCGGTCACATCGGCGCCGCTGCCCGCGCCGTGGCAATCGAAGGGCTCGCCTGCACCGCCGCCGCCCGCGCCGACGGCCGGAGCGCCGCCACCCTGCTCGGCACCGCCGCCCGGTGGCGGTCCGAGGCACACCGCCCGGCCACACCGCTCGAATCGCACGACATAGAACGTGCACGCGACCGGGCCCGGACCCTGCTCGGCCCGGTCGCCTACGAAGCGGCGCAGACGGCCGGCCAGAACGAGCCGCAGGACCTGCTCACTGCGCGGCAGGCCCCGAACCGCTGACGCGTGTTGTGTAGGCGCCGACCTCCCGGTCGGTGACCGCACAGCGCGGCGACAGCGCCTCGACAGCGACCGGCAGCACGCTCGGGACAACCGGTACAGCGGCCCTCGACAGAAGGCCCGAGGAGGAGAACCGACGGTGGCGACGCACGTGTTCCACGTTTCCGGGATGTGCGGCCGCGGATGCGTGCGCGCGATCAGCGCCCGCGTCAGCGACGTTCCCGGTGTGCGCACCGTCGAGGCCCGCCTCGACACCGGCACGGTCCGGATCACGGGCACGGCCGACCCCGCCGCGGTGACGGCGGCGATCCGGCTCGCCGGCTACGACGTCACGATGAAGGTGGACCGGTAACCAGCGCCGCGATTCGCGCAGCCGCTCGACAGCGGCAAGAACTGGTCTCGACCAGAGGGATCGTCGGCTAGCCCGGATCTCCACCGGCCGGCTGCGCCCGGACGTGCATGCGTTCGCCGGGACGGCCGAAGATGCTGAGCACCTCGGCGGGACCGTCACCGGTGCTGCCGAACCAGTGCGGCACCTGGGTGTCGAACTCGGCCGCCTCGCCCGGCCCGAGGACGAGGTCCTGGTCGCCGAGGATGAGCCGCATCCGGCCGGCGAGGACGTACAGCCACTCGAAACCGTCATGGGCACGGGGACTCGGCTCGGCCTGGGCGGCCGGAATGACGATCTTCCACGCCTGGATGCCGCCGGGCCGGGTCAACGGGATCACGGTGCGGTCGTTGACGCGTCGGGGCTTGAGCCGGATCCGTGGATCGCCCACCGCCGGGGCGCCGACGAGGTCGTCCAACGGGACCCGATATGCCTGCGCGAGTGGCAGCAACAGTTCCAGGCTCGGGCGGCGCTGGCCGTTCTCCAGCCGGGACAGCGTGCTCTTCGAGATCCCGGTCGTCGCGGACAGCTCGGTCAACGTGATGCCGCGCTGCTCGCGGATGCGCCGCAGCCGCGGCGCCACCAGATCCAGGGTCGCGGTGATTGCCGTCGGGTCCTGCGTCGGCTCGGTCCTGCCGTTGGTCACCGGATCATTCGACCGGCAATTCCCGGAAACGGCAACGGGTGTTGTCGACCGGGCGCCGGACGGATGACCCTTGCAGGCAGCAGGAGGTCGCGTTGCCTCCACGTCCATTGCCTGTCAGGAGTCATGCCATGACCGACGTGCGTGCCGCCCACCGTTCGACACCGCTGCCGCCTCCCACCAACACCAGCTTGCGCTGATGATCTCTACGGCCTGATGGCGCTTCTGCACCGTCTCCGGGCGAGGATCTTCATCCGGCGTCCGGCCTGAACGGCCTCGTTGGCGGCAGTCCTGCCCGACCAGGTGCCGCCCGCGCACGACGCCGCCCAATCGCACGCCCGTGGTCAGGCGAGGGTGGCGGCGCCGAACGACACCGAGAACCGGATGCACCAGATCGTGACGCTGCGGTAGGCACCGAGGTCGGCGGAGGCGGGGATCGGGTACACCTGGTTGCCGCGATTGCCCTTGAGCTTGCCCAGTTCCAGGTGCAGGCCGTCGTCGAAGACGCGCCATCCGGACGTTCCGGAGCTCACCGCCTGGTCGGTCAGCCAGACCCGCAGATCCGGACCGTCCGAGGTGGACAGACCGGCGATTTCCAGGCTGCGGGTGCCGTCGGGCAGCCGCACGATCCGGACGGTCCCGGTGGTGGCGTGCTCATGCGCGGCGAACGTGCCCTGCCTGAGCACGACCGGACCGCTGGGCACGGCGGAACTCGCGTTGCCCGCCGTCGTGACCGCCACCGGTGCCGGAGTGGACAGTGCATCGTCGACGGTCCGGTCCGTGAACAGTTTCCACGGCGCGAACCAGTACCCGGCGAACGCCGCCACGAGCCCGAGCACGGCGAGCACGCTCCACGTCAGCGGTCTGCGGAACATGGTCCGACTCTGGCGCGGCGGCCGGGTGCGCCGCCAGTGGTCCGGGCTTACCGACCGCTTACGGCTCGGCCCGCCCGGCCCGCAGGCGGGTCCGGAAGGTCGCCATCTTGGCGCGGTTGCCGCAGTTGGCCATGTCGCACCACCGCCGGGAGGTGTTGCGGGACCGGTCGACGTACACCCACCGGCAGTCCTCGCCGCGGCAGGCCTTGACCCTCGGCCAGCCCGGCCTGGCCATCGAGCGCAGCAGCGCCACGACGGTGGCGGTGCCGATGTCGCGGGCCAGGTCGCCGGACTCGTCTGGGCGCAGCGTGGGGGTGCCGCGCAGGTCGAGACGCAGGGTAAGAGTGTCCAATCCGGACGGTCGCCGCTGGCCGGTCTCGACGCCGTTGTTGCGCAACGCCAGATCGCGGATCAGCCCACGCAGGTCGCGCAGCATGGCGACGCTCTCCGGGGCGTCGGACCGGCCGCGCCGGGTGCGCACGGGCGGGTTGACCGTGCGCCACCAGGCCCGGACCGAGCCGGCGTCGGCGAACTCGTCGCGCTCGCCGTGCGCGGTGTTGGCGACGGCGGTCAGCAACTCCTCGTCGCCGAGGCCGGGCCAGTCGACCGGCTGTGTCATGTAACCACCATACAGCGATTATCGGTTGACGCTTGACGTAACCGGTGTAACCGTTATGACGGTTGCGTCGGATCTCACGCCCGACCGGGAGGCGAGCATGGCTGTGGACACGGCGCCGGGTCTCCGGCTGCGTTCGGGTGAAATGGCCCTGCTGCTGTCCGCGACCCTGTACGGGGTGGACACGACCGTCTCCGTCGTCGCGCTGCGGATCGTGCGCCCGGTCGACCTGCTGGCCGTCGAGATTGCCGGCGCCGCTCTGGTGCTGCTGGTCGCCGCGGCCGTGCGTGGGCGGCTGCACCGGCGGGGCGCGCTACGGCAGATGTCGCTCGGCGCACTGGTGCCCGGGCTCGCCTTCCTGTTCGCCGATCTGGGCCTCGCCCGCACCAGCGCATCGAACGGCAGCCTGCTGCTGGCCTCGGAACCGATGCTGTCGGTCCTGCTGGCGCTCGTCCTCCTGCGCGAGCGCCTGACGGGTCGGGCAACCGTCGCGCTCGCGGTGGGCCTGACCGGTGGGGTGCTCGTCTCGACCCAACCCGGCGCGAGCACCGGCAGCGACATGCTGCTCGGCAACGTGCTGGTCCTGGTCGCCGTGGTGGCCGCCGCGGTCTTCCTGGTCGCCACCCGTCGATGGAACGACGACGGTGACGGCCTCGCCGCGAGCGCCTGGCAGAACGTCGGAGGTGCCCTGAGCGTGCTGCCCTTCGTCACCGTCTCCTGGTCCACCGGCGGTAGCCGGCTCGGCACGGCCGGCGCGACAGGCTGGCTGGCTTGCTTCACGGTTGTCACCCTCGGCGCGATCGCCGGGGTCGCGTTCAACCGCGGCATCGTCCGGGTGCCCGCGACGCGGGCCGGCCAACTCGCGAACCTGACCCCGGTGGCCGGCACGCTGAGCGCCGTCACATGGCTGGGCGAGCGCCCATCCCCGCTGCAACTGCTCGGCGGCGCCGCGATCCTCGCCGGCCTCGCCCTACTACTGCACAATCCGACAAAGGAGTCCCGATGAATACCACCGATCTGTTCTGCGGCATCGCCCTCGCCGCGCGCATCGAGCACGCCGAGGTCGAGCTCATCGCCGCATGGAACGACGCCACCCGGCGCCGGCGCGTGCGGGACCACGAAGCCACCGGGTTCGCGATCCCGGTCGGTGGCGGTGTGGCCAGCTACGCGGAACCCGATTCACCGATCAACAAGGTGGCCGGGCTCGGGTTCGCCGGCCGGCTCGAGCCGGCCGACGTCGACAGGATCGAGCGCGAGTATGCGACGCGCGGCGCACCGGTGCAGGCAGAGGTCGCGAGTCTCGCCGACCGGGCGCTGGTCGAGCTGCTCGCCGAGCGCGGCTACCGGCTGGTGTCCTTCGAGAACGTCCTCGGCCGGGCGCTCGGCCGCGCCGTCGAGCCGGTGACACCGCCCGGGGTCGAGGTCCGGCGCTGCGGCGACGACGAGTTCGACGACTGGCTGCGGGTCGTCGTCGACGCGTCCATGCACCCCGACGAGCAGGGCACGCCGGCGCACGAGGAGTTCCCCCGCGGCATCCTGGAGAACGCCGAGCGCGACACCGCCGGCGTTGTCCAGCACTACATGGCGCTGCTCGACGGCGTACCGGCCGGCGGCGGCAGTATGCGCATCAGCGACGGCATCGCCCAGTTCACCGGCGCCGCCACCGCACCGCCGTTCCGCCGCCGGGGCATCCAGAACGCCCTGCTCGCCGCCCGCCTCGCCGACGCCACGGCGGCCGGCTGCGACGTCGCCGTCATCACCGTCCAACCCGGCTCCAGATCACAGCAGAACGCGCAGCGTCGCGGCTTCGCCCTGCTCTACACCCGCGCCATCCTGCTCAAGGACCCGCTGCGCACCTGACTGACTGCGGGCCAGCCACCGCCGCGATACGGAGCGAGCCCCTGGCAGATCACCAGCCGCGGGCGCGCCACTCCGGGATCGACGCCCGCTCATTGCCCAGCGTCGAGTCGTTGCCGTGACCCGGGTAGAACCAGGTTTCGTCCGGCAGCCGGTCGAACAGCTTGTGCTCGACGTCGTCGATCAGTGACTCGAAGTTCGCCTTGTTCTTGAAGGTGTTCCCGACACCGCCGGGGAACAGGGAGTCGCCGGTGAACAGGTGCGGCGTGCCGTTCGGGTCCCGGTACAGCAGGCAGATCGAGCCGGGCGTGTGACCCACGATGTGGATGACCTCGAGGGAGCACGTGCCCACCGGGATCGTGTCACCGTCGGCCACCGTGTCGTCGACGTCCGGGATGCCGTCGGCGTCGGCGGCGTGCGCCAGCGACCGCGCCCCGGTGGCCTTCAGCACCGCCAGCAGCGCCTGCCAGTGGTCGCCGTGCTGGTGCGTGGTGACCACAGTGGACAGTCCCGCGTCACCGATCAGGTCGATCAGCCGCGGCGCCTCGTTCGCGGCGTCGATCAGCACCTGCTCGCCGGTGTCGGTGCACCGCAACAGGTACGCATTGTTGTCCATCTCGCCGACCGACATCTTGGTGATGGTCAGGGAGCCCAGCTCCCGCACGTCGGCGGGGCCGCCGGGGGTGACCTTTCCGGTGTACGTCACAGCGATTCCCTACTTCCAGGTGGGTACGTCGGGCAGCGGACCGCCGTCGGCGGTGCTCACGTCGTCGCCCTTCGAACGTCCGATCATCCAGGCGGCGAGGGCGCGCGCCGGCCCGCGGACCTCGACCGGCGCGGTGCCCGCGCCGATCTCGGCCGTGAAATGCAGATCATCCGCCGACGCGCGCAGCGCCGGCCCGGTTGCCCGATCCCCGACGACCTCGCGCAGCAGGTGCAGGGTGAACGCGTCGGACCAGTCGGCGGGACGGTAGCCCGCGCCCAGGTCCACGTGGTGCACCTCGATTTCGCGCAGCCGCCCCCAGACGATTTGCGGCGGCTGGAGCACGCGGCCGTTGAGGTGGCGCACCGGATTGCCCCATGCCTGCGGCGGCATCGCCGCGACCGCCGCCGCGAACCGCTCGGCCGACGCACGCAGGTCGGCGACGTGCTCGGCCGGCGACCGGCCGGCACCTTCCTCGATCTCCGCGGTGCGCCGCTCCATGCTCGGGTACATCGGCGTCTCGACCCCGGTGCGGGCCCAGGTGAGCAGGTTCACGTACGAGTCGGCGTTGCGGGCGATGTGAGCCAGGACATGTCCCCGGGTCCAGCCGGGAAGCTGGGAGGGGGCACGCACCGCGGCCTCGTCGAGCGTCGCGGCCGTGGCGAGCAGGCGCTCGTCGGCCCTGGCCACGTCGGGCGCCAGCCCCAACGGATCAACCGTCACCGCCCGAATCTACCCCGTGGACCATTAATGGGTTTCGCGCACCGCCACCGGATGCTTACGGTCTCCCCAAGAGTCGGGCTGGCCAGCCCCGTTGTACCCGGAGAGGAGGTGTGGACCCCGATGCATCGTCGCCCGGTCACCGCCTCCCGTTGGGCGCTGACCCCCTCCTCGTAAGGATCAGGCATGAGAGTCGACCTGTCGTCCCTGGGTTGGGACGACGGCTTCGCGGCCGCATATTCACCCTTCGACCGTCCCGATCAACAGCCGGCCCGGATCACCCGGGTCGACAGGGGCGTCTGCACGGCGCTCGGCGCGTCGGGCTCGATCCGCGCCAGCCTCGGCGGCGCGGTGCTGCACACCGCCGCGTCCGATCCGCGGACGCTGCCGTGCGCCGGCGACTGGGTCGCCGTGCGCTACTGGCCCGACGACCGGCTCACCGTCGAGGCGGTGCTCGCCCGCCGCACCTCGGTCGTGCGGGCCAGCGCCGGCAAGGAGTCCGCCGGTCAGGTGCTCGCCGCCAACCTCGACGCGGCGGCCGTGGTGGAACCGCTGGAACCCGACCCGGACCTCGGCCGCATCGAACGGTTGCTGGCGCTGGCGTACGCCTGCGGCGCCGCCCCGCTGATCATTCTGACCAAGGCCGATCTGTTGTCCGACCCGGGCGCCGTCGCGGCCTCGGTGGGCCTTGTCGCGCCGCGGGTGCCGGTGTTCGCGGTGAGCGCGCGGACCGGCGCCGGCATGGCCGCGCTGCGACCGTACGTCGCGCCCGGTCGCACGCTCGGCCTGTTAGGTGCGTCGGGCGCGGGCAAGTCGAGCCTGGTCAATGCCGTCGTCGGCGCGGCGGTCATGGGGACGCGGGAACTGCGCGCCGACGGACGGGGGCGCCATACGACGACGTTCCGGGCGTTGGTGCCGGTTCCGGGCGGCGGGGCGGTTCTCGATACGCCGGGTTTACGGTTGGTCGGCATGTATGACGCGGTCGCCGGTCTGGACGGCGCCTTTGACGACATCGCCGAGTTCGCGATGCGGTGCCGGTTCGCCGGCTGTGCCCACGTGAGTGAGCCGGGGTGCGCTGTGCTGGCCGCGATCGCGTCCGGCGATCTACCACCGCGACGCCTGGCGAGTTGGCGCAAGCTGAAGCGGGAACTGGCCTACGAACTGCGACGAAGCGACTACCGCGTGGCGAAAGCCGAGGCCGCCCGGTGGCGACGGGCGGAGCAAAGAGGCCGGGCGAGACCGTAGAGTTGATGCGAACACCCGTTCGGGGTAGTGGTGTTCGGTCGGGCCCCAGGTTTTGTCACACCCCACGGCTACAGTGGCGGCGCTGATACCCGACCTTTATCAACAACCGAGGGTGACGTGGCCGATCGATTGATCATCCGGGGCGCGCGCGAGCACAACCTGCGCGACGTCAGCCTTGACCTGCCGCGCGACGCGATGATCGTGTTCACCGGGCTCTCCGGCTCGGGCAAGTCCAGCCTCGCGTTCGACACGATCTTCGCCGAGGGCCAGCGCCGCTACGTCGAATCGCTGTCGTCGTACGCGCGGCAGTTCCTCGGCCAGATGGACAAGCCCGATGTCGACTTCATCGAGGGCCTGTCGCCGGCCGTGTCCATCGACCAGAAGTCCACCTCGCGCAACCCACGCTCGACGGTCGGCACGATCACCGAGGTCTACGACTACCTGCGGCTGCTGTTCGCCCGCATCGGCGAGCCGCACTGCCCGATCTGCGGCGAGTCGATCTCGCGGCAGACCCCGCAGCAGATCGTCGACAGGGTGTTGGCGATGGCCGAGGGCACCCGGTTCCAGGTGCTCGCGCCGGTGGTGCGCGGCCGCAAGGGCGAGTACGTCGACCTGTTCGCCGAACTGCAGTCCAAGGGTTACGCGCGGGCCCGGGTCGACGGCGTGGTCTACCCGCTCACCGACGTGCCGAAGCTGAAGAAGCAGGAGAAGCACACGGTCGAGGTCGTGGTCGACCGGTTGAGCGTCAAGCCGGGGGGCAAGCAGCGGCTCACCGACTCCATCGAGTCGGCGCTCGCCCTGGCCGCGGGCATCGTGGTGCTCGACTTCGTCGACCTGCCGGAGGGCGACCCGGCCCGGGAGCGCCGCTTCTCCGAGCACCTGGCCTGCCCGAACGACCACCCGCTCGCGATCGAAGACCTCGAACCCCGCTCGTTCTCCTTCAACTCCCCGTACGGCGCGTGCCCCGAGTGCACGGGCATCGGTACGAAGAAGGAGGTCGACCCGGAGCTGATCGTCCCCGACCCGGAGCGCACCCTGCGCGAGGGCGCGATCGCGCCGTGGGCCGGCGGCACCACGCTCGAGTACTTCCTGCGGCTGCTCGAGGCGCTCGGCCACGACGAGGGGTTCACCCTCGACACCCCGTGGCGGGCGCTGTCCACCGGCGCGCAGAAGGCGATCCTGTACGGCTCCGACGACCAGGTGCATGTCCGGTACCGCAACAAGTACGGCCGGGAGCGGTCGTACTACACCGGGTTCGAGGGCGTCGTGCAGTGGATCGAGCGGCGCCACTCCGATACCGAGAGCGACTGGTCGCGGGAGAAGTACGAGGGGTACATGCGCGACGTGCCGTGTGGCACGTGCGGCGGCACCCGGCTCAAGCCGGAGATCCTCGCGGTGACGATCGATGGCCGCAACATCGCCGAGGTCTGCGCGCTGTCGGTGGGAGACTGCGCCGACCTGCTCGGCTCGTGGACCCTGAACGAGCGCCAGCGGATGATCGCCGAACGGGTCCTCAAGGAGATCAACGCGCGGCTGCGGTTCCTCGTCGACGTCGGGCTGGACTACCTGTCGCTGAACCGGGCCGCCGGCACGCTCTCCGGTGGCGAGGCGCAGCGGATCCGGCTCGCGACCCAGATCGGGTCCGGGCTGGTCGGCGTGCTCTACGTCCTCGACGAGCCGAGCATCGGCCTGCACCAGCGCGACAACCATCGGCTCGTCGAGACGCTGCTGCGCCTGCGTGGGCTGGGCAACACGCTGATCGTGGTCGAGCACGACGAAGACACCATCCGCACCGCCGACTGGGTGGTCGACATCGGGCCCGGCGCGGGGGAGCACGGCGGCGAGATCGTCCACAGCGGCACGGTCGACGGGCTGCTCGCCAACGAGAGGTCGATGACCGGCGCGTACCTGGCCGGGCGGCGGTCGATCGCGACGCCCGCGGTGCGCCGGCCGCGCACGCCCGGCCGCGAGATCACCGTGCACGGCGCGCGCGAGCACAACCTGCGCAACCTCACGGTGCCGTTCCCGCTCGGCCAGTTCGTCGCGGTGACCGGCGTGTCCGGGTCGGGCAAGTCGACGCTCGTCAACGACATCCTGTACCAGGTGCTCGCCAACCAGATCAACGGCGCGCGGCTGGTGCCCGGCCGGCACCTGCGGGTCAGCGGCCTCGACCAGGTCGACAAGGTGGTCGGCGTCGACCAGTCACCGATCGGCCGCACGCCGCGCTCGAACCCGGCGACGTACACCGGCGTCTTCGACAGCGTCCGCAAGCTGTTCGCCGAGACCACCGAGGCGAAGATCCGCGGCTACGGACCCGGCCGGTTCTCGTTCAACGTCA
>Ga0111538_10003368_pt1 | contig 22372 bp, 21 predicted proteins | sample SoiMethybrSBSTD1_FD_79669 | JGI IMG/M metagenome (GOLD analysis project Ga0111538, IMG submission 79669) | Bulk soil microbial communities from a Populus tree surrounding site in Tennessee, USA - Soil MetaG P. TD hybrid SBSTD1 (version 2)... | ecosystem: Environmental > Terrestrial > Soil >...
CTCGCTCGACGCCGCCGCGGCTGCGAATCCCAATCCGGGCCGCACGGAGACGTTCCGACGTCTGAATCGCACCGAGTATCAGAACGCCATCAGGGACCTCTTGGCGCTCGACATCGATGCCGCCGCACTCTTGCCGCCCGACGAGAGCGGCTTCGGCTTCGACAACGTCAACGTCGGCGATCTCTCTCCGGCGCTGCTCGACCGGTACATTGCGGCGGCGCAAATGGTTAGCCGGTTGGCGGTCGGCAGCACGCAAACGTCACTGCAGAGCGACATCATTAGCGTGCGATCCGACGCCACGCAGGAAGAGCACGTAGCCGGCTTGCCTATCGGCACGCGCGGTGGGGTATCGACGTCGTACACGTTCGCGCAGGATGGCGAGTACGACATGCAGATTCGGTTAGCGCGCAATCGCAATAGCAACATCGGCGGGCTGACAGGTAGAGCCGTCCACACCCTGCAGTTGCTCGTCGACCGGTTGCCGGTCGCGACGTTCGAGATCGCACGCCCCGAGAACGGCGACGACACGCTGACCGATAGTAATTTGGTCGCTCGGGTGCACGTGGGGGCCGGACCGCACGAGGTGGCCGCGACGTTTCTCAAAAACGCCTCGTCGCTGCTCGAGACCGAGCGTCAGCCACTGCAGGCTCACTTCAACGAGCAGCGTCACCCGCGGCTGACGCCGGCCATCCACCAAATCAGCATCACGGGCCCTTATGCGGCGCAAGGCGCTGACGATACGCCAAGCCGCCGCCGTCTGTTCGTGTGCACGCCGAGCCGGCCGGGCGAAATTGAGGCGGAGGAAGCGTGCGCCACGGAGATCGTCTCGACGTTGTTGCGCCGCGCGTATCGGCGCCCCGTCGAGACTGACGAAGTCGATGAGGTGATGGCGTTCTACAAGGAGGCGCGGTCTGCCGGGACCTTCGACGCGGGTCTAGGCAGCGCTCTGACCGCCGTGCTGATGAACCCCGCGTTTCTATTCCGCGTGGAGCATGATCCGGAGCAGGCCGCGCCGGGCAGCGCTTATCGCATCAGCGACGTCGAGCTCGCGTCTCGGCTCTCCTTCTTTCTCTGGAGCAGCATCCCCGACGATGAGTTGCTCGACGTGGCCATTCGTGGCGAGCTCAGCCGACCCGGCGAGATCGAGAAACAGACGCGCAGACTGCTCGCCGATCCTCGATCGAATAATTTGGCCAGCAACTTCGCTGGACAGTGGTTGCTGCTGCGCAATCTGGAGTCGGTGAGCCCGGACCCGCGTCTGTATCCCGACTTCGATGACAACCTGCGTCAGGCGTTTCGGCACGAGACGGAGCTGTTCTTCGACAGCGTGCTGCGCGACGACCGCAGCGTTCTCGTACTGCTCAACGCCGACTACACGTACCTCGACGAACGCTTAGCGAAGCACTACGGAATCCCCAACGTCTACGGCAGCCGTTTCCGGCGCGTCGAGCTGCCAGAGGACAGCCACCGGGGCGGATTGCTACGGCACGGCAGCCTTTTGGCGGTGACGTCGTACGCGACGCGGACTTCGCCCGTCATCCGCGGCAAATGGGTGCTCGACAACCTCTACGGTGCTCCGCCACCGGCCCCGCCCCCGAATGTGCCCGTGCTCGAGGAAACGCCAATCCGCACCGAGCTAACGATGCGTGAGCGGCTCAGTCACCACCGCATCAACCCCGTTTGCGCCAATTGTCACGACACTATCGATCCGGTTGGGTTTGCGTTGGAGAACTTCGATGCCGTTGGGCGGTGGCGCGACGATGCCGGTGACAACGGATCTGTGGACGCGTCGGGAGCACTGCCCGGAGTCGGTGAGTTCGTAGGCGTCGAGGGGCTCGAAGCGGCGTTGCTCCGCCGGCCCGAGCTGTTCGCGGGACAGGTGACCGAAGCCTTGTTGACGTTCGCGCTTGGTCGAGGCGTCGATTACTACGATGCGCCCGCGATTCGAAAAATTCTTCGCGAGGCGGAGGAGGATGAATACCGCTTCACCTCCCTGATACTCGGGATAGTCGAGAGCGTACCGTTTCAAATGAGGAGCTCGAGATGATCATTACGAAAAAGGCGCTGTCGCGGCGGACTCTGCTCAAGGGTGCCCAGGGCATGCTGGCGCTGCCGTTGCTCGATGCGATGATCCCGGCGATGACCGCGTTGGCGCAGACGCCTGCAAGGTCGGTGCGCAGGCTCGGCTTCGTGTACATGCCGATGGGTTGCGACCAAGCCCGGTGGACACCGGAGGGCGTCGGCGTGCTCGGCAAGTTGTCGCCGATTCTGACACCCATCGAGCCGGTCAAGGATCAAATCACGGTCATCACCAATCTCGAGTTGCAAACCTCCTATCCGGGCACTCATGACACGGCGAACGCCGGTTTCTTGAGCGCGGCCTACGCCAAGCATACGGAAGGCTCGGATTACTATCTCGGCACGACCGTCGACCAGCTCGCCGCAAAAAAGATCGGTCAGGACACGCAGCTGCCGTCGCTCGAGTTGTGCATGGACTTAGACCCGCTCGCCGGCGTGTGCAACAACGGCTATGCCTGCGTCTACATGAATTGCCTTTCTTGGTCCTCGCCGACGACGCCGCTACCCTCCGAAGCGCATCCGCGCAAGGTGTTCGAGCGGCTGTTCGGCGAAGGTGGAAGCTTCGAAGAGCGGCAAGCGGCGCTCAAGCGCCGGGCCAGCCTGCTCGATTCGTTCGGCGACGGTATCAACAGGCTCAAGGGCGTCGTCGGCAATGCCGATCGCGCCCGGCTCGATCAGTATCTAGAGAGCATCCGGGAGGTCGAGCGGCAGATCGAGCGCGCTGAAGCCGCAGCCTCGGACGACTCCGCCTTAGGTCTCGACCGTCCCGTCGGAGTCCCCGAGGCGTTCGCCGACCACGCGAAGCTGATGTTCGACTTGCAGCTTCTGGCGTTACAGGCGGACATCACAAGGGTCATCACCTTCCAGCTCACGCGCGAGCTCACGAATCGCACGTATCCGGAAATCGGCGTGCCCGACCCGCACCATCCCACGAGCCATCACGGCAACGATCCCGAGAAGCTCAGGAAGATCGCTAGGATCAACGCATTCCACGTGTCGCTCTTCGCCGATTTCATACAAAGACTCAAAACGACGCCGGACGGTGACGGCACGCTGCTCGACAATACGGTCTACGTCTACGGCAGCGGGATGGGGAACAGCAGCTTGCACAATCATTTGAACTTGCCGATTCTTGTCGCAGGCGGCGCCAGCGTCGGCATGAAGGGCGGGCGGCACATCCGCTACGAGAAGCCCAAGCCGTTGGCGAATCTCCATCTCACGCTCTTGGACAAGCTCGGCGTCGAGCTCGATCAATTCGGCGACAGCAACGGCGTCGTCGAGAACCTCTTCGCTCCGGTGGCGGTATGAAACCGATCGACGCGGTCCGTCAACACTGGCGACCGTTGCGCGCGGGACGAATGGCACGTCTCTTCTTCGTGGCGCTCGGCGTTGCTCGCGCCGCCCTCGCCGCCGAGGAGGCTACGCTTGCCGACGCAGCCGAGGATGGCAATGGAGCGCTCATCCGCACGCTCGTAGACGAGGGTGCCGAAGTCAACGCCGCACAGATCGACGGCATGACGGCCCTGCACTGGGCGACGTATCGCGACGACGCGGAGAGTGCGGCGCTGTTGATTCGCGCGGGCGCCGACGTCAACGTGCAGAACAGCTACGGCGTGCCGCCGTTATCGATCGCTGCGGCGAACGGTAACGCGAGCATCGTGGCGCTCCTACTCGACGCCGGCGCAGATCCGAACACGGTTCTGCGCGGCGGTGAAACGGTTCTCATGTCTGCGGCGCGCGCGGGCAGCCTCGCGGCGGTGCAGGACCTACTCGCCAACGGCGCCGATCCCAACGCTCGCGAAGAACGCCAGCAGACGGCTCTCATGTGGGCCGCGGCCGAAGGGCATGCCGCGGTTGTCGCTGCGCTGCTCGATGCCGGCGCCGACCTGCGCGCGAAGCTCGAGTCGGGGTTCACGCCGATATTTTTTGCCGCGCGCGAGGGTCACATCGAAGTCGTGCGTACGCTGCTCGAGGCCGGAGCGGATGTGAACGAGCTCCTCGAGCGCGTGAAGAGCGGGGCCGATCTTGCGGTGAACAACGCGAGCTATCGGCCCGTCGACGAGGGCATGAGCCTGCTGCTGCTGGCGGTCCGTAACGGTCATTTCGAGCTCGCCATCGAGCTCGTGAAAGCCGGCGCCGATCCGAACGATCAGCGGACCGGCTTCACGCCGCTGCATACGGTGAGTTGGGTGCGAAAACCCGATAAGAGCGATAGGGGCGATCCAGCGCCAATCGGCTCGGGCGACCTCACGAGTCTCGAGTTCGTGCGCGAGATCGTGAAACTCGGCGCGGACGTGAACCTGCGTCTCGCCGACGGTGCACCGCGTCAGCCGAACTCGGCGTCTTCGCTGAACTCAGCCGGTGCGACCCCATTCCTTCTGGCAGCCGATCGCTCGGACGTCGCCTTGATGCGCCTCCTTCTCGAGCTCGGCGCCGACCCCTTCCTAGCGAACTTCGACAACTCGAGCCCGCTCATGGCGGCGGCCGGGCTCGGCACTACTTCTCCCGAGGAAGAGGGTGGCACGGAGCCGGAAGCGCTCATCGCCACGGAGCTGTTGCTCGATCTCGGCGCCGACGTCAACGCGGTGAACAGCAAGGGCGAGACCGCGATGCACGGCGCGGCGTCGGGCGGCTTTCCGACCGTCGTACAGCTGCTCGCCGAGCGCGGGGCCGACATCCACGTCTGGAATCAACGCAACGACCGCGGTAGCACTCCGCTGTTCATAGCCGAGGGTTATCGCGAGGGCGCAACTCGAAGGTCGCCTCCGACGATCGAGGTCCTCGTGCGGCTCATGGAAAGTGCCGACGTGCCCACCGACGGGGAGCGACCGGCGATGATCGATATCTACGCGCGACCGGCGCCTCCCCGATAGAACCGCGCAGGCAGAGTCGGCACTCGGCGCGCGGCCCCCACGGCCACCCAGTGATGGAGTGGCCGACTAGATCGTCCATCGGTAGCATCGGCCACGGGGGCCGAGTTCGAGAAAGCTGCTCTGCTCATCCCGCACCAACACACGGTGCTTGAGCGTGCCGCTCCTGCGGAATATCGATCCGCAGACCGCGGCTTCGCTACGCGGACCTGTCTACTCAGTGTTCTTGGCGAGGAATCGGCGGAGCAGCGGGTAACCAACCGCTAAGTTGTAGATCATGCCAACGAGCACGTACGGCCACCAAACGCCGTGCTCATTGGCAACCCAGAATGCCTTCGCGGCCCAGTAGGGGGGCAGAACGCCGAACGCAAGATTCCAGGCGGAGTCCACGAACCAACCCAAGCACGGCAGACCGGCGGTCAGCACCCCAAGGGCCCTCACCATCGCGATTCCCTGGATCTTGTTGCTCGCGAGCGCAACGATCAACAAGAGCGTCACCACGGCTGACAAGCCCGCAAGAACTCCGATCGGAATCAGGGTTCCCAGCAGGCCGCGTTCCAGAATCCCGCTGAACGAAATGGTCGAGACCACGTAGACGGTGGTGACCAGCACGACTGTGCCCGCTCGATAGGCGAAGAACGTGGAGAGCGACACTGGGGTCACCCGAAGCGCAGTCAGTGTGCCGGCGTCGACCTCTTCGAGGACGAGGAACGCTGCCAGGGCGCCGGCGATAATGATGCTGGTCAGCAAGAGCATTGCCGTGAGCACTAGCGGGTAGTACGGAACGAGATCGAAGTCGTAGCGCTCGGATAGCATTTCGGTGAACCGCGGAACGAGTATCACGACTCCGGCTGTCCAGATGGCCGGCGCCAGCACGATCATGACCAGCAGTGGGTCGCGATAGGTGCCCCGAACGTCGTTGCGGCCGAAGGCTGCCAGTGCTCGTAAACTCACGGCGCGTGAGTCGCCATCACACGACTCCTCAGCGGCCGACGACGTAGCGGACGAACATCGCCTTGGCCGCCCAGTAGAAGCTCATCACGGACACCACCGGATACATGACCGCGTAGACCACCTGCCATGGCGCCAGCGTCACCTGATCAAATGCGGCCCCGAGGAGCAAGAGTGGTCCCTGCGAAGGAATCAGATACAACACCGGATTCGCCCAGACGCCGGAGTAGAACAGGACCGGGAGGCTCAACACCGCAAGCGGGATCGTGGCCGCTAAGAACCAATCTGTCACGGAGGCAAACGGCAGCGCGGAGATGAATCCCGTCAACAGCATTACCAACGTGCCGAGCACGACGCCGGCCACGAGGGGCAGCGGATGGTAGGCGAGCCCGTGCGCAATGGTGGCCACGCTCAGGGCCACGAACAACGAGATCAGCACCAGCACAATGAGCTTCGCGGCCAAGTACTCGCCGAATCGCAGCGGTGTCGAAACGACAGCGCTGATCGTGCGCTCCTGCTTTTCGAAGAACACGATGCCGCCGATGAAGAAGAATCCGATGATGGAGACATCGCCGATGAGGACATACGGCTCCGCGACAGGACGCAGGCGCAATGGCATCGGCAGCAGTACGGCCAGCCAGATAAGCCCGGAGAAGACGCCCGCGTGCAGGAATTTCTGCCGGACCTGAAGCGTCAACTCGAGGCGCACTGCATTCGTCAGCCGCGTCACGTCAGCCGCCTTCCGGTCACTTCCACGAACACATCCTCCAAGCTGGCTTCTCTGCTGTGGATGGTCTCGACGTTTTGGTTTCGCAGCACGGCGTGGAAAGCGGCGTCGTCGGCCAGGCCGTCCATCGGAAACTCGGCTGCGCTGAGACCGCCACTCTCGCCGCGATACTCCACACGCACGAGCCGCTGACTGCGGGCGATCTTCAGCTCGGCTGGAGTATCCATTGCCACGATCTTGCCGTCGACGACGAACGCGACGCGGTCGCACAGCTCGTTCGCCGTCGTCATGTCGTGAGTCGTGAGGAAGACCGCGCGGCCACGCGCCTTCAGAGCCAGGATCATGCGCCTGACGTTGCGCGCGTTCACGGGATCGAGACCCGAGGTGGGCTCGTCCAAGAACAGTACTTCCGGGTCGTTGATCAGCGCGCGGGCGAACGTGAGCCGCATCTGCATTCCCTTGGAATACCTACCGACTCGCATGTTCGCATCGTTCGCGAGCCCGACCGCCTCCAGCAGCTTCATCGGATCGACGGTGGCGCCGCGGTAGAGCGAAGCGAAGAAGCGCAGGTTTTCGAGGCCCGTCAGCTTCTGGTAGTGATTGGGGAGCTCGAACGAAACGCCGACGCGCTCGTAATAATCGGCCCCCCAGGCCAAAGGGCCCTTGCCCCATACCCAGATCTCACCACCGTGGCCACTCAAGAGCCCGATCAGAATCTTCTGAGTCGTCGATTTTCCAGCGCCGCTCGGGCCGAGGAACCCGAAGATCTCACCGCGGCCAACAGAAAAATCCATGCCGCGAATCGCGGGCTCGGTTGCCGTTGGATAGGTGAAGGTAAGGCCGCGGACGCGGATTACTTCATCGGTGGTGCTCGATGTTGACGAGGGCCCCGCCGTGGCTATCCGCATGGTCGCGCAGTTGCTCTTCTATATGACGGGTACGGTTTCCGAGCAGGCGGTTGCAGTGCCGACCGGGCGGGCCAGTGTGCTATTGGGGGATCGCCGCGCGTCGTCGCGGTGCGGCCCGGCCTGCCTTACTCCGGTGTCGCATTGAAGCACGGCTTCCTGCCCCGGTGTCTCCTGTTGCTCTCAATAGAAGGCTCTTTTTCAAGCGCTCGGGCAGGTCGTCCCAATGCAAGTCCATCAACGCACCCTGAAGCGAGTACAGATAGTAGCAAACCGGAATCGCCCGCTGTGGATAGCTCGCGCAGATGCGTAGATAGGCGCTGACCGCCCCGACTTTCTTCAAATCCGCCGGCGTGTGAACTCCGATCTCGTTCAACCGGTTCTTGATTGTCGGACCGATGTTCCGAAGCTCGGCAAGATCCTTGGGCACACCGGCTGCCTTAGCTCTGGCGCTCGGGCAGCGAGCGCTGAAAACCGTCGATCGCACTCACTCGCTTGAACCAGCGCTGGGTGTGCTGACCCCTCGGCGTTACTTTGGCGAAGCCCAGCTGAAACACGCTCGAGCCGAGCGACAGATCAGCGATCGTGGGGCGATCTCCGGCGACGAAATCCACTCCCGATAAGGCGGCGTCGAGAAGCGGCTCCAGCTCGCGCAGCTTCGCGCGCCCCCGCTCTATTGCAGCCGGGTCACCGCGGTCGCCGAGGAAGACCGTGTTGAGCACGATATCGACCACAGCGGGCGACAGCCTGCATTGATTCCAGTCCAACCACTGCTCGACCGCGGCTCGCTTCGCAAGGTCGCTCGGATACCACTCCGCCAAGCCGTGCTTGACGCAGAGATATCGAAGAATCGCGTTTGACTCGTGGATCTTGATGTCGCCGTCCACCAGCGTCGGAACCTGATGATTCGGATTGATCGCAAGATACTCGGGCGACAGGTGTTCCCCCTTTTCCATTGCGATCGGCTGCAACCGGTACTCGAGCCGCGCTTCGATCAGGAGCGAAACGACACGTCGTGCATGCTGCGAGTACGGCGAATGAAACAGGATGTACATGGAAACTCCGGCACGTTCGTTACCAGCGTACCCTAGCGCCGAATGCTGACAGCATGGTGTCAGGAACTAGAGCGCAAGAGCTTCGATATCGCGAAGGACTGTCTCCAGGTCGGGGCGCGTCTTGTACGTCGGTTCCATGTAGCGCAGCCGGACCGCGCCCTTGTTGTCGAGCACGTACAACGTCGGCCGCGGAACCCCGAAGGCCGCACTGCCGACCGGATACTGCTCATCCCGGATACCGAGGCTCAGATTGATCTCGCCCTTAGGGTCGGCGAGGATTGCTTCTGGCAGGGGCTCCTGTTGAGCGTGCCGAGCTTCGCCTTGCTGCTCTGGCTCGCGCGCGGCCTGTTGCCGCTGCGGCCGCGCGGCACGGCGGTAGCCGCGGCCGCTGCAGCCGCGGCGCTTCCGGCGATCCTGATGCAGTTCGCCTGCATGCTCGATCCCGTTCACGCGTTGACTCATCATGTGACGCCGATTCTCGTGCTCGCAGCGGCAGGCGCGCTCGTGGGTCGCCTCGCGCTGGTGCGCAGAGCGCCGCGTCGCCGGCGCGACGCGACGCTGCACTGAGCCCGCGCAGGGAGCCATGCTCCGGCGCGACTCGTCGCCCGATGCAGGCATACTGTCGCGACGGCTCTGGTTCTCCGATGGGAGACGACTTGATCGACCACGGACCCTCTGTGCTTCCGATTGCGTTCAAGGTCGCGCGCACGAGCGGGCTCGAGGCGCCAGAAGACGCGGTCATTCACGTGACGACGGCGGCGCGCGCGCTCGGCGGTATGCAGAAAGAAGCGCTCGTGGGCTTCGGCCCCACCGGCACCTGGTGGCGCATGCTGTGCGACGAAGGGCCGTACTTGAACGGCACCGACCTCGCGCCGTTTCCCCTCGCGTTCTTTTCCACGGGCGTCGTGACCTCCTACATGTCGGCGATCCTCGCCCTCGCGCGGCGCCGCGGCGTGCCCGTCGACGACATTGCGCTGGTTCAGGACAACCACTACGGCATGGAGGGTTCTGCAATCCGCGGCACGATGGTCGGGAGCGCGTTGCCCGTCGAGCTCGAGGTCCGCATGCGCTCGACGGTACCGCGCACGGAGTTGGAGCGTTTGGTCCAACAGGCCGTCGCTGACTCGCCCGCGGATGCATTGCTCCGCGCGCCGCTCGCGAGCGAGTTCACGCTTACAAGAAACGGAGTCCGTCTGCCGGTCACGCTCGTCGCGCCATGGCGCACCGATGCGCCTGCTGCGTTCGCCGCGTTGTTCGACGAGCGAGCTCCGGCCACGTCGGCCAACGACGGCCCGGAAATCATCACCAAGCTTAGTGCCGCGGAGACACTGCACGGCGTCGAGGGCGGCGCCGGCACGAGCCTCGCGGCGGAACAAAAACGCACGCTGCATGTCCGCGCCACCTGCGCTCTCCGTGCCGACGGTCTTAAGCAAGTGACCGTGCAGCTGTTCCGGCCGATCGGCAGCGTGTTCCAGTTCTTGAGCGACGATCCAGCTTTCTTCGGTGGCGCTGAGCGCGCACCCGATGGGCTCGCGTACCTGTCTGCCGGAATCGCCTTTTGCTACATGACCCAGATCGGGCGCTACGCACACATCGCGAAGCAACGCCTCGACTCGTACGGAGTCATCCAACAAACGCGCTTTAGCATGCCCCACGTGAGCGGCGGACCTGAGACGGCGGCGAACGCCGAACCCGTTCGCACCCATGTCTTCGTCGAATCGCCAGAACCCGCCGAAAGATCGCAGACCTTGGTCAAGATGGGCGAACAGACTTGCTTTCTGCACGCGGCGTGCCGGACGCCGCTCGAGACACGTGTCTCGTTTCCCGACGCCAGTTGAGCGTGGCGTCTCCGATGACGTACTCGTCTGCGTGTACCTCGTCGCACTGCACACGGTGTTTCGCAACGAACGCCGCGGCGCGGCCGCACACGGCGTCCAACCGCTGATTCCGGGCGTCAAGGGCCGCTCACTCCAGGCCGCGTTTAGAACCTACGCGCCCGCCGCGGTGTTCATCGTTGCCGCCGGCGGCGTGCTGCCGCGCGTCGCGACGGAGATTGCACAGCAGATGGGCTGGAGCAACACGTTCGTCCCGTGATCGTGGCCATCGACGATTTGGCGTACACGAACGGGCCCATACTCGGCGCGGTATCGCTGTCGCACGCCATCACCGCCGTTGCAGCCGCAGTCATGAGCGCGGTCGTGATCGTCGGCTTCAGCTATCGGCCGCAGGGCCGCTTGCTACGGTTCTCCAGCTGGATCGGCGTAACGCGCGAATCGCGCTCGAGTCCCCGACCACGACCGGGACCGGCGGCGATGGCGCGCAACGCCGACAGTGTCAAAGCCGCGGGTGGAGTCTTCGCTTGGAAGCGCGACCCTCACCGCGCTTGGTGACGAGTAAGGGCGTGGCGGGGGTTGGCTCGGGTAAATGCTGAAGCACGGCCTCGATACCTTCGGTCAACCTCTCGAGGTCTCGCGTCGACAGGTTGCAGACCGCACGCTGGAGTGTGCCAACTGCGCGACCGGCTGTCGCATGCAAGAGCTGTTTGCCAGCCGATGTGGGATACACGCGAACGGCCCGCTGGTCATCCTCACTGCGCCGGCGCTCGATCCAACCACGCGCTACGAGACTCTTGAGTACGCGGCTCACTGCCGGTCGCCGCATCCCGAGCGTCGCGGCCAGCTTCGATGCTGTGAGGCCCGGGTCGTTGCCGATGCAAACCAGAGCTCGGTGCAGAGTGATGGGCGCGCCGGTCATCCGCTCGAGCTCCCGATAGAGCGCGCGCATGCGATCAATCAGCGCACGCGCTGCAACCAGGGCCGCGTTTTCCAGCGCCTCCCGCGCCTCGTCCTCGACTGTCTTCGCTCGGCTCATCGGAAAGTCACGATTGCAAGCGGTGACACATAGCCTACACGATCCTTCTTAGTTGCCATTTGGTTATTAGAAGTTAATGATTTACATCTGGCAACCATTGCGTATAATTAATCACTATGAAAGGGGGGCGAGGTCGGCATCCGCAGCGCGCTGCGGCAGGACTCTTTTGCTTGTTCCTCGACGTCGATGGGACGCTACTCGATATCGCGCCAACCCCTGAGGCTGTCCGCGTCGATCCGGCGCTGGTGAACCTGCTGCGACAGCTCGATCGCGCTTTCGATGGAGCGCTGGCGCTGATCAGCGGCCGCTCCATAGTCGACATCGACCAGCTGTTCGCGCCGCTGTTGCTTTCGGTGGCAGGCGTGCATGGATGTGAGCGCCGGGACGCGAGCGGCCACTGGTATCGGCCTTCGCTCGCCGGCACGCTCGAGTTCATCCGCGCGGACTTACGGGAGTTTCTTACCCAGTTTCACGGAGCGCTCTTGGAGGACAAGGGGTACGGGCTCGCCGTCCATTTCCGTCAGGCGCCTCACCACGAAGAAAAACTACGCTTGAAGTTGTGCGCCTATTTGGCGCGAGCCAGGGAGTACGAGCTGCTCGAGGGAGATCACGTCATCGAAATCAAGCCCATGGCGTACAACAAAGGGACTGCGATCGAAGCGTTCATGCAGACCACGCCGTTCGTTGGTCGCTGTCCCATCTACATCGGCAACGACACGACGGACCTCGATGGCTTCGCAGCGGTTCGTCGATTCAATGGTCAGGCGATATCGGTAGGCGATCGTGTAAACGCCGATCTACGGCTGGCAGACTCAACCGCGGTTCACAAATGGCTGGAAACACTATTGCTCGAACCGACCCGGTGACGGCACCGCAAGCCGGACTGAATCTCGGTGTGATCGGCAACTGCCAGGTCGCGGCGCTCATCGATGAGCGCGCACGCATCGTATGGGCGTGCCTGCCTCGTCCGGATGCCGATCCCGTCTTCTCTGCCCTGCTCTTCAAGGAAGGGGGCGCCTCGTGTCGTGGGGTGTTCGCCGTCGATCTCGTCGACCTCGCTCGCAGCGAACAGCGATACGTGCGCAATTCAGCAGTTCTCGAAACCATCCTCTATGACTCACATGGCGCCGCCGCACGCATCGTCGACTTCTGCCCCCGATTTCGTAGTCGCGGCCGCATGTTCCGCCCGATGATGATGATTCGCACCATCGAACCGGCTGGGGGCCGCCCTCTGGTCCGCCTTCGTCTGCGCCCAACCTCCCACTACGGCAAACAAACCGAGAGCGGCATTCCCGCTAGTCACCACTTGCGCTACTCCGCGCAGGACGTGAGCTATCGCGTGACGACCGATTCATCTTTGAGCGTGATTCAGGAAGAGCGGCCTATAGTGCTCGAGCAGCCCCTCACGTTCATTCTTGGGCCGGATGAATCGATCGACGAGGCGCCGGCTGCACTCGCCGGCCGTTTCCTGACCTCGACGCTCGATTACTGGCAGAACTGGGTGCGCGCGCTCGCAATTCCGGCTGAGTGGCAGAGTGCGGTCATACGTGCGGCGATCACGTTGAAGCTGTGCACGTATGAAGACACCGGCGCCGTGCTTGCAGCTCTGACCACCTCTATCCCAGAGGCCGCGGGCAGTGGCCGAAATTGGGACTATCGTTATTGCTGGCTGCGCGACAGCTACTTCGTGATCCAGGCGCTGAACCGCCTAGGTGCCACGCGGACGATGGAGGCTTATCTACATTTCATCGATCACATCATCGCCCGATCGAGCGTTGGAGAATTGCAGCCGCTCTACGGCATTAGCGGCAACCCCGATACTCCCGAAATCATTGCCACAGCCTTCGATGGCTTTCAGGGCATGGGACCGGTGCGCATCGGCAATCAGGCCGCAAGCCAGACTCAGCACGACGTGTATGGGTCGGTGATCCTCGCTACGGCCCACCTGTTCTTCGACGAGCGGCTCATGCGAGCCGGCGACCGGACGCTTCTCGCCCATCTCGACAAGCTGGCCTCCCGCGCCGCCGCGGTGTACGAACTGCCATGCTCGGGACCCTGGGAACTTCGCGGACACCGGCGCCCGCATACTTTTTCCGCGGCCATCTCGTGGGCCGGATGCGATCGATTGGCGCGTATCTATGCACAAGTGGGCGACAAACAAGCAGCGGGGCGCTGGCGCGTCACGGCCGAGGAGATGTGCACCCGGATTCTCTCACGCGCCTGGAACAGCCGCCGCAAGGCTTTCACCGGCAGTTTCGGCGGCAACGGGCTGGACGCCAGCGTGTTGCTGCTACCCGAGCTCGGCATGCTTCCAGCGACGCATCCGCAATTCCAGGCGACCTTGGAGCGCATCGGCAGTGAGCTCGGCGAGGGGGTGCATCTGTTTCGATACCGCGAGGAGGACGATTTCGGGGCACCCCAAAACGCATTCACCATTTGCGGCTTCTGGTATGCAAATGCATTGGCCGCAGCGGGACGCCTAGAAGAGGCGCGCGAGAGGTTTTCGCGCCTGCTCGAGCTGCGCAATCCGCTCGGCCTCCTCTCCGAAGACATCGACCCGGCCACGGGCACCCTGTGGGGTAACTTCCCGCAGACCTACAGCATGGTTGGCATCATCAACAGCGCGCGGCGCTTGAGCCGGCCGTGGGATGCCCTCGTATGAGCAGGCTAGTGGCAGTGTCGAACCGGCTCGCACTTCCCAAGCGCGGGGCCGCGCCCGGAGGGCTAGCGGTGGGATTGATCGCGGCGATGCAGGCCCGTGGGGGACTCTGGTTCGGGTGGGACGGCGAAAAGGCAGAAGGAGTCACCGAGCCGACCACGACTTTTCGCTACGGAGATATCAGTTACGCTGCGACGCATCTCGATCGGAGCGACTACAAGGATTTCTATCTCGGCTTTTGCAACTCCGTTCTCTGGCCGCTGTTTCACTACTTTGTCGACGGCTTTCGCTACTCGGACGAGCACTACGAGGCATACCAGCGGGTCAATCGGCGATTTGCTCAAGAATTGCGCGCTCTGCTCGAGCCCGACGATGTTATCTGGGTGCATGACTATCATCTGATTCCGCTCGCTCAGAAGCTCCGTGAGGCGGGCGTCAGGCAACCCATCGGTTTTTTCCTGCATATCCCGTTTCCCAACATCGAGGTGCTGCGTGTGCTGCCGGTCTATGGCGAGCTGCTGCAGGCACTGTTGGCTTACGACGTACTGGGTTTTCAGACCAGCACCGATCTCGACGCGTTTCACGGCGCTGTGGCGCAGGTGTGGGGATCAGAGGCCGCCCGTGGAGATCGAGTCGTCATCGGAGAGCGGTCCGTCATCACCGCCGTGTACCCGATCGGCGTCGACATAGACGCCATCCAGCACGAAGCAACCGAGTCACTGTCGAGTGAAGAGTGCAAACGAATGGTCGCTGGGCTTCTGGGCCGGCGACTCATGGTCGGCGTCGATCGACTCGATTACAGCAAGGGATTGGTCGAGCGCTTCCGCGCCTATGAGCGCTTTCTCGAAACGCACCCGGAAAACCAGAACCGGGTGACGTTTCTGCAGATCGCTCCGTTGTCGCGTACTGACGTTCGCGCGTATGCGGAGATTCGCCGTGACCTCGAACAGGCGACGGGCCGGACCAATGGTCGATTCGCCGATACGGACTGGACGCCGATTCGCTATCTGAACAAGAACTTCGCCCACGACGTACTGATGGGCTTCCTGCGCAATGCCCTCGTCGGCATCGCGACGCCGCTGCGCGACGGCATGAATCTAGTCGCCAAGGAATTCGTCGCCGCGCAGGACCCCGCCGATCCCGGCGTTCTGGTGTTATCCACACTGGCCGGTGCTGCACACGAACTTAGCGGCGCGGTCCTAGTTAACCCGTACGACACTCGCGGCATGGCTCACGCCATTCAGCAGGCTTTCAACATGCCGCTAGCGGAACGGCGCGTTCGACACCAATCGATGATCGAGACGTTGCGCAAGAACTGTATTCACGCCTGGTACACGCGCTTCCTCGAGGCGCTGGATATCGCGAAGGACCGCGCGCATGCCTGACCTGAACGAAGTCTCGAATCTCCCAATCTTCGAAAACTCACTCTCGGCATGGCTGATAGCCGCAACGGTTGCGGTTGCCGCGGTGATTCTCTTGCTTACCTTGCGCCGTCTCGCGCGTCGATATCACGAGCGTCTTCAGAACACCGAGCTTCTGGAAATTCCGGCCCGTGTCCTCGGGCGAACTACATTTCTGTTCTTCGTCGTCGTTGCCATTTTCATCGGACTCAAGACACTCACGACCGGCCCTAAGTCGCAGGAGTTCGTCAATTCCGCAATCACTATCGCGCTCTTCTGGCAGGCTGGAATCTGGGTCGCCGCGGCGGCGAGTGCGTGGCTGGACCGTAAACGCCGCCGTAGCCTGGCGAGCGACAAGGCCGCCATCGGCTCGCTCGGAATCATCTCCTTCCTCGTCAATGTCGTGATCTGGGCGCTGGTCTTGCTCCTGACTCTCGACAATCTCGGCGTGAATATCACCGCGCTAGTGGCGGGCCTTGGTATCGGTGGCATCGCTGTGGCGCTCGCACTGCAAAACGTGTTGGGAGATCTATTTGCCGCACTGTCGATCACGCTCGATCAGCCCTTTGTCGTCGGGGACTTCTTGAGCATCGGCGAGCTCTTGGGATCCGTCGAATACATCGGCATCAAGAGCACTCGCCTACGTAGCCTCAGTGGCGAGCAGATCACCATATCGAACAGCGACCTCCTTGGCAGTCGGGTTCGAAACTACGGCCGGATGAGCGAACGCCGCGTGGTCTTCGGCACCGGCGTGACCTATGACACCCCTGTCGAGAAACTCGAGGAGCTGTCGAGAATCCTCCGTGACGTCGTGAAGTCACAGAGAGACACTCGCTTTGACCGAGCGCACTTCGCCAAACACGGTGACTCGGCGCTGGAGTTCGAAACGGTCTACTTCGTCTTGTCAGCCGATTTCAATCGCTACATGGAGATTCAGCAAGCGATCAACCTGGAGTTGCATCGAAGACTTGCCGCGCTGGGCATCGAATTCGCATATCCGACGCGTAGAGTGTTTCTCGTCACCGACGACGGATCAGCCCGGACGGGCGGCCGACCGCGCGCCTCCGGATCTTCTGCCGGATCAAGCTGATGGCGCCGCCTCAAATATCTCCGCGGGTCCTGAAGTTCGTCGCTGAAAAGATCGATACCGTGGCCGAACTCGAGGCCTTGCTGATCTTGAGCGATGACGAGAATCGGCCGTGGAGTGCGCAGGAAATCGCCGCACGCCTGTACGTCGAACCCGCGAGCGCCGTCCGCGCGCTGGACACACTCGCGCGGCGCGCCCTCGTCGCCGTCGAAGGGATGCCCGCGCGATACCGCTTCAGTCCCCTCCACAGCGACGATCGCGCCGCGTTCGCCGAAACGGCCGAAACGTACCGCCATAGTCTCGTGACAATTGCGACGTTCATTCATTCGAAAGCCTCTGTTTCGGTGACGGAGTTTGCGCGAGCTTTCGACTTGAAGAAGGAGCAATAGATGTTGCAGCTGACAGTAAACATCCTCGGCACGTTAACCGTCGGGCTCTGTGCCGTGCTACTGCTGCGCGCGTACCGACACGTGAAGACGCGCCTGCTGTTCTGGAGCGGAATGTGTTTTGCAGGTCTTACGGCGGCAAATGCGCTCCTGATCGTAGATCTGGGTCTGATTCCTGACATCAGCCTTTACCGCTTGCGGCTCGGAGCAGCCGCCTTTTCGACGTGCCTGCTGCTCTATGGCCTCATATTCGAGGATGACCGGTCATGATCGAGGGATTTCTGCTCGGCGTACTGGTCACGAGCTCGCTCGTTGCGGCCGCGTTCTTTCTCAAGTTCTGGAAGCAGACGCGCGACCTCCTGTTTCTCGGCTTCGGAGCCGCCTTCCTGATCGAAGGCTTGAATCGGATCGCATTTCTTTTCGTTGACAACCCGCAGGCCGGCAACAACCTGTTATATGGCATCCGGCTCTTGTCGTACCTGGTGATACTTGCGGCCATTGCAAACAAGAATCGCCGTTAGAGTTCGAGCGTCTTGCCCGGCACGGGGCTCGCGGTAGCCGCGCGTCCTGCTGCACTCTTGCCGCGGGTGTAACAGCTTCCGCGCTGCGGCAGGCGAAGGGTTGGTCGGGCGCAGGCGTGGATGGTTTTCCGCAGCGGGTGCTAACGCCGGCCGCATCGTCATGACGATTCACGTCCATCAAAGGCCGTAACGTCTGGCAAGAAGGAAGGACAACACCACGAGCATGACGGCAACGAGCGGCCCCCCGACGCGCACGAAGTCGGCGAAGCGGTAGCCGGCAGCTTTCATCACGAGCAAGTTCGTTTGATATGCCATCGGTGTCGCATAGCTCAAGTTCGCCCCAAAGAGAATCGCGAGGACGAACGGCTCGAGCGGAAGCCCAAGCTCGGCCGCGGTTGCTATGGCGATCGGCGTGCCGACCGCCGCCGCGGAGGCGTTCGATACGAAATTGGTCAGCACAGCGGCAAACGTCATGAAGATTGCGATCTGAGCGGCCGGGGGGAAGACCACGACGACGACGGCGACTCCCTGCGCAATCCACCCTGCCGCTCCCGTGATGACGAGGCTTTGGCCGAGGGCCACGCTCGACGCGATCAGCAACACGATCTCGAGGCTCAAGGCGCGGCCTACGCCCTCGAAACGCACGGCGCCCGTCACGAGCATGAGGATGACTCCCAAAAAAGCCGCGACGTGTATCGGTAAGAGATTGAGCGCCGCGGCTAGCAAGACACCGCCCATGATCGCCAGGGCGACCGGCGCTAGCGGGGAGCGCGCGAAGGCGAGGCTCGCGTCCAGCAGCATCAGATCCGGCCTTCCGCGTAGCCGCTCAATCTGATCCGCGGCGCCTTGAACCAGTAGCACGTCTCCTGCGCTGAGCGGAGTGCTCGCGATGTCGGAGACACTACGCAGCAGGCCGCCGGTCCCGCGGCTGAGCCCGACGACGACGATCTGGTGCTGCTCGGCGAAACGCGCTTCCTTGATCGTCCGGCCGTTCAATTCGGATTGGCTGCCGATGACCAGTTCCGCGAGCGAGGTCTCTGCCCGAACGGCATCCTTCTCGATGAATCTGCCGGCACCGGCGCGCTCGAACAGATCCGCGGCGAAAGTCGTGGCGAGATCCCGCAATCCTTCGGGCGTATCGCGCAACAACAGAACGTCGCCGGTCGCGAGTGGGCCCGCTTCCCCAATCGCCAGCTCGCGCCCCTCCCGGACGATGGCGAATGCGGGCAGCTGGCGGCCGAGAACGTGGCCGAGATCCGCGATCGCGCGGCCCTTGAGCTTGCTGTTGCCGTCCTCGACGCGAATGCTCGCCTCGTATACGCGAGTCGAGGTCGCGCGCGCTTGCCCGTTGTTGTTGGGTAACAGGCGTGGCGCGATCAGCCACAAGTAGGGAATTGCGACCGCGAACGCCGTCGCGGCGGTCGAAGTGAAGTCGAATAGCCCCATCGGCGGCATGCCGAGGTCTTCCGCGATCTGCAGAACGAGTACGTTCGTGGACGTGCCGATACTCGTGAGCATGCCCCCGGCAAGGATCGCGAAATTGACCGGCATGAGAGTTTTCGAGGCCGGATAGTTGGTGCGATCGGCGAGCCCCAGTAACAACGGCAGCATCAGAACCAAGACCGGCGTGTCGTTGATGAAAGCGCTCGCTGTGCCGGCAACGACTAACGTGAATAACAAACCGAGCCAGCGATTGATTCGCCAAACGCGATTCAAGAGGCGCACGACCGGTTCCATCGCCCCGGTGGTGGTGAGACCTCGCGCGAGAATCATCAAGCTGCAGATCGCGACCAACGCCGGATGGCCGAAAGCCTGGAAGATCTCGACCTCCGTGAGCCTTCCGTCTGTTGCGTTGAATGGAAAGAGATAGAAGATCAGCAGCAGCGTAACGAGCAGCAACAATGAGACGAGCTCGAGGCGTATCCAGGGACGTGTGTAGAGAAAAAATGCGAGAGCCGTCACGATCAGCAGGAGAACGGCGTGGGGCGTTGGCATGCACGGTCTCGCTCGCTGGAATCAACCGAATACTACAACGTCGACATCCCGATCCCTGAAAAACGGAAGCAGCGGATAGGAGTCTTGAATCAACCCTACTTTGCCTCGGCCATGGCGAAGCGTGCCGATTGTGGCAAACCCTTGGGCTGAATGAGCCGCGCCGAATCGGCCTCACGATTCATCCATGAGCGAGGGCCGCGGGCAGCGAATCCCTCGGCGCGCAATTCGCCGTACTCCCACTACCTTGATCCGCGGCAAACTGATCGGCAAACCGCGACACCACCGCGATTCCATTGGATCAACGACCTGCTATAGAATTTCGCGGGGTCTACGGACCAACGCAGCTCGCTCAAATTGTTCGCAACCCTTTGTTTTTGGTGATGTAGCTCAGACGGTTAGAGCGGCGGATTCATAACCCGCAGGTCGGTGGTTCGATTCCACCCATCACCACCAATCAAAACAATGACTTGAACGCCGTGCGGCCCACCGTGAGCACGGTTAGCTCGGTTGCGCGTGCCGGCCTTAGTGTACAACTTACACACTTAGTGTCATGATGACACCAAGGAGCACAGCATGCCTACCTACGAATACGCGCGCCCCGCCCTGACCGTCGACTGCGTCGTCTTCGGCGTCGATGCCGACGATTTGCGGGTGCTGCTGATCCAGCGGGCCCTGCCCCCGTTCGAGGGCAAGTGGGCGCTGCCGGGCGGCTTCGTCCGCATCGACGAGCCGCTCGAAGACGCGGCGCGGCGCGAGCTCGAGGAAGAGACGGGCCTGAGCAAGGTGTTCCTCGAGCAGCTCTACACGTTCGGCGCGGTCGAACGCGACCCGCGCGAGCGCATCGTCTCAGTCGCGTACTACGCGCTCGTCAATTTGCGCGACCATCAGGTGCACGCGGCCACCGATGCGCGCGATGCCGCATGGTTCGGCATGAACGACGTCCCGCGCCTCGCGTTCGACCACGCCGAGATCTTGCAGATGGCGCTCACGCGACTGCGCGGCAAACTGCGCTACCAACCGATCGGCTTCGAGCTGTTGCCGAAGAAGTTCACGCTCTCCCAGCTGCAGCATCTCTACGAGCTCGTGCTCGAGCGCGAGCTCGACAAGCGCAACTTCCGCAAGCGCGTGCTCGCGATGGACCTGCTCGTCGAAACCGACGAGCTCGAGCGAGACGTCGCGCACCGCGCGGCACGCTTGTACCGCTTCGACGAGCGCAAGTACCGACGCCTCGCGGAAGCCGGCTTCAACTTCGAGCTTTGAGAGAGCGAACAGCAATGAAAGCAATCGTTCACTGTGCGTATGGTCCGGCGGACAAAGTGTTGGAGCTTCGCGAGATCGACGTGCCGACTCCGCGTAGCGACGAAGTGCTCGTCCGCGTTCGTGCGGCGTCAGTGCACCCGGACGTCTGGCATGTCCTCGAAGGGCTCCCGTATGTCGTGCGGTTGTTCGGCAACGGCGTGACCAAGCCGAAGAAGCTCGTTCCGGGCACGGACCTCGCCGGCGTCGTCGAGGCCGTCGGCGCTAACGTCACACGCTTCAAGGTCGGCGACGAAGTCTTCGGCGAATCCACGCCGATGGCGTGGTGGAACGGCGGCGCGTATGCCGAGTACGCGGCGGTCCCTGAGAAGTTTCTCGTGCACAAACCGGCCAACATCTCGTTCGAGGAAGCCGCCGCGGTCCCGACGTCCGGCTTCATCGCGATGAACAACGTTCAGCGCCTCGAATTGCATGGGCCGGGCCAGAACGTGCTGATCAACGGCGCCGGCGGTTGTGTCGGCACGCTCGCGCTTCAAATCGCAAAGGCGAAGGGTGCGCGAGTCACGGCCGTGGACCGTGCCGACAAGCTCGAGATGCTGCGCGCGCTCGGCGCGGATCGCGTCATCGACTACACGGAAGACTTCCTACGCGGCGGCGAGCGCTACGACCTCATCCTCGACGTCGCCTCGAACCTGTCGCCCGACGTGTGCAAGCCGGCGTTGGCCGAGACGGGCGACTACATGCAGATAGGTCACGCGCACTTCGGCAGGGCTCCGGGCCGCAACGGCGGGCGCATTGTCGGCAGCCTTCCCTACTTCGTCTGGCTGCTTATCCGCACGATGCTCGATCCCGAGAAGCGCAAGAACTTCAAGATTCCCGACCGGCAAGAGGTCATGTTGAAGTTCAAGGCGCTCATCGAGTCAGGGCAGCTCAAGCCGCTAATCGGCAAGACGTTCACGCTCGCAGAAGTCCCCGAGGCCATGCGCTGCATGCAAGAAGAGCGCGTCATCGGCCGGATCATCGTGACGCCCACGCGCTGAACGTGGAGCTTCTCGAGCTCTAACGTTGGGCGGTGGCTCCCGGCACGTTCGCACGCTCCCACGCTCGCACGCGCTCGCGGGCAGCGTTGAACAGGCGCTCGTAGTTGCCAAGCTTCACGGCGCGTTGCGCTTCGGGGGTCAGCAATTGCCAGAGCGGATCGTACTGGCGGTACACGCGCAGGTACGTCTGCTGGTCGCCCGGTGCCACCTCGTCGGTGCCGAACAGAAAGCGATCCGGGTGGCGATTGATGAGATCGGCGGTGCGCTGCGTGACCTCGGGCGACGAGACGACGTACTTGGCGACCTCGTCCCAGGAGATGTCGAAGTGCACGTGCTTCAGCCCGGGGTCTTCGATCATCTCCTCGAGTATTTCGAGATGACTCGGGCTGCGCTCGGTCGCATCGGCGCTCGCCGACGACTGCGTCGGGCGGATCACGCGCCCCAAGCCCGTATGCGCCCAGATGATCGTCGCGTTCGGATGCCGGCGCAGCAGATCCTTCGTCTGCGTCAGGTACACGGGCTCGGTGCCGGCCTTAGCGAACGGCATGTCGATGTCGTTGTGCAGCAGC
>Ga0111538_10003371_pt1 | contig 22363 bp, 24 predicted proteins | sample SoiMethybrSBSTD1_FD_79669 | JGI IMG/M metagenome (GOLD analysis project Ga0111538, IMG submission 79669) | Bulk soil microbial communities from a Populus tree surrounding site in Tennessee, USA - Soil MetaG P. TD hybrid SBSTD1 (version 2)... | ecosystem: Environmental > Terrestrial > Soil >...
CACAACAACGTCCTCGCCGTGCTCGGATCGTTTGGTTGGAAGTAGCGTAGAACTCGCGAGTCGAGTGCACAGGGACGACATGTCGCCGTCGCTCGACTCGCCTTCTCCTCACGAAATTAGACGAGACGCGCCGCCGCTTCCTCATACAGGTCGCGGTCCTCGTTCGTGAATAGCACGAACACGACTTCCTCCGGCATCGTCTGGTGGAAGAGCCAATCGGAAACGATGCGAATCGCCGTCGCTGCGGCCTCTTCCTTCGGATAGCCATAGATCCCCGTGGAAATTGCCGGAAACGCCACGGACCGGCATTGATGCTCTGCACAGAGCTCGAGACTCGATCGATACGCGCCCTCGAGAAGTGTGGCTTCGCCGCTCGTTCCGTTGCGATAGATGGGGCCGACCGCGTGAATGATGTGGCGCGCCTTGAGTCGGAATCCAGGAGTGATTCGTGCTTCACCGGTGGGACATCCGCCGATCGCATCGCAGGCCGTCTCGAGCTCGGGGCCAGCGGCGGCAAAGATTGCTCCGCACACGCCCTCTCCTCTTTTCAGTTCGGAGTTCGCGGCGTTGACGATCGCATCCGTGTCTTGGGACACGATGTTCCCTTGCACGATCCGAATGCGAGACTGCGGATTCAAGCGAATGGTACGCCGGGCGCAGTTGCTTCCATCAAAGAGTAATCGGAGTGACCGTGTGCGCAGACCCTAGACCGAGATCGGGCTTGTCGAGATTCGCCGTGATCGTCTCGAACATTTGTTCATACTGAGCATCGGGACATTCCTTCCTCGGTCCGGCAATGGAATCCTGCAGCTCGCACAGAACATTGTCGACCGTACTGCCGCTGAGCCGAACCAAGTACGACGCATCCGGACAGTTCCCTTGGCGATCCCAGAGCACGAGTGTGCCATCGATCAAGAAGAGCCGGTTCTTGATGTCGGCGCATTCGCTGCTTCGAGCCGCTTCTCGAAAGGGACTCAGATCTACGGTGGGCGGCGGCACCTCTTTGGACGGCCCTCCGCAACCCACGATGCTCAATGCAAGAAAGAGAACAGTTGTCAGGATTTGCAGCCGCTGGCGTGTGCGATCTCGTTCAACGATCGTGTGCATGGTGATCACCTCAGGTTCTTGTTGAAGAACGCGATCGTGCGTTCCCAAGCAAGTTTCGCCGCCTTCGCGTCGTAGCGCGGGGTCGTGTCGTTATTGAAACCGTGCTGCGTACCGGGATAGAGATGGCGCTCGTATCGGATCTTCGCGGCCTTCAGCGCCTTTTCGAACTCCGGCCAGCTCGCGTTGATGCGCTCATCCGATTCCGCAGATTGCACCAAGAGCGGTGACTTGATCTTGGCAACATCATCCGTGTTGGGCGCAGAGCCGTAGAACGCGACGGCAGCGGACAGGTCGTCGCCCAAACGCGTCGCCAAGAAGTTCACCATGCCGCCGCCCCAGCAGAAGCCAACTGCGCCGATCTTGCCCGTGCACTCATTTTGCGACTTCAGAAATGCTGCCGCGGCGATGAAGTCTTCGCGGCTCTTTTCCGGATCGAGCTGGGAGAACAGCGTGCGCGCCTTGTCTTCGTCGCCCGGGTATCCGCCAATCGGAAAGAGCGCGTCGGGCGCAAAGGCGATGAAGTTGTCGAGCGCGATTCGCCGGGTGATGTCTTCGATGTGCGGGTTGAGCCCGCGATTCTCGTGGACCACAAGAACGCCTGGCAGCTTGCCGGTGGAGGCCTTCTTGTCTTTCGCCGTAGGACAAACGAAGTACCCGCGCATTTTTCCGTACCCTTTGGGCGATTCGTATTCGACGTAGTCCGTGACGATGCGCGGATCGTCCGTCTTCACCACTTGAGCCTCGGCAAACTTGGGGCTCAGTTGATCGAGCAGCATCGCCGCAGTGATTCCCCCCACGGCGTATTTGGCCGCTCTTTCCAGAAACGTTCGGCGGTCGATGGCGCCGTGAACGTAGGCATCGAACAACGTGAGAACTTCTTGATCGAAATCGTGTGCAGTCAGGCGTGACATCGGTGTCCTCCTCCGAAATCGCGGCGCGGATCGATCGAATCCGTTTCAGCGTGAGAGCATACTCGCCTTATGCCGTCGCCTGCAAAGCGGGGCGCAGTCCATGCCGCTGCATCACTTCGATGATCTTCTGCACATCGGGCGGTCCACCCCCACTGAGGACTGCAGCAACCTCCTGAAAATATTGCGGGCCGAGCAGCCCAGGTGTGATGACGCTGAGCACTCGCGCGTCTTCCGCATCGGGGTTTTCAAATTGGTGCACGTGACCTCGTGGAATGAAAAGGACTTCCCCGGGACCGACTCGTACTTTCTGACCATCCAATGTCCAGGTCGTCACGCCATCCAGGCCGTAAAGCGTTTCATCGAAGGCGGTGTGGCTATGCGGCACCGGCACTCGAGCCTGAGAAGGAACACGGAATTCGAACATCGTCTGGTTCCCCGCCGTCTGCGAGGCTTCCAATAAGAATCGCACTTCGATTGGACCGACACGGATCACTTCGTTCGTGGACATGGAATCAATCCTCTTGGTCAGGAGAGTACGGCTACAAATCGATTTCTGCCGTCAGCGTACCATGACCACAGGAGCCTCAATTCGCTCGCCCTCGCCAGGGTTGATTTGGGCTTCGCAATGCTCTAGTTTTCCCCTCCCCCCCGCCTTAAGGAGGCTTCTGTCATCATGGGATTTCGAAACACCTGTTGGACACTCGCTCTGGTGAGCCTCTCCTGGATTCCCGTGCAGCCGGCATCGGCGGACACGTATGTCGTCCTTGCGGATGGAAACGGCGACTTTGCGACGATTCAGGATGCGGTGAATGCAGCCGTCGACAACGATGTGATCGAGTTGGGGGACGGTACCTTCTCAGGAATCGGCAACGTAAACGTTTTGATTGAAAACAAGCTGATCACCATTCGTTCTCAAAGCGACGATCCCAATCATTGCATCATCGATTGCGATGCCTTCACCCGTGGGATTGATTTTCGAGGGTTTCTCGTCGTTTCGGGCGACAACATCGGCCCCTTGATCCAGGGCCTTACCGTTCGCGACGGATTGGCCGGACTCGGAGGCGCGATCCTCACGAATGGCTCCCTGCGGCTCCTGAATTGCAAGTTCCTGGAGAACGAGGCCAATCTCGGTGGAGCAATTCATTTGTTCCGGCCCGATGGCCCCAAGGGAGGCGCGTCGAGCCGCGGCGGCGGGAGCATCGACATCAACTCCTGCGACTTCATCGCGAACGTCGCCACTGCGAACGGTGGTGCGATCGGGTCGGTGAACCCTGTGTTCAACCTGAACATCCAGAACAGCAGGTTCATTCGGAATGACGCCGACTTTGGCGGCGCCATCTTCGCCTTGAATTCCCCTCAAATCGCGGGAACGCTTTTCGCGAAGAATCACGCGACCGTAGAAGGCGGGGCGCTCGTGTGCATCGTCGGCGGAATTCTCGGGAATTGCACATTCGCATTGAATGGAGCGCCCGTTGGAGGGAGCGCCATTTTCTACGGCACTCCCGATCCCCGAAGTGGATACGCCTCGGCTGGATTCATTCTTTCCGTGAGCAACTCGATCATTGCGTTTTCGGAAGGCGGTCAACCTGTGTCGTGCGAAGACACCGCCCTCATGCAATTCAGTTGCACCGATATCTACGGGAATGAGGCGGGCGATTGGGTCGGATGTCTCACCGGCCTCGACGCGGAGAACGGAAACATCGAAGAGAACCCTCTCTTCTGCGGATTGGAATTCTCGGACCCGCAGCTCTTTGGTGATCGCTTTACATTGGCTCCGGGATCTCCGTGCCTGCAATCCGCCACTTGCGAGTTGATCGGCGCGCGAGAACAAGAGGACTGCACTCTTCCTCCAGGAAAGAACGACGGACCCACCAGTGTGGGCCCGAACACAGAGCCCGCGACCTGGGGGCGAATCAAGTCGGGATATCGGTAGAAGCCAATACGTGAGCCCCGGCCGCGAGCCAGGGCTCACGTCCAGCGGCGCGTTCTCAGTCGTCCGGGCATTCTGTCCGTTCACGCCTGCGGCGCGAGGAATCCGGCCGCTCCTCGCGTCTTGGGAGCGCCGGCGCCTTTGATCAAGAGCCAGAGTCCGAGCGGGACTTCAAACGCGAGCATCGGCAGCCACATGTACGAGGCAATCGGGCCCTTCAAGAAGCCGGCCAGCTGCAAGGGCAAGCACACGACGAGAAGCGCCGACGCGAGGACGCCGATCCATGCGAGCAAGACCGGAACGATACGTCCGCGCAGCAAAAGATAAGAAAAGATCAAGCTCCCCACGGCGAAGAAGGGCGCACCGTTCATCGGAGCCGGCATCAATAAGAAGAAGCCGATTACGTTTGCAGTGGCGGCGTCCGGAGCATTCGCGCCGGATCCGGCCGTCGCGAGCCACAAGAGTGCGATCATGCTGGGGATCCCCACGGCACCAAGCACTCCTTCACTCAGCCGAAACACCATGGTCATCAACGCCAGCTCGTGGTCCTCGTCGCGCGTGATTCCATACAAAGTCACGGCCAGCACGATCGCGCAGAAACAGCTGAGCAGCGTGAGCAAGATGGCCAAGCCCACATCGGACGAATGCTCGGCGATGCGTGCGAGCTTCGCGGCGGTTCCTTCCGCGTCCGTCGCCCGATTCATCAGAACGATGCTGGGAAATGCGACCGCGATGTAGAAGAGGAACGTGAGGCCGGCGATTCTCGCATTGGTTCTTCGCGTCATTACCTTCTCCCGTGCGAGTGGATTCCAGCTCCAGGTACGAGTCTGCGGGCGCCGAGGTTTCAGACCGACGGTTGGTGTACCGCCCACCATTCGCGCGCTCGATCTTGTGTCCAGGTGTTCGCACCTTGCAGCTCGGCCAAACGGCACGACAGCTCTCGCGCGGACTGCGGCCGATTCGCAGGATCTTTTTCAAGACAGGCCATCACGAGATCCTCGAGCGCAGTTGGAATCGGCAACTCGGTGCGGGAGGATGGCGGCGCCGGCGGCGTTTGCGCGTGATGGACGAGAAGCCCCATCGGTGTCTCGGCGGTGAAGACGAATTGCCCGGTGAGAAACCAGTAGGCCAGACAGCCCGTTGCGTAGATGTCGGCGCGTGCGTCCACATTCGTCCCCAGCGCTTGCTCGGGAGAAATGAACGCCGGCGTGCCATGCACCTCGTTCTTACGCGTGTGCAGCGTGCTCGTGTCGTCGGGATCGCGAAGCGCTCTCACGATTCCGAAATCGAGCACTTTCACGAAGTCGTATTCCTCGCCATAGCGGCAAAGAAAGATGTTCGCGGGTTTCACATCGCGATGCACCAAGCTACAGGAGTGAGCTTCAGACAGCGAATGGCACACTTGGCGAAGCACGTAGATCGCGCGTTCGGGTGGGGTTGGCCCAAAACGGCGAAGCAGCGAGTCCGTATCGAGTCCGTCGAGCAGCTCCATCACGTAGTAGAAGGCGCCGTTCGCGGCAACCCCGAAATCGAAGAGCTCCACCGTGTGCGGAGAGCGCAGCCGGGCAATGACCTGTGCTTCGCGGGTGAACCGCTGGACGGCCTCATCCGATGCTCCCGCATGCGGATGGGCCAGCGAAGGGCGAATGAGCTTGATCGCTGCCGGCCGGGCCAACATGCGATGGCGGGCTCGCCACACCTCACCCATTCCTCCTTGGCCCAATTTCTCCTCCAAGAAGTAGCTCCCCAATTCGCGTGCGCGCTTGACCTCGGTGCCCAAGCGATAGACGACGCGTGCCCCGACGTAGGCCATGGACACCACGAGGATGTAAGGGAACACGAGAGCAAAAAAGAACTCGAGCGGGGTAACGCGGACTGAGGTGTCGCCAAAAGCCATCACCAGCCCGATGACGACCCCAACCGAGCTGACCGATGCCAGAGCAGCCAATACTGCACGAAGCGGCGATGTGGGCACGACGACCGTGAACAAGAGCACCCAAACGGAAACCCAGGAGAGTCCCATGTGCTCCCGGTGTGACGCGAGCATACTGGGATCGGCAAATTCCGCTGCAGCGATGGCGTAGCTGCTGACGATTTCAAACGCCACGCCGAGGTTCATCGCCGTCGGAAGCGACACGCGGCGGATCACGAGGGCCACAATGATCGCCAACCCGATTCCGATGACGGAGGGCCCCCAGAGCAGAACGCTCCCAAAGAAGTGAGCCCGTTCCTCCGCGGTCATCATCGCGGGGAAAACTCCGGCCATGAAGAAAATGAATGCATAGAGCAGAGCGAGGACGCGCAGACGCTCGGCAGACTCTTGGATCAGATCGATGGGAAGCCCGGAGGTGGCCCCCCGCGCGGATGATTGCTGCGCTTCCGTATGGAGTAGAGTTACTTGCTCTTGCATGCCAACTGGCTTTTGGAATCAGCCGCGGGTTCGCGACACGAATGCGTCGCCGCGCTGCTCTCCCGATTCCTCACTTCTTCAGTTCGCCGCCGGACTCGAGAAAACGCACAGGTTCCCCCTTCTTGTGGACGCGAAAGACCAAGAGTTTCACGCCCTTTTCTTTCGTCACCACGGTGTGCAGCTTCTTGTAAGGAACGTGCGAGACCTTCCCCGGCGTTTCCATGACCGATGCTTGGCCATCGATCTGCAGCTCGGTTTCTCCCTCGAGACAATAGTGAAACTCTTCGCCGGGATGCCAATGCCGCTCCATGGTCGTATTCGGCGGTACTTCCACCATGCTGACGATGACTTCGCGGTCCGGCGTGAAGTCCTCATCCAGTGTCACTTGGAAAAGATTCTCGATCTTTGGTACCGCCGGCATGGTTCCGACGACGGTACTGCTTCCAGTGAGAGCGACGCCCGCCACCATACAGAAGAGCCCGACTCTCTTGATCTTCATCGTGCACCTCGCCTTTCAAGATGGGAGAACAGTCTGCGCCGCAATCGAGACGCTTTGCTAGCCACATCGTACTTGCACTCGGCGCCTCTTTTGCATCGGCGGGCGTCGTCCTCATCGCAAGTGTTCCATGGAGTACAGCGTCGAGAACGCGACAATGAGTGCGACAGTAGGCACTACGAGGCGCTTCGCGACTTCCAGCGGACGATCCCAATCCGCGCTCGCCGCGAAGGCGAGACCGGCCGGTAGAAGCAGCACAATGGCGAGCTGGAAGAGATGCGCTGCAGTGCCTTCGTCGCCGCCCGGCGCCGGGTCGAGCTTGCCGAGCTTCACAAGGATCGTTGCGCCGCAAACCAACAACATCGCAAACAAGGAGAGCCCGAGAATGATGCGGCCGCTCAAGTGGTTGATCTTTTCGTGGCTCACCCATTCCCCCGGTTCATTCCGTCGCCGTGCCGCAAGCGAAGGCCGTCTATTCTCAACCCCACGCCTTCCCGATGCAAGTTACCGGCAATTCATGCACCGCTTCATGGGCCAAGCTGCGCCAAGTAACCCTCCAACTTCGCGTAGACTTCCTTCGAGCTCGTCGCCACTCCGGGGAAGTCCTCGTCACGTTCTTGCTGCGATGCATAGCGAAGTGTCTGCTTAAAGGTGGTCTTGCCGCCCGCTTCTTCCAGGGACGTCGTCACCAAAACCTTGAGCGGCGAAAAGTCGTAGGTCTCCGTGTAGACGAATCGGCGCGGCGGATCCACTTCTTCGAACTTGCCGCGCACTTCGATCTTCCGCCCGTTCGGGCGCTCGAACACATGACGCAGCTGCCCGCCCACGCGAAGATCGACTTCGCAACTCACGAGTGTCATGGCTGACGGCCTCATCCAAGCGCGAAGATGCTCCGCTTTCGTGAGCGCGGCGAAAACTGTTTCGCGCGGAGCTGAAAACGTCTGAGTGAGGAGAATCTCGTTGTCCGCTGGTTTCGTTGCTTGCATCGAGCTCTCCTGCGCCAAGAGTGTGAGATGATCGCCGTTGCCCGAGCTCTTGAACACGAGGAAATACTGCACAGGGAGAAACGTGAAGACCTCCGCAAGCTCGTAGCCCACCGCCTCGAGCTCCTCTCGGACTTGGTCCGCGGAGATTCGAGTCTCCGCGGTCTGCGGCGTGGGAGTGAAGTCGATGATCGCAAGACGACCGGCCGGCTCGAGCTTCTCCAGCAAACGAGCGAAGTAGGCACGACGGCCATCGATGTAACGATATGTATTGCAGACAAAGACCAGATCGAGGCCATCCGGCAATCGAGGATCTTCGGGGGAACCGAGAATGGGCATGACCTGCGGCGTGCCTTCGAGCCGCCGGCGGTCAAACATGTAACGGACAAGCTCCGGTTCGATCTCCTCGGCGTACACCTTTCCGGAATCGCCCACAGCCTTTGCGAACAAGAGATTGAAGTAGCCGGTTCCGGCTCCGATGTCGGCAATCACTGCCCTGGGTTGGACATCAAGCGAATCGACAACACGATCCGGCATCTGCCATTTCGCACGATCGGGGTTTTCGAGACTCTCTTCCCACTGTTCAATGTCGTGGAAGTCGACGTGATGCGTTGCCGAGTCGTCCGCTGCAAATGCGGATTCGGTTGCTTGTGCAGGAGTTGGAAGGAAGAGGATCGCCTCATTCCGGCCCCAACCCATCGAGAGAAGGAGCGCAACACAGAGAAGACGGCCGTTATGATGCATGTCGTCAGATCCGACTCCGCCCCCGCGGCCGCAGAATCGCGCGAGCCGGGGCACCGTCCGCACCGACGATGCGCAGCGGCAAGCAAATGAGGTCGCACGGGCCGGCTGGTGCTCGGCGGAAATCCAATCCTTCGATGACCCAGATTCCCGCGCCAAGTAGGACACGATGCGTTTCGGCCAAACCTTCATTGTACGGTCCGATGGATGGGCCATCGATCCCCACGGCACGAATGCCCCGAGACGCCAGATATTGCGCAGCATCCGGCAAGACCGCGACATAGTCCTTGTAGAACTTTCCCGCTGGCCGGCGTCGCGTCGAGTTGCGCGTCTTGAAGAGGATCCGTTCGCCGGGACGAATGCGATGCTCGCGAAGCTCGCCGGCGTCGATGACGGTCTTGCTGCGAATCGCAATGACGCGAGCCGGGCCCACCGTTGCATCGAGCGGCAATGCGTCGACGGCGCGTCCTCGACTCAAAAAGTGCAGAGGTGCATCGATGTGCGTTCCGGCGTGAGCGCTCATCGAAAGTGTGGAGAACGTGCAGAAGTCTCCACGGGCGACATCGGTGACGCGCTTCACGCGAAACGGCGGATCGCCGGGCCAAGGCACGAGGCCGTCATTCAAAGGAAGAGAGACGTCGATCCAATGCGCCATTGGCGGCGAACAGTGCCACGAATCGAGTTCGCCGTCGACCCGCACGAGCCCGGTAGCACTCGACATCAAGAATACAAATCTTCTTCAGCAATTGGAGGGGGTGCGGTTGCTTGCCCCGGTCGTTGTGCGCGGCCGCGAGCGGAAAACATTGCGCCCCGAGCGGGTTGCGCCGGAGCGAAACGAAGGAAGCCCGTATCTTTCACTATGTCGTCGTAGACGGCTTCCATTCCGCCGCGCATGAAATAGGTTTCGTGCCAGAAGCCTGTGCCTCCCGAGTTTCGCAAGAACGCCTGCCACCATGCCCGATGAGGTTCCGAACGCGCCCAGGATTCGAGAGATTCGAAGTCGCGCCAATACTGGCGCATCCCCACGTGCGGCGGCGTCAGCGAGTACAAGAGGCTCTCGTGAAGCAGTAATCCGTCGGGGTGAGATGCCACTGAATTCGCAATCCTTGGTCCGAAACTGAAGAGAGTCTTGAAGCCCGTGAAGGCATTGACCCTCATACCCAGATAGATGACGACCAAATCCGGATAACCAGACAAATCCACCGTGCGACGATTCACCCTTTCTTTCATTTCTTGCGCCCTTTCTGGAACGCACAGCGGCTTGCGAACCGTGCCATCCATTCATGTCAGAAACGCAGATCTTGCTCCCCAATCACCGTGAAGTCATTCGCCTTCTGAACGGCGAAGTGATCGTGAGCAGAGGTGTGCACAAAAGATGGAACAAGAGTCCTCTGCATTGGTTGATTTCGTTGGAGCCCCTCTGCGTACGATCTCAACTACGGAAGGAGTTTCGCGATGACCACGCAAGTGCGCGAAGTCGCCGATGAAGTCGTCGAGCTTTGCCGGCAAGGAAAGAATCTGGATGCGATCGATCGTTTTTATGCCCCCAACGTGATTTCAACTGAAGCCGAAGAGATGGGCGGAATGCCACGTGAAGTCCGTGGGCAAGCAGCCGTGCGCGCCAAGAACGAAGCTTGGGTGAACGGCACGCAGATCCACTCCAGCGAAATTCGCGGCCCGTTCCCGCATGGGGAAGATCAATTCGCGGTGTTTTCGCGCTACGAAGTCACCCCGAAAAAGACTGGCAAGAGAACCAAGATGGAAGAAGTCGGCGTCTACACGGTCCGAAACGGCAAGATCGTCGACGAGAAATTCTTCTACTCCATGTGAGGGAGATGGTCCGAGGAAGGCCCGAGAAAGCGCTCGGGCCTTCCTGAGCATCGACCGCCACAAGTAGAACCAAACCGGTTCCTGCTGCGTGTTACTACTTCGCGTCCGCATAGGCAACGCGGCGATTCCTTCTGCGCCCGAGCTCAGTGGCGTAGCGCCTCCCGAGCGTGGCCGCGTGTTCACGAGCCCATACCGAAAGTTTTGTTGAGCCGGTTGGTGGCGACCTTGTCGCGAGGAGGTCTTGCATGAGGCCTTCGACTTCGTCTCGGGTCACAAGGACGTCGCCGAGCAGTCCGCCCAGAACCGAACCGACCATATAGCCGAGCTGTGGCGAAACCGAGACGATCGGGCGGCGAACGCCGATGATGCGGGCCAGCTCGGCGACGAGCTCACGGTAGGGATAGGTCTCCGGCCCAATCGCATCGATGATGCGATTCGTGCGCTCAGTTCCCATCGACACGGCGAGATCGGCGAAGTCGTGCACGTGGATCGGCTGCAAACGATATCGTCCATCTCCGAACACTCCGAAGATGGGGAGATGCCGCAGCACCCACGCGATGTTGTTGATGAGAATGTCTTCGCCGCCGAAGAGAACAGCGGGACGGAGAATCGCGTGCGAAAGTCCGGACTCGCGCAGCTCTCGCTCCAGAATCGCCTTTCCGCGAAAGTATTCGAGCGCGGAATCTTCCGAAGGATTCGTAATACTGACGTGCACAATGCGAGCAACTTCGGCGCGGCGCGCGGCATGGAAAAGGGTGCGCGTGTTCTCAATGGCGTGCGTGTAGCGGAAATCCGCGTGATTGAAGCGGACCCAGTAGGTGTTGTAGAGGACCTGCGCACCTTCAAGGGATGCAGCGAGCTTGTCGGGTTGATCAAAGTTGAAGGGATGAACCTCGACTCGATCGCCGAAGCGATGCTCCCGATCCGGTGAATTCGTGAGCGTGCGGACGCGCTTCCCGGCTTGGAGAAGCCGTTCCGTGATGTAGCGTCCGGAATAGCCGAAGGCGCCGGTGACGACGTGCAACTCTCGATCAGTGTGCATGGACTGATTCTGCTCTCACCGGCGGGGCACCTTCGTGTGGCATTGCGCCGAAGCTGCGGCGTGGGACGCGCCGCAGCTTCGAACGCTTCATCTTCGTCGCCGGCCTTAGCCGACTTCCACCAATCGACGCGGCGGCAGCGCGGCTTCCAGTTCTCCATCGATCGGATTCTTAGGACCCATCCCAAGGAGAATCGCGCCGCCGAGCTCCTCCAAATCCCACTTCAACTCAGAACTCTTGATATCACGGGCAACCGACGTGACTGCGTTTGCCAGGCCATATCGAGAACGGTCTGCATCACGCTCGAACCGAGCTGCAATGTCCCTCGAGGCTGCATTGCCTTGCAAGAACCGGAAGATTTGCAGCTCTGTCGGGAGCGATTCGAGACGCCGTTCACGTTGACGTTTCGCCACGGCCAGAGTGGCCGCCACTTCTGTTTCCGACGCTTGGACCCGGCGGGAATTGCGGATCTTGCGGATGGAGTCTGCGAACAGTTCCTTGGAGCTGCAGGCCTCGATGCCCTCGCGAATGACCTGGGTCGCCCTGTCCGCCTCTAGGCTGAACACGTTCTCGAGCGTTCGCGATCCGAGCGTCTTGGAAACGATCGCACCATTCTTACAGATCAGGCGACAGAGGTAAGGGTGCATGCAGACTTCGCCCCGCCTCGCTTTCAAAGCAACGCCGCCTTTGATTCCGTCTCCGGGCTGTACCTCCTCGACCAGCGGAAGCACGGAACGCGCAAACAAGCGCCGCTCATCTCCGTACATGTCAGTAACTTTGCCGCCGCGAGCGGCGATGTCCTCAATGAACACTGCGAGGACTTGCGCAGTCATCAGGCTCGAGTTGGAAGGCATCGATGTATCTCCTCTTCGGACCCACAACGCCACACTGCATAGAGTCGAACGATACGAATGGTGCCCGCGCGGGAGCATATCACCCGAGATCGTTCCATAATCCCGCGCGGCAGCAATCGCCGTGCTGATGTTTGGGTTACGCGGGTTGACAAGGACAAGCGGGTGAGAACCGGCCGGCACTCATACGGCCGGTGTGGGCCGGAAGTGTCCGTGTGCCTCATCAAACGCCAGAAAGAATTCGTTTCACAGCTTCGATGACATCGCAGACGTCGTCGTCGGTGAGCTTCGCCGACAGCGGCAAGCTCACCGTCTGGCGGCCGATGCGAGTCGCCTGTGGGACATCCTCGGGCGACCAACCGAGTCTCTCGCGGTAGAACGCATGTTCCGGAATCGCGCGGTAATGAACCCCGATACCGATGTGATGCGCAGTCATCGCCTCGAGAAAAGTGTCGCGGCTGATGCCCGTGCGTTCTCCATCGACCAGGATCGTGAAGAGATGAAAAGCGTGCCGCGTGTCTGGTTCCACAGGCGCGGGAAGACCGATCGGCAAACCGGCCAGCTCTTGCATGTAACGCGCCCAGATGTCTTGCCGCCGCAGCCAGCCAGTTTCGATGCGCGCCAACTGCCCCAGGCCGAGCGATGCAGATAGATCCGTCATGTTGTATTTGAACCCGGCCTCCACGACATCGTAGTGTCGGTAGCCATCATCGCCGAAGCGCTTCCAAGCGTCCTTGCTCATGCCGTGCAGCGCCAGTTGCTTGATGCGCGCGATGGCGTCGGCGTCTTTCGACAACACCATCCCGCCTTCTCCGGTCGCGACGTTTTTCGTGACGTAAAAGCTGAAGCAGCCGTAGTCGCCAACCGTGCCCGCTTTGCGCCCGTGGAATTCGGATTCGATGGCGTGGGCACAATCCTCGATCAAAAGCAGGCCGTGACGGCGCGCGAGACGCTCAAGAGCATCGAGGTCCGCCGGACGTCCCGCGAAGTGCACGGGCAAGATCGCGCGCGTACGCGGACCGATCTTCTGCGCGACTCGCGCAGGATCGATGTTTTGCGTCTGCGCATCGACGTCGGCAAGAACTGGAGTCGCCCCGCAGTGCAGGATCGCATTGACCGTCGCGCAGAACGTGAGCGGTGTGGTCACGACTTCGTCGCCGGGGCCAATCCCCGCGCCGAGCAGGCTCAACTGCAGCGCCGCGGTGCATGAGCTCACGGCGGCGGCATGCTGGGCACCTTTGTATTGGGCGAAGGCTTGCTCGAATCGCGCAACTCGCGGGCCAGTCCCGATCCATCCGCTCTCCAAACAGGCAACGACCTCGTCGATCTCCTCCCGCTGGATGTTGGGCGCGCCGAAAACGAGGAAGCGCTCCTTCGAACGGACAGGGGATTTGCGCACTATGAATTCCTCTTCGACGAATGGTTCTTGCTGCCGGCGCTTGGATACAGAATGGCTGCGGACGCGCAGCCAATGGCCCTCGACTGCTCGCCCATCAAGCCTACGGCATCCACTCGGGTTTCGGCCATCAAGCCGTCCCAGTTTTCGGCCATCGAGCGTGAAGAGTTGACGGAGCACGCGTTAGCCAACACTCTCGCATCGCATGATTCGCAGAATCGCGCAACTCGTGCTGACGGCGGGGCTGCTCGCGTTCCTGATCCACATGGTCGGCTGGCGCGAGCTCCGCGACGGCCTTTCCAGTGCGCGATGGCCTTGGCTTGCGGCGATGTACGGCGCCGTGGCGATCAACTTCGCCATGATGGCCGCGTGTCTGCGAGAATTGTTGGCGAAGGTTGGTACGAAAGTCTCGTACGCGCGCGTGCTGTTCTCCAACGCGCTGGCGAACTTTTACGCCCTCGTGCTGCCCGGTGACATGATGGCCGGGATCGCCAAGTGGGCCATCCTCTCGGCCGCAACCGGCCAACGCGCGAAGGTTCTCTCCGCGCTCGTGCTCAACAAGATGACATTGGCGGTTCCGCCGCTCATCTTCGGAATCATCGCTTTCGCATTCGAGAGTCCATTTCCACAACTCTCGGTTGCCAAGACAGCATTCGGAGCCGCCGCGGTCGCCTTCACCGGCTTCATCCTCGTCTTCCATCCGCGGACAAGCAAGGCGATCGATCGATGGGCTCGCGCCGCGGGCGGCCGTCTCCCGGTTGCGCTGCGTCCGAAGGCCGAACGTTTCTTCGACGCGTTCTCCACATTCCGGTCCTTCCAAGCACGAGATCACATCGAGCTGCTCTTGCTCACCCTGGCGATCTTCTGGCTCGGCATCCTCGCATTCTTCTGCGCAACTCGCGCCTTGGGCCTCGACGTGCCGATCGTCACGCTGGTCTGGATCAGTCTTGCGCTCTTCATCTCACGCCTTCTCCCGATCACGTTCAATAATCTCGGAGTCCGCGAGGGACTCTTGATCTTGGCGCTCGGACGGAACCAAGTTGAGCCGGCGCTGGCGGTCAGTGTGGGGCTCTTGATGTTCAGCAATGCCATCTGGATCGGTCTTATCGGTGCGGCTTGCCAAGTTGCGGTTGCTCTCGGGTGGGTGAAGTTCCGTGACTGATCTCTCGCGCACAACGATCGTGATCGAGTTGGCGATTCTGGCGATCGCCGCGTGGCCGGCGCTGCGACTGCTTTCGATTCCGCCCATCCGTCGCGAATATGCAGGAATTGCGTGGAGCGTACTCGGCGTGCTGATGCTCTACGCCGTCATCGTTGGCGCAATTGCCTTGCGCGCGCCCGTGCTGCTGCATCCGTTGGCTGCGATCGCGATGGTCATTTTGATCGCGGAGCGCTGGCGCGCGCGGCCTTCTTTTGGAACGAAGCGCGGACTTCCGCCGGGCAGCCTCACCCTTTTCCCGCGCGGACCGTGGGTAGACGATCGCTTCTACTTGAATGAGGCCGAGCGTTGGGGGCCCATTTTCAAATCCAGCCTGCTCCACCGGCCTTGCGTTTGCGTTTTGGGCACGCGATTGGGAGCGGAGTTGCTCCGCGCTCACCCGAATGATTTCGAAGCGCCGCGCGTACGCTTCAATCGTTTCGTGGCGAAGGGCTTTCTGCGCTACATGGAGCCGAGCGACCACGAGAATTACAAGCCACCGTTTCGTGCGGCGCTCGCGCCCGCGGTGCTGCGTGAAGTGCTGCCGATCCTGCGCGAGATCGTGCGTGGCGAGCTCCCGCGTCTCGCACCAGAAAACGCGCGGAATCCGCGCGCCGGTATTGCGCCACGGCCCGTGCTTCGCGACATCGTCTTTGAGATGCTCATTGCCGCTTTCTACGGGCTGCGTTCGAATGATGAGGACTTCGCCTGGCTGCGAGCGCGGTACGACGACCTCGATCTGCGAAAGATCACCCTGCTGCCGGAACATCGCGATCGCGCGGCCCTGGCGGAGATCATGAAGTGGGTGCGCGTGCGCGGTCGTGCGCTGCAAGACGGGGCCGGCCAGAAACCATGCGTCCTGACGGCGCTGTGCGCGGCGAATCCCGGAGCACTCGAAGACGAGACGGCCCTCGGAAACATCATTTACGCAGTCACAATCGGCCGCGCAGATCTGACAGCGCTCCTCATGTGGATCTTGAATCTGCTGGGTGATGCGCGCGATTGGGCCGAGCGCCTTCGCGGCGTCGCCCGTTCCCATCCAGAGAACGAGGCGAATGCGCTCGCCTGGCGGATCGTTTGCGAAACGCTGCGGCTCGAGCAGAGTGAGTACGTCTATCGCCGGGCGAAGCGCGATGTTGTATTTCGCGGATTCCGCATTCCCCGCGATTGGCGAGTCCGGGTCTTGATTCGCGAAGGCCACCGCGACCCTGCGCATTTCCCCGATCCCGAGCGCTTCGATCCGGATCGCTGGCTCGAACGCAAACCCGGTGCACCGTTTCAGCCTTTCGGAATCGATGCGCACGCCTGCATCGGGGTGTCGGTCACCGAGATGCTCACCTGCCTCGTGCTGACGGAGCTCGCCTGCAACTACGATTGGGACATCGTGAGCAACGGGCCGCGCGAGTACGGCTGGGCGCATTGGCAGCCGAGCTCGAAACTGCGGATCGCCTTCACGCGGGTCCAATGAGCTTCTTCAGGCCTGACTTTTCTTCGCGCAAAGATCCACATACAGCTCCTCGACGCGTCCGGCGACCGCACTGGACGTGTAATTGTCTTTGATGCTCTGGCGCGCAGCGCGCCAGAGCCGATCGCACAATGGTTCGTCGGTGAGCAGGCGCAGTACGGCAACAGCGAGAGCCTTGGGATCGCCGTACGGAACATCCAGACCGGTGCGTTCGTTCTCGATCAACTCCGAAATGCCTGGCACTCGCGTTCCCACGACGGGAATTCCCATGGCCATGACTTCGAGCAAGCAGATGGGCAATCCTTCGTGCCGCGAGGGCAGCACAAAGATGTCGATCGCCGCGTAGGCTGCGGCCACGTCGTGCGAGTATCCGGCAAACGTGACCGAGTCGCTGATCCCGAGTAACCGGCACTGCGCTTCGAGATCCGAACGCAGCGGACCATCTCCAACAATCAAGAGACGAGCCGCTGGCCGGGTCTGCAACACGAAAGGCATCGCATCGATCAGATCATGAACGGACTTCTGAGGGGCAAGGCGGGCGACTGTTCCGATCACGGGTGCTGCGCTCGATCGGCGCGCAACGCTCATTTCATTCGGACCGCGGTCAAACCATGCCGATTCGATCGCGTAGGGAATGATCTCCACCCGTCCCACGCCGCGGCCGAACGCAGTTCGAATCGAATCCGCGATGCTCGCACTCGGCGCGATATACGCATCGGTTCGTGAAGCGAGCATTCGCCCCATCCCGCGATGCAGACGGCTGTAATGCCGATCGGGGAAATTGTGCACATGCACGATCACCGCAGGACGATCGCGACCGAGCGATCGCGCGGCCAGCACGGCGAGCTCGTTGCTGAACTCGAGATGCGAGTGAATCACGTCGGCGTGCACCTCGCGAAATGCTCGACCGATGGTCGGAAGCGGCAGTGGATTCCAGTGCGAGAGCCCCAACTCACGATACGAAGCGCCGCAAGCTGCCATCCGCTCGCGCAATTCGGGCAAACAATGACTGCGCAGGCTCACGACCGAGGTGGCGGATGCCCGATTGCGCGACTCGACGAGCCCTGCCAGAACTCGCTGCGCGCCGCCACTGCCCATGTGATCGATCAAGTGCAAGACGCGCGGCAAGATCTTCACTGCGCTGTCGAAGATCGGATGGACGCCTCGGCCTCGAGAATCTCGGCCGTGCGCGCGGCGATGGTGGTCCAGTTAAAGTGCGCTTCCACCCGGGCCCGGGCCGCAGCTCCGAGTTGCCGGCGCAGCTCCGGGTCGCCCATCAATCGCACCAAAGCATCGCGAAGTTGACCGGCGTCTCGCGCAGCGACGAGCAGCGCCGCATCGCCCACGACTTCTTCGCAACCGGTTCCCTGCGTCGTGATAATCGGAAGCCCGGCCAGCATCGCTTCGAGCAGGACGATCGGAAAGTTTTCGGCCTCGGACGTGAACACGAAGATTCCCGCTGTCTCGAAACGGTCCTTGAACTCGGCGCTCATGTTGTCCACGTAGCCGTGAAAACGCGCCCTCGAACCGTAGCTTGTTGCAATCCGCCGGAGCTCTTCCGAGAACGGTCCATCCCCGAGAATGTCCACTTCCCAATCGGGCTCGATCCCATGGAGTGCTTCGAGCACGAACTGAACTCCCTTGCGCTCGAACATCCGCGTCACCACGATCACACTTTTGCGATGCTCACTGCGCACAGAATACCTTCGCAAATCGATTGCGTTTGGAATGATCCACGTGCGCAACGACGCGTCGCGCGCGTGCACCAACGATTCGATGACCCGGCTCGGGCAGAGAAGTCCGCGCGCGGCCCTGGTCACTCGTCGCCAAAGCGGAGCGAGCCATTCGTGCAGGCGAATGAAGCGATCCGGGTTGTAGCCCGGGACATCTGAGCCGTGCGCCGTCACCACGAATGGCAGCCCCGTCATTCCTCGCAGGGCCCACGAAATCACACCATCCGGAAGAATGAAATGCGTGTGGTTGATCGCATAATCACCGCGTCGTACCAGCCAGAGGCAATATGGAATCGCGAGCAGGACGTAGGGGACCATCTCCCAGGCTTGGCAAATCGTGCGTTGGGAACGCACGCCCGGGATACGATGGATCGAGATGCCGTCGATTTCCTCGCGGCGTGGCATGCCCCGAAAGCCCATGGTCACGTAGTCGATTTGGTAACCCATCGGAACAAGTGAGGCGCAGAGGCCGCGCGCGACCCTGCCGCCACCGCCTCCCAGAGGCGGGAACTCGTAGCAGATGACGAGCAGTTTTGGCATGATCTCCCGCGGCGTGTCTTCCCGGCGGCGTATCACAACGGCGCCGCGTCATGGACGCGCGGCGCTTTGGAACAGCGGCGCGTTTTTAACATTAGTCCGGCGGCAGGTGAAGGGGCGGGATGCGATGAAGATCCGGAAAGTTGCAATCGGATGCGCTGTCGGTGTCCTGGCGCTCTTGGCGCTCGAAGGTGCCTTGCGCCTTTTCCGCCCCCAGATCTTCCCCCACCACGTTCGCGGATTGTATGCACCTCACCCCGAGCTCGGCCACGTGCTGGCGCCCAACCGCGAGACGATGATCACCCAGCCGGAGTATCGCGTCACGGCGCGGACCAATTCGAACGGTTTTCGTGGTGCGGAGCTGCCTTCCAAGTCCCCAGGCACGATCCGGATCGTCTGTTTCGGCGACTGGATGACATTTGGCGAGGGAGTGGAAGACGACGGGACCTATCCCGTTCTGCTCGAGACGGATCTCCGGCGGCGTTATCCGGACCGCGACATCCAAGTGATCAACGCTGGTATTGCGCAGTACGGAACCGTAGATGAGCTCGCTTACTTCAAGAGCATCGCGACGGAGCTCGCCCCGGACTTCGTCATTCTCGAGTTCTACGCCGGCGACGACTTCGAGCAAAACCAAGTCCCCTCCCGCGAGCGCCACGAGTTCCACGACGGGGCGCTGGAGGAGAGGCGAAGTTTCAACAAAACCACGGGCCCATGGTGGCTGACGTCCATTTATTGGTTGAAGCATCGAAGTCATCTCGTTCATTGGGTGAGCGAGCGCGCTGGGCAGGCGGCGCTTCAAGCAAACTTGATCGGTGATCTCGAGAACGCTTCGAGCAACCACTTCAGCGACGAGCAGGCCCAGCGCGCGCACGAGCTGCTGATCGAGTTCAGCAACGTCGCGCAAGGAGTGGGCGCGCCGACGCTCTTTGTTTTTGTTCCGGAGCGCATGCAAGTTCTGGCGCGACCGACGGAAGAACTGCGCGCGGCCAGAGTCGTCGCGTCAGCCGCTGACCAAGCGAGCTCGAGCTTTCTCGACTTAACGCCGATGCTGGTGAAACAAGAAGATTTGAAAAGTCTCTATCTCCACTGGATTGGAACCTGGAGAACGGGGACGTATCAACTCGCCGCGGATGCAGTCACGCAGAAGATCGTTGAGCTTCGATGGCTTGATGGGGCGGGGAATCCGTAACGAGCGGGGTTACCGACGTTTCAGAGCGTAGACACTCACGTCCTGCTCAGTCCCTTGAAAGTTCATCGCCTCATCTCCCTCGTAGGCGAATCCTGCTCTCTCAAGAGTACGCTTCGATGCCATGTTGCCGGCCGATGTCACAGCGATGATTCGATCCAGCTCGAATGTCTGGAGTGCCCAGCGTGATGCGGCCAAGATGGCCTCCGCCGCCAGCCCTCGCCTTTGATAGTTCTGTGCGATGGAGAAGCCAATCTCGACTTCATCATCCAACGGACTGAATCCAACATGGCCGATCAACGCACGATCCATTCGATGCTCGATCGCGAGAACATAGGCCCCGTGCCTCGGGTTTCCCGGGACCAAACACTGAGCAATGAGAAATGCGAGCGCCGAGCTCGCGTGAGCATGATCTCGATACACCTGACTGGGAAGCCAAGTGCGAGACGCTTCTTCGTTGCTGAGAACAAACGCGACAGGGGCATCGTCCGCAACGAACTGTCGAAGGAGAAGCGACGGCGTCTCGATGGGAAGTCGGTTCAGAGCCACAAGATCACTTCGCCCTTCAACGACTCAGGTGCTCGTCCAAGAAAGCAAACACGTCGTGCTCCCACTTCGTTACGCCCTGATAGACGAAGCCATGAGCTTCGTCCGCGGTCTTGCCGAACGGCGGGAAAAGTTTGAGCCGGTGCACCTTCGAGCGGCGCGTCATCTCGGCGTCCAGCACTTGGCCTGGCGCTATGGAAAAGTCATTTGCGGCGTAAATGAAGAGAACAGGGACGGTCAACCGGCTGACCGCGTCAAGGAGACGCGCGCGCAAATCGGGCGAGCCTTCCCAACTCCCGGCAGCGCCCGCGAAGTCAATGGCGGCACTCAGCGAACTGTCGCGTTCGGCAACGAGCAGCGTAAGGGAGCCTCCAAACGAGTGTCCGACTACTGCCACACGCTGGCGATCCACTTTCGGAAGTGTCCGCAAGTAGGTAAGGCCGGCGAGGGCGTCGGCGAGGTGGTCGGACTCAAGCAACTGCTCTTGCAGTTTCTTTGCTGCGTCATCCCCCTTCCCTGCACGTTCTCGTTCCAGGAGGTCACCAATAAAAACTCCTTGATCGGCGGAGAGTCCTTCGCCGCGCCGAAACAGGGCCATAAAGACGTACCCATGACTGACAAAGACATGCCCCAGCTTGGTGATGTTTGCCACGCGGCCCTCTGTCTGGGGCATCAGCCCACGCCCGTGGTTGAAGAGCACGGCTGGAAACGGACCCTCACCCTCCGGACTCAATAGCAGAGCACGAAGTTGGAGTGCGCCGCTGCGGACGACGACGGTGTCAGGCCCTGTGGTTGTCTGACCGGAAGCGCGAACTGCTGCCGCGTGAGTCAGAAACAGCAACAGGAGGATGGGCGCTTTCTTCATAGACTCCCATCTCGCCAATCGCAACACAGGCCGAGGCTAGCACCCAAATTGGCGAAGATGATGATCGAAATGCTTCCACGTGAGCCGGCCCCAGCCTTCATGGGTCAGCGGGCCGAAGAAGGGGTGAGCCGCCGACATTGAGGTCGTGGCCATTCGACGAATGAGCTCCTCCACTGTGGCCACATCCTTCGCCCAGGTCGTGGGTCCAGTCGTCAGCATCTCCGGAGCCGTTTGGATTTTGCCCGGTGGAGGCGTCAACGGAGAGTAGACCACCAGCCACTTGATCAAAGTCCGGCGTGGGAATGTATCAATGCGCTTCGCGGACAGGTCGCCAAATCCCACACGAAGCGAGTCCGCGAGATGGCACACCATTCGAGGAGCAGTGAAAGTGCCCCAGCGCGGTTTGGAGGAAGGCTGCAGTTGACGCAGCCGCTGCAAGAGCGCTTCGCGATCGGTGGCGTTGAGGAGTGTCGGCATGGGGTCTCCTTACTCGCTCGCTTTCGCGAGTTTTGCCATTGCGCCTCGGAAGTTGGCGGTGGGCGAGTCTGCCTTTCCGCTCGCCGATACGACGGACTTCGGCGTGGCCTCTTCACCGTAGAACGCTTCATTCGCCGAGTTGTCGACGTAAAGCTTCGAACCGTCGAGCGAAATGCCCGCGAACGCGCCGCGGCTGCGAGAGTAGCTGAAGATTTCCGCGTCCATCTTGATACTCGTGTCCGCGCTTCCCGTTCGGCCGACAGGTCCGGCTGCTACCGAAGCGTTGGCGCCGAGCGTGAACTCGCCGTTCAGCACGTCCCGGATGTTTTTCTCCCGCATGAAGAGCAAGACGAGATCCGTCGAGGACGCACCGATCTGGAAGCCGACACTCGCTCCAGTCATCTTGACGAACACCGGCTCGGTCCAGCTCCCGTCTTGATTCTTGATCGTGAGCACGCCCTTGCCGTGCTTCCCACCAATCCCAAGTCCAGCTTTGATGAGTCCCGGAAGCACCACCACGCCCGCAGCACCCTCGACCAATGACCGCGGCGGTCCTTCGGACATGCCGGCGAATTCGTTCACGACGGTGGTCGCGTTGTCGATGCGCTTGGCTTCGTCGCTCTTCTTCGCGTCGTCGCTCTTCTTCGCGTCGTCGCTC
>Ga0111538_10003372_pt1 | contig 22362 bp, 20 predicted proteins | sample SoiMethybrSBSTD1_FD_79669 | JGI IMG/M metagenome (GOLD analysis project Ga0111538, IMG submission 79669) | Bulk soil microbial communities from a Populus tree surrounding site in Tennessee, USA - Soil MetaG P. TD hybrid SBSTD1 (version 2)... | ecosystem: Environmental > Terrestrial > Soil >...
CAGCACTGGCTCGACAACGTCGGCCGCCGCTGGGACAGCCACATCAGGTTCAATCTTCCCGACAAGGACGTGTTCGCGATCGACGCCAACGCCAATCCGCCGCTGGCCAATCCGGCCCTCGCGTTCACCGGCGTCGGCACCGTGCTGTTCAACATGGCCGTCAATCCGGTGAGCGGCAAAGTCTACGTGGCCAACACCGACGCCAGGAACGACGTGCGCTTCGAAGGCCACAACAACTTCGGCCCGACGCAGGGCGCGCCGCCAGGCTCGGTGCGCGGACACCTCGCTGAAAGCCGGATCACGGTCATCGACCCCGCTCTTGGCAGCGTCACACCGCGACATCTGAATCCGCATCTCGATTTCTCCCGCGACGGCACAGCGGAAGAGGCGGCGAAGAGCCTCGCGTTTCCCACTGAGATGGCGATCTCGCGCGACGGCTCGACCCTGTACGTCGCCGCCCTCGGCTCGGACAAGGTCGGAGTTTTTTCCACCCAGGCACTGGAAGCGGGAACGTTCGTGCCCTCGCTGAGCAATCAGATTTCGGTGAGCGGCGGCGGTCCGACCGGACTGGTGCTCGACGGCCGGCGCGGGAATCTTTACGCGCTCACGCGCTTCGACAACTCCATTTCGGTGATCGACACGCGGCGCAAGCGTGAAACCGATCACGTGGCGATGTTCAATCCCGAACCCGCGAGCATCACCGAGGGCCGGCGCTTTCTCTACGATGCCGCGTTCACGTCCAGCCACGGCGATTCCGCGTGCGCGAGCTGCCACATCTTCGGCGACTTCGACAGCCTGGCGTGGGATCTCGGCGACCCGGACGACATCGTCACGCCGATCCCGGGGCCGTTCACCATCGACCCGGCGCTGCTCGTCCCGCTGATCGGGCCAGGGCCGCTGGTGCATCACCCGATCAAGGGACCGATGACGACGCAGAGCCTGCGCGGCATGGCCAACCACGGACCCATGCACTGGCGCGGCGACCGCACCGGCGGCACCGATGGCACGCGGCTCAACGTCCTCCCGAGCGCGCAGCCGAATACCGGTTCTTTCAACGAGGACATCGCGTTCAAGAAGTTCAACGTCGCGTTCGGCGGGTTGCTCGGCCGGAGCGCGCCGCTCGCTCCCGAAGAGATGCAGGCGTTCACCGACTTTATCCTTCAGGTCACCTATCCGCCGAACCCGATCCGTAACCTCGACAATTCGCTCACGCCGGCACAGACCGCGGGCCGCGCGTTCTTCTTCAGCCAGACTCCGGACGGACGCGAGCTCGTTTCCGACAGTTTCCGCAACTGCAACGGCTGCCACGTGCTCAATCCGGCCGGCAACGCCGAGTTCGGCGTGGCCAAACCGGGGTTCTTCGGCAGCGACGGCCAGTATTCGTTCGAGGCCGAAACCCAGTTCTTCAAGGTTCCGCACCTCCGGAACGTGTATCAAAAGGTCGGCATGTTCGGCGTCGAGGTGAGCTTCGATCCGACCAGCATCGGCGTCGCGCAGATTCTCCCGCCGCCTTTCAACAGCGACGCCTTCATGGGCGACCAGGTCCGCGGTTTCGGGTTTTTGCACGACGGCGTAATGGACACCATGTTCCGTTTCCACGGCACGACGCCCTTCGCGCAGCGCGGCCCGCTCGGTCCGATTCCGGCGAACCCCGGCGGCTTTCCGCTCATCACCTCGACCGATCCAGTGGTCCAGCAGCAGCAGCTGATCCAGAACATCACGCTGCGCCGCTCGGTGGAGGCGTTCATGTTCGCGTTCGACTCGAACCTGGCGCCGATCGTGGGGCAGCAGGCGACGCTGACCCAGGAGAGCGGCGCCGACGTGCACGCGCGAATCGACTTGCTCAAAGCACGAGCAGCCGCCGGCGAGTGCGATCTCGTGGTCAAAGGCAGCATCTTCGGCTTCCCCGCCGGCTTCCTGTACGATCCGGCGACGGATCGCTTCCAGCCGAACAGCCGTTTTGGCGTGCCCTTGCAGGATGCGACGCTGCGCGGGTTGGCCGGGAGCGGCGCGCTCACGTTCACCGCGGTACCTCCCGGTTCGGGAATGCGAATCGGACTCGATCGCGATTCGGACGGAAGGCTCGACGGCGACGACCACCACACGAGCTTCGTCGACGGCCAAGAAGAAGAAGAAGGGTGAGCGCTCCGCCGTCTCACTCGACTCAGCAGAAAACGCGTGCGACGGCAGCCTTCCCCATCGCGCGCGCAGGCGAAGCCGAGCACGCGATCGGGGGAAGGCAGGAGGCGCGCAGCGGCCAACGGCCGCGAGCACCGAACGGTTGGGGCAAACCCCAGCTAACCGCATTTGTGTGGCGCGAACTGCTAGATTCGGGGCCGTGAAAACTACGACTGCGCGACCGTTCATTGTGGCCGCCGAAGCCGCGCCGCGTGCTCGACAAAACGTCTATCCGGAGCCCTTCGCACGCGTTGTCGAAGGGCGACTCAAGCGCCCGCTCGGCGATGTGTTTGGCCTGCAGAACTTCGGCGTCAACTTGACCCGCCTCGAGCCAGGCGCAGCGACGGCCCTGCGCCATCACCACTCCAGGCAGGACGAGTTCGTGTTCGTGCTGGAGGGCGATCCCACGCTGATCACCGATGCCGGGGAGTTTCTTCTCGCGGCGGGCACGTGTGCCGGCTTTCGCGCGGGGGACGGCAACGGTCATCAGATCGTGAACCGCTCCGCGCAACCGGTCGTGCTACTGGAAGTTGGCGACCGCAGCCCAGGAGACATCGCCGAATATCCGGACGACGATCTCGCACTGCTGCCTGCCGCCACCGGCACGCCGACGCGTGATGCCAGTGGGCCCAGCCTGCGCTTTTCGCGCAAGGACGGCACTCCCTATCGGTGATCTTGGCTGCGCCTCAATGCAGCCATTGCTCAAGCAGGAGCTCACAGGCGCTTTTGATTCTACGCTTGTCTCGCGCCGAAGTTCGCGACGCGTGAAACGCATGGCACGTCGAAAGTCGAGTACTCTCGGGCCATGGACGACGAGATGCGCGCCAAGGTGTCAGCGCTGCTCGAGGCGGTCGTGACCGCGGATGGAGTGATCCGGCCGGAGGAGCGGGACTTCGTGCGACGAGCGGCCAACCGCTGGAAGCTCCCAGACCCCGACGCACCGCTCAGCCTTCGCAGCCTCGGCAGCGCCACCGAGGCGCTGCGGGCTCTCGACCCGGCCGCGCAAGCTCGCGTGCTGGCGATGCTCGTCGATGCAGCTGCCGTCGACCACCACCTCGATCCCCGCGAGCACGCCTTGCTCCTCGCCGCCGCAGCCGCGCTCGGGATCGAGGCGATCGCTCTGGAAGAGCGGCTGCTACAACGGCTGAAGACGCCGTCCGAGCCCTGATCCCACGGCTAGCCGCGGTTCTGGCGTTCAGCTGCGCCGCCAGTCACAAGACATTAGAAGGTCTTGTCACACCCAAATAACTCTAAATTGTCTAAATAGCCCCGCTCCACCATGCTTCGACCATGACTTATCGGGATGGGCAACTAGGGTTTCTCACGGGTCTCCTCGTTCTTGCCCTCCTGAGCGGCTCCGCGATGCTTGTAAGTTGCGGTTCCGATGAGGACCGGGCACGCACAGCGCCAGAAGTGCCGGACGCTGGGAGTGTCGCAAGCGGCCGCGATTGTGTCCCCTACGACGACAAATGCGTAACGGGAACCTATTGCCAGTACTTCGAGGGACGCACGCGCTGTCTGGAAGAAGGTCCGATTGCTCGCGACGAACCATGCGGAAACGAGCGCTGCCAGCGCGGAAGCATTTGCATGTTCGGAAGCAGCCTGTACGGGAACCTGTGCCAACAGCCGTGCCCGCTGGATGATGTCGACTTCAGGTGCGACATTGGGCGGCACACTTGTTTTCCCGCGACCGACGATGCGGGCATGGCTCTGCCATTTGGCGTCTGTCGGTATTAGGCAGTGCGCCGCCGGGGCGACCCTCACTCATTGCGCGCGGCCCGCTGCCGGGGCATCGGGTGGGTTCACGCGGTAGTGCAGGTGGACCGCGCCGTTGTCGAAGCGGTATTCGTGCACCAGCGTGAGCGCGAGGCGGATACCCCTGGGGAGCGCCGGCTTGCCGCCGCCAGCGATGAACGGCCCCACCACGAGGTGACACTCGTCCACCAATCCTTGCGCGAGAGCCTGGCCCGCCAGCTCGGCGCCGCCGATCATCAAGGGCCGTTCGCTGCGCGCTTTCAGCTCTCGGATGATGGCAGGCTGGAACGCTCGCTCGATTCGTGTCCTGTTGGTGACGGGCGCGTCGAGCGTCTTCGAGAAGACGACCTTGTCGGCCGCCTGCCATATTCCGGCGAATTCCTTCGTCTCGGGGGATTGCTCGGCGTATCGGGGATCCGTCTCCCAGCCGAGCATCGTCTGGTACATGCGGCGTCCGTAGAGGTGCGTGCCTATGGGGCGCACCAGGTCGTTGAAGAAGCGGTGCACCTCCGGGGTGGGGTGCGTCCAGTCGAATTTTCCGTCCGCGTCCTCGATGAAGCCATCGAGTGACGAGTTAATGACGTAAATCAGCTGTGCCATCGGCTGCCTCCTTCGCGAACGTCACTTCGATGACCGCGTGCCTCGCGCAGCCACGACCAAGTGCTCGGCTAGCTTGTCGAAGACCTCTGCCCAACCTTGGCGGGCAAGGCGTCGCTCGAATGCGACGGAGTCGAGCGAAGCAGCCTCCGGCGGCGTTACCCGCGAGTGCACGGTGACTCTGGTTCCGTGACCCACCACTTCCAGCGAGACCCGTGTCTCGATCACCGCGTCCTCTGGCCAATCGGGCACCATCGGATGCTTTGTCGGCCGCCCCTCGGCATCGACGATCGCCAGCGTGAAGACGAGGCGTTCGGGTGCGATGACCTCCTGGAAGGCACCTTTGGCCCAGAGCCGCATGCCGTCGGCGGACTGGTGGCAGAACTGGATCACGCCGCCCGGGCGCGGATCAATGGTGCAGGACACCATCTCGGCGGCTCGTGGTCCGAACCAGCGAGCGAGGTGCTCGGCCACGGTCCACACCTCGAACACGAGCTCCCGGGGTGCATCGAACACGCGGGTGACGACGATGTCACCCGGTGCGTCGTGCTCGCTTTCTGTTGCCGATGTCATGTCCCTGCTCCTTTTCGCCGCCGGTTGCGCTTCGGTCGCATCTGCAGCTCGTCGAGGTAGTCTTCCAGGCGGTCGAAGCTCTCGTCCCAGAAGCGGCGATACTCGGCCGTCCAATCGGCGATTTCCTTCAAGGGCGCTGCTCTCAGCTGGCGGGGGCGCCACTGGGCTTCACGTCCTCGATCCACGAGCCCGGCCTCCTCGAGAACGCGCAGATGTTTGCAGACTGCTGGGCCGCTCATGTCGAACGGCGCCGAAAGCTCCTTGACCGAGGCGGGGCCCTTCGCCAGCCGCGCGAGGATCGCGCGTCGCGTCGGATCGGCGAGAGCGCCGAAAGTCGCGCTCAAACGGTCGGGCGCTGGCTTCATCTAACCGTAAGGTTAGCTAACCATCTGGTTAGATGCAAGCCCAAAGTTTTGCCGCGCGAGCCCAGCTCACGCGGTCGAGCCGAGCACCCGGTACCGAGCCGCGCCAGCACGCGGTCACGGCGCGCGTCCGCTATCCGGCGACGCGCGTGGTACTCGCGATCGACCTCGATCACCACCGGCGCCGCGCGGGCACGAATACCTCGAGCGAACTCAATGCGCAGCGACGTTCGGCGGGATTCGGGCCCATCCGCGTCGGCTTACCCGTCCGCTGACGCCTTGACGCCGGCGGTGATAGAGCGGCTCTATGTCGCAAGCCAGAACGGTCGAGCGCCTGCGGAAGATTTGCCTCGCGCTGCCGGAAGCGAACGAGCGCCTGTCGCACGGCGAGCCCACTTGGTTCGCCGGCAAAGGCAAGGTCTTTGCCATGCTCGACGATCACCATCACGGCGCGGAACATCTCTCGGTGTGGCTTCCGCAACCGCCCGGAGTGCAGGAGATGCTGATCGACGCAGACTCCGAGCGTTTCTTTCGCCCGGCCTACGTGGGGCCAAAAGGGTGGGTCGGCGTGGTGCTCGACACCGCACCGGACTGGGACATGGTCGCCGAGCTGGTGCGCGATGCGTACGTACACGTCGCGACGCGGAAGCTCCAAGCGCTGCTCCAGGGCGACGCCGCGCCGCGTCCGACGGCGGCGCGTGCGAACCGCGCGCGGCGCAGGCGCTGACGGCGTTCGCCGCGGGCGGCCGCCAGGGACGGACTACGCGGCGTAATGCGATGGCAAAGCCGACAAGCGCGTCGTCGGAGCGGTTCCGGACTGCACGCTCCCACGCACCGAGCTCATCTGCGGCAACGCCCAGGACGTGAGCGACATGATCACTTCGCTTCCCGAGTGAGCGCGACAGACACGGACACTCACTCCTGGCGCGGAAGTCCCGGAAGGAAGCCCCATCCGATCGACGGTCTCGTTCCCGTGATGTGGTAAGACGCCGTCGGACGGAGCAGCTTGTCGGATGGAAAAAAGCAACTTTCGGGTCGGCCGATCGAAGACGGGCTTGGGGCTGTTTGCGACACGTGCAATCAAGAAAGGAACGTACATAGTCGACTATACTGGAAGAAGGATCGCATCGCGCGATGCGGAGCGCCTAAGAACCCGGTACCTGTTCGAGGTGAATGATCGCTGGACGATCGATGGCTCTGCCCGCACGAACACTGCGCGGTACATCAACCACTCATGCAAGCCGAATGCCGAGGCTGTCTTGGCTCGGAATAAGATCCGAATTCGCGCCATCACGAACATTGCTCCAGGGGATGAGATTACTTACCACTATGGGCGGGAATACTTCGCCGCATTCATAAGGCGGATTCCGTGCAAGTGCGACGCTTGCGAATCCAGAAGCACGCGCTGGCAAGCTGCGTCCGGGCGCTAGTACGGCAGAGGTAGGCACGGAGCGAGGACGGCGGCACCGAGCGAAAGCCCGAGCGAAGCTCGGCATCGGGTTAACGGCGCCGCCTGGTCTTCGTGGGAAGTGGGATCATGACACCAAGGTACGTCAAGCCCCCCTCGTTCAACACGGTGCACGAAACCTGGTAGGGCTGCGGGCCCGCCGTCAAAAATTCATGTGTTTCGCGGTCCGAAAGCAACCGCAAGGTTCTACGAGTAGGTCCGAGAAGAGCTTCAAGTTTGGCTACTGCCATGCCCTTCTGAACTGCAAGACCAAGCTTCGCGAGAACTCGACCTGCCGCTCGAGCTGGAAAGGACTCAAAATCGATCGCTAACACTTTCAGGACTTCAGGATCGTCCGTCAAGCGTAGCCACTCCGAGAACCCCGCCGCTTCCCCGACCCAGACATGGCCCTCAAACTCCCAATTCTGAAGGAGCCGGATTCGCTTGCGCGGAACGAAATCAGCTAGCCGAAGCCGGCCGAAACGATCGTAGCTGATCACACCTCCACCGTCCTCGTCTGCGCCCAACAGTTACTTGTGCGGACCAGCATAGCGTGCGCGATGCTGGTCTGCATAACTCGTCGAACACGGCGACGAACGAGCTAACCCATCGAGAACCCGGGGAAGCGCAAGGCTCGATGAGCCCTCCTTTCGCGGTCAAGATGACCCGTCGGCCGGGAACATCGGTGCCATCGACACCGACGGCCTTCGCCATCGCGCGCGCAGGAGGCTTGGTGACATCGTGCGGACTCTTCGGTGGCGCCAAACGGCTTGTTACGCCGTGATCAGTGAGGGCACGCGGGTTTGCCCGCACCCAACCGCAACCATGCGATCTATTGACGTAATATCCGATACGCGCGCTCGTGGGTGTGGATTGCGTGGGCGAGCGCTGGATCGTCACCGATGAGCCGGCTAGCTTTTGCCGGCCAACAGTGGGCACGGACCTCGCAATACTCGAGCAAACGGCGGACTCGCGCGCGAAGAGAGTGGCGCGCATCGCTCGTGCGACGCTGTTCGTGTGTGCGGGCTATTACGCCGGCGGCATCGTCGCGTGCACGTTGACGTTCCAGCCCGGCGGAATCTCGGGCATCTGGCTACCGCACGGGATTCTGCTCGCGGCTTTGCTGCTGTCGCCGGTTCGGTCTTGGTGGTGGTACGCGGCCGCGCTGCTTCCGACCCATCTCCATCTGGTCAGGACATTCCAGGGCCCGGTGCCGTTGCTGGTCATGCTGATCCAGTTCGGCGGCAACCTGGCTCAGGCCGCTTTGAGCGCGGCCGTGCTCCGGCGCTTCATCGGCGAGCCTCCACGCTTGAACGCGCTCTCGCGCATGAGCGCGTTGGTGCTCGTCGGTGCATTCCTGGGCCCGTGTCTGATCTCCGCGCTGGTCGTGGGGCTCTTCGTCGCGACGGACTGGGTCGCCGACTTCTGGACTGCGTGGCAACGGCGGACCTTCACCGTGATGAGCGCTGCGGTGATCGTCACCCCACCGATCGTCGAGCTCGCTACAGGTGGCCTGAGCGCCATCCAGCGAGCGCCGCGGCGACGCGTTGCCGAATTCCTTTTGCTGACGGGGGGCATAGTTGCGACGCTGCTGCTTTCATCCATGGGGGACCGTGGGGTCACCGGGCACCGGTGGCTGCTGTTCACGCCGGTCCCGTTTCTGCTCTGGTCGGCGGTCCGCTTCGGCGCAGCCGGCCTGGGTCTGCATCAGCTCGCCGTCATGCTCGTCCTGTTGCTCGAAGCGAAAAGCGGTCGCGTTCCCTTACCGGGCTCCCCGGCCGAAGGCGTGTTGCTCCTGGCAGGATACACGCTCGCAGTCTCGGTTCCGCTCATGCTGCTGGCGGCGCTGCTGCAGCAGTACGAGCAGAGTCAGCAGCAATACCGCTCGGTGGTCGAGGATCAGACGGAGCTCATCTGCCGCTTCTCGAAAGACGGCACGCTCACGTTCGTGAACGGGGCGTACTGCAGATACTTCGGGCGTTCGCGCGAGGAGCTCATCGGCCAAACCTTTTGGCAATTCATCCCGCCCGAGCAGCACCCGGGCGCGAGGGCCCATCTCGCCTCCATCACGCCAGACCATCCGGTCAGGTCGATAGAGCACCCGGTGACGAAACCCGGCGGCGAGATCGGCTGGCAGTACTGGGTCGACCGCGGGTTCTTCGACGAGGCCGGCCACATCATCGAGTTCCAGTCCGTCGGTCACGACACCACCGAGCGCAAGCGCGCCGAGGAGGAGCATCAGCAGCTCGTCGCGCAGACGCGAGTTTCAGAGGCGCTGCAGGAGGTTGACCGGCGCAAGAACGTGTTCTTGGCCACGCTGGCACACGAGCTCAGAAATCCGCTTGCTCCGATCGGCATGGCGGTCGAGCTTCTGCGAGATTGTTTGCCTGCCGATCGCACGACCGCCGATGTCTCGCTCGAGGAGGCCTGCGACATCATCGCCCGGCAGACGGCTCAGCTCGTCCGGCTCGTGGACGACCTGGTCGACGTCTCGCGCATCACGCAGGACAAGATCAGGCTGAATCTTTCCAGGGTCGATCTCACCTCTCTCGTCAGGCAGGCAGCCGAGACGGCTCGACCCCTGTTCGTGGCACGCCGGCACGAGCTCTCGATCGACGTCCCGGACCACCCGCTGCCGGTTCGCGGAGACGGCGTCCGTTTGATCCAGGTCATTTCCAACCTGCTCAACAACGCGGCGCGGTACACCGATGACGGCGGGCGAATTGCGCTCGGCGTGAAGCAAGTCGGGGCAGAGCTCGTGCTCACGGTGACCGACAACGGCATCGGACTACCGCCGGACATGCTGGAACGGGTGTTCGAGATGTTCACGCAGGTCGACGCCCGAGCCGATCAGCCGAGAGAAGGCCTGGGCATCGGTCTGGCACTCGTCAAGCGGCTGGTCGAGATGCACGACGGAGTGGTCGAGGCGAAGAGCGATGGCCCCGGGCGCGGGAGCGAGTTCATCGTTACGCTTCCGGTCCTTGCCGATCGGCGAGACGAGAGCCCGATCTCCGAGGGCACTTCCGACGCGCTACGCGCGAACCGGAAACGAATCCTCGTCGTGGACGACAACGTCGACGCGGCCCGGATGCTCTTCGTGCTGCTGCGGCTCCAGCGCCACGAGGTCGAGGTGGCGCACGATGGCGTCGCTGCCCTGACCATCGCGCGTAAGATGAACCCGGACATCGTCTTTCTCGATCTCCACTTGCCCAAGCTAGACGGGATCGAAGTCGCGCGGCGGCTGCGGGAGGCGACGGACGGCACACGACCGGTGCTCGTGGCGTTGACCGGCTTCGGGCAGGAGGAGGATCGGAGACGAACGGCGGCTGCTGGATTCGATCACCACCTCACGAAACCGGTCGATCTGGAGGTAGTGCGGTCGGTCATTTCGGTCAGCTCCTGAGCGGTAAGCGAGCCCGATGCGCGACCATTGACTGGATTCCTGGACGCCGGTTAACCTGAGGGGTCCCATGCCTTTCGCCGGTTGGCCGGTGAAAGCACCAGCAACCTTCAACGCGGAGAAGTCTTTGCTGCCCGAAACGGCGACTCGAAACCCGCCCCCGGCGACGGCTACCGAGAACGGTGAGTCCCGCTATCTGTACGGGGACTCCAGTACCTCCCCGTTCACGTCAAACCTTCTCGAGTTCCTACGCGACGCGATCGACTTCAGCGTGTACGTGCTCGAGGCCGATCAGCGGATTCGTGCGGGCAAGGAGCGCATGGACGCGATGCGCCTCCGCACGGACGCCGAGCTCAAGGAGGTCGAGGCGCTTCGAAGCGCGGCCCTTGCCACGATAGAGTCGACGCCGAAGAGCGCCGATGACTCGCCTGCAAGTGAGTGCGCGCTTCGCATGAGGACCGCCTGCAATGCCGCCGCACAGTTGGTCGTGGAGAGCGTGCAGAAACGGCTGGCCGACGACATAGAACGGGCACAAGCGGCCGAGGACGTCGAACGCGAGGGTTGCCTGAATGCGCTGGCGGCCCTTTTGGTAGCGCACCCGCCGCCGGATTCTTCTTGTGTCCTGAAGCTCCGACTTCGCGAGACGGGCGCCTACCAAGCGTTGCTCGAGGGGACCTGCACGCCGCTCGGCATAATCTGGAAGTGCGAACTCGAATTTCCCAAGGGGCACCCCTTCACTGCGATGATTCGCGTCGAGCACCTGCGGCAGGGCTTTCAGATCAACGCACCCGAGCTGACCGGTTGGATCAAGAAGGAAGTTAGGATGCGGCCGCAGCAGCTCGAGCGGCACGCGGTCACCGAAGTCGTTGCGGAAGGCTCGAAGGTCGTGCTCTGCCTGCGCACCGAGCCTGGAAGTGACGTCGGCTATGACTTCGAGTGTCAGCCCGAGGCGGGCCGCGTGGTTGCAACGCGCCTGCCAGCGACCGATGATCCAACCGGTGGTCGATTCGATCCGCTCGAGTCCGATGTACCGAAGCTCGTCGAGCTTTGTCAAACCGTGCAGAGCGTGCTCGTTCAGTTGAAAAGTATACGCAGCGTCGAGGCCAGGCTCGGCGAGCACGATTTCCGAGCACTCCCGAGTTTCGTGGAGATCGTCGAACGCCTCGTCGAGCAGCTATCGCCTCTCACGCACGAAATAGCGAGGCACTCGCTCGAGCCGAACGAGCTAGTTCTGCGCCGCGCGCTCGGCGACGGTCGCCGGGAGGAGATCTTCGTCTCGAAGACCACCTTGCGGGAGAAATACGAGAAGCTATCCACGGACCTTCAGCCGCTCTTCGCTCCGCTCGGGCTTCGCGAAACGCTTAGCCGATCCATGGCGCCACCACCCGAGCCGACCGAAACGAGGCGTTCGGAGCTTCCGCCCTCGAACCCACCGCCGCCGCCAGCAAAGCCGATCAAGCAGGTCGCCCTGCCACCGCCGCCGATCAGCAAGTTTGCCCGATCGCCGTCCCCCAAGGCGGGCGATCGCACCCAGGGCGTGAGCGACGCCGGCATCTTTACACCGCCGAAAGCCGTGCCGCGAGAGGATGAGGTCAAACCCCCGCCGACGGAGGCCGGAGCGCCTCCCAAGACCGTGGCGCGAGCGGCCACTTCCTCCCGGGCCGGGCGAGCCGAGAAAGAGCAGTTGCTCAGTGCGCTCGGCGCCATCTTCGCTCTCGCAAAGGGTGGGCGCGTCGAGGACGCTTACCGGGAATACAGCGCGCTCTGTAACAGCCCGGCGTTCGCCGATCAGAGCCCGGACGAACAGCGACAGGCGTTGAAGCTTTTGGTCGTGCTCGCAGTTCCGGCGCTGCCTTCCGATGCCATGCGAGAGGCACACCGCGCCGCCCTGAACCGGGCGAGCGCGCTCGTCGAGCGCATCGGTGACCCTGGCGACTACGAGCTCATGGGGCTTTGTCAGATGGCGCTGAACGAGTCCAAAGCGGGTGGCGAGACGTTCCGCAAGGCGCTCGAGCTCGAGGTCGCGCGGAACCCTCAATCCGAGCTCTGTGCCAGACTCAAGAGGCACGTTTCCGGTCTCTGAGCAGCGAACGAACTCGGACGATGCGCCACTCGTTCCGGGCGAGCTGGAGCATCGAGGGCAGCGCGCGGGGAGAGCTCGGGCAGCGGTTCGCATGGGTCTTGGAGCTCGACCGGCTTTCCGCTGTCGGGTATCTCGCCGATTTCGTCAGACGCCACCCGGGCGTGTTCGCTCGCTTGGTCAAAGAGCAATTCGCTGCGCGAATAAGCAAGCGCCGGCCGCGACCGATCGCATAGATTGGCGGTTTCGTCGAATGGTGGGCCGATGGACAGAAAGGCGACCAAAGCGCCAATCACTGCAGCGAAGGCAAAGTGAGTCCGTCTTCAGCGTCGCAGAGCTATCTGAAGATCTCTCCATGCCGATCGATGGACCGCGTCTCCAGTGAGGTGCGACCAGGCAACGATGGTCAACGATCCATCGGGCTCCCAAATGAGCTTCTTGACGAACCCCGGATTCTGGTCGTGAACTACGGCCTCGGTGCCCGCGTCCAAGTCAAAGACGACGGCACGGGTATGCGGGGAATTTCGGGGCGCACCCAGGAACTCTTCGATGGCCAAGAGCCGGGACGCCGCGTCAAAAGACATTGCCTCGCCGAACGTGCGGTCCACCGTGGCCGCGACGCCGCCGAGGACTTCAATGCAACCGAACAGAGGACTACCCATCCGCATCTCGTCGTATGCCGATTTGACTACTTCACGCCTTCCGTCCGGGGATTTCATGAACTTCGTCCGTTCAACGTAACAGGCCTAGGCTGCGCGGGTCGAGCGCAGCGAGATCCGCGTCAGCTTCAGGCCAGAGTTGCGCAGCAACGTCAGCGGTCGACGATGACGTCGTCCTTGGATCCGTGCAGACCACAGGTCATGCAGCCCGCGCCAAGCCTCGACTCCCAAACCGCACCGGCCGTGCCAGAACATCTTCGACACAATTTCGCAGGTTGCGGATGAGCGCCACATGAACGGCACTCGCGGACGCGCCGGCTCCGATGAGCGAACGCGAGCGCGGCGTCTGCTGCAAACCGAAGAAATGCGGAGTTGGGCTGCGTCGCACGCCGCAGCGTAGCCCCAAGCTTGCGGGAAACTGCCCGGCTTCAATGCCAAGCGTCAGCAGCCAGGACTTACAGACCACTCCACGCGAAGTGGAAGGCCCGATCTGATGGGCAGGTATGCAACGATGCGCTGCCTGAATCTCCGAAGTCGTGCTCAAGGCTGCCGCCCATCGACGAAGACTCAAACTGAAAGAAGAGCCACATCGACCGATGACAAATCGGACAAGGGATCGGTTCGAACGAGTTGTACCAATTGGCCCAGCCTCCCAGTTTGTCTCCCGTAGCCGTAAGTCCCAGATCTTCGAGGCGGTCGACGATAATTTTGGGCGCGCCCATCGCCGCGGCCTCACTGGGATGGGGTAGGTCGTGATTTTCGCGCCAGCCGGAGATGCCCACAGACACCATGGGGGTGAAATCATCAGCAGGGCATGTAGCTATAGGTGCCGTGAGGCGTTCGTTGCGAACGACAACGGCCTGCGGCGCGTTCGGATCGAGGTAACTCCACTGTGAAAGTCCCGGGCACTCCAAAGGATCTCGCAGGCACGCGAACAGCTGAATCACTCGATCCCCGAAATCGAAACACGACCGGGCTTTGGTCGGCAGCTCTCGCGGATCGAGTTGCAAGAGCAAGCGCATGAATGTCCGGCAATCGGGACACCGCGGCCAACTGCTGGGCGAGTCTAGCAGGGGAAGTCCGCCAAGGTGACTCTTCATGGCGCTACCCGTCCGCAAGTCAGGCTTCCACGAGTGGCGCAGAAGAGGGCGTAGCTCCGCTTCATGCTCCGGCGCGTAGTTCGCGATCCAATCTTCGGTCGCTGTCATCCGGTACAGTCCGTCTGCCCAATGTCTTGGCGTTCAGCTGCGAGCGCCAGCAATAAGAGTGCGGGATGCTACCACGCCAGCGGGCGCGCGGGTCGCGCCGAACGCATCGAACGATGCTCGGCGCGAAAGCCCGCGCGCGAAACGGAACCACTTCAAGCTGGGGTAGGACGCGCGCTCGTCAGCTGCGACGCCCTTGTTGAGCAGCGCCATGCAACGCTCGGCATGTAGGCGCTGCTAGCGGAGACGAGTTCTCGATTGGACACGGTCCATCACTCGCGTGGAAGCTTGGACCAGTTCTCTCAGATCAGCCGCGCGTCGTGGTACCCGAACTGGATGCCGCAACCCGGACAAATCTCGAACGACGCTTCGCCACCCCTCCAGGCTTCAAAGCCCAAATCCTCTCCGCACACGGGACAGCGATCAGAGATCACTTTGTCTGCCCAAACCCATCGAGAACACTGGAAAGCGCAAGGCTCGATAAGCATCCTTTCGTGGTCGAGATAGCGCGTCGGAGCGGCCGAAGGCCGCGAGCACCGAACGGTTGGGACAACACGATATGGGCAACCGTACCGAGGGTTCGAGCGAATCCCTCCCTCTCCGCCATCCCAACCCGCCTGGCGAGGTCGGCGCCGGTGCGCTGTCGTCCCCGCGACGAAGGCGTGGCGAAGTGCTTGCAGGGGCAGCAGGCGTGCCCCGGTCGCTCGGGTCGGTCCTCTCGATGAAGCGCCTGAGTGTAAGACTACAAGTTCTTCATGACGAGCTCGGCCCAACCTTGGTCCTTGCAAATCCCACAGTTGCCCTGGCCGCCTTCGAACATCTTGCAGGCGACCGAATCATCGGCGAGAAAACACCGGAACCAAGCCGCGTAGAGCCGCATCATCTGAATGGTGCCTTTGTTGCCCTGGATGTAGCCGAGCAGCGTTTCCGTCGTGATGTGATCGCCGCCCTCCCAGATCGCGGTGAACGCGGGACCGGTCGCGGCCTGGGTGGCTGACTTGCAACCGGTGGGCACGATCGCGATGTCCATGGTCCCGGTGAGGCAGAGGAACGCGGTCGTGCGCAGCGGAGCTCCGGTCATTCCGACCGGAACGAAGGCCTGCACGTTGGGATAGTTGATCGCGCGCAGCGCGCCGGCGCCACCCTGGGAGTGACCGCTCACGCCAGCTCGCGGGCTCAGCTTTTGATAGTACTTGCTGCCCTGCTTGGCGTTTTGCGCGAGCAGGTAATCCAGGCCGCGTTTGTGATAGTTGCCGCTGCCCGTGTTCGAGTCGTGCGCGCCGATCACGACGACGCCCCAACTCGCCGCGTTGTCGTTGAAGAATCCGTAGATGTCCGGTCCCACTGCAGTGGTGCCATTGCCCCAGGCCACAATCGGGTGCGGGCAGTTCGCCTCGAACGGCTCCGGATAATAGATGGTGAACTCGCCGGTCGCCTGAGTTCCGGGATCGATGTCCATGCCGAGATCGACGAGCTCGCGCTTCGGCGCGTAGGGCCCGCGCTTGCTGTAGTCGCCCGTGCCCGGTTTGAGGCACGTGCTCGTACCGTGTCCCGCGCTGCCGCCGGCTCCACCAACTCCGCCGACTCCGCCGACTCCACCAACTCCGCCGACTCCACCAACTCCGCCGACTCCACCATCACCGCCGACGCCGCCAACTCCACCAACGCCGCCGACTCCACCATCGCCACCGACTCCGCCGACGCCGCCGACTCCACCAACGCCACCGCTGCCACCGACGCTGCCGACTCCACCAACGCCCCCGACTCCGCCGACGAGCCCGGCTCCCCCGACACCAGCGACTCCACCGACTCCGACTGCACCGCCTGAGCCTCCGCTGCCTGTGCTTCCACTCGCTCCGCCGGATCCGCTACGCCCGCCGTTGTCACCGGTTTCATCGTCAGGGCCGCAGCTCGTGACCAGTGAACACCCGAGAATACCGACGAGTATCGGAACGACGCCTGTCGCGCCGCGCTTGCCGAGCGGATTCATGACTGCCTCCCGTTTGGATTGTCGAGAGGTATTAAACGACTTTTTGAGTCATTATCAAGGATGATAATCCACGTGTGTTTGCGATTTAAAGTTCTATTGAAGACCTCACTCTCGACGACAAGGACATCACTCTCGACGACAAGATCTCAGGGATGAAACTCTTGCCGCGCGCACGACGGATCAGCTGTCGGCCCAAGCGAATAGATTGGCGAGCAATGTGCGCGGATATGGATCCGGCACCGTGTTACTCCGACGGAGTCACTCGTCCCCGACTCGCGCGCGCACACGTCGCAGTGAGCGGCAATCGACCTAGCGCTGCGGGCCGCCGAACCGTGCCTGCCGGCTCGCGCGCCGAAAGCTCAGCGGCGTTTCCCCGGTCCAGCGTTTGAACGCGCGGTGGAACCCCCCCGTTTGCGAGAAGCCCAACAGATAGGCGATCTCGGTCAGCTCGAGGCGCTGGCTGCTCACGTAGCGAATCGCCAGCTCTCGGCGCACCTCTTCAAGCAGCGCGCTGAACTTGGTTCCTTCGCGCCCGAGCTTTCTTTCGAGCGTGCGCGGGCTCATGCGCATGTGGGATGCGACGCGGGTGATGCTTGGGGTACCGCCGTCGAGCTCGGCAACCAGCGCGCTTCGCACCTTCTTGGTGAAGTAGTGGGCGCACGAAAGCTCGTTGAGCTTGAGGTCGGCGTGATGGCACACCACCTGGTGCAGGCCTGGGTCGGCGCTGACGACCCGTGCGTCGAGGCAAGCGGCATCGAAAGCGAAGCCCGAAAACGGCGCGCCGAACTCGACCGGCAGCGGATCGAAAGTGCGTGCGTATTCGGTGATGTCCGGCGGCGCGAAGTGCGTCATCAGCACGCGTGCGCTCGCGCGCGCACCGGACGCCCACACGCAGTGAAACGCCCGATAGATGGCGCCCGACTCGAAGTCTTGCGCGGCCCGCGGCATCGCGACCGAATGCTCGTGGCGAAGAAAGGCCTCGGGTCCGACCGTTTCGAGGCGGAGCTCGAGCGAATCGGTGAGGAGCCGCATGTACCGGGCTGCCGCGTCGATCGCGGCGCGCACAGTGGGAGCGGAGGTCAGAGCGTGGTCGAGCGCGCCGCCGTCCCCAGGCCACCATTCGCGCGCGGCCTTGAGTCCGTAGTCGCGATCCCCGGTAAGCTCGATGGCCCCTTCCAGCAGTTGATGGAGGATCCGCACCGGCAGGCGATCCTCCAGCTCGAGCGCTTCGAGCGCGGCTCCCCACTCCGGGGGAATCGCGGGATAGAAGCGCTGCAGGCGCGCGAACGGCCGAAGCAGGCGAGCCGAATAGCACGGCTCGCCCAGCTCGGTGATCAGACCCTCCGCGTTGGCAGATCCGGGTGGGAGGCCTTGCGAATACGCAGCAGATCCCATTGGCAGAGCCGCTGAAATTGTAACCGAATTCCTCGGAGAACCAAACCGGAGTCGTTTCACTCGAGGCCGTGCTGGCCGTACTCGAAATCAGCAGTCTGATTGCAAGGCCAGCAGCTGTTTCCTAAGAAAGGGATCTGCGCGGGCCGCGTCGCCCGGAGCGAACTGCAAGCGAGACTTCGTCACCTTCGCCGACAAGGTGGTCGCTTTCGCCGACAAACGACGCTGTCAGTCACGCCGTGGCCCCCGCAGGCGGCCGAGCACGGAGCGGGGACTGCGCCGTGTGTTTCGAACGACAGGGGTTGCAGATGCGGCGGCAAGCTCCAAGCTTCACCCGCCCGTAACGTTGACTAGCTGCTCGGAAGGCAGACCTCATGCGAACAATTCTGGTGACTGGCGCAAATAAGGGAATCGGCCTGGCGATCGCGAGGGGGATCCTCACCGAGCACGACGACACCTGCGTCCTACTCGGTGCGCGCGACCGAGAACGCGGCGAAGCCGCCATCCGGACGTTGAGTACCGCGCAACCGGCATTCCGAGAGCGCCTGCGGCTGGTAGTGCTCGACGTCGGCAAGGACGAATCCGTTTCACAGGCTGCTGCTGCAATGCCCAACGTGCTCGGCGCGGGCGGCACGATTTTCGCGGTCGTCAACAACGCCGGTATTGGCGGCAAGCAGGAGCTCGAGGCCGCGCTCAACGTCAACACGCTGGGCGTTCGGCGTGTTTGCGACGCTTTCTTGCCTTTCATCGATGCCCAGCGCGGTCGCATCGTGAACGTGACCTCCGCGGCGGGACCCAACTTCGTGGCGAAGTGCAGTGACGAACGGCGGCGATTTTTTCTCGATGGGAGCACCGAATGGGCGGGCCTCGAAGCGCTGATGCAAGAGTGCCTGGCGCTGCAGGGAGACCCCTCCGCGTTCGAGAAGCGCGGGCTCGGTGACGGCAACGTGTATGGTCTTTCGAAGGCTTGCACGAATACGTACACGCTACAGCTCGCTCGTCGCTACCCGAACCTTGCGATCAATGCCTGCACGCCGGGCTTCATCGAGACCGACATGACGCGCGGTTACGCAAGCTCACAGGGCAAAACGCCTCGCGAGCTCGGGATGAAGACGCCGGACGATGGCGCGCGCTGTCCACTTCATCTGCTGTTCGGGCAGCTCGACGGCAACGGTCGTTACTACGGAAGCGACTGCAAACGAAGCCCGCTCGATCGCTACCGGGAGCCGGGCTCGCCCCCCTACACGGGCGACTGAGTCGTGACCTTGCGCGTGGCCGGCGTCACGTAGCGGCCGCACGACGAGTGGCGCGAAACGAAACGAAAGGCCGGATCCACGTCTTGCCGCCGTCGTAAGAGCGATCGAGCGTGAAGCAATAACCATCTGCAAAGATAGCGTAGTATCGACCTTTTTCTCTCAACTCCCCACCGGGATCTCTCCCTTGACCAGTCGTCTGCACTTCACCATTGACGACTTCGGCGCGTAACTCGCTATAGCCTTCAACGTTCGCCATCATCCACACCACATACCAGCCGTCAGTGTCGGGAACGTAGGTTCGAAAGCTCGCGCCTCGAAAGTTGACGTGCCCTGCCTCGTCCAGATGGCGGATTTCGTCGAAAAGCGCGGTACCGTCCAGGATCCGATGCACGCGCGATATTGCGCGCCGGCCGACCGTGCTTCCCTCGGGCATGACGAACATCGTGATTTCCCATTCACCAAGCAGGAAATCAAAGGCGTTGGCGTTCCGGCCCATTCATCACCTCTGCTTTTCAACGCGGAGTTAGCGTGTTTCGTGCACAGGCTTCTTGGAGCATTCCGAGATCGCACTCTCGAGGAGATCGGGATCGACGTCCCACCATGAGCGGAGACTCTCGAGTGCCGTCAAGAGCTGGATGGATGCGAAGTCCCGTGCCGCCTCCACTGATTGCCGGCGACGACCTGAATCGCCTCGACCCAAGTATCTTCCGTGAGCCCCGTGTCCATGACGTGGCAAAAGAACCGATCCTGACCGCCCTCCAGGACCACGGGCGACGTGATGGCCACGCTCAGGTCGGGATTCTCGAGCGAGAGAGAAATAGGCTCGAGCAGCGGCGCGGCACGGCTCGCGTCCCCCGCCGGAGCACCGGCCTCGGCCCAGCGCGAGAAGAGCGTCTTCTCGGCTTCAGTGAGGCGCAGGTCCTCTTTCCACCCGTGGCGGGGAACGCACTCCTCGGTTTCCTGTGCCAGAAACGGAGGCATCGTGCCGAGGCGCGTCTGCTCGGCCATCCCGCGGGCACGCGGAAACGCGTCCTCGTAGCGCTGGAGTGAGAAGGGGGCGACGCCGCCGTCCTGGTGGCAACCGACGCAGCGGCTCGTGACCAGCGGCGCGATCTGACCATGCCAGGTGACCTCGCCTCCGGCGGCATCGGGCACATCGGTGGACTCGGAGCCGGAGCCGCAGCCGGCGGCGAGAGTGATCGTCGAGAGCGCCAGAAATCCAGATCGCGATCCCATCGTCATTGCTCGTCATCCCCGTCGAGAGCTGGTGCGCTGGCGCAACTGCACTCCTCGCCCAGCGGCGCGCAGCAGCCGGGGCGATCGAAACGGGTGCCTGTCGCCGCGTCGTACCCGGTGAGCACGCAGCACTTTTCCCCCGCGCCGCACACCAGCTCGGCTCCGCAGCGGATCTCGCCTGCGGCCGTGCTCGTGCCTTCGAATGTCGTCGGGACGAGATCGCTCGGCGCGGCGCAGACTGCGAAATACGCCGGCAGGATCGAGCTTCGCCGGCACACGAGCGCCTCGTCGTCGCAGAGCTCCCCCTGGTGGCAGATGCGATAACCGCCGGAAGCGCCGTCGCACGTCTCCGCGCAGCCGAGCGCTTCGTAGTGGAATCCCGCGCCGCTCAACCTGCCGCAGCACACCTGAGCCTCGGGACAGTCCTCGTCACCGTCACATCGAGCGTCGATCACCACGGCACAGTACCGTCCCTGCGTCGGGAGCCCGTCGATGACCGAGCGCGGCTCTGGGCGTACTGCAGTAGTCTCTCAGGCCGGTATTGCAGGATGGTTCCCTTCTCATGGTAGGCATTGCCGTTGAACTCCCCCGTGAACGTGATGGGACTTCCTTCTTTCCAATCTGAGCGGACCTTAGCCCCGAAGAAATACTCTTTGGCGGTGGCCGGATTCACAAGGGCATCCCAGACATCCGCACTAGTACCGCCACCTGGATCTCCGTTCCGGAATAGCTGGCCGTGCTGAAAGTGGATGAGATGGAAATAAACGGAGGGGCTCATGGATTGAAGGGCTGTGCAGCCTGGACCGACCGCTCGACGCGTTTACGTCAGCGCAGCGCATCGTCGCGAGCTGGAGAGCACGGTTCGCCGTCATTTGGCGCCGCATGCGATCGTGCTTCGCTCGCGGATGATCCTGATGTTGGCCGACGGTTTGGGCCCGAGTGCGATCGGGCGCCAGCTCGGAGTTTCGGACCGGGTCGTGCGCAAGTGGCGGATGCGCTGGGAGAAAGCACCGGAGCCCCCAGCGCTGTGCGACGCCGACAGGCCCGGCCGGCCCACGCGGATCTCGCTCGAAACTCGCTGCCAGCTCGTACAGCTTGCCTGCGATCGGCCGCCCGACGAGCGCGGGGTGCGCCGACCCGTCTGGACCCAACATGCGCTGGCTGGCGCGCTGTACGATCAGACAGGCGTCAGCATCAGCCGCAGCACTGTGCAGAGAATCCTCAGCACCAAGGGCCTGCGCCCACACCGGGTTCGATATTGGTTGCACAGCCCCGACCCCGATTTCGCCAGGAAGGTCCGGCGCGTTTGTCGCCTCTATCTTGAGCCGCCTCCCGATGCGGTAGTGGTCTGCATCGACGAGAAGCCGATGCAAGCGCTCGGTCGCCGCAGCCCCGATCGCCGCAGTGGCAACGCAAGCGTTCGACACGAGTTCGAGTACATTCGACGCGGCGTTTGCCATCTGCTCGGCGCCTTCGACGTTCGGACCGGCCGCGTGCTCGGCCGCGTCGTCAAAAAGCGCTCGGCTGGCGCCCTCTACAACTTCCTCGAAGTCGTTGCTCGCACGTTCCCCGGGCGGCGCGTCTTCGTGATCTGGGACAACCTCAATCTTCATCACGACGGCAAGGATCGCAGCTGGAGCGAATTCAGCCGTCACCACGGCGGGCGCTTCCGCTTCGTACACACGCCGCTCCACGCCTCCTGGGTCAACCAGATCGAGATCTGGTTTTCGATTCTGCAGCGCCGCTTGCTGCGCCACGGTTCGTTCGAGAGTGTCGCCGACCTGCGCGAGCAAGTCCTGGCCTTCATCCGCTTCTGGAATCGCTTCGAGGCTCATCCCTTCAACTGGAAGTTTTCCGGCAAGTTTGTTCGCCCAACGCCCATCCCCCTGGTCGCCTGAGCCATGTCGAAATTCCGCGAAGACCCCTTCGTCCTCTACACCCTCAAGAGCCTCTTCGAGAAGCACGGGCTCAACCATCTGCGAGTTCGCAAGCACGGCGACCTCCTGATCGTTGAATCTGGCCCGAAGAACGATGCTGTCCGCCATCTCCGTCTGCGTCGCGACACCCGCCAATGGTACGTCCTCGACATTGCTACCCACACCGGCCGCTGGCAGCGAGTTCCAACGATCCGCGCCCCAGCAAAGCAAGTAGTCGAGGCGGTGATTCATCAGTTTCCCTGGGTGCTTATGCCCATCGCCTAACTCGGAACGCAGATCCGATCAGTGGTACTAG
>Ga0111538_10003373_pt1 | contig 22361 bp, 15 predicted proteins | sample SoiMethybrSBSTD1_FD_79669 | JGI IMG/M metagenome (GOLD analysis project Ga0111538, IMG submission 79669) | Bulk soil microbial communities from a Populus tree surrounding site in Tennessee, USA - Soil MetaG P. TD hybrid SBSTD1 (version 2)... | ecosystem: Environmental > Terrestrial > Soil >...
CGCCGGCGACTGGCACGACGAGAACGCACGCGCGCTCGGCGTGCTGATCGGCCAGGCGTTCGCGGATCCGCATGGAACCCCGAACGGACATCTCCTGTTTCTATGCAACACCGGCGACACGCCGGTGGATTTCCGCCTGCCGGCGCCGAAGACCAACGCGGTCTGGCAGGTCGTGTTCGACACGGCACGCTGGCGCGCCAGCGACTTCGGCAAACGCCTGGCCGCCGGCGAGACCTGTGCCGTGTCGTTTCATTCCTGCGTGCTGCTCGCGGATGGAGACGCGCCGCTGAGCGTGCGCAGCTTCTCGTTGCAGACCTGACCAGGAATGAACGCCGTCCAGGAACTTGCCAGACTCTACGGCGTCGCTGCGGAGTACCTCGACTATCGCTCGCAGCCGCGCGAAGTTTCGCTGCAGTCGCAGGCCGCGATTCTCGCGGCCATCGGCGTCGATGCTGCCGATGAGCAAACCGCCGCGGCCGCGATTCACCAGCACCAGACCGTCCGCTGGACGCGGCTGTTGCCGCCCGCGGTCGTGATCGAGGCAGGTGAGTCGCTCGTCGTGCCGGTCTCGGTGCCGCTCGATCTCGATGCCACCTGGCTCGAATGGCGCATTGAGTTCGAGGACGGCCGCAAGCGCAAGGGCGTTGCGCGGCTGGACAAGCTGAAGGTGATCGAGGAAGGCAGCGCGGAAGATCGCGCGTATCGCCGCTATTGCCTCACGCTTCCAGAGCTGCCGCTCGGCTATCACATTGCATGGATCGCACTCGACACCGGCCTGAGCGGCGAGCTGCGGATCGTCGTGGCACCGGTGCGATGCTATGAACCGCCGGCGATCGCAAGTGGCACGCGGGTGTGGGGCATCGCCGTGCAGCTCTATTCGTTGCGCTCGCCGCACAACTGGGGCATGGGCGATTTCCGCGATCTGCGCGAGCTGATCCGCTACGCGGCGCCGCTCGGCTGCGGCATCGTCGGGCTCAATCCCTTGCACGCGCTGATGCCGGCCGACCCGGCGCACATCAGCCCGTACAGCCCGTCGAACCGCCAGTTCCTCAATGTGCTCTACATCGCGGTCGAGGATGTGCCGGACTTCGCCGAGTGCGACGAGGCGCGACAGCGCGCCAGTGCAGAGGACTTCCAGGAAAAGCTGCAGAGCCTGCGTGCGACCGCCAGCGTCGACTACGTCGGCGTTGCCGCGGCGAAGTTCGAGATTCTCAAGCTCCTGTACGCCAGTTTTCGCAGTCAACACCTCGAGCACGACACCGAGCGTGCCCGGGCCTTCCGCGGCTTCATCGAGATGCAGGGCGAAGCGCTCAGGCTGCATGCAATCTACGACGCGCTCGATGCGCACCTGCGCCTGCAGGGCCCGCAATACTGGGGCTGGCCGAGCTGGCCTGAGGACTATCGCGATCCAACTGCGCCGGTCGTCGTCCGCTTCGCGCGCGAGCGCACGCAGGACGTCGAGTATTTCCTGTATTTGCAGTGGCTCGCGGCGGAGCAGTTGCGCGAGGCGCAGGCCACCGCGCGCGAGCTCGGCATGGCGATCGGCCTCTACGGTGACGTTGCAGTCGGCGCGAATTCCGCCGGCTCGGAGACCTGGGCAAACCGTCGCCTGTATCGCCAGGGCGCGTCGGTCGGCGCGCCGCCCGATGCGTTGGCACTCAAAGGCCAGGACTGGGGCATTCCGCCGCAGGATCCGAACGAGCTGCGCACGCAGCAGTACCAGCCGTTCGTCGGACTGATCCGCAACAACATGCGATACGTCGCAGCGCTGCGGCTCGATCACGTGATGTCGCTGTACCGGTTGTGGTGGGTGCCGCGCGGGCTGCTCTCGAAAGACGGCACGTACGTGCATTACCCGCTCGAAGACCTCATCGCGATCATGGCGCTGGAAAGCGAGCGCAACACCTGTCTGGTGATCGGCGAGGATCTCGGCACCGTGCCCGAAGCGATGACGCGCGCGATGGAGCACTATCGCGCCTATCACTACAAGGTGCTGTTGTTCGAGCAGGAGCCGAGCGGCCGCTTCAAGCCGCCTGGCGCATATGTGCCGACCGCGCTGGCCGCGGTCACGACGCACGATCTGCCGACGCTGCGCGGCTGGTGGGAGGAGGGCGACCTCGCGCTGCGCGACCGGCTCGATCTGTATCCGAGCGCGGAATTCAAGACACAGGCGCACGCCACGCGCGCGTCCGAGCGTCGCGAGCTGCTGCTCGCGCTGGTGGCGGAGAACCTGTGGCGCTGGTCGCCCGATCAGCCGCTGCCGCAGTATTCGCAGGCGCTCGCGCGTGCCGTGCACGCGTTTCTCGGCCTGTCGCGCGCCCACGTCGCGATGATGCAGATCGAAGACCTGATCGGCATGGGCGATCCGGTCAACGTGCCGGGCACGGACACCGAGTACGCCAACTGGCAGCGCAAAGTGACGCAGGAAACGGCGGAAATCTTCGCCCGCGCGGACGTGCGGGATATTCTCGCGGCCATGGACAGCGCCCGCCGCGGCGTGAATCCCAACGCCTGAAGGCACTCCTGGGGAGCTTCCGCATGCATCGCAGCCGTCTCGCGGGATTCATCATGGATTGCCGGACCGAAGATCTGGAGAAGGCCGCGCAGTTCTGGAGCGACGTGTTCGGCATACCGCTCAAGCCTGCTGCCGAGGAAGCGAGTCCGCTGTACCGCGAGCTGCTGACGGGACCGTCGGGCCTGCACATCGAAGTGCAGAAAGTCGAGCACGACAGCCGCGTGCACATCGACATCGAGACCGACGACATCGAGGCCGAGGCGCGCCGGCTCGAAGCGCTCGGCGCAAAACGCGTTCGCACCGTTCATACCTGGTGCGTGATGGAGGCGCCGACCGGCCAGCGGTTCTGCCTGGTCCGACCGCAGCGGGAGGATTTCAAAGAGCGTGCGAACGTCTGGAAGTGACGTCCGGTTCCCCGCGCTTTGCCTACATTTGACGATATTTACTTACGTTACGGTTACCGGACAGCCGACAGCGTGTGTCGGCGGATCCATCGCACCCCGTTGAGCGTATAGACGGCAGCGAACGCCACGGGAGGAACTGCAATGCTTTTTCGACTCAGGGACATGCCGTCGTCGATCGTGCGCCCGCGCGTAACACCCGACCCGCAGCACGCTGCGGAGCTCGCGCGGCGCTTCAACGAGCTCGCCTACAGCCCCGAAAATGGCTTTCATCGCGATCAGCGGCAGGACCGGCGCGCGCCGCGCCTGACGCTCGTGGTCGTGCCCAAGTAGCGAATCAATTCGCGACGATCATCCACACGAAACAGGTGGCCAGCGCCACGCCTGTTCACAGCTACTGATTCGGGCTCTGCGCGAAGCGCAGGCGGACCATCGCGCGCTGCGCGACCTTCTCGCCGTTGCGCTCGACCGGCTCGAAGCGCCAGCCGCGGATCGCGCGGACCGCCGCATCGTCGAACACGTTCGCCGGGCTGGCGTTGCGGACTTCCACGTCCTCGACCTGCCCGTTCGGCGTCACCGTGAACGCCAGCTCGACCCAGCCCTCGATGCCGCGCTTGCGCGCAGTCTCCGGATATACCGGCTGCACCGTGCGCGTGCGCTTCAGCGCATTCGCCGAGATGATGTTGGTCGCCAGCTGATTCGCTTCGCGCGCGGCAGCGAGGTCCTTCTCGGCCTGGGCCACGCCGGCTTCGTTGTAGCGCGCGCCCACGTCGCGGGCGGCGGCAATCAGCTGCTCGGCGCGCGGAAACGCCTTGGCGGCCGTCGCACCCTTGCCCGAGTCCAGCAGGCGGGTCGTCAGCTGCTTCGAGAGCTCTTCGACTTCAGGACGCGTCGGCGCCGTGTTGCGCAGGTTCACCAGCAGGTCGCGGGCGCTGTCGCCCGGAGGATCGATCAGCTTGCCTTCGCTGAGGCGCTGGCGGATGTCCGCGACCAGCGGATCGCTCGCGGCAGTGGACGGCGACGCGCGACGCGGTTGCGAGGCGGCGGTGGCCGCTTTGTTCGCATCGACCAGCTGACGCTCGACGGCGGCGAGAGCGGCGCTGCCCGAGCCCATCTGACGCGCGACGTTCACGTAGTTCTGCGCTTCGGCCAGATTGCCGGCTGCGACCGACTTTTTCGCTTCCTCGGTCAGCAGGCCGGTGAAGTCACGGACCGACTGCACGACGTTCGGATCGGTGGCATCGAGGCGGCGCGCTTCAGCCAGCGCGTCGCGCGCGTTGCCGTTCGCCGGCGTGATCAGGCGACCGTTCTCCATCCGATCGTTCGCCTGGTTGACGAGCGTCTTGACGCGGGCGCCGACTTCGGCCGCCTGGCTCAGCTTGATGCGCTCACGCTCGCGCGCCATCTGCGTGTCGAGGAAGGCGAGACGCGGATGCGCCGGATCGATGTCGCGCGCCAGCTCGATGTTGCGGCTCGCATCTTCCAGCTTCTCGGACGTGAGCGACGCCTCGGCGCGCTCCAGGATCTTGTCGACGACGTCGCGGATGCCTTCCTTCGCCGCGGCGCTGTTCGGGTCGAGTGCGAGGGCGCTGCGGTAGTAGTCGAGCGCGCTGTCGCCGGCCGGCTCGAGGTACTTGCCCTGGCCGAACGCTTCCTTCGCGAGCGCGAGCTCGGCCTGAACCGGATCGATCTTCTCGGGCACGCCGCCCGGCTGGTTGGCAGGCGTCGTCTGCTGCGTGACCGGCGGCGGCGCCGGCTCGCCGGCGAACTTGTTGACGCCGAACCAGATACCGCCGATGACGATCAGCAGGCCAGCCGCGAGCGCGCCGTACGTCATCACGTAATTCTTGTTGTCGCCGCCCGTGGTGCCGCTGGCAGCGCTCAGGCGCTGGCCCTGCGCCAGCAGGTCCTGGTGCTGGGTGACAGCGGCTTCGAGCGCGAGGCGCGTCTGGCCGTGCGACAGCGGTGTGAGCAGGAAGCGGAAGATGCGGCCCGTGGCCGTCAGCTGCATCAGCGCAGCGCTGTCCTCGCGCTTGCCTGCGACGATCACCACCAGCTCGGGGAAATGCTGGGTGAGCTGCGCCACCATGGCCGCGACGTCGGCAGTGCTCGCCGTGTCGGCCACCAGCACACCCGGCTTCAGGTCGGACAGCTTGCCGGCGACGTGATCGAGATCCGGAGCGGGCGCCACCGCGGTGCCGCGCGGGGCGGCCTTCTTGACGGTTTCGACCAGGTTCGGGTCGCGGCTCAACACCAGGATCGGCGGGTGATGGCCCTCCTCCGCTCCGGTGCGATGCGCGTCGAACTCCAGATTGACCTCGTCGGCCGTGCCATGTGCCGAACGGGTGTGCTGAGCATTGGCCATACAACCCCTCCTTTGGGGGCTTTCATGTTTGCCGGGTAATACTACTTATGCAACATGGAATGACTGAGAACTGCATCTGCCTTTTCCAGTCATCAGCCGTGAACTGGGGCGCAAAAACGCGACAGTTTCACGCCGGCCGGCCCCGGGGTCGGGCGCCGTCAGAAATACCGAGTTTCCACCCGGCTGCCTAGCAGTGATTCGCTGAATGAGGTCGAGCCAAAAGAGCCTGATTGCAAAGCCTGCTGATTTACCGTCCGGGCCGGCGCGGGCTATATACACCGCGAGGCAATCCACCAGGCGTTCCCGGAAGGCTCCGTGTCGCATTTCCCCGTGTTGCAACCCCCAACGCCCGCGGTGCGCGTGCACCGTGTAACGGCGCCGCACGGCGTGCGCGAAGACCCGTTCTACTGGCTGCGCGACGACACGCGCAGCGACCCGCAGGTGTTGGCACATCTGCAGGCCGAGACGGCCTATGCCGAACAGATGCTTGCTCCCGTGCAGCCGCTCATCGAGCAGCTGTATGGTGAGATCGTCGGCCGCATCAAGGAAGACGACTCGACCGTGCCGGTGCGCTATCGCGGCTACTGGTACGGCGGCAGGTTCGTCAGCGGCGGGCAGTATCCGCTCATCGTGCGGCGTGCGGACCAGCCGCAGTCGCCGGAGATCGTGCTGCTCGATTGCAACGCGCTCGCGGCCGGGCAGCCGTTCTTCCAGCTCGGCGGCTACGAGACGAGCCCCGACAATTCGCTGCTCGCGTACACCGAAGATACCGTCGGGCGCCGCCAGTTCCGCATCCGCTTCAAGGACATCGCGAGCGGCGCTTTGCTCGGCGACGTCATCGAGAACGCGGAGCCGGACGTGGCGTGGGCCGATGACAATCGCACGCTGCTGTACGTCGAGAAGGATCCGGTCACGTTGCTCGGCCGGCGGGTGCGCGCTCACGTTCTCGGCACTTCGCCAAGCTCCGATCGGCTCGTGTACGAAGAGCCGGACGAGAGCTTCGATCTGGTCGTGATGCGCAGCAAGTCCGATCGTCACCTGTACATCGGCTCCGAGAGCACGACCAGCTCGGAATGGCGCTACGCGCGCGCCGGCGATCCGGCGCTGACGTTCAGCGTCGTCGTGCCGCGCGCCGCGGACCACGAATACCAGATCGAAGACCTCGACGAGCGCATGCTGATCCGCACCAACTGGCAGGCGGAGAACTTCCGCATCGTCGTCGTGCCGCTCGCGCAGTGCGGCGATCGCACGGCTTGGCGCGACGTCGTGCCGCACGCTGCCGAGGTCTTCGTGCAGGCCATGGACGTGTTTCGCGACTTTCTCGCCGTGAATGAGCGCTCGGGCGGATTACTGCGGATCCGCGTGCAGCGCTGGGGCGCTGAGCCGTTCTATCTCGCGGCGGACGACCCGACATACACGATGCAGCTCGGCTCCAACCCCGAGCTGGAGACCTCGTCACTGCGCTATGTGTACACCTCGCTCACGACGCCGGGCACGACCTACGACTACGACGTGCTCAGCGGTGAACGCCATCTGCGCAAGCGCGAGCCGGTGCTCGGGGATTTCGATCCGGCGCGCTACCAGAGCGAATTCCTGTGGGCGCCGGCGCGCGACGGCGAGCTCGTGCCGGTCTCGGTCGTGTATCGCAAGGACCGGCCGGTCGACGGGACGGCGCCGCTGTACCTCTACGCGTACGGCTCCTATGGGCTGAGCGCGGATCCCGCGTTCAGCTCCGCGCGGCTGTCGCTGCTCGATCGCGGCTTCATCTACGCGATCGCGCACGTGCGCGGCGGCCAGGAGCGCGGCCGGCCCTGGTACGAAGCAGGGCGCCTCGGGCGCAAATGGAACACCTTCAACGATTTCGTCGACGTCACGGACTTTCTCGTCGCCCGCGGCTATGGCGCGCGCGAGCGCGTGTTCGCCGCCGGCGGCAGCGCCGGCGGCCTGCTCGTCGGCGTGGTCGCCAATTCCGCGCCGGAGAAGTACCGGGGCCTGATCGCGCACGTGCCGTTCGTGGACATCGTCACCACCATGCTCGACGAGTCGATTCCGCTGACGACGCTCGAGTACGAGGAGTGGGGCGATCCGCGCGAGCGCGAGTCCTACGAATACATGCTGTCGTACTCGCCATACGACAACGTCCGCGCGCACACTTATCCTGCAATGCTAGTGACCACCGGCCTGTGGGACAGCCAGGTGCAGTACTACGAGCCGGCGAAGTGGGTCGCGAAGCTGCGGCTCGTGAATCGCGGCAACCGACCGCTGCTGCTGCACGTTAATCTCGAGGCCGGCCACGTCGGCAAATCGGGCCGGTTCGAGCGCCTGCGCGAAGTGGCGCGCGAATACGGCTTCATCATCAGCCTCAGCGGTGACCCATGAGCCAGAGCGGCTACATTTTGCTTGCCGACGACAACGCGACCGACGCGGAGCTGACGATCCGCGCGCTGGAGATCGGCGGCGTCGGCGAGCGTGTGGTGTGGGTGCAGGACGGCGAGGCGGCGCTGCACTTCGTGTTCCGCAAGGGCGTGTACGCACAGCGGCCGCCCGGTAATCCGTGCATGATGCTGCTCGACCTGAACATGCCGAAGGTGGACGGGCTGGAAGTGCTGGCGCAGATCAAGGGCGACCCGCGCACGCGCTCGACGCCGGTCATCATCATGTCGTCCTCGGACCAGGAATCGGACATGATGCGCAGCTATGCCGCGTACGCGAACAGCTATATCGTCAAGCCGGTCGACTTCAAGCAATTCACCGAGCAGGTCGCGCTGCTCGGGCAATACTGGACCCGCATCAACCGTTCCGGGCCCTGAGGGGACCGCCGGGGCCTGCCTATGAACCGTCGAGACTTCCTGGGAACGATCGCCATGGCACTGAGCAGCGGCGCAGCCGGCGCGGCCGCACCCGCTACGCAACCGGCGAGCACGATGCTGCGGCGGAAGATCCCGTCCGCGGCAGACGGCGAGAGCGTTCCCGTGATCGGGATGGGAACGTGGAACACGTTCGACGTCGGCGGCGGCGCCCTGGAGCGCGAGCCGCTCAAGGGCGTGCTCGAAGTGTTCTACGCCTCCGGCGCGCGCCTGATCGACAGCTCGCCGATGTACGGCAACGCCGAGCGCGTCACCGGCGACCTGGTGCAGCAGCTCGGCAAGCAGGCGAGCACGTTCTACGCGACCAAGGTGTGGACCAGCGGACGCGACAAGGGGCTCGCACAGATCGATCACTCGATGCGCGCAATGAAGACGCAGCGGCTGGACCTGCTGCAGATTCACAATCTGGTCGACTGGCGCACCCATGCCGCGTCGCTGCGCCAGCTGAAGAGCGACGGCAAGATCCGCTACTCGGGCATCACGCACTACACGGTCGGCGCGCACGATGAGATCGAATCGGTGCTGCGCGCGGCCCCGTTCGAGTTCGCGCAGTTCAACTATTCCATCGGCACCCGCGCCGCCGAGCAGCGGCTGCTGCCGTACTGCCAGGAGCACGGCATCGGCGTGCTGATCAATCGTCCATTCGAAGAGGGCGCGCTGTTCACCCGCGTGCGCGGCCGCCAGCTTCCCGGCTACGCGACCGAGCTCGGCTGCGCCAGCTGGGCACAGCTGTTCCTGAAGTTCATCGTTTCGCATCCGGCCGTGACCTGCGTGATTCCGGCGACCTCCCGCGCCGAGCACATGCAGGACAATCTCCAGGCCGGATTCGGTCCCATGCCCGATGCCGCATTGCGTGAGCGCATGGCGAAGGACTTCGCGCAGAGCGGGTGACGAGAGTGACGGAAGTGACGAGAGTCACGAGGGTCAGGGGATTCCCGTCACTTTCGTCACCCTCGTGACCCCCGTGACTGTCGTCACTTGCCTTGAGTGTGCTCTGCGTCTCTATTTCCAGGCTTAGAAGTCGCCTCAAGCGTGCGAAATAAGCCCCTCATCGGCATACTCGTTGGGATCCAAGAACACGCGTAAAAGACGCTCCGTGCGCGCGGGCGCGGAGGGAGACCAGAGGCATGGGTGTGATCCTGATTGCGTTCGAGCGCGAAGCGGAGCTGAGCGCGCTCGATCAGCTGCTTTCGGGCAAGGGTCATCGTGTCGTGCGTTCCGGCAACGGCCTCGCGGCGCTGGACGCTGCGCGGCGCGAGCCGCCGCACGCGATCGTCTCCGACATCGTGCTGCCGCGCATGGACGGCTTCGCGCTCTGCCGCAAGTGGAAGCAGGACGAGCGGCTGCAGTCGATCCCATTCCTGTTCTACACCCGCCGCCACGACGATCCGAAATACGAGCGCTTCGCGCTGGAGCTTGGCGCCGAACGTTTCCTCGCGCGCTCTGTGCCGCCGGAATCGCTGGTCAGCGCGCTCGACCAGCTGCTGGCCTCCGTGCCGAAGAACAGCGGCAACAACACGATGCCGCTGCCGACGCTCGACGAGACGGTGATTCAGCGGAACGTCATCGCCGAGAAGGCGCAGCGCGCCGCGGAAGCGGAGCGAGCGCAGCGTCTCGCCGAGCTCGAGAAAGCACAGCGCGCTGCCGAAGCGGACAAGGCGAGGCATCTCGCTGAGATCGAGAAAGCACAGCGCGATGTCGAGGCGGAAAAGGCGCGTCACGTTGCCGAGCTCGACAGCGCGCAGCGCAAGCAGGCCGAAGCTGCCGAACGCGCGCAGGAAGCGCAGGCCCGACTGCTCGCGCAGATCGAAGAGCTCGAAGCGACCAATCGACGGCTCGCCGCCGGCGAAGCGCGGTTCCGCCGTGTGTTCGAAGCGAATCCGCTGCCGATGTGGATCGCCGACCGTGCCACCAGCGGGTTCATCGCGGTCAATGACGCGGCGCTCGCGCTCTACGGCTACGGCCGCGCCGAATTCCTCGGATTGAAGGGCACGGCGCTCGAAGCAGCCGACGCCGAAGAGGGCGCCGCGGTTGCACACCTGCGCAAGGACGGCGGCGCGCTCAAGGTCGCGCTCGCGTCGCACGAGATCGAATTCGACGGTCGCGGCGCCGATCTGGTGTCTGCGTACGACCTGTCCGAGCGCGCAGCGACCGAGCGCAAGCTTCGCGAAGAAGCCGACGGCCTGCGCAAGGATGCGGCCAGCGCCCGCACGCTGGTCGAAGCGGCGCCGGATGGCTGCTGGATTCTCGACAGCAACGGCCGGCTGCTCGACGTGAACTCGGCGTACTGCCGCATGTCAGGCTACAGCCGCGACGAGCTGCTCGGCATGAACGCATCGCAGATCGAAGACCAGAGCACCGGCGAGACGACCATGCGCCTGCAGCTCGGCCGCGTGCAGGGCGGCGGGCGCTACGAGACCAAGCATCGCTGCCGCGACGGCATGCTGCTTGACGTCGAAGTGAGCGTGGGCGTGATGGAAGCGGGCGCGGGCGACAGCATGGTGCTGATCCGCGACGTTTCGCAGCGCCGCCGCGAGACCGTCGTGCAGCGCACAGGGCAACGTCAGCTCGAGTTCCTGGTCGAGCTGTTCAAGCAGTCCGAGAACTTCGACGAGTCCGCGCTGGTGCGTCGGGTGATCGATCAGGCCGCCGACGTCACGGGCAGCCCGCTCGCGTACATGTACTTCGTCGACCCGCCGCGCAAGACGATCGCACTCGCAGCCTGGCGCGACCGTTCGCAGCCGATGGCGACGATGGTCGATGCAGAGCCGCGCCCGGTCGCGCGCGCCGGCCTGTTCACCGAATGCGTGCGCGCAAGGCACTCGACTTCCAGCAACGACCTCACGCGCAAGCCGCAGCAGGATGGGTTGCCGGATCTGCAGCGCTACCTTGCCGTACCGATGATTGCCGACGACGAGACCGTCGCGGTGCTGGGGGTTGCGAATCGCGAAGCAGGCTACGGCGAAGACGATCAGCGAGCGCTGTTGGAGCTCGCCGACGGCGTCTGGCGGGTCCTGCACTCGAAGCGTGCGCATGCAGCAACGCTCGGCTCGTTGCAGCGGACCGACGTGGCGCTGCAGGGCATGATCGACTCGATGGTGCGGATGGTGGAACGCCACGATCCTTACACCGCCGGCTCTGCGCGCCGCCTGGCCGCGCTCGCCGTCGCACTGGGACGCGAAGCTGGCCTCGATGGCGAGCGTCAGCACGCACTGCGCGTCGCGGCATTGCTGCACGACATCGGCAACATCGCCGTGCCCGCGACGATTCTTGCCAAACCCGCGCCGCTCACGGAGACGGAGCTCGCGATCATGCGCACGCACGTCGACGAAGGCTGCCAGCTGCTCGCCGAGATCGACTTCGGCGCGCCGATCGCCGACATCATCTACCAGAGTCACGAGCGCTACGACGGCAGCGGCTATCCGCGCGGCCTGAAGGGCGAGGAGATCCTGGTCGAAGCGCGCATCCTGGCGATCGCCGACACGGTCGAGGCGATGTGCTCGGCGCGTCCGTATCGCCCCGCGGCCGGCATGGAAGCGGCCATCGACGAGATCAATCGCGGCGCCGGGCGGCTCTACGATCTGCACCTGGTCACGGCCTGCACGCGACTCGTGCGGCAGCACGGCTTCACGCTGCCGGAGTGATCGCGCCCTGACGCCGGGTCGCGACACCGAATTCCCCGGTCTCGTCGCATAGTGCTCCACCTGATCCACCTTGCCTGAATCCGCCCCGCGCCGATGCGGGGCTGCCCGATATTTCCCAGCGCGCGCGGCCGGCAGACTGCGCGCGTCGAACAAGGGCAAAACCGTCGCAAGACGGTGACGCAAAGCCTCCGGTCCGCGGCAGCGCTGCAGCACAGCGCTCACGGATAGCGGGGTTGCCGCGGCGGCCAGTCCACGACAGCCGTTTCGCGTGAAGCCGGCCTGACGTCGCTCGTGACTCTCACGGCTCACCGTCGCTCCACTTCCCTTGCCAGACACCACGAGTGCCCGCGATGCGCGCTGCGCAACGGTGGGCGCGCCCTTGGAAGTTTCGAGCGCTCGCACGGAGACGTTGATGATTCACAGGCTCGTCGTGTTGTTCCTCCTGGCCATCGGCTTCAGCTTGCCGGCGCACGCGGCCAATCGCGCGCCGACGATTTCCGGCACGCCCGACACCTGGGTGTACGTCGGCTCGCCGTACTACTTCAAGGCGACCGGCTATGATCCGGAAGGCGCGCGGCTGACTTACCTGATCTCCAACAAGCCGTCGTGGGCGACGTTCAGCTCGAGCACTGGCGTTCTGAGCGGCACGCCGAGTTCGGTTGGCTTGTGGACCGGCATCCGCATCCGGGTCAGCGACGGCAGGCACACGAGCTCGTCGTTGTACTTCGCGATCCGCGCGACGGCGCGCGACAACGTTCCGCCGGTGATCTCCGGCGCGCCCGTCACGTCGGTGGCGCCGGGCTCGCAATACAGCTTCACACCGTCGGCGAGCGACGCGAACGGCGATACCTTGCGCTTCGCGATCGCCAATCGTCCGGGCTGGGCCTCGTTCGACAGGGTCAGCGGCAAGCTGTACGGCACGCCGAGCACGTCGAACGCGGGCACGTACTCCAACATCGTCATCTCCGTCACCGACGGCTCCACGGATGTCGCGCTCGCGCCGTTCTCGATCACCGTCGGCAGCACGTCGAATCACGCTCCGACGATCAGCGGCACGCCGCCGACTTCGATCAGCGTGGGCCAGGCCTACGCCTTCCAGCCTGCCGCCGCGGATGCCGACAAGAACACGCTCGGCTTCAGCATCGAGAACAAGCCGGTGTGGGCGAGCTTCAGCAGCGCGACGGGGCAGCTGTCCGGCACGCCGACTTCGGCCCACGTTGGCAGCTACGCGAACGTCGTGATCAGCGTGAGCGACGGCAAGGCCAGCGCGGCGCTCGCACCTTTCACGATCACCGTCAACGCGCCGTCGAACAAGGCGCCGACGATCAGCGGCGCACCGCCCACTGCGGTCAACGCGGGCAGCGCGTACGCGTTCCGTCCGACGGCCGCGGATGCCGACGGCGACGCGCTCACGTTCGCGATCGCGAATCGTCCCGCGTGGGCGACGTTCAGCGCCGCGACCGGGCAGCTGTCGGGCACGCCTTCGAGCTCGAGCACCGGCACTTACTCGAACATCGTGATCAGCGTGAGCGACGGCAAAGCGAGCACGGCGCTCGCAGCTTTCGCGATCACAGTCGCCGACTCTTCGAGCGGCGCGGCCTCGCTGACGTGGACGCCGCCGACCCAGAACACCGACGGCACCTCGCTGACGAATCTCGCGGGCTATCGCATCGTCTACGGCGTTTCGGCCTCGCAGCTGACGCAGACGATCCAGGTCGCGAACCCGGGCATGAGCTCGTACGTCGTCGAGAACCTCGCGCCCGGTACCTACTACTTCGCAGTGCGTGCGTACACGAACAACGGAGTGGAGAGCGAGGACTCGAACGTCGTTCCCAAGGTCGTGCAGTAGACGCGGTTATGTGAACTGCACGGATCGGAGCTGTCGGCTTGTGCAGACAATTGCGGCGCGCCGCGCCCTGTTGTTTACTCAATGTCGCTACTCAAGGGCAAAACCGTCGAAAGGCGGTGACGCAAAGCCTCCGGTCCGAAGCGCGAGAGCGCAGGATAGCGGGGTTGCCGGCCGGACCGTCGCGCGTGTGGGCGCTACACCAGCCGTCATTCTGCCGCTCTCAGCACTCGGCTGCGGCTCTGCTCCCCTTGCGAAAGCGCCGTGTGCGCGGACCTCCCGCGCACCCAACGGTGAAAAGGTGGGAGCTATGAAGAGTGCATTCGGTCTGGCAGCCTGGCTCGCGCGGCACGCTCTCGTGCTGCTGCTGGCGGTGTCACTGGCGGGCTGTCTCGAAGAAGAGAAGAAAGACGATCTGGAGCAGCCGACCGAGCAGCCCACGACCGAGCCTCCCGCGCCGCCGCCGCCCGAAAACACTCCGCCGGAAATCGCCGGGACGCCCGCGCCGAGCGCGGAGGCCGGCCTGATCTACAGCTTCACGCCGCAGGCTTCCGACGCCGACAACGATTTCCTCGAGTTCACGATCGAGAACCAGCCGAAGTGGGCGAGCTTCGACTCCGAGACCGGCACGCTCACCGGCACGCCCGGCGATGCGGACGTCGGGGACACGGCCGACATCACGATCAGCGTGACCGATGGCCGCGACAAGCGCTCGATCGGCCCGTTCAGCATCAACACCAAGCCGCGCAAGCAGCCGCCGGCCGCAAATACGCCGCCGACGATCGCGGGCGCACCGGCCAACGCGGTCACCATCAACCAGGCCTACAGCTTCACGCCGTCCGCGAGCGATCCGAACGGCGACCGGCTGCGCTTCGCGATTTCCAACCGCCCGTCGTGGGCCTCGTTCAGCACTTCGACGGGCCGCCTCAGCGGCACGCCGACGTCGGCAAACATCGGCACGTTCGCGAACATCCTGATCTCGGTGAACGACGGCACCGCCAGTGTCGCGTTGCCCATGTTCTCGATCCAGGTGCGCGACATTCCGAACCAGGCGCCGACGATCAGCGGCACGCCGGCCGGCAGCGCGACCGCCGGCAGCGCGTACTCGTTCACGCCCGCGGCCGCGGATGCGGACCAGAATCCGCTGAGCTTCACGATCGCGAACAAGCCGGCGTGGGCCAGCTTCAGCACTTCGACCGGCCGCATCACCGGCACGCCCGCGGCCGCGAACGTCGGCAACTACGCCAACATCGTCATCTCGGTGAGTGACGGGCGCGCGTCCGCGTCGCTCCCGGCGTTCGCGATCAACGTGCAGGAACCGCCGAATCGCGCGCCGACGATCAGCGGCACGCCGCCGGCCAGCGTGACCGTTGGCGCGTCCTACTCGTTCACGCCGAGCGCCGCCGATGCGGACCACGACACGCTCGGCTACACGATTCAGAACAAGCCGACGTGGGCCGCGTTCAATACGTCGACGGGCCTCCTGAGCGGTACGCCGACGAGCGCCAACGTCGGCACCGCGAGCGGCATCGTCATCACGGTCAGCGACGGCAAAGCAAACGCCTCGCTCGGCCCGTTCGCGATCACTATCAACGCCGCCTCCAACAACGTGCCGACGATTTCCGGCGCGCCTGCGACCAGCGTCAGCGCCGGCACTGCGTACAATTTCCAGCCGAGCGGCGCGGATGCGGACGGCGACCCGTTGACTTACACCATCACGAACAAGCCGACGTGGGCGACCTTCAGCGGTAGCACGGGACGCCTCTCGGGCACGCCGACCTCGGCGCAGTCCGGGGTGTACGCGGGCATCGTGATCTCGGTGAGCGACAGCAAGGACAGCGCCTCGCTGCCGGCGTTCTCGATCACCGTATCGCAACCGACGAACGGCAGCGCCACGCTGTCGTGGACGCCGCCGACTCAGAACACCGACGGCTCGACGCTCACTGACCTGGCCGGCTTCCGCATCGAGTACGGCTCGTCGCCGGCGGAGCTGTCGCAGACCATCGAGGTCGCCAATCCCGGCGTGGCAACCTATGTCGTGACTGGGCTGACTTCCGGCAGCTGGTACTTCGCCGTGAAGGCCTACAACACCGGCGGTGCAGAAAGCGCTAATTCCGGCGTCGTCAGCAAGACTATTCCGTAAGCCGGCCGGCGCTATCCGGGCGCCCGGCTCCTGTGTATCCTCGGCCGCTCTTCCAGCGGCCTTGGGTCCTCTGCATGAATCGCGCTGTTCGCGTGGGTGTCTGCGCCTGTCTCGCCGCGGCCGTCTCGGCCGGCGTTGCCCACTCCGCCTCTGAAGCGGCGAAATCCCCGCCCGACCGGCCCGCCAGCGTCCGCGTCCAATTCACGGACACCACGCTCAAGAACGGCCTGCGCGTGCAGCTGGTCGAGGATCACGGCGCGCCCGTGATCGCTGTCAACGTTGCCTACGACGTCGGCTCTCGCAACGAGCGGCAGGGGCGCACGGGGTTTGCGCATCTGTTCGAGCACATGATGTTCAAGGGCTCGCAGAACGTCGGCGACGGCGAGCACTTCTACCAGGTGTTCACCAACGGCGGGTCGATGAACGGCACGACCGGCAACGACCTGACGTTGTATTTCGAGTCGCTGCCGGCGAACCAGCTGGAGCTGGCGCTGTTCCTCGAAGCCGACCGCATGCGCTCGCTCGACATCACGCAGAAGAAGCTCGACAACCAGCGCCAGGCCGTACAGGAGGAGCGTCGGCTGCGCGTCGACAACCAGCCGTACGGGCGTGCCGACGAGCACTTCGACGAGCTGTTCTACAGCAACTTCGCCTACCAGCATTCGACGATCGGCTCGATGGACGATCTGAACGCGGCGAGCGTCGAGGACGTCGCGCAATTCTTCAAAACGTACTACGCGCCGAACAACGCAGTGCTCAGCGTGGTCGGCGACTTCAAGCCCGACGCGGCCCTGGCGCTCATCCGACGCTACTTCGAGGACATTCCGCGGCAGAGCGAGCCGCCGGCGGTCGACCTGAGCGAGCCGCAGCAACAGGCCGAGCGGCGCGAAACCATGACCGATCCGCTGGCGCGCGCGACCCAGGTGCAGATCGCCTACAAGACTCCGGCCGGCAATGCGCCCGATCTGTACGCACTGCGCGTGCTGTCGTCGGTGCTGCAATCGGGTGACAGCTCGCGCTTGTACCAGGTCCTCAACAAGGAGAAGGAGCTGGTGGTGGGGATCGGCGGCTTCGTCGACGAGCGCATCGGTCCGGGCGGTCTGTACATCGGCGCCACGGTGCGCCCGGGCAAGAAGACCGAGGATGTCGAGGCGGCGATCTACGCGGAGATCGAGCGTCTGCAGGAACAGCCCATCGCGGAGTGGGAACTGGAGAAGGCGAAGAACACGACGCGCTTCGGTTACCTGCAGAGCATTCGCAGCGCGCAGTCACGCGCCACGATGCTTGGCTCCTATACCGTCAAGTTCAACGACCCGGGCCTGATCAACACGCGGATCGCGGGCTTCGATGCAGTGACGCGCCAGGACGTGCAGCGCGTCGCGAAGCAATATCTGCAGAAGAACAACCGCACCGTGATCGTGACCGACCCCGCACCGCCCGCGGCGGCCAAGCCGGGCGCGTGAGGAAAGCTCGCATGAAATCTCCGATCCTCGCCCTCGGCGGCGCGCTGTTGGCGTGGGCTGCGCTGTGCGCCGCGCAGCAGCCCGCTCCGGAATCTGCCGCGCCCGACTCACTGCAAGGTGTCGAGCTCAAAGGCAAGGCGCCGGTCAATCCGCAGACGCTGCGCGTGGTCCTGCCGAAGGCGCAGGAAGCAACGCTGTCGAACGGCATGCGCGTCGCGCTGATCGAGGACCACAAGCTGCCGACGTTCTCGGTGCAACTGCTGTTGACCGGCGGCGGTCTGGACGATCCGGCGAATCAACACGGCTTGGCGATGGTGACGGCCTCGCTGCTGCGCGAGGGCACAGCGAAGCGCACGAGCCGTCAGATCGCGGAGCAGCTTGCCACGCTCGGCGGCGCCTTCACGGCCAGCGCCTCGCCGTCTTCCGGCGAGACTGCGATCGGCTTCGGCGGTCTGACCGAGAAGGCCGACGCCATCTTTGCGATCGCCGCCGACATCGTGCGCAACCCGGCGTTCCCGGAAGCGGAGCTCGAGAAGTACAAGACGCGGTTCGTGTCCCAGCTGCAGCAACAGCGTGCCCAACCGAACTTCGCAGCGCAGGAAGAATTCATGCGCGCCGTGTACGGCACGCATCCCGGCAGCTATGTCGTCCCGCCCGAGAATGTCCTGCGCGCCCTGACTCGCGCCGACCTCGAGCGCTACCACAAAGCGCACTACATGCCAAACAACGGCATCGTGCTCGCCTACGGCGACTTCACGCTCAAGAGCCTGGTGCAGCAGCTGGAGCACGCCTTCGGCGATTGGCCAAAAGGCGCGGCACCGCAGCTGTCACTGCCCGCGCTCACGCCACCGGGCAAGTCGCGCGTGCTGCTGGTCGATCGCCCGGGCTCGGTGCAGACCTCGCTGTGGCTCGGCGGCCTCGGCATCGATCGGCGCAGCGACGACTACTTCCGCGTGCTCGTGATGAATCACATTCTCGGCGGCGGACCTGCCTCGCGGCTCTTCATCAACCTGCGCGAAGACAAGGGCTACACGTACGGCGTGTACAGTTTCTTCAACGGCTCGCGGTTCCCGGGCGTGATGCTCGCCAGCACCGACGTACGCACGGCCGTGACCGACGGCGCTCTGCATGAGTTGATGGCGGAGCTGCAGCGCATCGGCAACGAGCCGGTGCCGGAGCAGGAACTGAAGAATGCCAAGCGCGCGCTCATCGGCGGCTTCGCGCTGTCGCTCGAATCGCCGCAGACGCTGATCAGCAATCTGGCGACGCAGAAAATCTACGACCTGCCGCCGAACTATTGGGACGATTATCCGCAGCGTGTCGAGGCGATCACCGCCGCCGACGTGCAGCGAGTCGCGAAGAAGTACTACGACGCGGGCAAGCTGCAGATCGTCGCTGTCGGCGACGGCGCGGAGGTCAAGAAGGTGCTGGAGAAATACGGCACTGTCGAGACTGCGGCGGCCGCGGCTCCGGCAGGTACACCATGAGCTCCGCCTCCGCTCCATCCAATAAAAAGGCTCCGTGGTACCCCGTCGATGGCGCCGAGGCGCGTATCGTCATCGCCGGCTTCTTCCTGCTGTTCTGCGTGCTCGGTGGATATTTCGCCGTCCGCCCGGTGCGCGAGACCATCGGCACGGTGCTCGGGCGCGAGGCCACGCAGAACCTGTGGTTCTTCACGGCGCTGTTCGCCATCCTCATCGTGCCGTTCTACGGCTGGCTGGTGGCGCGCGTGCGCCGTTCGGTGCTGCTGCCCTCGATCTACGGTTTCATGTCGCTGGCGTTCGTCGCCACGGCGCAGATCTTCTCCAGCGGTACGCTCGATCCGTTGTTGGCGCGCGTGTTCTACGTGGCCATCAGCGTCATGAACCTGCTGCTGGTGTCGGCGTTCTGGAGCTTCATGCTCGAGATCCTCTCCAGCGAACAGTCCAAGCGGCTGTTCGGCTTCATCGCCGCAGGCGGAACGCTCGGGGCGCTGCTCGGGCCGGGCGCCACGGCGATGTTCGTCAAGAGCATCGGGAATGCCGGCGTCCTGTACCTGGGCGCCGCCATGTACCTGATGGCCATCGTCCTGTCGCTCGTGCTGCTTGCGCAATGGCGTCACATCGCGCCAGAGGCGGCTTCCGGTCCCGCGCAACTCTCAGAGCGCGAACGCGCGCTGGGCGGCAACCCGTTCGCCGGCTTCATGCTGGTATTGCGCAATCCCTATCTGCTGGGCATCGCGCTGTTCATCGCCGGCATCTCGGCCATCAACACCTTCCTGTATTTCGAGCAGCTCGATCAGGTGGAGCAGAAATTCGAGGAGCTTGCGGCGCGCACGCAGGTGTTCGCCAGCCTCGACGTCACCGTGCAGACGCTGGTGATCATCACGCAGCTCACGCTCACCGGCTTCATCGCCACACGCATCGGCGTTATCGCCTTGCTGGCGACCGTCCCGTTCATCATGGTGTTCGGGCTCACGGTGTACGCGGCGTTCGGCACCTTCAGCGTCATGGCGGCCGCCATGGTGCTGCGCCGCTGGGGTGAATACGCGCTCATCCGTCCCGGCCGCGAAATGCTCTTCAGCAAGGTGGACAAGGAGAGCAAGTACAAGGCCAAGAACGTCTGCGACGTGGCCGTCTACCGCATCGCCGATGCCGGTTTCGCGCAGGTCAAGAAGCTGCTCGATGCCATCGGCATGGGCGGCACCGCGCAGGCGCTGACGGCCGCGGCCGTCGCGGCGCTCTGGGCGATCAACGGCTGGTGGCTGGGCAAGCGCTTCGAGCGCGAAAAGGCGTGAGTCGGGGCAGACAGAGTCGGGCTGAAGCTGCTGCGCAGGGACGCGCGAATGGCGCGGGCGCAGGATGCGCTGGAGCGGCCCGACCTACTTCAGCTCGAAGCGAATTCGCATGGCGGCGCGCTGCGCCACCGGCGCGCCGTCGCGCACGACCGGCTCGAAGCGCCAGCGCTTGACGGCGTCGACCGCGGCCTGATCGAACGTGCGCTGCGGCTCGGAGTTGCGGACCACGATATCCTGCGTAGAGCCGTCCAGTGCGATCGTGAACTCGACGTCCACCCAGCCGCGAATTCCCAGCCGTTCCGCTTCACGCGGATAGGTCGGCGGCACCTCGCGCAGACGCTTCAGTCCCTTTGCCTGCACGACGCTGGTCTCGAATGCGCGCTGTTGCTGCGCCGTAGCCAATTGCGTCTGCAGCGTCTTGGTCGCGGACATGTTCGGCACCAGCGAGTCGACACGGCTCAGCAGGCTCTGTGCTGTGTCGATGTCGCGCGCTGCGAGAGCCGTGCGGCTGCGCTCCAGGAATGCGAATGCGAGTTGCTGCTGCTCGGTGCGGATCTCGTTCGAATCCGGATACTTCTCGCGCAACGCCAGCAGTTGCTCGTAAGCATTGTCGCCGGGCGGCTCGAGCAGCATGCCGCGCCCGCGCAATCGTGCGACGGAGTCGAGCTCGGCCGCAGTCGGGCCTGAGGCAGCGGGCTTTGCTGCAGTCGCTGCCGGCGCTTCTGCAGGTGTTTGTGCTTCGGGTCCCTTGCGTGGAGCGACTGCTGGCTGCTTTGCCACCGGCGCCGGCGGCGGTGCAACGCTGATCGGCGTCCGCGTACTTCGCGAGAGCGCCAGCAGTTCGGCACGCAATACGTCGAGCCTTGGGTAGTCAGGCACAGCGCGCTGCAGAGCTGCCAGCGCAGTCGCGCCGTGCGCAGGATTGTGCGCCTGGAGTGCTTCGACGACGCGCGCCTCGAGCGCTGCGCCGAGGCGCAAGAGTCCCGCCTGTGCTTCTGCATTGTTCGGCTGCAACGCGAGCACGGCGTGCAGATACTCGGCTGCGTTGTTGCCGCGTGGCTCGACGAGGCGATCCGTCACGATCGCCATCTGCGCGCGAGCGAGGTAGTCGGCGATCTGTTCCTGTTGTGTGAGCGAGCCGACTGCGCGGGGTGGCGCTACCGGCTCCGGCGCGCTGCGGCGAACGTGCCAGATCGCGACGCCGGCGGCGGCAACCAGCAGGGCCAGGATACCTGCAGTGATCGCAGCGATGTTCGGGCGCGCAGCGACCATCTTGCCGGTCGTGAGCGCGACGGGCTCGGTGTGGCGCAGCTCGTTGTAGCGACGTGTCGCAGCCTGCAGGAACAGATTGGCGCGTGCCGGCGAAACGGGTTTGTGCAGGAAGCGATAGATGCGGCCATCGCTCACCAGCATGGCGACGGAATGCTCTTCGTCGCGGCGTCCGGTCGCCAGCAGGATCAGTTCCGGAAATTGCGAGTGCAGCTGGTCGAGCAGGTTGGCGGCGTCGCCACGCAGCGCGCCGAGATCAGCGATCAGGATGCAGCAGCGACCGCCGACCAGCAGGTCGACGGCGTTGTCGGCAGAGGGTGCGTGCCAGAGTGCGTGCTCCGGACCGGCTGCCTCGCGCAAGGTCGCGAGCACGCCAGGATCCGAGGTCAGCACTACGACATCGAGAACGTGTCCGGGCAGTCCGGCGCCGGCATGCAACGCAGCGAGGTTGGGATCGTGCCGCGTGCTCTGCACAACATTCTCTTGGCGATTCTCTTGGGCTGACCCGCGGGATGACCCGGGCTGCACGCAGCCCTCGGTCAAACCCGACCTACTCGAGGCAGACGACCAGTTGCGCGGAGTGGCTGCGCCAGTTGATCGGAATCACGAACGAGCGGATGTTGTCGGGCGTGACCACTTTTTCGGGCTCGCCGGCCACGACCGTCGGCACCGAGATCATGAAATCCTTGCCGAAATCGCGGCGCGCGTTGCCGGAGATCGTGTTGGCCACCTCGCCGACGAGGTCGCACATGTTCTCCTGCGTCAGCTCGGTCTCGCCCATGCGCATCAGCATGACCGTCAGCATCGGGCGCGACGCGGTGAAATACACGATGCCGCGGCGCTTGCCGGCGATGTTGATCACGCCGGTGAATTCCTGGATCGTCGGACGCCCTTCCTGGACGATGTACGGCGAGCCGACGGACGCGGGCTGGTTGGCGGCGGTCGCGAAGTAGTGGGTCGTTCCTTCGACGAAGGTCTCCAGTTCGACTTTAGTCATCATTGCCGGCGCCCCTCAGCAGCTCTTCCAGCGCCTCGGTCAGTTGACGATCGGTGAACGGCTTGCACAGAAAGC
>Ga0111538_10003374_pt1 | contig 22358 bp, 17 predicted proteins | sample SoiMethybrSBSTD1_FD_79669 | JGI IMG/M metagenome (GOLD analysis project Ga0111538, IMG submission 79669) | Bulk soil microbial communities from a Populus tree surrounding site in Tennessee, USA - Soil MetaG P. TD hybrid SBSTD1 (version 2)... | ecosystem: Environmental > Terrestrial > Soil >...
CGCCTCATGGCCCTGGCGATACTCGAGCACCGCCAAGAGCTTCTGCGTAGGGGCGTAGGTCGGCTCGAGCCTCGCGGCTTCAGCGAGGTGCTCGGCCGCGCGGTCGTCCTCGAGCCGCACGAAGCTGAGCATGCCCAGGCCGAAGTGCGCGTAAGAGTCCTCCGCGCTCTTCAGCGCGGCATGGAACTCCGCCTCGGCGGGCCGATTCTCTCCCGCGTTGAAAAGCTCGACGCCGATCGCACTCCGTGCGCGAGCGAGGAGCAGCCGAAGCTCGTGAGCCTCGGGCTCCTTCGCGATTTGGAGCGCTCGCTCGACGATCTCGATCGCCTGGTGGTATTTGCCGGCTTGGTACTGACGGGCTGCCTCCTCTTTCAGCTCCGTGACAGGCTGCGGAGATTCACTCTCTCCCTGGGCCGAGCGCTTCGCCTCGGGCTTGGAGCCCTGCTGGGCGCACAGGCCGGGATGCGGCGCGACCGCGAGCCCGCTAAGATAGAGGGCCAGGAGCCGTGGAAGCGCGAGGCGTCTCCCCCAAGAAATCGGCAGTTCGGCCCGGGGCGTCCGCCGGCGGAGGGGCGACGCCGCGCGCGGGCGAAGGCGGGAACACGGAGGCGGGAGCCTGAGGCTCCTGCTTGAGGACCTCCTTGGCCAGCTTGTCGAAGTCTTTGGCACCCTTCGAGCTCGGAGCATACTCGAAGATGGTTTTACCATGGCTGGGGCTTTCCGCGAGCTTCACGCTCGAGTGGATGATCGCCCGGAACACTTTAGAGCCGAAATAGCGGCGGATCTCGGATACCACCTCGCGGCTCAGGTTCGTGCGGACGTCGTGGAGCGTGGGGATGATGCCCGTGATCTCGACGGGATGGGCCAGCCGGTCCCGAATCAGCGTGACGACGTCAAGGAGGCGCGACATCCCCTGCAAGGCGAAGAACTCCGTCTGGAGCGGGATGAAGACCTCGCTCGCCGTGAGCAGTCCATTGAGAGAAAGCAGCCCGAGGGACGGCGGGCAGTCAATGAGCACGTAATCGAAGGGCTCCGTCTCGAGGAATCGTCCCAGCGCCGCTCGCAGGATGGTCTCCCGCCCCACCACGTTCACGAGCTCGATCTCGGCGCCAGCAAGGTCCAGGTTGGCCGGCACCACGGACAGACCCGGCCGAACCTCGAGCCGGACGGCCTCCCGGAGCGAGCTCCGACTCGTTAGCACGCTGTAGGTCGAATGCTGCAGCCGCTGCGCCTCGATGCCCAAGTGGAGGCTCAGGTTCGCCTGGGCGTCCAGGTCGATGAGCAGCACACGTTTTTTGCGGGCCGCCAGCGCTGCTCCCAGATTGACGGTGCAGGTCGTCTTGCCGACGCCGCCCTTCTGGTTCATGAATGCAATTGTGCGCAGAGAACAACGCCTTTCTTGCGCTCAACGCGGAGTCGCGCCGGCCCCCGCGCAGGTCGGACCTGCACGGCGCTCGATCTTCGCGGGGCGTGGCAATTCCCTTGAACGCGGCGGTGCACATGGTTAGCTCTTCGCCTCATGCCTGTCAAAAGGAAAGCCGCGTCGAAGGAGCTCGCTTGGATCCAGTGGCTCCGGCGGCTGGAAGAGGGCGGCACACGTGGCTCTCCGCGCGCGCGCCGGAGCCGCGGCCAACCCGGCCTGCTCGGCATCGGCGATGACGCGGCAGTGTGGACCCCCGCCCGCGGGAAGAGCGCCGTCTTGACCGTGGACGCGCAAGTTGAAGGCGTGCATTTCCACCGCCGGTGGACGACGCTGCGCCAGATCGGGCGCCGGGCCGTAGCGTCGAGCGTGAGCGACCTGGCCGCCATGGCTGCGAGCCCGGCAGCGCTTCTCGTCGCGATCACGGCGCCCGACGGAACCGCGGACCGCGACTTCCGCGAGCTGTATCACGGCATTCACTCCGGTGCGGCCGAGCTCGGCGCACGCGTCCTGGGGGGAAATCTGAGCGCAGGGCCGCTCAGCATCACGATCACTGCGATCGGCGAAGGCGACCCTCGGAAACTGCTCGTGCGTTCCGGCGCTGACGCCGGCGACGAAATCTGGGTGACGGGAGTTCCGGGCCTGGCTCGGCTCGGCCTAGCCTGGCTCGAGCGTCGGGGCGCCCAGGCGCTCCCCGAATCCCCCTCCGACCGCGCGGCGATCCACGCGGCGCTCCGAGCCTTCCTCGCGCCCACGGCGAGGTGCCGCGAGGCGGCCGAAATCGCGCGCAGCGTGGCTCCGACGTCAATGATCGACCTCAGCGACGGGCTCGCGGCCGACCTGGGCCACATCCTCGATGAGAGTGGCGTCCGGCGCGGAAAAACGCTCGGAGCTGAGATCTCGGCTCCTGCGCTCGCCGAAAACCCCATCCTCGGGCGTGCCGCCGCTCTGCTCGGGCAGGACCCCGCGGGCGCGGCGCTCGAAGGGGGGGATGACTACGAGCTCTGCTTCACCGCCCCGCCCGGCGCCGGCGCCCGCCTCGCCTCGCGCTACGCACGGCGCTTCGGCCACGCCCTCACGAGGATTGGCCGGCTGGTGTCGCGCTCTGGCCTCTGGCTCGAGGGAGAGGACGGCAAAGTCCGCCGCACGCGCGCCGCGGGCTACTCCCACTTCCTCCGCCGGCCCCGCTGACGCCGGCTGCTAGGTACCGGTTTCTTCCTCGCTGCTCTGGAACTGCTTCAGCCCGTTAGCGATTTCGTCCAGGCGATGGTCGACGCGCGCGAAGGCGCTGCCCGGCGTGTACGTGCCGTTCCGACGGCGGCGCCCCGCCGGAATACCGGTCAGGATCTCAAATCCCTCCTCGACCGTGCTGATCGAGTAGACATGGAACATTCCGCGGCGCACGTCGCGCACGATGTCGTCGCGCAGCATCAAGTCATTCAGGTTCTTCCGCGGGATGATGACGCCTTCTTTTCCAGTGCGCCGGCCGGCTCCCACGCAGTCGTAGAAGCCCTCAATCTTCTCGTTGACGCCGCCGATCGGCTGGATGTCGCCTTTCTGGTTCATCGAGCCGGTCACGGCCACGTCCTGGCGCACGGGCAGGCCCGACAGGCTGCTCAGGATGGCGTAGATCTCCGTCGCCGACGCGCTGTCGCCGTCGATGCCCGAGTACGACTGCTCGAAGCAGACGCTGGCCGTCAAATTGAGCGGACGCTTCTGCGCGAAGCGCGAGCGCAAGTAGCCCGCCAAAATCTGGACGCCCTTGTCGTGGCTCCTGCCGCTGAAGCCGCTCTCACGCTCGATGTTGATGATGCCGCCCTGGCCATACGCGGTCTCGGCGGTGATGCGCGAGGGCTTACCGAAGGCGTAGTCCCCCATGTCGTAGATCGCGAGACCGTTGACCTGACCGACGCGGGAACCGCTCGTCGTGATGAGGATCGTGCCCTCCGTGATCATCTCGGAGATTTTCGTCTCGACGAGATTGAGGCGGAGGATCCCCTCGGCGACCGCTTTTTCGACGTCGGCCTCGGAGACGAGGCGGCGGCCGACTTGCCGCGCCCAGTAGTCCGCTTCCCGCAGCAGGTCCGCGACGACCCAGGACTGCAGCGTGACCTTGTCCTTCCGCCCTGCTTTTCGCACGGCGAACTCGACGACTTCGGCCACGGCCCGTGGGGTGAAGTGGAGCAGCTGGTTGTCCCTGCAAGTCCGCGAGATGAAGCCGGGGTAATCCCGTTCGAGCACGCGTGGTGTGAGCGTCTGCTCCGAATCGAAATCGACGCGAATTTTGAAAATGTCGCGGAAGTCGGGGTCGGCCTCGAAGAGCTGGTCGTAGAGATCGTAGTCGCCCAAGAGGACGACTTTGACGTTCACCTGGATCGGCTCCGGCTTCAACCCTCCCGCGCGCGAAGCGCTCGAAGGGTCGCCGTCCTCGATCTGTAGGATGCCGTACTTGAGGCAGCTCTTCAGCATGCTCCAGGAGCTGGGCGAAGTGTAAAAGTCCGCCGCGTTCAAGACGAGGACGCCACCGTCGGCCGCGAGGAAAGAGCCTCCGCGGATCTCGGTGAAGTGCGGCGCGGGCGGCTGATCGCCCAGGGGCCGGCGGCCGATCCAACCGAACAGGTTGGCGGCCGTGGGCACCCGCTCCACGACGACGGGAGCCGCTCGGTCATTCGCCCGCGTCAGGAGGTTGACTTCGAAATCCTCGGCGGCGGCGTGCTGGATGTACTCGAGGAGGTGCTTCCTCCACTCGCGAAGCCACTCGGCGACTCGTGGGATCAGGAAGCCGTCCGCGAGGGGCGTCAGCTCCTTGTCGAGGATCCGCCGTGCTTCGCCTTTCCAGCGTTTCTCGGGCAAGCGGTCGAGTGCCTTGTGGAGCCTGCGGAGAAGCGCCGCGATCTCTTGGCGCAGGCGGGCACCCTGGCCCCGGGGAAGCTCGATCAGGAGGGGCCTCTGCGGGTCGGCAAAATTCTGCACGTAGCACCGGTCGGGGACTTCCGGCCGTCGCAGCTTGAGGGACTGGATGTGACGCTCGACCAGGTCGAGAGACTCGGTGCCCCCCAGACCGCAGAGGAAGATGTTGTAGCCGGGGCTCGCCACCGCGAGGCCCAACCGAAGACCCCGAAGCGCCTGCCGCTGACCCAGCATGCCTTTGAGTGGCTCCACATCGTGCGTGCTGCGGAAGCGAAAGATCGACGGGTTGCAGCGCCAGCTGAGTTGCGAGGGCTTGATGCGCAGCTTCAGGATGCGGTCTCGCACTCCGGGGGAGAGCACGACGGCGCGCCGGCTCCACGCGGAACTCGTCACCGTCATCCCGGATGCCGGCACGGCGGCGTCGAGCTTCCTCTTGATCTTTTTCCTGTACTTCATGACCCGTGCATCCTGGCGGCGTCTCCACCCTTCTCTCTCCGGACGGCAGTACATCGTGAAGGAACCCGAGAGCCGACGCAAGCCTACACTCCCGAGCCGTTCCCGAGCGAGTCACAACTCTTTATTTCAATGAGTGTTGCGACTATATTTGGCGCTACGGCTTCCCGATGGACCGCAAGAACACGCTGCGACGCGGCATCTTCCGCCTCCGGAGCCATTGCAGGGCTTGACTTTGCTGCGCGAGCAACTCTACAATCGTCCGCTGACTTCCCAGAGAGAGCTGATGAAGGGCGTGACCGGAATGGCTAGGGACTTGGGCCGGTAACCGCCTCGAGTTCTGCTTTTCCGGAACTGAAATGAACCAAGGAGGCTGCTGCCGCCGTCGATAGGACGCGGTCAGCGAGCCGCGGAGATCGATAGGTCGGTGATTTTTCCGGCCTTGGAGGGTTTTGCATGGTCCGCAGGTCTTTGTTTCTTAGCGCAGCGGCTCTCGCGCTCTCGGTTTTCGGCATCGGCTGCCAGACCAAGGAGCCCGTCATTTACGGCGAAGCCCACCTCAAGCGTCATGCGCTGACCTTCATTGATGGCTTCAGCCATCCCACGCCTTTCAACCCCGTGCCTTTCGATCACTTACACGCTGACGTGGATCGAATCTTCTACGGGATCGAAGACTACCCCGGCGAGTCCTACGGCGACCATATCTCGCGCGAAGGCATGAGCTTCGTGAACGGCCTGCACCGCTTCCACATGGACATGGACCGGATTATCTTCGACATGCCGGAGTATCCGCTCGAGACCGAGTACTAGTCCCGTACTAGGGGCCCGCCCCCTCGAGCAGTTTGGTCCGGAAGTTGATGGCCCCATAACACGAGGGGGGTGTGCTGGTGGCTCGCTTCCTGCCGACGATGTTAACCTTCTTGGGTATTTTGCATTCCAAGGACAAGGCAACAGGGAGGTTGGCATGTTCTCACGTCTCCTTTTGACAGCCCTTGTGGCGGGCGCGGCTGCGATGAGCGGCTGCTCTTCGACGCACGTCTATGACGGCACCGGACGTTCGCCGCCGCAGGTCAAAATGCACAACGGCAAGCGGATCGTGAAAGAAGCCGGCTGGTTCTACGCGGACATCCAGGACGTGGTGTTCGGCGTCGACTACAACGCCGATATGGAAGCCGAATTCGGCGGTGGCCCGTACTGAGAGCCGCTCAAGCGGCAGGCGGTCCCCCCGAAGGCTCCCGGACGAGGAGCTTTCGCAGCACCTCGTCGGCGAGGGCGGGGGCTGCCGCATCTTGATCTTGCGCCGGTGGTGAAAGCCATTCGATCGGCAGCTTGCGAAACCAGGTCATCTGGCGCTTCGCAAAGCGGCGGGTCTCCTGCTGGACTTTCGCCACGATATCCGCGCGGGGCCTCCCTTCCGCGACGCCCCGCCAGATCTCTTTCAGCCCGATCGACTGCGCCGCGCAGCGGCTGAGCGGCGGCGTGCGCTGCTGGAGCCGCAGAGCCTCCTCGAAGAGGCCCCCCTCGACCATACGCTCCACTCTGCGGTCGATGCGCGCGTAGAGATCCTCCCGGGGCCACTCGACCCCGAAGATGCGCAACGCCCCGGCGCGGTGAGCCTCGGCCCCCCAGGCCCAGGCCTCGCTGATCGGCGTGCCGGTCGCCTCAAGGACCTCGAGCGCTCTCACGATGCGTCGAGCATCCTTTGGGTGGATCTTCGTCGCTGCCTTCGGATCCGCAGCCCGCAGCCGCGCGTGCAGCTCCTCCAGGCCGTTCTGGGCGGCTTCATCGAACAGGCGCTCGCGCAGCTGCCAGTTCGCGACAGGCCCCGCCTGGAAGCCGTCCACGAACGCTTTCAGATAGAGCGCTGTGCCTCCAACCAGAATCGCGGGCCGCTTCCGGGCCGCCACTTCCGAGAGCTTCTCCTCGAGGAGCGGGAGGTATTCCCCGACGCTGAAGCTTTCGTGGGGCTCCTTCAGGTCCAGGAGGTGATAAGGCACGCGCTCGCGGCGGGACGCGGGTGGCTTGGCGGTGCCCACTTCCATCTCCCGGTAAACTTTCATCGAGTCGAGCGAGATGATCTCGCCCCCCAACCTCGCGGCGAGCTCGAAGCCCAGCGCGCCCTTCCCGCTCGCGGTCGGTCCGGTGATGACGATCGAGGGCCAGTCGCCCTCTTTCATGCTCCGCCGGACTCGAGCAGCGCTGCCCCGTCCGAGCCGGCAGTGAGAGCGTGCGTGGACAGTCCTTCCTCCCGAGCGCAGCCGGCTGGAGGCTTTCCCTCCACGCGTGGCTCCGTGGTCTCGTGCGAAGTGTGGATCCAAAGCGCGCAGAGTGGGCGCGCCTCCGGCGGGAGGTTGGGCTGTGCCAGGAAGAACTGCCGCAGGTTCGGGCTGAGCGAGCGAAGCGCCGCCAGCGTGTCCAGCACGCGGCCCGAATCCATCATCTTGAAAGGCTCGTCGAAGAAAACGAATTGGGCCTGCTTCATGCGCGCGGATGCGAGCAAGTGGGACGCGGCCAGCCGGATCGCCAGGTGGATGGCTTCGCTCGTACCACCGCTCAGCTCATGGAGTGAGAGGAAGTCGCCCTTGTCACTCGAGAAGACTTTAAGATCGAGGTTCGCGTCGATGCGGATTTCGCGATAACGCCCGGAAGTCAGGCGCGGCACGATGGCTTTTGCGTACGTCGTCAGCGCGGGGCCCAGCTTGGCCCGCACCGATGCCGCAGTGTCCTCGAGGAGTCGAGCCGCCAGGCTGCGCACGTCAATCTCCCGCCGCGCCGCGGCCGCGTTGGCCTCGAGATCGCGGTTCTTCGTACGAATACTTTCGCTTTTCGCAGCTTGCGACTGGCACTCGCGCAGCTCGGCTTCGAGGCGCTCGCGGTCCGCCGAGAGCTTCTTGCAGGCCGTCTCTTCATCCTGCGTGACGCGCTCGCACTTCTGCACTTCGGAGAGGAGGCGCGATCGGACATCCCGCGCAAGCTTGACGATGGCCACGATACGGCGGCCGAATGCACGCGCGTCCGGGGCTTCGAGGAACGAGGCGTGCGTGGCGCGCAGCGACGCAAGGCTGTTTCCCAACGGGGACGCCGCCATCCGCCGCGCGAAGTCCGCCAGCGTTGCGAGCGGAAAGTCCTCGAGGAGCGCGTCGCACTCCGTCTTGGCCGCCTGCGCCGACGCGAGCTCAGCGTCGATCTCGGCTCGGGAGCCGCCGGCGATCAGCGCCCGACTCCGGGCTTTCCTACCGAGCACGAAGCCGAAGACCACGAGCGCCAGCGCTCCGCCTCCTGCCACGACCATGGGCCAACCGAGGCTCGACTGCAACGCGGACGGCCAGGACGGCGGCGCAGTGACGGCCCGGGCCACTCCGGCCACACCAAGTCCGATCACCCCGAAGCAGGCGAGCCCCCCCAGGAGCGCGGCCCCGGTCCAGCGCCGGCCTCGCCGTTGGAACCGGGTGACGTCGCGGTCCGCCGCCGCGCGCCGCGAGACAGCGCTGCCCTCGGGCTGGGGATCGAGGAATTGCTCCAGCTCCTGCTGCTTGGCGAACAGATCGGCGAGCACGCTGCTCGAGCCTTCAGCGAGCGCGCGCAGGTCTTTCAGCTCGGCGGACAGGCTGTCGAGCGCTTCCCGGATATTCTCATCGGATGCCCCGCGCGACGAGCCGAAGAGCCCTTTCCCATCGCCGGGAGCGACGCGCTCGAGCTGCTCGGCGAAGCCGTGGAATGTGGCATCGGTCAGCGGCTCGAAGCGCTTCGCGAAGCTCTCCAGCGCGGCGGCCTCGGCGCGGAGCGACTCGATTCGCTTCCTCGCGTCGCTGGTCCGACGATTGCGCTCCTGGGTCTCGTCGAGCAGCTTGGTGGTCCGGGCGTTCAGGTCGGGAATCTTCGCCGCGTTCCGCTCGTGCCGCTCGAGTTGGGCAATGTTCCGCGAGATCTCTTTCTGGCCGTAGGTGAACTCCCGCTCGAATGGCTCCGCCAGCTTTCGCACGTCCTCCGCCGCCCGCCGGAGGTGCCGAATCCCGGCCGCAGACTCGATGAATGCCGTCTGGCACGCCTGCCCGCGGCGGGGCAGGAGCTGATCGTGGTAGAAGGAGCTCTGGAACTCGAGGAAGTCGAAGCCGATTTTCTGCGCCACGAATTCCGCGACCTGGCGCACGCCGGCCGCGACCTCGCGCCGGTCGGGGAGCTCGAGCACCTTCACGTAGTTCGTGCCGTAACGGTCGATCTGGCGAAACATCAGGTAGCGGGTTCCACTGTCGGAGCTGGAACTGCCTCCGTCCGAGGGATGGAGCGTGAATTCCACCTCCGCGGTCAGGGAATCGGCGTTCCACCGAATCAGATCCACGAGCGAAGCCTCGGCGGAGAGGCGAGTCCTGCCAAAAAAGACGAAGAGCAGGACCTCCCCGATCGTGCTCTTGCCCGACTCGTTCGGCCCCTCAATCGCGATGAGCCCCTCCTCGGGCAGGTCGGCGACCTCGAGCCGCGAGAATCGCATGAAGTTCTCGGCGCGGATCGAACGGATGATCATGGTGAATCCCCGTCCGAGTTCCGCGGGCGCGAGGGGAGCGCGCTGCCGTCGTGATCCGACTCCGACGTCCCCGCTCGCGCCCCGCCGTTCGAAGGTCCCACCCCGTCGCCATTCCGTGACGGGGAGAGCGGCAGGGTCGACTCGCATTCGGCCACGGCAGAGGCCCCGTCGTCGCCGGGAGGAGCCCTCGAAGGCTCGGCCTTTTCGAGGCGGGGCGCCTCGCTCGCTTCCGGCGCGCCGAACGGCGCCGTAGTCATCGCCTGGACGTGCTCGAGCTGTGCTGCGGCAAGCTCGAGGGCCGCAGCGACCATCTCGAGCTGGGCGGACTCACCCAGGCTTTCGTGAATCCGTATCCTTTTGGCGACGGCCGCCCGCAGCTCCTCGAGGGGGCCAGCGAGAAGGACCTTCGCAGGAAAAAGGTGGGGACTGGCGCAGTCAACCATCAGTGACAAACGAGCGCGAACGCGACAGCCGCGGCGCTATCGTACGTCGCTTCGCTGGGGCGCATCCACCCAAAAAAATCAGGCAGTCGAGGCGAGGTCGTGCGCCCGCGTGAGGTCCGCAATGACGTCATCGACCTGCTGGTACCGCTTTTCGGGCAGCCGATGCATCATCCGGTCGACGATCTCCTCGAGGTCTTTCGGCACGTCCTCGCGGAGCTCTCGGACCGGCACCCTCTTGCCGTCGATGGCCTTGATCATGACTTCGATGGGGCTCCGGCCGTCGAAAGGCACCTTGCCCGTCAACATTTTGTAGAGCGTCACGCCCAGCGAGTAGATGTCCGATCGGGCGTCCACTTTGCTGAAGTCCTTCGCCTGCTCGGGCGCCATGTAGAACGGCGTCCCGAAGATCGAGCCGGCGTGGGTCATGCCCGCCGCGCCTTCCGAGGCGACGCGTTTCGCCAAGCCCAAGTCCGCCAGCTTCGCGACGCCTTCGCCGGTCAGCATGATGTTCTCGGGTTTGATGTCGCGGTGGATGATGCCGCGGTTGTGGGCGTGTTTGAGAGCCTGGCAGACCTGGAGCGCGATGTCCACCGCGAACGCGACGTCGAGCCTTTCCTGGGCCGCGTCGACCGACTTCGGCTCGCCTTCGGCCGGCGCCTTCCAGCCCGTTTTCAGGATCTCTTTGAGATTCCTGCCGTCGACGAACTCCATCACGAAGTAGTACACGCCCTGGTGCTCGCCGACGTCGTTGATGTGGACGATGTTGCCGTGGTTGAGCTGAGCTGCCGATCGCGCCTCCTGAAAGAAGCGGCGCACGAAGGAGGAATCCTTCGACAGCTCGGAGGAAAGAATTTTCACCGCGACGATGCGCCCGAGGTTCAGCTGCTTCGCCTTGTAGACGATGCCCATCCCCCCGTGGCCGACTTTCGCGATGATCTGGCAGCCCCCGAAAACTTTGCCGAGGTAAGAATCCTTCGCCTCGGCGCTCGGGGCGCCGTTCGCGGGCGCGGCCGGGGCCTCCGGAGCGCCGGTCTGAGGCGCTCGCGGTGTTTGCGACGGGGGGACTGGGGTCGCTGGCCCTCGCGCATCCCCTCGACCGCCGGACTCCGGTTCGCTGAGGACCAGAGCCTCTCGGCAGGTGGAGCACAGCATCACCGAGTCGCGCTCGTAGTGGTCGACCTGGTACTCCGTACGGCAGCTGGGGCAGCTCAGTTTGAGCACGCCGAGGTCCGCCAGCGACATCCGCAGCGTCTCCTCGGTGATGGCCCCCATCTCGATGAGGATACGGCCCAACGGGTGCTTCGCGTTCCCCGTTCGCAGCCGGGCTTGCTGGAGCAACGCCTCGTTGACCTGCCGCAGGGGGCAGTGCTGTTTTTGCACGAGGTACTGGCCGAGCAGGATATCGACTCGCTTCGCCATCGGACCATCTATCTCTCCTAGCGAGCCGGAAACTTTAGGAACGCGCTCCCGAATGCGTCCGGGAGAGGCGATCGAGCCGGTCCTGCCAAGTTGTCGCCGGACCGGAAAATGTGATGGTCCGAGAATCTGGAGGCTCCGGCGCCTCGGTCGACGGCGTTTCCCCTGCGCTTGCATCTTCCCCGCGAAGCTCGAGACGGACCTCGAGCCGATCCGGAGGGAGGACACTGGCCACACGGTCCGCCCACTCGATCACGATGATATCGGAACCGCCGAGGTGCTCCTCGAAGCCGAGCGCCAGGAACTCATCGCTCGAGGCGAGGCGGTAGACGTCGTAATGATGGATCGGGAAACTGCCCTCGTAGACGTGCTCGAGGACGTACGTCGGGCTCGCCACGCCGCGGGGATCCGCGACGCCGAGTCCCGCGCAGAGGCCTTTCGTGAAGAGCGTTTTGCCGCTGCCGAGCTCGCCCTGGAGCGCCAGCGTTTCTCCCCCGCGCAGGAGGGCGCCGAGCTCCATCGCGATCCCAAACGTCTCCTCGGGCGAGTAGGAGGCGAGGACGAGCTCTGCCGCAGCGCTCATCGCGAGGGAGGGCTCAGCTCTGCACGGCGCTACGGCGCGGTGCCGGAGCGACGGTCTCGCCGTCGCGCCACTCGATCGTGGGGCAATCGCCCCAGAGGTTCTCGAGGTCGTAGAAAGTGCGGCTCTCGCCCTGGAAGAGATGCACAACGACCCCATCGAAGTCGATGAGCACCCACTTGCCTTCGCGGTAACCCTCGAGGCCTCGGCGTTGCGTGCCGACCTCGCGTAAGCCTTTGAGCACTTCGTCGCCCGCGGACTTGAGGTGGCGCGGATTGCGACCGGACGCGATCACGAAGTAGTCGGCGATCTGGAGCGATTGAGCAACGTCGAGCACCCGGATGTTCTCCATCTTATTGGCATCCAGGATGCGCGCGCACTTCGTGGCAACTGCCGCCCAGCTCTCTTTGCCTTTCGTCGACGAATTCTCTGTCAACGACCCATTCGCCACCGGCCTCTGCATCCAGTACCTCCTAATACGACCTTTACCTTGAAGCACCGCTGTCCGATCGGTGCTGCGACGGGCTTATAATACAACTGCATGGCGGTCCTGCGCGTAAGAAAAGGCGCCAACGTCGGAACTCTTTATCTCGTATTCAGCTCTCACCGTCCCACGGTCATCGGGCGGGAGGGGCACGCCGACGTCGGCCTCGCCGACTCGCGGACCTCCCGAGCTCATGCGCGCCTCGCGCTGGAGCATGGGGTCTGGATCGTCGAGGATCTCGGGTCCGCGAACGGCACAGTCCTGAAAGGGAAGCGCGTTGAGCGCGCCCCGGTCGAGGATGGCGCGTCTCTCCAGATTGGCAGCACCTTGCTATCATTTCACGAGCGGGAAGCGCCCCCGCCGCCCGACTTCGAGGTGCACGGGGCGCAGCCGAGCCGCGTCCTCCGCGAGGAGTCCGGCGTCCTCGTGCTCGAGGCCCATCAGGTGGCGCTCGACCGCGACGTGCGCTGCGACGTGGTCCACTCCCTCCGGCCGCTGAGCGAAGCGGAACAGAGCCTCGTCCAGGCCGCCGGAGAGCAAGCGAGGAGGCTGCAGGACCCTCAATTCGTGGCTCTCTTGAACACGAAGGCGGATGCGGTGCTCCTGCGGCCCGCGAGCGGGACGCTCGAGGACCGATTCGATGAAGTCCTGGGCTTACCGCTCGAGCAGCGGATCGAGATTCTTCGCCAGCTCGTGGACCTTGCGCTCGAACGGCACAGCTGGGATGCGCTCCGCGCGCCGCTCAGCCTCCGTCACGTGATCCTCGATGCTCCCCCCGGTCCCCTCACGTCCGCGTCCGTCCGCCTGCCCGGCATCGAGCTCTCAGCGCTTGTGGCGCAGGCGAGGGGCGACCTCCCCCACCTCGCGCATTTCGTGCCCTACCTCGCACCCGAAGCGCAGGCGGCGGTGACCTCCGACGGCGCGCCGCCACTCGCGTCCTGCATGTACAACCTGGGAGCCATGGGATACCACTTGCTCACGCGGGAAGCGCCCATGGGCCGAGGGAGCGTGCTCGAGGTCTTGTCGCATCACAAGACGCTGAGCCCTGCCCCGGCGAACCTCGTCGAGCCGGCCATCCCCGAAGCGGTGGCCGAGCTCCTCGCGCAGATGCTGGACAAGGATCCGCGAAGGAGGCCACGGGGGCGCCAGGAAGTGCTTCGAGCCCTGCTCGACGCGGCACCGGGGGATGCAACGCCTATCGCGCCGCTCTCGAATCCCGAGCAGGCTCCCGCTCCTCCAGCCGCTGCCCCTGGGTCCGCATCGAGGATGGGAACCGCGGCTGGAGGCACGCCTCCGCCGGCCGAAGCCCACCGTGCGCCACGCCCCAGATCGAGGACCGCGACACCGTCTCGAGCTGCAGAATCCCCTGCCCCGGCGCGGGCCGCGGTCCCGTCGTTTCTCTCGTCCAGTGGGGCGGTCGCCGGCGCACCGACCGTGCCGACCGCGCCGCCTCCGGCGGCGCGCGGTCCCCGCAACGATGCCAAGCCAGGACCTTCGGTCCTCGCGAGCGTGCTCTACTTGCCGCTCTGGCTCCTGATCGCTGTGGTCTGCTTCTACGCTGCGCGGTACGTCTCGAAGTCGATTTTCCAGGCACTCGGAAGCTGAGGCGATTTCCCGCCCGTGGGCAATCTACGGCAGGAGCGTGCAGGTCCCGTCGTTTTGTTTCGCCAGGTCGCGCACGAGGCCGAGCATGTCCTTGTCGCGGATTTGGGCGAAGCTGATGGTGTGGATGCGGCAGCGGAGAAAGCGATTCTTCTCTTTCACCGCCGCGAGGATCGGGGGCACTTCGAGCTCGTGCTCGTGCTCGTCGCGCGGAGCGCCATCCGTCAAGAGGTAGATCGTGTCGACGTCGGGCAAGCTAAGGGCTTCCTCGAGGGCGAGGTCGGTGCGCGTGGCGCCGTTCGCTACGAGCGAGCGCACCCAGTTGGTCGCGCTCGTGCGATTCGTCGCGGAGGCGTCTTCAGGCCCTTGGCGCCGCCCCACCACTGGAGCTCGTGGCTGAAGCTCAGAATCCCGAACCGCGTGGGACTCTCCAGGGTCTTGATCACGCGCAGGAGCTCCTCTTTGACCCTTAGCAGGCGCTCGCGCGAGGAAGGCAGGTCCTCCTGGCGCACTTTTTTCGGGTCCGCCTTTTTGGCCGGCTGTTTTTTCGCGACCACGGTCGTGCCTTTCGAGTCGCTGCCCGTCTCGGGGGGAGGCGCCTGGGCAACGGGCTTGGCGGTCTCCGGGTCGCGCTTCAACATGCTCTGCGAAATGTCGATGATGAAAAGCACACGGTCGGAGTCGACATCTACGGTGAAAAAAGCGGGACGCTTGTAGGTCACGGTGACCAAATCGGCCTTTTTGGAGGGCAATGCGGACGCCCCCTTTTTGCGCGCCTCCCAGTAGTTCCGCCAGTCCGGGGCAAACTCGAGACTCGAGCCCGTGATGGCCTGGAGCGTCTTCAAGATGTCCTGGTACACGCGGTCGTGTGGCTTCTTTTCCCGATCCTCCAGCGCGGTGATCAAAGGATCCACGGACTCCATCTTGCTGAGCCGTTTGAGGAGCGAGATCGCGGTCAAATTGACGCGCCGGTGAGGATCTTTCAAGGCGTTGTGGAGAGTCTCGAGGCTTGCGGGCTCAGCTGCCCAATCCGCGATGATGCTGAGGAGGATGATCCGCGACTGAAAGCGCGAGTTGTTCTGGAAGCGGGCCTGCTCGAGGACTTTCGCGCGCACTTTGGGGTCGGTGGAGGCGACGAGAACGCCGCCGACTTTCCGCTCCACCTCGTAGCTGATGCCGCTCAGCGCGTTCTGGACGATGGCTTCCACCGCTCGGGGGTCCCCCGTGGCGAGAAGCTCCTGGGTGAGCGCCACTGCACGCGACGGCACGGACGAGACCGCAGCGCGTTTCAGCTCTTTCTCGAGAGACGCGAAGTCGGTGGCTCCCGCGGCGTCGCCGGACCCTTTGGAGGACGGGGACTCCGGCTTCGCGGGCTTCTCCTCCTGCTTCGACGGCTTCCCCGCAGGCTTCGAAGGCTTGTCATCCGCTCCCAACGCCCCCGCGAGCGAAGCCAGGAAGATCCCTCCGAACGCTAGGGCGCAGGCCAAGGACCGGATACAGAGGGGCTCGATCCTCGACGGGGATGCGTCCCGACGGCGCCAGGCCACCGGCCGATCCTCGCCTCCCGCGAGAACATCGCCTGCCGCGAAAACATCGTCTGCCGCGGAAAGGGGCATGGGGGCTCCTTGGAGAGTGGCCCTTCAGTGTCGTCCCCGGATGCCCCGGCCTCCAGATCTTCCGGATCGGGCCACCCGAGGTGCTTCCTTACGGTGGGCTGCTGAGAATTCTTACGGTAACGCAGCGCCGGCCCATCTTACTGGACGTCGCGGGCCGTTCCAAATCGAAGGGCCGGATAAGGTCGCGCCCTCTGTCTCCGTGACGGGTTCGGAAAAATGTTCTACTCTCACAAATGGAAGGTCCCATCGGCACAACGGAACCGGCACCGCGCTGACGCTAGGCATGGAACTCCTCAAATTCCTGGAAGTCCAGCTCCAGAAGAAGAGCGTGGGCACCCTGACCCTGAGCAAGAAGAACTCGTTTCGCGAGATCTTCTTCCAGGGCGAGCAGGCCTACCTCGTGGGAGAGCATTTCTCCGGCAAGGTTGCGCTGCAGAACCTCTCGGTGATGGGCATCCCGGGTCCGCGTCTCAGCCGCGAGGCTTTCGACGGTTTCCTGCGCGACCGCGACAGGACGAAGCGGCTCTTCCCCCAGCTCCTCCACGAGGCTGGCATCATTAACGATGAAGAGTTCACGCGCGTTGCCGAGGAGCACCTGACGGAGGAAATCGCCGACCTCCTCCTGCAGACGCGCACGTCGTTCCACTATCAGGACGGAAGGGTGCCGGAGTACCTCCTCAAAGCGGAGGACATCACGTGCCGCACGCCGGTGCCGCTTGCGAAAGTCCTCGCGGCGCTCACGAACCGAAAAGAGCTCTGGGTCCAGTTCGAGTCCATGGTCGCTTCGAAGGAGGAGATCTTCGTCCTCACCGCGAGTGGCATGGCGGCCCGGCAGTCCGAAGGGGCAGATCCGGTGCTGGCACGGGTCCTCGAGGCGATCGACGGCATGAGGAACCTCGGGTCGATCATCACGGACACGTATATCTACCGCGCCCACGTCGCTCGTGCGCTCATGTACGGGCTCGAGGAAGGCTTCATCAAAAAGACGGTGCTGCCGGAGCTGAAAGGCCTCTCCACGAACGCGGTCACTCGCGTCGACGCCGAAGCCTACCTGCCGCTCTTAAAAAACGCCGTGAAGTACGCGGCCGATGAGCTTGGCGCCCGGGAGCGGCTCGCCGTGGTCTTCGAGCGGCTACAGCGCATCGACGAGGCCGTCATCCAATACAACTACATTGGAGACGCCCTCTACTTGGGCCGGAAGATGGCCAAGGCGCTGAAAGCGTACCAAAAAGCGATCCAGCTCAAGCCGGATGAGATCCTCGTGACGGAGAAAATCACGAAGATCTACATGCAAGCGGCCGTGCAAGAGCGCGACCGGGGCAACACCGCCCAGGCCTTGCAGCTCCTGATGAGCGCGCTTTGGCTGCGTCCTACCGACAAGGACATCCTGGTCAAGGCGCTTCCCATGCTCGCCGCCGAGCGGAAAGTGAAAGAGATCCAGGACCTGTGCGACAGGATCTGCCTCCACGCGCGGCAGACTCGATCCCCCGATGGAGCGGTGCAGGCCCTGACCACGATCGTCAACGCGTTTCCCAAGAGCGCGGCGTTCCGTAAGAAGCTCGTCAACGTGCTGCTCGATTTCGGCAAGAACGCCGAGGCCAGCGCGGAGCTCCAGGTGCTCGCCAAGCAGTGCCTCGAGCACGGCCAGGCCGACAAGGCGCAGGAGCTCATGGAAAAAGCTCGGCGCGTCGGCAGCGCGCGGCTGCTCGCCCGCGACCTGGAGCGGAGAGTGACGCAGCGCACCTCGAAAACGCGCAGCCGGATCCGTCGCATCGTCGTCATGGGCCTCATCGCCGCTTCGACGTGCGAAATCTGGAGCTATTGGGATTGGAACCACGTGTCGGAGGCATCCGCCACCGTGGAAGCGGCCAGTCACCCCGAGGTCCCGCTCAACAGCCTCATCCCGAGCCCGAAGGAGCGGGACTATCGCCGGGTCGCCGCCGAATGCGACGGCTTTCTGAAAATCCACCCGGTGAGCATCTGGCGATTCGAGGCGGAGAAGCTTCGCGCTCGACTTTCCGGCCGCATCAACGAGCTCGCGGGCGCACGCACCGAGAAGAAGCTGTTGCTCATGCAGGATGCCAAGGAGGCCGCGGCCGAAGGGAAGCGCACGGAGGTGGATACCATACTCGAGCCGCTCCTCGGCCTGCCCGTCGGCGACGAGTTCCACGACGGCGCCGTGAAGCTCCTCAACGAAGTCAAGAAGCTCAATCGGTCCGCCCAGGAGCTTCTCGCGGAAGCGAACAAGCTCGAGGCCGACGGCGAGCACACGAAGGCGCACGCGGTGTACCGCGCGCTGCTCGACGCCTATCCCAGCTCGATCCTTGTTTACGGGCTCAAGCTGCCTATCGTGATCGATTCAATGCCGAGTGGAGCCGACATCCACGAGGTGACGCCCGCCGGCACGAAGCAGTTCCTCGGGTCGGCGCCGCACGCCGTGATGCTGCCCGTCGGCGGAGCCACGACCGTGGAGCTCTCACTGCCGGGCTACGCGCCGCTCGTGACGGAAGTCCGTGAATCCGATGGCGCAGGCGTCGTTCGCACTCTGCGGCGGCGGCCGGACTGGTCCTTCCGCCTCGACGCCCGGGTCGAAGGCCGCCCCACTCTCGCGGGTGGCTGGCTACTCCTCTCGACCAGCGCCGGAAACTTCCAGGCCATCGGAGCCGCCAGCGGGAAAGTGGCGTGGACGCTCAAGCGGGGTGAGCTACAGGCGCTGGCGTCTCCTCCGATTTGGGGAGTCGACGGCGTCGCCACCCTTTGGAACACGGGCAAAGTGCTCTTCCTCGCTCCATTTCCATCCGCTCCGGACGAGGGCAGCCCGCCGCCTCTCGCGCCATCGAGCGTCGTCGAGTTTTTCCTCGGCAGCCTCGCGACATCACCGCTCCATGCTCCGAAAGGCGGCTCCATAGTGGTCGTAGGGACGAAATCGGGCCAGCTCCAGGCCTACCGCCGATCGCCGCCGGCCCTCGCATGGAGCCTACCGATTGACGATCTGCCGGAAGTGATCAGCGACATGGACCAGGACCTCCTCGTGGGCACGCGCGGCGGCACCGTGCTGCGAGTGAAGACCTCTCCACCGAGCCTCGTCTGGAAGAAACAAGTCTCGCCGGCCGCAATCCTCGGCGTCTTCAGCGCCGGCAAGCCGGTCATGGTTGTGACGAAGCGCAACGACGTGCTCTTCCTCAAGCCGGAAAACGGCGAGATCGCCCACACCGTGTCGCTGGTGCCCGGCGCGAAAGTCGCGCTCTCGCAAGAAGAGCGGCGCGTCTACGCACTCGATCCTCAGGGCAACCTTTCCATCCTGTCGGTCAACGGTCAGGAGTCCCTGCGAGCGCGGCGCATCGAGCAGACCGTCAGCTCCATCGAGCCTCTGAAAAACTGCCTCGTGCTCGTGGACGGCGACCGCAAGGGCTTCTCCGTCCTCGCTCCCGACACCCTCGAGACGCTGTGGTCGACCGTGACGCCGCAGCCCATCTCCGCCATCACGGGGGACGGCAACTGGATCGGCCTCGCGACGACCCAGGGGCAAGTCATGGTCTTCCGGAAGAGCTAAGCGGACCCTGCCCGGGAGCGAGCTCAGCTGCCGGCCACGCCGAGCTCTTCCTCGATCATCTTGAGGACCATGCCCGGGTTGGCTTGCCCCTTCGTGGACCGCATGACCTGGCCTACCAGGAAATTGACCGAGTTTTTCTTCCCTTTGCGGACGTCGTCCACGGGACCGGGGTGCGCGCGGAGCACGTCGCGGACCGCGCCGCGCAAGATGCCGTCGTCGCTGATCTGCTCGAGCCCGAGCTCCCGGATCGCCGCGGCGACATCTTTCTCGTTCCCGAGCATCGCCTTGAAAACGTCGCGGGCTTTCTGGTTCGAGACTTTGCCCTCGTCGATCGCGCGGACGAGGTCCGCGAGGCGGCCGGGGGAAATGCCCGCCTCCTGCGCCCCCAGCCCGCGCGCGTTCATCTCTTCGAGCAGCGCGTTGACGACCCAGTTCGCCACGGCCTGGGGCTTCGCATACTTCGCGACCGCCTCCTCAAAAAAGTTGGCGAGCCCGACGTCGCGCACCAGCACATCCGCGTGGTAGGCGCCGAGCCCGAGGTCGGACTGGAAGCGCCGCAGGCGCGCCGCCGGCAGCTCAGGCAAGGTGGCGCCGGCCGCAGCGAGAGATTCCTCGGTGAACGTGAGCGGAGCGAGGTCCGGCTCCGGGAAGTATCGATAGTCGTGGGCCTCCTCCTTCCCGCGCAGGACACGCGTCTCGCCGCGCTGCGGGTCGAAGAGCAGCGTCTGCTGGATCACGGGTTGGCCGCTCTCGCGTAGCTTCATCTGCCGCCGGATCTCGTGGACGAGCGCGTTCTCGATGTTCGTGAACGAGTTGAGGTTCTTGATCTCGGTGCGCGTCTCGAGGCGCGTGCTTCCCCGCGGCCGGATCGAGACGTTCACGTCGCAGCGGAGCGAGCCCTCCTCCATGTTGCAGTCGGAGACGTCGAGGTAGAGCATGATCAGGCGCAGCATGCGGAGGTAGGCACCCGCCTCCTCGGGAGTCCGCATGTCGGGCTGCGACACGATCTCGAGAAGCGGCACACCGGCGCGGTTGAGGTCCACCCAACTCTCGGCGGCGCCGTCGGCATGGATGTTCTTTCCCGCGTCCTCCTCGAGGTGAATGCGGACGAGCCCGATGCGATGCGAAGTCCCCTCCCCGGCGACGTCGACACTGCCGCCTTTGCAGATCGGCAGGTCGTACTGCGAGATCTGATAGTTCTTGGGCAAATCGGGGTAGTAGTAGTTCTTTCGGTCGAACTTGGTGAAGCGGGCGATCTCGCAGCCGCAGGCGAGGCCGACTTTGATCGCGTACTCCACCGCCTTTCGGTTCACGACGGGGAGCGATCCCGGGTGGCCCAGACAGACGGGGCAGACGAGCGAGTTGGGCTCGGCGCCGAAGCGGTTCTCGCACGAGCAGAACATCTTCGTGCGCGTCTTGAGCTGGCAGTGAACTTCCAGGCCGATCACGGCCTCGAGGGGGGTTCCGTCGGTCGGGTCCGTTTTCGCTTTGGCCACGGCAGTCCTCCTTCTCGGCCTCTCAGCTCGAGCGCGCGCGCACCGGCGGCGCGTCCAGGTGATGTTTCGTCGCCCCCTGGAAGCCGTGGGCGAGCCGCAGGATGGTCGCATCCTCGAACGGTCGGCCGTAGATTTGCAACCCAATGGGCAGCTTCTCGCGCGTGAAACCGCAGGGCAGGGAGATGCCCGGCACGGTGGCGAGATTCGCCGGCACCGTGAGGACGTCGACCGCGTAGAGCTTCAGCGGGTCATCGATTTTCTCGCCGATCGGGAACGCCACCACCGGCGAAGTCGGGCAGACGATCGCGTCGACCTCCCGGAACGCTTTCTCGAAGTCGTTGCGGATCAGCTTCCGCACTTTGCACGCCTTGTTGTAGAAGGCGTCGTAATAGCCTGCCGACAGGACGAACGTGCCCACCATGATGCGGCGCTTCACTTCGGGCCCGAAACCCTCGACACGCGACTTCGCGTAGAGGTCGATCAGGCCTCTCGAGGCGTCCGTGCGGTAGCCGTAGTGGACGCCGTCGTAGCGCGCCAGATTCGAGCTCGCTTCGGCCCCCGAGATCAACACGTACGTCGGGTTCGCGTAGCGCGTGTGCGGGAGGGAGACCTCGCGAACCTCGACGCCGAGCGATCGCAGCGTGTCGATCCCCTGGCGCACGCGCTCCGCGACCTCGGGCTCGATGCCCTCGGGGAAGTACTCCTTGGCGACGCCGACGCGCAGGCCGCGGACGCCTCGCTCCAGCTCTTCGAGGTAGCGCGGCACGGGAACGGCTCCCGAGGTGGAATCTTTCGCGTCTTTGCCCGCGAGGACTTCGAGTGCCGCCGCACACTCGCGTGCGTCGGCCTGGAGCATGCCGATCTGGTCCAGCGAGCTCGCGAACGCGAGAAGGCCGTAGCGGGAAACGCGGCCGTAGGAGGGCTTGAGTCCGGTCACGCCGCAGTAGGATGCCGGCTGGCGGATCGACCCTCCCGTATCCGAGCCGAGGTGGATCATGCCGCGGGAGGCCGCCGCGAGGGCCGCGGCGCCGCCGCTCGACCCGCCGGGGACGTGCGTCGTCTTCCAGGGATTCTTGGTCGGACCGATGATCGCCGAGTTCTCGGTGGAGGATCCCATCCCGAACTCGTCCATGTTCGTCTTGGCGACGCAGATCGCCCCGCCGGCGCGGAGGCGCGCCACCACCGTCGCGTCGTACGGCGCGCGATAGCTCGCGAGGATCTTGCTGCCGGCGGTCGTCTTACCGACGCGGGTGCAGATATTGTCCTTGACCGTAAACGGCACGCCGGCGAGAGGCCCCGGCTCCTCGCCCCGCGCGATCCGGCGATCCAAATCTTCCGCTTCCCGGAGCGCATCCGCCTCGAAGACGTCCGAAGCAGCGTGGAGGGCACCGTCGACCTCCCGGATCTGCCGGATCGCGTCGCGAATGCTCTCGACGGCTTTCAGCTTCTTGCCGCGAACTGCGTCGCGGGTCTCCACCACGCCGCGCATCAGGCGCCTCCTAATTCGTCATCGTCGCCGCTCTCGAGCTCTGCGCGTCCAGCTGCCTCGCCCTTGGCGACTCCGCTCTGCGGTGCGGCCGAGCCCGCATCGCCCCCCACGATCCGGGGGACGACGAAGTAGACTCCGTCGGACGCCGGTGCGCTGGCCAGCGCGTCCGCGCGGGGAAGGCTCGGGCACGGCTCGTCATCACGGAAGACGTTGGAGGCATCGACGGAGAAGATCGACGGGTCGACCGAGGCCGTGTCGAGCTCCTGGAAGGCAGAGATGAATGCAAGGACCTTCTGAAAGTGCGACTTCAGCTCGCGAGTTTCGGATTCCGAGATCGCAAGCCGGGAGAGGCGCGCAACGTGCAGGACGAGTTC
>Ga0111538_10003375_pt1 | contig 22352 bp, 21 predicted proteins | sample SoiMethybrSBSTD1_FD_79669 | JGI IMG/M metagenome (GOLD analysis project Ga0111538, IMG submission 79669) | Bulk soil microbial communities from a Populus tree surrounding site in Tennessee, USA - Soil MetaG P. TD hybrid SBSTD1 (version 2)... | ecosystem: Environmental > Terrestrial > Soil >...
ACGACAGCCCGCCCCCCCGAAATAGCCGCGCCGGCGTGGTAGAACAGTAGCCGGGGTCTGCAGATCTGCCACCCCGTGACTGATGCCGCCCGTCCAGCCAGACAATCCACTTCTAACGCCGCTGCAATTCCTCAAGGGCGTCGGCCCGCGCCGTGCCGCGGATCTGGCGAACGCCGGTTTGGTGACCGTGGAAGATCTCCTTTCCCGATTCCCGATCCGGTACGAAGACCGAAGCCGGTTGCAGTTGATGACGTCACTCAGAGCCGGACAGACCGTGTCGGTTGCTGGGCGCGTGCTCAGCAGCGGTCTGCGTTCGACTCGGCGCCCGGGTTTCAAGATCTTTGAAGCGCTCGTGTCTGACGACAGCGGGGCGATTCGCGCGACCTGGTTGAACCAGCCGTTTCTCCGCGACGTGTTCAAAGCCGGTCTGCGCGTCGTGCTGTTCGGAACGGTCGAGATGCGCGCGCCAGGCGGCTTGCAGCTCACGAATCCCCAATACGAGATTCTGGAAGACGTCGAAGGAGAAAAGGCCGGGGAGGCGGTCGGCGAGACCATCCACACCGGGCGCATTGTTCCGATCTACGAGCGTGCGGGCAGCGTCACGCCGAAGGTTCAACGGAAACTGGTGCACGATGCCTTGCAGCGGCTGCCTCCAGATCTTCCCGACGCGCTCCCCGAGGAGTTGCGGGCGCGGCTCCGGCTGCCGTCGAAATCAGCGGCACTTCTGGCCGCGCACTTTCCGCCCAATGACGCGCCGCTCGAGGCGCTGAACCGCTTTGCCACGCCGGCGCAGCAGCGGCTGATCTTCGAGGAGGCGTTCCTGTTTCAGGTGGGCGTGCTCTTGCGGCGGCGCTCAGCCTCCAGCGAGCGGAAGACCGTGGAAATCGGTGTGGATGATCGGATCCGTGATTCCGCGCGTCGCGTCCTGCCCTTCAAGTTGACACTCGGACAGAAGCAGGCGCTGAAGGAAATCGTGGACGATCTTCAACGGCCGCAGCCCATGAACCGTCTCCTGCAGGGAGATGTGGGAGCCGGCAAGACGATCGTGGCCCTGCTGGCGGCCCTGGTCGCGATGGAAAACGGCCTGCAGGTTGCGTTCATGGCACCGACGGAGATTCTTGCCGAGCAACACTTCCTGAACATCTCGCGGTTGCTGCAGCCGTCCCGTTTTCGCGTGGCACTGCTGACCGGCGCGACCGGCGCCGCGGCGCGACGACGACAACTGGCTGAAATCGCCGCAGGCAGCCTGCATTTGATCGTCGGCACGCACGCGCTCGTGCAGGGCGACATCCAGTTCAAGCAGCTGGGTCTGGTGGTGATCGACGAACAGCACCGGTTCGGCGTGCTGCAGCGGGCGACCCTGCGGGCCAAGGGGCTGCACCCCGACGTGCTCGTCATGACCGCGACGCCGATTCCGCGCACACTCGCACTGACGCTGTATGGCGATCTGGACGTGTCGACGATTCGCGATCTGCCGCCAGGCCGTCTCCCCATCACGACCATTGCCAAGCCCGACTCGCGGCGCAGCGAGATCCATGCATTCGTCAAAGGACAGCTCCAAGCCGGACGTCAGGCGTATGTCGTCTACCCGCTCGTCGAAGAGTCCGACAAGATCGATCTCAAGGCGGCGACCGAGATGGCGGATACGCTGCAGGCTGATGTGTTTCCCGAATACCGGGTCGGGCTCCTGCACGGCCGCGTCGCGCCGGATGCCAAGGAGCGCGTGATGAAGGCCTTCGTGGCGGGCGAGCTCGATGTGCTCGTCTCCACGACCGTGATTGAAGTGGGCGTGGACGTGCCGAACGCCAGCGTCATGCTCGTGGAGCACGCGGAACGGTTCGGCCTTTCTCAATTGCACCAGCTCCGGGGACGGGTCGGCCGCGACCGGCACCAGTCCTACTGCTGTCTCGTGTATCAGTCGCCGCTATCGGACGAAGCGCGCGAGCGCCTCAAGGCGATGACCGACACGACCGATGGCTTCGAGATTGCGGAACGGGACTTGCGGCTACGCGGCCCTGGCGACTTTTTCGGCACCCGCCAGGCGGGGCTGCCCACGTTCCGGCTGATCGATCTGGTGCGGGACCATTCGGTGCTCGAGCTCGCGCAGCGCGAAGCGGATCAGTGGCTCAAATCTGAGGCCCCCACGCCGTCGGCGATGTCGAGCCTGCTCGAGAACTGGCAGTCGCGATTCAAATTGATCGAGGTCGGATGAGCCTAGCATGCGCATCATCGCGGGATCGCTGAAGGGTCGGCGGCTGAAGTCGCCCGCGTGGGAAGGGTTGCGGCCCACATCGGACAAGCTGCGAGAGACGCTGTTCAACGTCCTCATGCCCCGGATTCAGGGGGCGCGCGTGCTCGACGCCTTCGCCGGGACCGGCGCACTCGGCATCGAGGCGCTCAGTCGGGGAGCGGTCGACGTGACGTTCATCGACAGCGATCGCCGCGCGCAGGCGCTGGTGGCCGAGAACCTCGCGCTCTGCGGAATTACGGGGGGCTATGCTATTATCCGGTCATCCGTCGCCCACGGCCTCGACGCGCTGCGGGCCAATCCCGCGTTCGTGCCGTTCGACATCATCCTGCTCGACCCGCCGTACGACCAGCGGCCCGATGAGGTCCTGACGCGCGTGCAGGCGGTGGTCGCCCCCCGCGGTCTCCTCGTGGTGGAGCACTCGCGACGTCAGGCGGCGCCCGAAGCGGTGGAACACCTGGTGCGAGTACGGCAGATGGTGTCCGGAGATTCCGCGCTTTCGTTTTATGAGTCCAAAGTTCCTAACTTCTGATGGTTCTTCATTTCTGCCCGATTCCTATCCACGAATATTGAATTCCTGATTTCTCATTCTTCATTTCCAGTTTTCCTAATGTCCACCCTCGCCGTCTACCCGGGCTCCTTCGATCCCCTGACCAACGGCCACGTCGACATCATCGAGCGCGGCGCCCGTCTCTTCGACCGTATTGTCGTGGCGATGCTCGTGAATGCGGAGAAGTCGCCGCTCTTTTCGATGGCCGAGCGTGTGGAGATCGCCGGCACGGTGTTCAAACATCTCCCGAATGTGGAGATCGACACGTTCGAGGGCCTGCTTGTGGACTACGTCGAGCGCCGGAAGGCACAGGTCATTGTCCGCGGTCTTCGTGCGGTCTCAGACTTTGAGTACGAGTTTCAGATGGCGCTGATGAACCGAAGACTGAACGGAAACATCGAAACGGTGTTCATGATGCCGGCCGAGCAGTACAGCTACATCAGCTCGCGGCTGATCAAGGAAGTCTTCTCGCTCGGAGGGCGCGTGCACGGGCTCGTGCCCGACATGGTGGAGGAGCGCCTCCGCAAGAAGGTCGCCTCTCTGAAGGCCAGGGTCTAGATGAAATTCGCCGACCGCACGAGCCGCATCGCCACCTCGCCAACCATGCGCGTGACCGCGACCGTGGATCGCCTGCGCCGTGAGGGCGTTGACGTGCTTGACTTCGGCACGGGCGAGCCCGATTTCAATACGCCACCGGCCATCAACGCGGCGGCTCACGCGGCGATCGATCAGAACTTCAGCAAGTACACGCCAGTCGGTGGCACCGTCGAGTTGAAGAGGGCGATCTGCGATCGGTACCGGATCGACTACGGCGTCCGCTATGCCGAATCCGAAGTCATTACCTGCGCCGGCGGCAAGCAGGCGCTCTTCAATGCGGCGCTCACACTGTTTGGTCCGGGCGACGAAGTGATCACGCACGCGCCGTATTGGCCAAGCCTCACGGAGCAGGCCAAACTCGCGGAAGCCACACCGGTACTGGTGCGGACATCGGCTGCGGACGGCTTCGCGGTCCGCTCGGATGCGATTCTCGGCGCTATCACCGCGCGGACCCGCGGGATCATCATCAATTCGCCTGGTAATCCGACTGGGGCGCTGATCTCCGAAGAGGAACTCGGCGAAATTGCCAGAGAAGCGGCTCGGCGGAGTGTCTGGGTGATTCTGGATCTGTGTTACGAGAAGCTCATTTACGACCCAACCCCGCACAACCTGCCCGCGGTGCTGGACCGGTACGCACGCGACTGGTCAATCCTCTGCGGATCCACATCGAAATCGTACGCGATGACCGGCTGGCGGTGCGGGTGGTCGATCGGACCGGCAGCGGCCATTGCCGCGCAGACCGCGCTGCAGAGTCACGTGAGCTCGAACATCTCGTCGATCACGCAGAAGGCGGCGATTGCGGCACTCACGGGTTCGCAGGAGTCCGTGTCGATGATGCTCGACGAGTACCGGCGGCGCCGCGACTGCCTGCATGAATGGCTGACTGCGGATCCCCGGATCCGATGCAGCAAGCCTGCGGGCGCGTTCTACCTGTTCCCGGACGTGAGCGGCATTCTCAGGGCTGGCGGTTTCACGAGCACGCAGCAGTTTGCCGAGGTGTTGCTCGATGAGGCGCGCGTCGCCGTGACGCCGGGCGAGGCCTTCGGCGCTCCCGGCTTCGTGCGCCTGTCCTATGCGACATCGATGGAGAATCTGCGGGAAGGCAGCCGTCGTCTGCTCCAGTTCATCGAGGCTCGCGTGAGCCATTCGGTGATCCGATAATCCATGGACTCGATGACTCATTGATTGAATGACCACGTGCTGAATGATGCCTAAAGTTATCGCCGTCATTGGGGCCTCGAACAATCGCCGCAAGTTCGGCAATCGCGCGGTGCGAGCTTACGTGCAGGAGGGATACACCGTCGTCCCGATCAATCCCCACGAACCGGAGGTCGAAGGGCTGAAGGCCTATGCCTCAGTCCTGGACGTTCCTGGTCCGATCGACATGGCCTCGTTCTATGTGCCGCCGGAGATCGGTGAACGCGTGATCGAGGAGGTCGCGCGGAAAGAGATCGCCGAAGTCTGGTTGAACCCTGGCTCGGAAAGCGACGAGCTCATCGCCCGTGCACGCGGCCTGTCAATTCAGCCGATCGTTGCCTGCAGCATCATGTCCATCGGACAGAATCCGTACGCCATCTAACCAACTCCTTTTGAAAAGTTTCGAAACATGCCAAGCCATCCCAAGCGCCACGCCCATGCGCGGCCCGCACCACCCCAAAGTCCCGCCCCGGAGGCTCCTTCCGCTACCGCCGAACCGCTAGCGGTGGAGGCGGGGAAAGCCCCGCAGCCGGCACGAACCGGCGAGCGGCTCAACATTACCGATCTGAAGGACATGAGCATCCAGAAGCTCACGCAGATCGCGAAGGATCTCAACGTCGTCGGCGCGACCGGCATGCGAAAGCAGGAGCTGATCTTCCAAATCCTGAAGGCGCAGACCGAGCTGAGCGGATTCGTGTTTTCGGAAGGCGTGCTCGAAGTGCTGCCCGATGGCTTCGGCTTCCTGCGCGCGCCCGACTACAACTATCTGCCGGGCCCCGATGATATCTACGTGTCGCCATCGCAGATTCGTAAGTTCGATTTGCAGACCGGCGATACGGTGTCGGGCCAGATCCGGTCCCCCAAAGAAGGGGAACGCTACTTCGCGCTGATCAAGGTTGAAGCGGTCAACTTCGAGGGACCCGAGCAGGCGCGCGAGAAGCTCTTCTTCGAAAACCTGACCCCGCTCTACCCGCAGGAAAAATACAAGCTCGAGACCGGCCCCGAAGCCCTCGCCGGCCGCGTCATGGATCTATTGACGCCGATCGGCAAAGGACAGCGTGGCCTCATCGTGGCGCCGCCCAGGACCGGCAAGACGATGTTGCTGCAGAGCATCGCGCAATCGGTGTCGGCCAATCACCCCGAGGTGTACCTCATCGTGCTGCTGATCGATGAGCGGCCGGAAGAAGTGACCGACATGCAGCGGTCGGTCGATGGCGAAGTGATCTCGTCAACGTTCGACGAGCCTGCCCAGCGGCACGTCCAGGTAGCCGAAATGGTGATCGAGAAAGCCAAGCGCCTGGTGGAACACAAGAAGGACGTGCTCATCCTGCTCGACTCGGTCACGCGCCTCGCGCGTGCCTACAACACCGTGATTCCGCCCTCCGGCAAGGTATTGTCCGGCGGCCTCGATTCGAACGCGCTCCAGAAGCCCAAGCGATTCTTCGGCGCTGCGCGCAACATCGAAGAGGGCGGATCGCTGACGATCATCGCCACCGCGCTCATCGACACCGGCTCGCGCATGGACGATGTGATTTTCGAAGAGTTCAAGGGAACCGGCAACATGGAGATCCACCTCGATCGCAAGTTGGTGGACAAACGCGTGTTCCCGGCGATCGACATCCTGAAGAGCGGCACGCGCAAGGAAGAATTGTTGTTGCCGCGCGAGGAGCTCAATCGGATCTGGGTGTTGAGAAAGGTGCTCAATCCCCTGTCGCCGGTCGAAGCGATGGAGCTGCTGCTGGACAAGATGAAGAAGACGCCATCGAACGCCGACTTCCTCGCCTCGATGCAGAAAATGGGGTAGGAAGAAAGATTACGATGACCACGATCAAGCTGAGACAGAACGGGCCGTATGTGATCGAGGGCGACGATGTGACGGTGACCGACTGGAACGGCAACCCGTACGAGATCACCAGACGTCCGATTGCGCTCTGCCGCTGCGGTGGGTCGACGCACAAGCCGTTTTGCGACGGTACGCATTCGAAGATCGGGTTTGCGGCCGCCGAAGCCGCGGTGCCTGGCAGCGGCGACAAACCGGCGACGTAGCGGATGCGACGCCTCCCGACCTTTCCGATCATTCTCTCGGGATTCACCGCCTTCCTTGATCTCTACGCCACGCAGCCGCTCCTGCCTCTGCTCGCGCGCACGTTCAATTCGACAAATCTCGGCGTCAGCCTGACGATCACAGCGCCGACGATGGCCGTCGCGATTGCCGCGCCATTTGTGGGTTGGCTGGCAGACCGCATCGGCCTCCGCCGCGTCATCGTCGGTTCGGCGTTCGTGCTGACCGTGGCGACGGCGCTCGCGGCGACGTCAGCCACGCTGTCGCAACTGGTTTTCTGGCGCTTCCTCCAGGGGCTCGCCACGCCGGGCATCTTCGCGATCGCGCTCGCCTACATCCACGAGGAGTGGCCCGCATCGCGAGTCGGGCGGACGACCGCCTTGTACGTGAGCGGCACGGTCGTGGGTGGCTTCACCGGCCGCGCCGTGGCCGGCGTGATGGCGGCGGACGTGACGTGGGAGATGAGCTTCGTGGCGCTCGCCGTGCTGAACCTCCTGGCGGCATCGGCACTCTGGGCGTGGCTGCCGACCGAGCAGCGTGCCAGCCGCGCTCCCAAACGCAGCGGGTCGTTCGGCGCGCACTTCAAACATCCGCAGCTGCTGGCGACGTATGCCGTCGGTTTCTGCGTATTGTGCTCGCAGGTGGCGATGTTCACCTACGTGCCGTTTCCGCTGGCCGCGCCTCCGTACAATTTGTCGTCGGCCGCGCTCGGCTCGATTTTCGCGGTGTATCTCGTGGGCGCGATCGTCACACCGTTCGCGGGACACTTCATCGATGCCTACGGTCCGCGCGTGGCATTTTCGGCAGCTGTTGGTCTTGGCGTGACCGGGGCGCTGTTGACCGTTTTGCGGCCAATTCCGATCATCATCGCCGGGCTGTCTGTGTTCGCCACGGCGATCTTCATCGCACAATCGAGCGCGACCAGCCACGTCGGTGCAAACGCGGTGCAGGATCGCGGGCTCGCCATCGGGTTGTATTCGAGCTTCTACTATCTCGGCGGCAGCGCGGGAGGCGCGATTCCCGCCCTCGCCTGGAGCCGGGGAGGCTGGCGAGCGTGCGTCGCGCTGATCGTTTCCGTGCAGCTCATCATGCTGGCGATTGTGCTGTTGACCTGGTCGAAGCGGGCCGAGCCGCACGCTGAACCGGCCCCGGTCTGAACGAGCCAACCGACGATCACCGAACAGCAGGAGAGGGCGTGAACGTACGGATCGCGTCGACGGACTCAGAAATCGACGCCTGCTTTCCAGTCATGTGCGAGCTCCGGCCGCACCTCGAGCGCACCGCCTTTGTTGCCATCGTCCGCGACATGCAGAAAGACGGCTATGCGCTCGCGTATCTCACCGCACCCGAGGGCGTTGTGAGCGTGGCCGGCTTCAGGGTCATGCGGACGCTGTTTTGCGACAGTTTTCTCTACGTCGACGACCTGGTCACCGCGTCTGCCGCACGGTCGAAGGGTTACGGGAGAGTGCTGCTCGAGTGGCTCAAGGATCGTGCGCGGATGGAAGGGTGTGCGCAGCTGCATCTGGACTCCGCCATGCACCGGAAGGACGCCCACCGCTTCTATAGCGCGAACGCCATGCAGACGACTGGCTACCATTTCCATTTCGAAATCGAGCCGCGAGTGCCATGGAAGGCGCGGTGAGTGTGGACCGCGACGACGGGCAGGACTAAAAGTCCTGCGCTACGAGTACGACGACGGACCGCAGGACTAAAGTCCTGCACTATGAGTACGGGCGTCGAGTGCGGCGTTCAGTAGCGTGTCAATCCGTCGCGGGGAGGGGAACGCTCTCGGTCTTCGGCGGCGGGGCTGGCGCGCCGAGAAGCGTGCGTAGTTCGTCGCCTTCCATCACCTCGATCTCGAGCAGGCGGCGGGTGACGTCCTCGAGCTTCGCGCGGTGGTCGGTCAGAATTCGCCGCGCAGTGTCGTGCGCGTCGGTGAGAATGCGCTTGATCTCCTCGTCGATCTTCTGCGCGGTCTCCTCGCCGTAGTTGCCGCGTTCCTGCGGCATCGGAATGTCGAGGAAGCGCGCGCGCTTGTTGCCCTCGTAATTGATGGCGCCCAGCGCGTCGCTCATGCCGAATTCCGTGACCATCGCCCGGGCCAGATCGGTGGCGCGCTGAAGGTCGTTTTGTGCGCCCGTGGAAATATCCCCAAGGGCGATCTCTTCCGCCGTCCGCCCGCCAAGCAGCACCGCGAGCTGGTTCAGCAAGTCGCCGCGCGTCATCAGATACCGGTCTTCGAGCGGCAGCTGCATCGTGTAGCCCAAGGCGCCAAAACCCCGTTGCACGATCGAGATCTTGTGCACCGGATCGAGATTGGGAAGCACGGTGGCGACAATGGCATGCCCTGACTCGTGATACGCGACGATCTCCCGCTCCTTCGTGCTCATCACGCGCTTCTTCTCGAGCCCCGCAATCAGCCGATCGATGGCCGACTCGAAGTCTCTCGTGTCGACCGTCGTCTTGTCCTCGCGGGCTGCCAGTAGCGCCGCCTCGTTGACCAGATTCGCGAGATCCGCACCGGCGAAGCCGGCGGTCCGAGCCGCGACCACTCGCAGGTCCACTTCGGGCGCCACCTTCACATTCCTGGCGTGGATCCGCAGGATCGCTTCACGTCCCTTGACGTCGGGTTTATCGACGAGTACCTGTCGATCGAACCGTCCAGGGCGGAGCAGCGCCGGGTCGAGCACCTCGGGCCGGTTGGTCGCGCCCATGATGATCACGCCCTTGCGCGAGTCGAAGCCGTCCATCTCGGCCAGCAGCTGGTTCAGCGTCTGCTCCCGCTCCTCATGACTCCCGAGCGGACTCTGCACGCGCACTTTACCAAGCGCATCGAGCTCGTCGATGAAGACGATGCAGGGCGCTTTGGCCTCGGCCTGCTGAAACAGGTCGCGAATACGTGCGGCGCCGACGCCGACGAACATCTCCACGAACTCCGAGCCGCTCATGCTGAAGAACGGCACATGCGCTTCACCGGCAACCGCCCGCGCGAGCAGGGTCTTCCCGGTTCCAGGCGGCCCAACGAGCAGGACGCCTTTAGGGATCCGCCCGCCGAGGCTCGTATACTTTTTCGGAGTCTTCAGGAACTCGACGATTTCCCTCAACTCATCTTCAGCCTCATCGACACCCGCCACGTCGGTAAAGCGGATCTTCACTTCGTCGTCGGCGTAGATCTTCGCCTTGCTCCGCGCGAACGACATGACGCCGCCCTCGGCCCCGCCCATGCGTCGGAAGAAGAATCCCCAGATGGCAACGATGAAAATTAGAGGAAGCAGCCAGCTGAGCAAGTCCGGAAGCCAGCGGTTGATTAACTCGCCGCGGTACTCCACGCGTTGCGCTTCGAGCTCCTCGGTGAGCTTCGGGTCTTCGATGCGGGTCGTGGCGAACTCGTTCGACTGTTTTCCATCTGCGCTCGCGGGTGCCTTGAGCGTTCCACGGATCAACTGCTCACCGACAACGATCTTCGCCACCGCGCCGCTTTTCACCAGAGACTTGAACTCGCTGTACGGAATCTGGCGCTGAGTCGGCACGAACCAGTAGACCTGCGCCAGCAGGATCACGAGCACAAGCCCCAGACCGTAGTACATGGTCGATGAGGGTCGGGTGGTCAACGGACGCTGGCCGCGGCGATCGCCGGAACGCGGGTTGGGGCGCGGTGTGTTGGAAGATGCCATTATGTGATGACTGCCTGACCCTTCTCGAATCGCAAATCGCTGCCGTCCACGTCAACCACGATCGTATCTCCCTCGACGAAGCGGCCCTCCAGGACGAGGAGTGCCAGCGGATCGAGGACACGGCGCTGAATCGTGCGCTTGAGCGGCCTCGCCCCGTACATTGGATCATAGCCCTCGCGCACGATGTGATCCTTCGCCGCGTCGGTAAGCTGCACGTGTATTTTCCGCTCAGACAGTCGTTTGATCAAACCCGCCAGCTGAATGTCGATGATCCGCTTCATGTGGTCGCGGCCCAGGCTATGGAAAAAGATGATCTCGTCGATCCGATTCAGGAATTCAGGCCTGAAATGCTCGCGCAGCTCCTCCATGACCTGGCGTTTTGTTCCTTCCGTCAAAGGCGCGCCTTCGGCTCCGCGGCCCGCCGTCTCGGCAATGAACTGACTGCCGAGGTTCGACGTCATGATGACCACGGTGTTCTTGAAGTCGATGGTTCGCCCCTTCCCATCGGTCAGCCGTCCATCGTCCAGCAGCTGCAGGAGCACGTTGAGTACTTCGGGATGGGCTTTTTCGACCTCGTCGAACAGCACGACCGCATACGGCCGTCTGCGCACGGCTTCGGTGAGCTGGCCGGCTTCGTCGTAGCCCACGTAGCCGGGAGGCGCACCGATCATGCGCGAAACCGTGTGCTTCTCCTGGTACTCCGACATGTCGATCCGAATCATCGCCTGCTCATCGTCGAACAGGAATTCCGCGAGGGCCCGTCCGAGCTCCGTTTTGCCGACGCCTGTCGGACCCAGGAACAGGAAACTGCCTAGCGGGCGATTGGGATCCTGCAGCCCCGCTCGGGCGCGCCGGATGGCGTTCGAGACCGCGATGATCGACTCATCCTGCCCGATCACGCGATTGTGGAGGCGCTCCTCCATGTGGAGAAGCTTCTGGACTTCGCCCTCCATGAGCCGGCTGACCGGAATGTGCGTCCACTTGCTGACGACGTCGGCGATGTCTTCTTCGTCGACTTCCTCCTTCAGCATGCGATGTCCGCCCTGCTGGGTGTTGGCGAGCCGGTCCTCAGCTTCCTTAATTCGGCGCTCGAGGTCGGGTACCCTGCCGTACTGGAGCTCGGAGGCCTTCGTGTAGTCGCCACCGCGCTGCGCGCGTTCAACCTCGAGCCGGACCGCTTCGAGCTCCTCCTTCAGTTTTCGGCCTTCCTGAATGGCTTCTTTCTCTTGCTCCCAGTGGGAGGCAAGCCGCGCCCGTTCCTCCTTGAGATCAGCGAGCTCCTTTTCGAGCTTGGCCAGCCGGTCGATCGACGCTTTGTCCTTTTCCTTGCGCAGGGCTTCGCGCTCGATTTCCAGCTGCATGATGCGCCGTTCGATCTCGTCGAGCTCCACTGGCATCGAGTCGATCTCCATCCGGAGCTTCGATGCCGCCTCGTCGATGAGATCAATCGCCTTGTCCGGGAGGAACCGATCCGGAATGTAGCGATGCGAGAGAACGGCGGCAGCCACCAGCGCGGCGTCCTTGAACTTCACGCCATGGTGGATTTCGTACCGCTCCCGGAGCCCGCGCAGGATGCTGATCGTATCTTCGACGTTCGGTTCGTCGACTAGCACCGTCTGGAAGCGACGTTCGAGCGCGGCATCCTTTTCGATGTACTTGCGGTACTCATCCAGTGTGGTCGCGCCCACGGTCTGGAGCTCGCCGCGAGCGAGCATCGGCTTGAGCATGTTGGAGGCGTCCATCGAGCCTTCGGCCGCTCCGGCGCCGACAACGGTGTGAAGCTCGTCGATGAAGAGGATGACCTGTCCCTCGGCATCGGTGATTTCTTTCAGGACGGCCTTGAGGCGCTCTTCGAACTCACCGCGATACTTCGCGCCGGCGACGAGCGCGCCCATGTCGAGGGCGACGATCCGCTTGGAGCGCAAGCCTTCAGGGACGTCGCCTCGAATGATGCGACCCGCGAGCCCTTCGACGATCGCCGTCTTGCCCACACCGGGTTCGCCGATCAGCACCGGATTGTTCTTCGTCCGTCGCGACAGCACCTGAATCACGCGGCGGATCTCGTCGTCCCGGCCGATGACGGGGTCGAGCTTGCCTTTGCGGGCTAGCTCCGTCAGGTCTCGGCCATAACGCTCGAGGGCCTGATAGGTGCCCTCCGGATTCTGACTCGTGACACGCTGCGATCCCCGCACGCTGGTCAGCGCCGAAAAGATCTTGTCGCGCGTGAGCCCTCGGCCCGTCAGCAGCTTGGCAGCGGGGGAGCGGCCAGTCTCCGACGCGATGGCGATGAACAGATGCTCGGTGCTGACGAACTCATCCTTGAGTCGATCGGCTTCGGCCTGCGCGAGGTCGGTCACCAGCTTGAGGCGAGGCGACAGCCCGGGCTGTGATCCCCCGTAGGCCTGTGGGATTTTTCCCAGTAGTTCACGGGCATCCCTCGCGATCTGCGATGGATCGACTCCCATTTTTCGCAACACTTCCGGGACGACGCCTTCGTGCTGTTCCACGAGCGCGGTCAAGAGGTGTTCGGGCTCGACCTGCGCATGGCTCGACTTCTCGGCGAGTTGCTGGGCGGCGAGGACGGCTTCCTGGGCTTTTTCTGTGTACTTGTTGATATTCATGGCTAAGAGATTCGTGCGCTTCGTGTCTTCGTGAGTGTCGCGTTCATGCGGCAGAGTGTTTCGCCTTTTCTTCTAATTTCTGGAGCGCCTCGAAGTGCTCGCGCTCTTCGGCCGTGAGGGCCCGCGGGAGCTGAACATCGACCGTTGCATAAAGGTCGCCCGTCAGTTCCGGCTTCTTGGTCGTCGGCATGCCGTGACCCTTGAGTCGAAATACCTGACCGTTCTGCGTCGTCGGCGGGATCTTCAGCCGCAGCGATTTGCCGCCGACCGTCTGCACTTCGGCTTCGCCACCCAGCACGGCCGTTGTGAGCGGAACCGCGACGTGCGTGTAGAGATCTTTTCCCCGTCGCTCGAATTTCGGGTGCGGCGCAAGCCGGACACGAAGGTACAGATCGCCGGACGGTGCGCCTCCGGACCCTGGCTCTCCCTCTCCCGGAATCCGAACTCGAGAACCCTCGCTCACGCCCGAGGGGATGCGGACGTCAACGGTCCGAGCCTGGCCGCCGTGAGTCATCGCCAGTCGGCGCATGGTTCCCGCCAACGCGTCCTCGAGCCCCAGCTCGAGCTCGTGCTCGATGTCGCGACCCTGTCGAGCGACACGCGCTCTGGCCCCCCCGCGACCCCGTTGCGATCGGACATCGTCGTCCATCGCACCGCCGAAGAAGGTGTTGAAGAAATCCGAGAACGGATTCCCATCCCCGAACATTTCCCGCACCTCGTCCTCGGTCATGGTCCGTGTGCCACCAGGGGCACGGCCGCCGAAGTTGGGGTTCCAGGCTCCCGATTGCGGGCCGCCGCCTCCAGCTTGCTCGTACATCCGCCAGTTGGCGCCGAGCTCGTCGTACTTCTTTCGCTTTTCCGGGTCGCCGAGCACTTCGTACGCTTCGTTGAGCTCCTTGAACTTGGCCTCGGCCGACGAGTCGTTGGGATTCACGTCAGGGTGGTGCTTGCGCGCCAGCTTCCGGAAGGCCTGCTTGATCTCCTTCTCAGTCGCCTTCTTCGCGACCCCGAGCGTGGCGTAGTAGTCCTTGAAGTCCACGTCTGGTCCTATTCGATGCCAAGCATCCGGACGAGCTGCTCGATTTCATGCGACAGCCGTCGCGCATCCTTCGACGACAGTGGCTCGTCGTGCATCAGGGGCTTGATTCGCTGGACCACTTCCGCGATCGACAGCAGCCGTTGTACTCCTGCCAGGTTAATCCCGCCGTCGTCCACCAGCCGCTTGATGGCTTTGAGACGCTGCAACTCCTCACGAGAGTACAGGCGCATGCTGCCAATGGTTCTCGTGGGCTGAACCAGTCCCAGCCGCTCGTACTTCCGCAGGGTTTGCGGGTGCATGCCGAGCATCCGGGCCGCGACGCTGATGAAGTAGAGGTCCAAGTTGAGCCTGATCGAATATACGGCTTGATACGACTCGTGTCAATGTGCGGCGATTGTTCTTAGCCAGCCTGTCCGACTGGCGGGGACGCCAGCCATTTTCGTGCGTCATACTAGGAGCCCGTGCTGCCGTCGATTCACCCTGCCGACTTTGTCACTGTTGCCCTTCTGGTTGCGCTCGAAGGTCTTTTGAGTGCCGACAACGCGATGGTGCTGGCTGTCCTTGTACTCGGGCTGCCCAAGAAGGACCAGGGCAAGGCGCTGCGGTACGGGATCATCGGCGCCTTCGGGTTCCGCGCGCTTGCGACGGTCCTCGCGGTTTATCTCATCGCGCTGGGATGGGTGAAGCTCGCCGGCGCCGGTTACCTGATGTATCTCGCGGTTCATCACTTCACGCAGCCCGGCAATGCAGAGGCGCGGCGCTCGCCGCCCAAAGCAACCTCGCTCTTCGGCCTGTCGCCGTTCTGGACCACGGTCATGAAGGTCGAGCTCACGGACATCGTCTTCGCCATCGATTCCATTCTGGTCGCCGTGGCCATGTCGTCGAAGTTGTGGGTGATCCTGACGGGTGGAATTCTCGGGATCATCATGATGCGGCTGGTGATCGGGAAGCTCCTGGCGATCGTGGAACGCTATCCGCCTCTCGTCGACGGCGCCTTCGTGATCATTGCGTGGGTCGCCATCAAGCTTCTGCTCGAATACCTGCACGTCGAGGGGTATGTGCACTTCGAGGTCCCGAAGTGGCTGTCGCTCGGCTTGATTGTCGTGATCTTTGGAGTGTCTCTGTTCTACGCCAGACTGGAAGAGAAACGCGCCGAGAAGGCCACGTAACGGACGCGCTATCGCTGTTTCTCTTTGAGTGCTCTCAACGTTCGTCGCGCACGCTTGTCGGGGGCGCGCGGCGGCGTCATGGCGGCTTTGTAGAGGCGTTCCATTCTGCGGACTTCGATTTCCTGCGCTGTCGGCGGCGGCGTCAAATCTTCGTAGAGCTGTCTTGCCTCTGCGCGGGCGACATGACGGTCTGCGACGGCCCGGATCGTGACGCGCTGCTTGCGGCCCTGCGGGCGTGCGATCTCGAGGGCGTCACCGGGCCGGACCAACCGATGAGGTTTAGCCGCCTGGCCATTCACGTCAACCTTGCCGCTCCGGCACGCCTTCTGTGCTTCGGAGCGAGTCTTGTACAGACAGGCGACGTCGAGCCAGATGTCGAGGCGAACATCCATCAGTGGATTGAATCATCGGGTCTTTGGATCATTGGGTCAATGGCCGATATGGACCCCACCCCATGATTCGATGATCCGATGACCCAATGACCCAGTTCAGCTCACCCCGCCGGGATCATCCAGGGCGTAAGGTACGCCTGCATCATCACGATGAGCCCCATGATGGCCGCGAGCGCGACGCTGTGCCAGAAGACGAAGCGCAGGATCTTGCCCTCCTGGCCGTGCTGACCGGTTGAGGCCGTGGCGACGACAATGCTCTGGGCGTCGATCATTTTGCCCATGACGCCGCCGGTGCTGTTGGCCGTGACGATGAGCACAGGATTGAGTCCGAGTTGTTGCGCGGTGATCTTCTGGAGGCTGCCGAAGAGCACGTTGGAACTCGTGTCTGATCCGGTCAGCGCCACGCCGAGCCAGCCGAGGAAGGCCGCGAAGAAGGGATAGAGCCAGCCGGTTTTCGTGAATGCGAGGCCCAGCGTCGCATCCGTTCCTCCGTACCTCGTGACGTAACCCACGGCCAGCATCAGCGCGATCGTCAGCAGTGGATTTCGCATGCGACGCAGCGTCATCGCAAAGATACCCAGAACCTGTCCGAAGGGCACACGAAGGAAGATCGCCGTTGCGATGGCGGCGATGAGGATGCCCGTACCAGTCGCGGACAGCCAATTCAAGTTGTAGCGGGCAGCCTCGGCTCTGGTGTTCCTGTACTGCGCATCGTCCATTCGCGTGCGATCGACGGCGGTCGTTTCCACGGGGAAGTCGCGAAAGACCAGCCGATGCAGGAGAGGGACGTCCCAGGTTGGCGAGAGCGTCATGCTCGACACCAGGGGCTTGCCCGCGCGGTAGAGCGCCAGGTTGCTCGGCCCTCCATTGAGGAACGCCTTGGACGGGGCGAGGCCCCAGATGATCACGACGATGCTGAGGAATACCCACGGCATCCACGCCCGCACCAGCCCGGCGGTGTCGTACGCGGCGTGCGTCCTGGCGTACGAATGCGCCGGAGCGTGTGTCGTGTCCGTCTTTGTCCGGACCGCATCGGCGGCTTTGGGGCTGACACCTCGTGCCTCCGGAAACTCCCAAACCTCGCTCGGCTTCCACACGCGACAAAACAGCGCCAGCGCGAATAGGGAAGCCAGGCCTCCGATGATGTCCACAAGCTCGGGGCCAACGAAGTTGCTCCAGAAGAACTGGACGACGGCGAAGACCCCGCCGCAGACGAGCACGGCGGGCCAGACCCCTCTGAACCCGCGCCAGCCGCTCATCGTCACGACGAGCCAGGCGGGGACGATGAGTGAGACGAAGGGGAGCTGGCGGCCAGCCATCATGCTGATCGTCATCGCCGGGATGCCTGTGACGCTTGCCAGCGTGAGGATCGGGGTGCCGATGGCTCCAAAGGCCACGGGAGCGGTGTTGGCGATGAGCGCCAGGCCCGCCGCATACAGCGGCGTGAAGCCAAGGCCCATGAGAAGTGCCGAGCAGATCGCGACCGGCGTGCCAAAGCCCGAGGCGCCTTCGATGAAGGCGCCAAAGGAAAACGCGATCAGTAAGGCCTGAATGCGACGGTCGGCGGACAGGTTCGCCACCGATGCCTTCACGATCTCGAACTGCCCGGTCTCGACCGTCAGGTTATAGAGAAAGACGGCGTTGAGAATGATCCAGCCAATCGGGAGGAAGCCGTAGGCCGCGCCGTACCCGGCGGTTGCCAGCGCGCTCGAGACGGGCATGCCGAAGATGACCACCGCCACCGCCAGCGCAGACAACAGTCCCGTCAAGGCCGCGATGTGCGCGCGCCACTCGAGGACGCCGAGCGTGAAGAGTAGGAGGACGATCGGCAGTGCCGCTGCCAGCGTGCTGAGCCACGGACTCCCGACCGGATCGTAGACCTGAACCCACGGCATGGGGGCGGATTATATAGGGGTTGGGGATTAGGGATTGGGGAAACGGGGAATCGGGATTGTGAAACAGACAGGGCTAAAGGGCTAAAGGCTCAGAGCTCCGGTCAAGTGAACAAGCTAGCGCTGGGGTTTGTTGCGATAGTCAGGGAGGGCATCGCTGTGCAGCGGGGCGAGGACCATCTTGCCGGTCACTACGTCGGAAACGAGTTCAAGACGGCAAACGGCGCAACGATAGACGATGCCCGGCTGCGGTTCCGCACCAAGTTCGTGCTGAATGTTCGACTGGCAAGCCGGGCACTTCCAGGGCATGGAGCGAGAGTCTACACCGACCAGTCAAGATTAGGTGCGGAAATAAATCGTTTCAACCGCAAGGGGCCAACGCTTCGCGCTGAGGCGCGTGCCGCGTCATAGTTTAGTCGTCGAGTTGGCGCGTCGGCTTCAGCGCGATGTTAGCCAGCCGCGTTCCGGTGGCTGCGTGAGCCGGATCAATCCGACGCTGACGACTCACTGGAAGAACGACGTCCACAGAATCAAGAGCAGGACCGCGGCGATGATCACGTAGTTGATCGTGTCGTGGCGCTTCATCCACCACGTTCTGGTCGGCTTCTTCATCGCTTCTTCACCGCTCCAGCATTATTGGCGTTCGCCGGCAAAGGGGGCTGAACGGCAGGGGCAATTTTCAGGGGACAAATGCCGATCGGACGCGGAAGCGCTTCAAGAGCGAATCGCGAAGTCTGCGAAGGGCAAGCGGTTAGTGGTGGCGAGGGACAGAATCGAACTGTCGACACTACGATTTTCAGTCGTATGCTCTACCAACTGAGCTACCTCGCCACGCGGATGGATTCGCTGGTAGGGGACCCTTCGGCCCGCCTGAAGAGACGGCGATCATAACGCGGGCCTGACTCGGACCGCAAGGCGAGGACGGTACGGCAGGACTAAAGTCCTGCGCTACGAGTGCCACGGTTGACGGGGCAGGACTAAAAGTCCTGCCCTACGAGTTACCGCGTGAAAGCGCACACCCTAGCCCGCGCGATGTGACGGCAGGACTAAAGTCCCGCGCTACGAGTACCCGTACCCGCTACGCCGTGCTGGCCTCGGCGTTCTGCGTGAGGCCGAGTTCCCGCCGGACACGATCCTCAATCGTCTTGAAGACCTCCGGATTGTCCTTGAGGAACTGCTTCGCGTTCTCGCGGCCCTGGCCGAGACGTTCGCCGCCATACGCGAACCACGCGCCGGACTTCTCGATGATGCGTTTGTCGACCGCCAGGTCGAGCAGATCGCCCGTGCGTGAGATCCCCTCGCCGTACATGATGTCGAACTCGGCTTCCCGGAAGGGCGGTGCGACCTTGTTCTTGACCACTTTCACGCGCGTGCGTCCGCCGATGACGGCGTCGCCGTCCTTGATGCTCGCGATGCGCCGGATGTCCATGCGCACCGACGCATAGAACTTCAGGGCGCGTCCCCCGGTCGTGGTTTCGGGATTGCCGAACATCACGCCGATCTTCTCTCGGAGCTGGTTGATGAAAATGAGCGAGGTTTTCGACTTGGACACCGCACCGGTAAGCTTGCGCAGCGCCTGCGACATCAGGCGCGCCTGCAGCCCCATTTGCGCGTCGCCCATCTCGCCTTCGATTTCCGCCTTCGGCACGAGCGCGGCCACCGAGTCCACGACGACGACGTCCACGCCGTTCGATCGGATGAGCACCTCGACGATCTCGAGCGCCTGCTCCCCGTTGTCGGGCTGCGACACCAGCAGATTGTCGAGATCGACCCCGAGCTTCTGCGCGTACTTCGCGTCGAGCGCATGCTCGGCATCCACGAACGCGGAAATGCCGCCCAGCTTCTGCGCCTCGGCAATGATCTGCAGCGCCAGCGTCGTCTTGCCCGACGATTCCGGCCCGAAGATCTCCACGACGCGACCGCGCGGAACACCGCCGACGCCCAGCGCGTAATCGATGCTGATCGCCCCGGTGGGGATGGCCTCGATCGGTTGAATGGCTCCAGACTGGCCGAGCCGCATGATCGAACCCTTGCCGAACTGCTTCTCGATCTGGCCGACGGCGAGATCGACGGCTTTGGCGCGCTCCCGATCCTGGCGATCGTCGCGGTCGAACTTGTCAACTCTCTCGATCTTTTCAACGACTGACGGCATGAGGTGCTCCTTGGATCCGGCTGGAACCGGACGACAACGTGGATTCTGGAAGCGCGGCTATTCTAGATTTGTGCCGAGCGAAAGTCAAGTGCAATTCCGTGACTGTGACGCCAGAAACGTTTAATAAGCAAGCAGTTACGGAAACAGGCACTTTCGCCTCTTGATTCCGCGTTGGCAGAATCTGCGATGATGAACGGCCCGATGCCAAGCCCAATTGGCCATGCCCTCGCGGGGGTCGCGATCGCTTGGATGACGGAGGAGCCCAACTCGACGGCGCAGGCCAAGAAGCCGGCGATCGGGGCGATGACGATCGTTTGCGCGACGCTGGCCGTGTTTCCCGACATCGACCTCCTGTACCGCCCGATTCATCGGACAGCGACGCACAGCCTGCTCGCCGCCGTTCTCACCACTATTGTCGCGGCGGGCGTGACAAGGTGGGTCACAGGTCGCGTGGGATGGCGCATGGCGATCGCATGCGGCCTGGCGTACGCGTCACACATCGTTCTGGACTGGATGGGGGCGGATGCGAGCGTCCCGTACGGCATTCAGGCGCTCTGGCCCTTCAACGATCGCTGGTTCGTGACGCCGTGGGCGATCTTTCCGGGGACCGAACGCCGCGACATCTTCGCGGCATGGTCCATCCTCGCCAATTTGCGAGCGCTGGCGGCGGAACTGCTGATTCTGGGTCCGTGGGTGGCGGTGTTGTGGTTCAGACGTACTCGTAGAAGCCGCGGCCCGACTTCCGTCCCAGATGACCAGCCGCAACCATCCGCTTGAGCAGCGGGCAGGGGCGGTATTTCGGATCGCCAAGCCCTTCGTGCAGCACTTCCAGAATCGCCAGACAGACATCGAGACCGATGAAATCCGCCAGCGTCAGCGGGCCCATCGGGTGATTCAAGCCACCCTTCATCACCGCATCAATGGCCGTGGGCGTACCAACCCCTTCCATCACCGCGAAGAACGCCTCGTTCAGCATCGGCAGCAGAATCCGGTTGGCGATGAAGCCGGGATAGTCGGCGGCTTCCACGCCGGTCTTGCCGAGAGCGCGGCAGAGATCGTGCGCCATCTGCATTGAAGTGTCAGATGTCGCCTGTCCTCGGATCAGCTCGACCAGCGTCATCAGCGGCACGGGGTTCATGAAGTGCATGCCGAGCACCTGCCCGGGCCGCTTGGTTGCCGATCCGAGGACGGTGATCGAAATCGACGAAGTGTTCGACGCCAGCACGGCGTGCGGCGCACAGATCGCGTCGAGACTGGCAAACAGCCTCTGTTTGGCCACCGTGTCTTCGATGATCGCCTCGACGATGAGGTCGGCCGTGGCCAGCGCTTCGAGTCTGGTGGTCATCGACAGACGGCCGAGCGCCGCGTCGCGATCGTCCGCGGTCACTTTGCCCTTCTCGACGAACCTCGCCAGGCTCTTCTCGATGCTGATGCGCGCGCGGTCGAGCATCGGCGCCGCGATGTCCACCAGCTGGACCGTGAAACCCGCCTGTGCAAACACCTGCGCGATGCCGTTGCCCATGGTGCCGGCGCCAACGACGCCGACGCTCTTCACGTCGACCGCAGAACTCGCGGAGTCAAGAGGCATGGCTACATCGCGTTCTCAAGAAAACCAAGAGTGACTGCGGGTTCTGCGGTTCTGCGGTGATCGTTTTCGTCACGGCCGTTCGATTGCCAGCGCGACACCGTTACCGCCACCCAGGCAGAGCGTCGCGATGCCGCGTCGGAGGTTCCGGTGTGTCAGCGCATAGATCAGTGTCGTCAGGACTCGACCCCCGCTCGACCCGATCGCATGACCCAGCGCCACGGCTCCGCCGTTGACGTTGACCTTGCGTTCGTCGATCCCAAGCTCGTTGAGTACGGCGACTGCCTGCACGGCAAAGGCTTCGTTCAGCTCGAAGAGATCGACATCCTCCAGCTTCCAACCGATCTTTTGCGTCAGGCGTCGAACGGCGTCAACCGGTGTCATGAGCACGAACTTTGGCGCCAGCCCGCTCGTCGCCTGACCGACGATGCGGGCGAGCGGTTCGATGTTGAGCGAGTGCGCACGCTCGGCCGACATCACCACGAGCGCGGACGCGCCGTCATTGACCCCGGGGGCGTTGCCGGCTGTCACCGTGCCGTCCTTCTTGAACGCCGGCTTCAACCCACCAAGCAGCTCCGCCGTCGTGTCAGGGCGGATCGACTCGTCCTGGTCGACGATCAACGGTGACCCAGACCGCTGGGGGATTGAGACCGGAAGGATCTCTTCACGGAAGGCGCCCGACGCAACCGCCGCGGCCGCTTTCTGATGGCTGCGCGCCGCGTATTCGTCCTGCGCCTGGCGACCGACATGATAATGCTCCGCGACGACCTCACCGGAGTTCCCCATGTGGCACTGTTCGAACGCGCACCACAATCCGTCCTGAATCATCGAGTCCAGGATCTCGCCGTGTCCCATCCGCAGGCCCTCGCGCACGCGGGGCAGGAGGTACGGGCAGTTGCTCATCGATTCCATCCCGCCCGCGACGGCCACGGCGATGTCGCCGGTGGCGATGCCCTGCGCGGCCAGCATGACGGCCTTCAACCCCGAGCCGCAAACCTTGTTGATGGTGAGGGCGGCCACGTGATCAGCAAGACCGGCATGGAGCGCCGCCTGGCGCGCAGGGTTCTGACCCAGCCCGGCCGACACCACGTTGCCCATGATGCATTCGTCGACGGTGGCAGGATCGATACCCGCGCGCTTCACGGCTTCGGCGATTGCCAGCGCGCCCAGCTGC
>Ga0111538_10003378_pt1 | contig 22343 bp, 18 predicted proteins | sample SoiMethybrSBSTD1_FD_79669 | JGI IMG/M metagenome (GOLD analysis project Ga0111538, IMG submission 79669) | Bulk soil microbial communities from a Populus tree surrounding site in Tennessee, USA - Soil MetaG P. TD hybrid SBSTD1 (version 2)... | ecosystem: Environmental > Terrestrial > Soil >...
GAATTCGAACTGGGCGACGACGAACTCGATCAGGAAGAGCGACCGGCGCACCGAGTGAGCGTCGCGGCCTTTTCGATCGACCTCACCGAGGTGACCGTCCGAGACTACAAGGAATGTGTCGATCTCGGCGGGTGCAAACCTCCGACCTCGACCGTGTTTTGGCCCGACATTACGGAAGAGACAGCCGCCTTTTACAGCTCTGCATGCAACAAGCTAACCGACGGCGACAAGAGCGATCACCCCATGCAGTGCGTCGACTGGCTGGAGGCTCGAACCTATTGCATGTGGGCCGGGAAGCGCCTGCCCACCGAAATCGAATGGGAGTACGCTGCACGAGGGACCGACGGTCGTCGGTACACGTGGGGCTCACAGGAGCCGTCGACACTGCTCGCAAACGTGTGTGACAGCGAATGCCTCGGTTGGGCGAAGGCGAACGGCCGATCCTGGAAGCACATGTTTACCTCGAGCGATGGGTTTCCAACGACTGCTCCGGTGCAAAGCTTCCCCGGCGCCGTCGGCCCCAATGGGCTCTATGAGATGGCGGGAAATGTCTGGGAGTGGACTTCGTCGCATTTCACCGAAAGCTACGAGCCGGATGCTCGAGTCAAGGAGACGCGCGTCATCCGCGGGGGTGGCTGGACCGACGACAAACCGGGGACGCTCATTGCGGCGAACCGATCCGGAACCAGAGAGAGCATCCGCATGCCCTACCTCGGATTCCGCTGTGCAAAATCGCCGTGAGCTACTTCGAAGCCGACGAGGCGAAACCGTGGCGCGATTGCGCAGCCGGACTTAGCTTCGACTGGCGATCATGGATCGACTGGAGCTCGTCGAAGAGCACGTCCGATGCGAGAACGCCCACGACCTCGACGGGGTCATGAGCACTTTCGGCTCCGAAGCGGCGTACGACGACGAGCCGTGGGACGAGCATCACGCCGGACACGGCGCCGTGCGCGACTATTACCGGTCTTTGCTCGGCGCCCTTCCCGATCTGCATATCGGAGTTCAGCGAACGCATTCGACTGCCGACGCGGTGATTCTCGAGTTCGTCATTCTTGGCGCGGCGGGGCGGAGCGCTCACAGCGCGCGTTCGAGGATCGCGATCAGCTCTCGGTGCTCGAGCGTGATCGGGTTGCCCTGCATGCTGCTCGCAGCGGCGGCCTTGCTCGCGATGGCGGCGAAGTCGGCCTGGCGCACGCCGTAGGCTGCGAGCGTCGGGATCTGCAGCGCTGCGGCTAGCTCGCGCACCCAGGCCACACCGGCGGCGGCGGTCGCATCTGCACGTCCAGTGAGCAGGCGGGCGACGTCGGTGTAGCGCTCGAGGGCGGGCGAATCCGGCGCACGCTCGCGCAAGGCGCGGATGTTGACGTCCATGACGTGAGGCAAGAGCACTGCACAGGTCTCGCCGTGCGGACTGTGGAACATGCCGCCGATCGGACCGGCGAACCCGTGGACCGCGCCGAGCTTGGCGTTGGCGAGCGCGATCCCGCCGCACAAGCTGACCATGCACAGATCTTCGCGCGCCGCGCGATCCGACCCGTCGCGATAGGCTTTCTGGAGCGAGCGGGCCGAGCGTGCGAGCGCATCACGACACAGAGCGTCGGTCAGAGGATTGGCCCGCTTCGATACGAACGGCTCGAGCACCTGGGACATCGCGTCGAATCCGGTGCTCGCGGTGACACGCGGCGGCACGCTCAGCGTGAGCTCGGGATCGATCAGCGCGAGCTCCGGCAGCATCAAGTGACTGCGCAGGCTCACCTTGACTCGCTCGGAAGGCGCCTCGAGCACGGCGTTGCGAGTGACCTCGGAACCGGTGCCGGCCGTGGTCGGGACCGCGATCATCGGCAGCGAACGGCGCGTCAGGGGGCGTCCAGCGCCGACGACCTCGAGGTAATCGAGCGGATCGCCGCCGTTGGCCAGCAGCGCCGCGACGGCCTTGCCGGCGTCGAGTGGGCTGCCCCCGCCGATCGCTACCACCAGATCGCAGTGCTCGACGCGCCCTAGCTCGACGCCGCGCCGCGCATCGTCCGTCATCGGCTCGCCGGTGATCGCGATCTGGACCGCACTGACGCCGCTCGCCTCGAGCCGAGCTCGCACGGCTTCGGCACGCTCCGGGTTCTTGCCGCCGACGACGAGCGCACGCCGTCCGAGCTCGGCCGCCAGCTCGCCGATCCGACCGAACACGCCCGCGCCGAACAGGATGCGCGCTGCGCTCGCGAATTCAAAAGCCGGCGTCATCCGGAAAGACGTTCTCGAATTTGGTGCTGCGGCGCGGCTCCGCCATCATCTCTTCGACGGCGTCGCGCCAGGCAGCGTAGTGAGCAGTCTGCTTGTGCGCGGCCGGCGCGTCCGGCGTCCGGTAAACTTCGACCAGTGCGAAGCGCGACGGGTCGTCTTTGTCCCGCAACACGTCGAAGCGGGCAATCCCCGGCTCTTTCACGCTTTCGCGCGCGTTCGCCAGCGTTTCGCGCTGGAAGTCGCCGACGCGCTCGGGCTTCACTTTCACGGAGACGACGACAATCAACATGGCGCATTCTCGTTACCACGGCAGTGCCACGAATTCGACGGTGCCCGGCGTTTTGGAAGCTCAGATGGAGAGTCTGTCGAAGTAGGACCGAGCGGTGATAAGCTCCGCGCGCAATGACGGCGACTTCGTCCCCGGTCGACACGGCTCAGACGCGAGACCCACTGCGCGAAGCGCTCGATCGGGTGGCAAAGCTCGAAGCGTCGCTCGCGCCCGCCACGATCCCGTCGCGCCTGCTCCGAAAAATCGGGCCGACGCGCTGGTTCGCGGCTTTCTATCGCCGGTTCGGACCCCTGGTCGACCCGTGGCTCTTGCGCAAAACCGGTGGCCGCATCGCGACGCAGGTTTACGGGTTCCCCGCGCTGCTCCTGATCAGCACCGGATCCAAGTCGGGACAGAAGCGAACCTCTCCATTGCTCTATACCCGCGACGGAGACGACTTTTTGATCGTGGGCACGAACTTCGGCACGAAGAACCATCCGGCCTGGACCGGCAATTTGCTCGCGAATCCGCGAGCCGAAATCGTCGTCGGCGAGGACACGATCTCGGTCGGCACCGAGCTCGTCGACCCTGCGTCATTCGAGCGATTGTGGCCGCGCTTCGTCGCCGTGTACGGCGGCTACGACGACTACCTCAAGCGCCTGACGCACCGAAGCCCGCGAATGTTCCGCCTGAAGCCGCAGCGCTAGGGAACGCGCAGCGCGTAGTACTTCGTGCCCGAGACCGCTTGTATCCACGACATGCCGCTGCCGAAGATCACGTAGCCCTCCGACACTGCCGGAGCCGTTGCGATCGTGCCTTCAGTGGGAAACTCGAACAACACTTCGCCCGTTTTGGTGTCGAAGGCCTGAAGCGTGGTGTTCTTGCCAAAAAAGCCGACGCCGCCGGCGACGCTGATCGGGCTGTAAACCGGACCAGCGACCTGGCGCTCCCACGCGATGTCCAGCGTGAGCGGGTCGAGAGCGAAGAGCGTTGCCTCCTTACCCGACGGCGCTGACTCGCTGCCGGGCTCCGCGCTCTTGGCGCCGTTGACCGCGACCAGAAGGTGGCTGCCATCCCAGGCACCGCTATTGAAGATGCCACCCTTGAACGCGCTCGACGGGCCCAGATTGCGCTTTTTGAGGATGGTCCCGTCGGAGCGGTCGAGCACCCAGAAGTCTCCACCCTTGTTGCCACCAGCTACGAGCTTCCTTCCTCCGGCTTCGAACAAGATCGGATTGGCTCCGAAGTCCGCCTCGGGGTTGCCGTTGCTCTGTGCGACGGTGACCACGTCGCCTGCGAGAATCTGCTGCGTCCAGAGAAAGCTCGGGTTGCCGGCGAGCGCCAGCGCCAAAAATGCATCGGACGTATTGCTGGCCACGCCGGTGTAGTTGTTGCCGGTCGCGGCGAACACGACACCAGCGGCTTCGTCGACCGACAAGGTAGACCAGATCGCTGCGCCGTTGCTCGGTGGCTCGACCGTGAGCTTCTTCCAGGCGGGCCTGCCGTCCGCCTTGTTCAAGGCCACCACGAAGCCGCGGAAGGTTGCGCTCTCACCTGGTCGCGTGACCGTCTCTTCGAGCGACGATCCACCCACGAGCACGAAGTCTTTGGTCACGACCGGCGACGAAAAACCCGCCAGGTACGGGCTATCATCGGTCTTGTACTCCCAGAGTTCTTGTCCGTTCTCCGCATCGAGAGCCCGCACGACCCCGCCGGCATCGTGCGCATACAGAATGCCCGCGTCGAGCGCCAGCGAGGAGTACCCTCGCGCCGCTGCGTTCTGCCAGATCACGGCACCCGTGGCTAGGTCGATGGCGATGACACCGCCTGTGGTCTCGGAATCGCTCGCTGTCGTCAAGACGTACACGCGACCCCGAGAGATCACCGGCGTGCTGGTCACTCCAGCCTTCGTATCGAGCTCCCAGGCGCGCACGAGCGCGCGTGCCGAAGCTGTCGAGATCTTGGTCTCGTGTTGGTTGAAGTACGTCGACGCCACGTCGTGACCGAGCATGGTCCACTCGTCGAGTCCCGGATCGACGGACGACGCGTCGCCGGGTGACGCATCGACCGGCGGAGTATTGCCCGGCGGCTCGGCGCTGGTTTGGGTTCGCTCCGTTCGCCCCCCGCAAGCAACAATCAGGGCGGCCGTCAGCCCGATCGAGATACTCGAGCGCACGCGGGGCAAATCATGGCCCAACACGGCGCGACGGTATCATTGGGGCAGTGGCTTCGGGGCGACGTTTCCGTCGGAGTCCGTCCGAATTTCGGCTCGCGTGCTAGCCTCGACCGCGCAGCGCGTAGTACGCGGCAACGGTGGCGGCACGTCGAACCTCGCAGCTCCAGCAAGCGGCCAGCGCGCTCGCGCTGGTGGCGGCGTGGCTCCTGACCGCGCCGGTCGCCCGAGCCGAGCTGAACCTCAAATGGGACGCGCCGCCCGGCTGCCCTGCGGGGAGCGAAGTGCAGGACCGAATCCGCGCGCTCGCCGGCTCCTCCCTCGACAAGACGGAAGGGTTGTCGGCAGAGGGCACGATCACGCCTGCCAACGGCCGATTCCAACTCACGCTGCTCGTGCGAGACGGCCACGACGTACGAAGGCGCGTGATCAGCTCCGACTCGTGCGCGGATCTCGCCGGCGCCGCCGCGATCAGCCTGGCGCTGCTGCTCGGCATCGACGTGAGCGCCTCCGCGACGCAAGCGGACGACCGCACGCCCGGCGAGACTCCGAAGGACCAGGCCTCGGGCGAAGCCGCACGGAGTACCCACGACGACCGCGCCGGTGAGGACCGTCGCACGCGCAGCGAGAAGCCCGCCGAGCGGAATCCCGCCCCGTCCGCGACGCCCGCGCCTCGCCGTTGGAACCTGCTGGTGCGAGCGCCGATCCTGGCCGCCGACCTGGGGCCGCTGCCGAGGCCTTCCCTCGGCGCGGGGCTCGGTGTCGGCATGCGCTACGCGTCGTGGAGCGTCCTCGTCGCCGGGTACGCGTACTTGGCACAGACCGTCGAGGCGGAAACGGGCAGTGAGTTCGGCACCGGCGCCGATCTGAAGCGCAAGACCTTAGCCATTACGCTCTGCCGCGGCTGGCGATCGTACCAATTCGAGATCGCCCCGTGTCTGGGCGTCGGGCTCGAGCACCTGACCGCTCGGGGTTTCGGCGAGGGCGTCTCCCCTGAATCGCGACGAACCGTGTGGGCAGCGCCGAGCGCCGGCGCCTTCGTGCACTGGTACGCTTTGAAATCGCTGGCTTTATTCGGGGGCGTGACCGGCTACCTCGAGCTCGCTCGCCCGCGCCTCGTCGTCGAGGGGCTGGGGGAGGTGCGCCAATTGGCGCCGGCCGCCGCGGGCGCCACTGTCGGGCTGGAGTGGATTCTGTGACGGAGGACCATGGTTGCCACCACTGCCAAGATGATGATCAGTGCATGATGGCTGTGACCGCTTTCGACAGTGACAGCGGAAGCCCGCAGAGCGGTGTTCGATCCGCACCTTCATCCTTCGCGTCGGGCGAAGTGTCGTCATTCGAATCCATCTATAGTCAATACTTCGACTTCGTTTGGTCCACGGTTCGACGTCTCGGCGTCAGCCCGGCCGCCACGGACGACGTCGTCCAAGAAGTGTTCATCGTGATCCACTCCCGGCTCCACACTCTCGAACAACCGAAGTCCCTGCGCAGCTGGATCTACGGCATCGTACGGCGCACCGTGAGCGGCCACCATCGGTCGCGACGCGTAAGAGAAGCTTCAGGAGCCGCGCTGGCGGTCGAACCCAACCCGCTGGCGCTGCCACGCACGCCGCTCGACCTCGTCGAGCAGAACGACAAGGTCAAGCTCCTTTTCAGTCTGCTCGAGGAGCTCGACGAGCCCAAACGCGAAGTGTTCACGATGGCCGAGCTCGACGAGCTGACGGTTCCGGAGATCGCCGAGATCCTCGAGATCCCGCTGAACACCGCCTACTCGCGGCTCCGCGCCGCGCGGCAAGCCTTCGAGGAAGCACTGCAGCGACATTCAGCTCGGCGCGAAGTACGAGGTGGGCGGTGACTCGTCTGACGCCTGGAGCTGAAGATCTCGTCCAAGCGGGTCGCGAGGCTCTGCGGCCGAGCAATACGGATCGCGAGCGGGTATTTCGGGCGCTGATGCCGAAGCTCGGCGGCGCGATCGGCGCTGCCACGACCACGCCTTCGACCGCTCCTTCGGCCGCCACTTCTGCCGCCGGCCTGCCGATTGCCAAGGTCGCGGCGATCGTGGTCGGAGTCGCCATTGCGGGCGGAGGCCTGTTCGTCGCGCTCCGGCCGGATCCACCGCCCGCGAGGCCCACCGCGACTGCGCCGGCGCCATCGGCAGCCGTACCACCGGAGCCGGTTGCCAAGGTGCCCGAGAGCGTCGCTTCCACCGGGCCAGCTCCGTCCGCCGAGAAGCCCGCGCCGAGCGCGGCGCGTCCATCGGACAGCCTGGCGGAAGAAGTCGCCATCCTTTCGCGCGCGAGTGCCGAGCTGCACGCCGGTCGACCGGCGGCTGCGCTGAAGGCGCTCGACGAGCACCTGCGACGGTTCCCGCGCGGTGTTTTGACCCAGGAGCGCACTTCCGCGCGCGTGCAAGCGCTCTGCGCGCTCGGCCGCATGAAGCAAGCGCAAGCCGAGATCGCGCGGCTCGCGCGCGCGGCGCCCAACTCGCCTCACGTGGCCCGCGCGCGCAAGGCGTGTGGATCCGGGCTGACCGAGAAGGAGTAGTTGCCCATTCGGCGCCGCGTCGTTCGCGATCGGATGAACTGATGCTGGGCAACTACGGCGAGCGAAGCGAGCCCGCGCTGAGCGAAGCGAGGCGCGTTGGGGGACCGGGGGCTTGCCCCCGGCGGAGGATTACCGCGGGGGTGGGCGGGCGGGATATTGAGAAAGGGTTGAAGCGCGTTCACGCAAGTTTGCTACTTGCGATCCTTTCGAGCGCTTGCGAGCCGGAGCTCCAGGTCGGCACGTGGACCTGCCCGCGCCCCGACCCCAATCAGGACGGCGGGCCCAAAGCGGTCGATGTGCCGTGGTCGACGGGTTTCGAGACCGGTTTCTGCGACTACGAGCAGGCGCTCGGATTCTGCTACCGGCCCGCTTCATACACGATCGTGGAGGCGCCCGTTCACGGTGGACGCCGCGCGGCCGCGTACTCCGTAATCGGCGATATCGGCGGGGGGGACGCCTGGCAATCGCGCTGTTTTCTGGAGGGTGCGTTGCCGCGCGAAGCGGTTTACGGAGCGTGGTTTTACGTGCCGTCGCAAGCTGTCAACAACGGCAACTGGAACCTCATCCACTTTCAAGGCAGAGAGCCAGGCGAATTTCACGGCCTCTGGGATGTCTCGCTGCGGAACGCGGACGACGGCAACCTGTTCGCGTACCTGTACAATTTCTTGGGCCCGTTGAACGCACAAGTGCCGAACGCGCCGCCCGTGCCGATCGGCTCGTGGTTTCACCTCGAGTTTCGCCTGCGTCGGGCGAAGGATGCGACGGGCGAGGTCGCCCTCTACCAGGATGGAGCGCTGATCCAACAGGCCTCGGGCCTGCTCACGGACGACACCGAGCTCGGCCAGTGGTACGTCGGCAACTACGCCGACAACCTCTCGCCGCCGGAATCGACACTCTACGTGGACGACGTGACGATCCGCCCCGCACCGTGATCGCCTGAACGCCGGGCGGATTTTCGCGACGGATCGCCGCGAGAGGCGCCACTGCGCTAGGTGACGAGCACCCGGCAGTAGGGAGCCACACGGATGAAACTGGAAGCACTCGTCTCGGGCCTGGCGGTCCTCTCGTCCGTCGCGGCGTGTGGGGTCGGCGAAGCCGACGGACCGCCGCAGACCGGAGGCACAGCCGGCCGATCCGGCGGCGGCTCGGGCGGCAGCGTCGCGGGCAGCTCGGGCAGCGGCGGAAGCCTCGGACTTTCGGGTTCGACATCCAGCGGCGGCACGTCGACCGGCGGAAGTGGCGGCGTGGGGGCAGGCGGGTCCGCGGGGAACAGCGGCAACGCTGGCGACGGCGGGAGCGCGGGCAACGGCGGCGTCTCCGGTGCAGCGGGCGCAATCGGTAGCAGCGGCAACGGCGGATCGGATGGAAGCGCCGGGAGTGGTGGGAACGCGGGGAATGGTGGAAGCGGCGGGAGCGGCGGCACCAGCGGAGCGGGCGGCACGAGTGGAGCGGGCGGAGCCACGGACGGCGGAACGAGCCCGAGGTTTCACGTCTTCCTGCTGCTCGGTCAGTCGAACATGGCGGGTTATCCGAAGGCGCAAGCGCCGGACAAAGTCGAGAACCCGCGCATCAGAGTGCTCGGATACGACAACTGCGCGGCTACCGGCCGGCAGCCGGACAAATGGGACAACGCCGCTCCGCCGCTGCACGAGTGCTGGAACGGCGCGATCGGCCCCGGCGACTACTTCTCGAAGACGTTGCTCGACAAGATTGGTGCGAGCGACACCGTCGGCCTCGTTCCCTGCGCGATCAGCGGCGAAAGAATCGAGACCTTCTTGAAGTCGGGCGGGAGCAAATACAACTGGATCGTCCAGCGCGCGAAGCTCGCGCAGCAGGCGGGCGGCGTGATCGAAGGCATGCTGTTCCACCAGGGCGAATCCAACAACGGGGACCCGAGCTGGCCGGGCAAGGTGAACACGCTCGTCACGGATCTGCGGAAGGATCTGGCGCTCGGCAATGTTCCGTTCATCGCGGGCGAGCTGCCGTACCAGAGCGCCTTGGCCGGTCACAACACGCTCGTCAACCGACTGCCGACGGTCGTGACCAACGCGTACGTGGTCTCCGCAAACGGGCTCGCCCTGGATGCCGCGGACTCGCAACGCCTTCATTTCGGGCACGACGCGCAGGTCGAATTTGGAAAGCGCTACGCGGCAAAGATGATCGAGGCGCTTCATTGGTAACGTGAACAAAGAGCAGTCATGCGCTACGACGTGTTTGCTTGGGCTCGGGGGGCCAACTCGACAGGCAATGCCAATGCGGCTCGAGTCGTCGAACGCAACGACAAGGGCGGTAACCCGAAGTTTTACTTCTACACGCCGGTGGAGGGTGGCCAGTCCGAATACGGAATCTCGATCGGCGTCGCAGTCGCGGACAAGCCGGCAGGGCCTTTCAGAGACGCCCGCGGAATCCCGCTGATTTTCCTGGCCGACACGGCGGGCACCGCCAGCCATTCGTGGCGAAACCTCGACCCGTCGGTCTTCGTCGACGACGACGGCCGGACGTACATGTACTGGGGCAACGGCATCCTCTACTGGGTCGAGCTCGAGGAGGACATGATCCACCTCAAGGGCGAGACCTACACGACCGACAGCAGCGGGAAGATGCAAGACCGCAACATCAGCGGCGTTCAGATCCACGTCATCAAGGACATGAACGACTACACCGAGGCGCCGTTTCTATCCAAGCACGGCGGCACCTATTATCTGTCCTACGCGTCGGGGTTCCCGGAGAGCATTTCGTATGCGACCGGCACCTCGCCGGAAGGGCCGTGGCAGCATCGGGGCATTCTCCTGGACCAGGTGCCGAATAGCAGAACCAACCCCGACGGAACCATCAAGAAGGTGGTCCAGACGTGTAACTGACATGCGAAGCGTGCACGTTCTCGCGACTCTGCTCTCGTTCTCGGGCACCGCTCTGCTCTCGACATCGGCCAGCTCGGCCAGTGTCTTGACCGTCGATCTCTCGGCCACCATCGGTCCCGCCACGCACGTTGCCAGTGGCTCACTCTACGGCATGACCGAGCGGCTTCCGGCCGACCTCAACGCTCTCCTCATGCCGCTTTCCCCGAAGATGTTCACGAATCCGGCTGCAAACGTGCAGCAGCCGGTGGGGGACGCGATCGTGGTCGCCGGCCGCCTGGCGCCGATCGGCGCGCGAGTCACCATCCGCCTCGCGGACTGGTTTCCGCGCTGGCCGTATGCCTTCAGCAACATGAACGACTGGCTCGACAAAGTCGGTCAGACCGTCTCGCGCAAGAAGGCATCGGGGCTCGACAACGTCTACGGCTACGAGATCTGGAACGAGCCGAACGGGACGTGGACCAACTCGATGCCGTTCAACGACTTCTGGAAGCAGACGTACGCCAGGCTGCGCGAGCTCGATCCGGCCGCCAAGATCATCGGGCCCTCGATCGCGTGGTACGACGCCAACTATCTTCGGAACTTTCTCACCTTCGCCAAGAACAACGGCTGTGTGCCGGACATCGTGGCCTGGCACGAGCTCAGCGGAGGCAACTTCACCGCGAACTTCCAGAATTACCGATCGCTGGAGAAGCAGCTCGGCATCGGACCTTTGCCGATCAGCATCAACGAATACAGCGGCAAGGACACGATCAACGACGAAGGCCAGCCGGGCGCTTCGGCACCGCTCATCGCCAAGTTCGAGCGCTTTCAGGTCGATACGGCGTGTATCACGTACTGGGACGTTCCGCGCCCCGGACGGCTGGGGAGCCTGCTAGCCACGAATACCGAGCGCAACGGCGGATGGTGGTTTTACAAATGGTACGGCGAGATGACCGGCAACATGGTCTCGACGACCCCGCCGTCACCGAACGACGCGGCCGCGCTCGACGGGTTCGCGAATCTGGACGCGAGCGGCGCCAAGGCGAGCGTGATCGTGGGCGGCGTCAATGATGGGACGATCCAAGTCGTCGTGAAGGGCTTTCGAGCGGCGCCGTTCTTCGGCACCAAGGTCCGCGCGGTCGTCGAGCACACGCCGTTCGTCAATCGCTCGACCGTGGTCAACTCGACGAACACGCTTTCGACGGCCGAATTCACGGTTTTGAACGACGAGATCACCGTCTCAATCAGCAATGCGAATGGCAACGACGGTTATCGCCTCAGCCTGAGTCCCGTAGGCAGCCCGGGCACTGGCGGCACGAGCGGTAGCGGCGGCGCGGCTGGCAGCGGCGGTTTTACGGGTAACGGCGGCGCGAACGGTAGCAGCGGCACGAGTGGTAGCGGCGGCGCGAGCGGTAGCGACGGCGCGAGCGGTAGCAGCGGCGTTGGAGGAGCGGGCGCGAGCGCAGGAAGTGGCGGCGGCGCGTCGAGCAGCGGAGCGGTTGGCAGCGGCGGATCGCTCGGCAGCGGCGTCGGCGGAGCTGCCGCTGCTCGAAACGGAGTGACGGGTGGATCGCGCGGCAATAGTGCCGCGGAAGAGGACGGCTGCACTTGCGCGGCGCCGGGTGAGACCACCCACGGCGCTGCATGGGCAACGCTCGCGCTCGCAGGATTTGGCCTGTCGTTGCGCCTTCGCCGGTCGAGTCGGTCGGCGCGCACGTCACGCCGCCGCTCGTTCTAGAGACGGAACTCGAGCCGTCACGCCACTATGTGCCTGGAAGACGCTTTCATGAAGAGAATTGCCTTGGCCGCCGTCGTGCTGGGCGTCTGGGCGCCGATCGCCTCGTGCTCCGACGAATCCGATGCGCCGAGCAGCGGCGGCAAATCCTCGGGGTCGGGCGGGTCCGACCGCGACGGCGGTGGTCGAACGGGCGGCGCCCTCGGAACGGGCGGAATCGGTAATGGAGGGAGCGCAGGCCAGAGCGCGGGTGGCACGAACGCAGCGGGCGGCGTGGCCGGGACAGATGGCGCAGCCGGAACCGATGGCGCAGCCGGAACCGATGGGGTTGGCGGCGCGGGCGGTAGCACGGGCGGCGTAGGCGGGACCGCTGGCGTAGGTGGGAGCGGCGGCACCGCTGGCACGGCAACTTGCCCTGCGACGTACAAGAACCCGGTCATCTGGGAAGACCTCCCCGACCTCGAGCTCCTCCGCGTCGACAACACGTACTACTACACGGCGTCGACCTTTCACTACTCGCCGGGAGCGCCAATCTTGCGCTCCTACGATCTCGTGAACTGGGAATACGTCGGGCACTCGGTGCCCGTACTCGACTACAACGCCAGTTATAGCCTCAGCGGGAGCCGCGCGTACGTCAACGGCATCTGGGCATCCTCGCTGCGTTACCGCGCGAGCAACAAGACTTTCTACTGGATTGGCTGCATGCACGGGAGCGGCGGCGGCTACGTGTACACCGCCACCGCGATCGAAGGGCCCTGGACGAAACACAGCTCTCAGGGCTGCTACTACGACGTCGGCCTCCTCATCGACGATGACGACACGATGTACGTCGCCTACGGCAACTCCACGCTCAGCGTCGCGCAACTCGGCAGGGACGGCTTCAGCCAAGTCAGGTCCCAGAGCGTCTTCAATTCTCCCGCGGACATCGGCGCGCTCGAGGGCTCGCGCTTCTACAAGATCAACGGGAACTACTACATTTTTACGACTCAATACGCGAACGGCGAGTACGTGCTCCGGTCCACGAACGGGCCGTTCGGCCCGTACACGTTGCAGAAGTTCGCCGTGAAACTGCCCTTCGCGGGGACGAGTACAGGCGCCGGCGCGGCCCCTCACCAGGGCGGCATCGTGCAAACCCAGAACGGCGACTGGTATTACATGGCGTTCAACGACTCCTATCCAGCGGGTCGCATTCCGGTTCTGGCGCCCATGACGTGGAGCAACGGATGGCCGTCGGTTACCCTCGTCAACGGCGCGTGGGGAGCGTCGTACCCCTTTCCGAATTTGCCTTGTGGCGCCGGCTTGGTAAAGCCGCTGATCGGCACGGACACCTTCTCGCAAGCGACGCTCGGGCACCAGTGGGAATGGAACCACAATCCCGACGACACCAAGTGGTCGGCGGGGGCAGGGCTGACGCTGCAGACTGCAACCGTCACCGACGACCTGTATGCAGCCCGGAACACGCTCACCCGTCGAACCGTCGGCCCCACGTCCACTGCCACGATCGAAATGGACTACAGCGCGATGAGGGACGGTGACGTGGCAGGGCTCGCCCTCTTGCGTGACTCTTCAGCGTGGATCGGAGTCAAACGAAGCGGTGGTGCGTCCAAGGTGGCCATGGTGAACAACCTCACCTTGAACAGCAGCTGGGCCACCGCCACCAAGGGCACTGAAGTCGCTAGTGCCAACGTCTCCGGCGGCAAGATCTGGCTGCGCATCGTGGCCGATGTTCGCACCTCGGCGGGCGGTGGCCAGGGCCGCTTCTTTTACAGTACCGATGGGGCGCAATTCACTCAGTTGGGAAGCGCGTTCACCATGAAGAAGGAGTGGCAGTTCTTCACCGGTTACCGCTTCGGAATCTTCAACTACGCGACGCAAGCGCTCGGCGGATCCGTCAAAGTGTCTTCATTCCAGCTGACGGCACCATAGGAGAAAGCGACGCCACCTGGGCACTTTCACGCAGCAGACGCGTGTCATTACCCACGTTGCACGAGCCGATCTCTGGGCAATAAGCCAGTCTATCGACTTCCATGGCAAACGAGGAACGACCCTGCTCTCGCGTGCTGGTCGCTGGTGCCACGGGCTTCGTGGGGCGAGCGCTGCTCCCAGCGCTGCTCGAGCGCGGTCATCGCGTGCGCGCGTGTGCGCGACATCCGGCAAGCATTGCGGCGCACGAAAACCTGGAAAGCGTCGCCTGTGACCTGCTCGATAGCGCTGCTCTGCCGCGCGTGCTCGCCGACATGGACGCTGCGTACTACCTCGTACACAGCCTCGGCGGCGACGACTTCCGCGAGCGGGACAAGAGAGCCGCCACGGCCTTCGCAGGCGCCGCAGCTCTGGCGGGCTTGCGGCGCATCGTGTATCTCGGTGGCGTCGCGCCGCGGGGCCGTGCTTCGAAGCATCTCGCGAGTCGGCTCGAAGTCGGCGCAATCCTGCGCAGCGGACGCGTGCCGGCGCTCGAGCTGCGCGCCGGCATGATCGTCGGATCCGGAAGCGCTTCCTGGCAGATCGTTCGCGATCTGGTGATGCGCTTGCCGGCCATGGTGCTTCCGGCCTGGCTCGACTCGCGGATGAGCCCGATCGCGCTCGAGGACGTGGTCGACGCGCTCGTGCAAGGTCTCACGATTCCGCTCACGCAGAGCGCGCATTACGACATCGGCGGGCCCGAGACGCTGACCGGCAAGCAGGTTCTGGAGCGCATCGCAGCGCTCGAAGGACGCCGGCTGCCTGCGCTCTCGCTGCCGTGGCTCACGCCGAGGCTCTCGGCAATGTGGTTGCGCCTCGTCTCCCAGGCCGACTACGCGCTGGCGCGAGAGCTCGTTCTCGGACTCAGCGAGGACCTGTTGCCGGCCGACGACCGCTTTTGGCAGCTCGTTGACCGCCGACCTGCCGTCCTCTTCGACACCGCCGCTCGCGCCGCGATCGATGCCGAGCGGCGCCCGGGAGCGCGCAATCGATCCGGAAACCTCGAGGAGGCGCTGGTGCGCCGCGTCAGTCCTCGCCTGCCTGTCCGGTGAGATCGTCCGATCGCGATCGTCGAAGGGAATGTCGTCGTGACGCCGCGGCTTACTCGACACTCGATTTACTGCGGTGGCGGCGGAATCGTCGGCACGCAGCCGAAGACAATCTTGACGTTGCCGGCCGTATCGGCCGAAACGCTGTCGCACGTTCCCGGGCAGAGCTTGATCGAACTCGGGTTCTGCGGGTTGTCGTAGTACCAGCCGGGAACGTTCGGGCTGCACTTGTCGGCGCTCCCCACGCCGAAGATGTCGGTCTTCTGCCCCTGGCCGGAAGTGAACCCGACATTGACCTTGCCGAAATCGATCGGGCCGTTCGTAGGCGGGGGAATCTGGTAGGTGCAAGGAAGCGCGCTCCGCTCGCGGATCTTCTTGATTGCATCCAAAAACTGCTGGGCCGTCTGCTGAGCGCCACCGCCCGTCTGCACGATCAGCGCCATACCGGTACCGCCGGCCCGCGCGATGGTATGGATCGAGTCTGGGGGGGCCGTGTCGAACAGGTCGACGAGGCAAGTGCTCGTGTCGGGAACGGAGATACCGATCACGTAGGTTTGGATGGCCGGCGTCCCGCTGACACCGGAGGCAGCAGCCGCAGCGACTGCATCGACGCTAGCATTCCCGCACAGATTCGGCTGTCCGTCCGAGAGCAGCACCACGACCACGGTGTGGCCCGTCTGGTTGGCCCAGGCCCGCGCGTGATCGACAGCTCCCTGAACCGCCGGGGCAAGCGGCGTCAGGCCGCCCGGAAGTGCACGCGCATTGAGCGAGTTGATGATTGGCTGCGCGTTGCCGGGCAGGGGCGCGATCGGCACCGCGGGGCGGGCATAGTCCGCCGCGTTGCAGCTGTCGTTCAGGCCGAAATACTGGAGTCCGACGCCCAGGCCACTGGCTTCCGGCAGGTTCACGAATTGGATCATTGCGTTTCTGATCGCATCGAACCGCGTCGCCGTTGCGCCTTCAGGTTCCGGGCACGCCATGGTCGTCGTGGCGTCGAACATCACGTACATGTCGACGGGCTTCTCCTTCGCTTGCTCCTCTCCCTGGGCGCAGCCATCTACGATCATGCCGCCGGCCCCGGCGGCTCCCCCGCCGGAGTCGACGATGAGACCGCCTCCGACACCGCTGCCACCGACCCCGTTGACGGCCCCTACGCCAGCAATCCCACCTGAGCCTGCACCGCCGCTGCCGCCGGGTCCGGCGCCGCCATAGCTGACCGTGTTGGAGGTATCCGCCGACGATCCGCACGCCAGCGGGATCACTGAAACAGACGCACCGACTGCGGTGAAGGAGACGATACGAAGAAGTAGGTTAGAGCGCATAGTTCCAAGTCCTTCGACAGTTTTATCAGTGCGACTGTCTTCGCAAGCAGAAACGACAAGGCTCAATCAACAAGCAACCGCATTCGCAATTGGCAACATCAATGCCAATTTCAAGCCTGCGCGTCCGGCTCGACCACTTCGCAGCCAGTTGCAGATGTGAGTATCGAATAGGCAGACGCCAGATGATGAGTCGCCTGACCTCGTCGAAGCGAGCAGGCTCGCGGCGAGATCGACTACGTGCTGTTGCCGCTCGCGAACAACAGCGCAACTTCGTGGCGCCTCAGGGAATCAGCAACGGTTGGGTGACTCATCGAACTGTTGGCCAAGGCGCTGGTCGCGAGCGACCACGCGCGCGTCGCTGCGCAGCAGCCCAATGCGCGACCGCTTCCGCTCGCCGCTCAGAACTGTGAAATGAATTTCCAGGTTTCGCCCGGCACCCAATTCCCGGGCGGCGAAGGCGTGTGGTCACCGACGAAGATGCAGGCCCTGGCGGGGTAGCCGGGCATGCAGCCGGGGAAGTCGACGCAAGCGTGGCCGGTTCCACTTGGCGTAGGCATCGCCTGCGACATGCACCCGTTCACCTTGGCGAAGTCGTTGATCTGGGGCACGCCATAAGCCGGGTAGGTGCACACCCTGTCCTCTGTGCCGTGGGTCATGAAGTAAGGCACTGGCTTCGTGTGTTGCACACAGCCGCTCATCGGTCCGCCCGAATGGGCCACCACGCCGCGGACCACGTCACCCATGGCGCACGCGACGGCGTAGGACATGGACCCGCCCATGCTGAAGCCCTCGGCGAAAATGCGCGACTTGTCGATGCACAGCTTGCTCGTGAGCTCGTCGAGCAGCGCCTTCGTGAAGTTGATGTCTTCGCCGCCGGTCGTGGACGTACGACCGGAGTCGCGCCACGCGTTTCCGATACCCTGCGGCGCCGCGAAAATGGTGCTGCCGGCGGACGGGCTCAACAATCCGTAGTAGTTGCCGCTGGCGACGTTTTGTGCCGTCCCATTCAGCCAGTGGTAGGCGAGAATCAATCGATAGGCACGGTTCGTGTCGTAGTTGTCCGGAACCCGCAGAATGTAGGTGCGGTTGTTGCCACCGACGCTGATCGTGTAAGTGTTGCTCCGGGGCGGTGACGCGGCACCGCAGCCGGCGCTCTTGACGCCCCCGCTGCCTCCGGTACCCGCGCTGCCCGCGGTGCCTCCGGTGCCCGCGCTGCCCGCGTCGCCGCCGCCCCCGCTTCCGCCGCCCGAAGTGCCGGCGCCTCCGTCCGTGGATCCGCCACTACCAGTCGCGCCTGCCGCCCCGCTTGTGCCGCTCGAGCTTCCGCCCTGACCGTCCCCTCCGGCTCCGCCGCCGCTGGTGCCTCCAGAGCCCGTCCCGGCGGTGCCGCCCGAGACGGCTCCTCCACTCGCTGTCCCTGCGGCACCACCAGTGCCACCGGTTGAGCTGCCGCCATTGCCGCCCGCGTTCGTGGTTCCGCCGTTCCCGTTGCCAGGCGAATCTGAATCGGCAGGGCCGCAAGCATACGCTGCCGAGCCCAAAACGATGAGACTACTGGCGAGTCGACCGAATTTTCGATTTCGCATCACGGCTCCCTCGGCCTCGTCCTCGAGCAGTGGCTTCGCGCGGACGTTTCCGTCACGCGTTGCTTCTTTCGACGGAACGGGCTGCCGCGCGCCACTGCGTGGGGGATAGACCCCCTGGGGTGAACTGAAATGCGATTCGTCGTCGCGGCGCTCTCATTCTGCTTCGTGGTCACACCTCCAGCCACGTGTTTCGCCGACAACCCGATCGTCCAAACGAACTATACGACCGACCCTGCGCCGATGGTGCACAACGGGCGCGTCTACGTTTATACGGGGCATGACGAAGATACGCTCGTCAATAACTTCTTCACCATGAACGAGTGGAGAGTTTATTCGACGGCGGACATGGTCAATTGGACGGACCACGGATCACCACTCAGATACAATAACTTCAGCTGGGCAAAGGGCGACGCGTGGGCGGGCCAGTGCATACCGAGAAACGGGAAGTTCTACTACTACGTCCCGATGACCCAGAAAAACGGGGGGATGGCCATCGGCGTGGCCGTGTCGAGCGGCCCCACCGGACCCTTCACTGACGCCATCGGTCGCCCGCTGGTGTCTACCGGAACGGGTGACATCGATCCGACCGTGTTCATCGACGACGATGAGCAAGCCTATCTCTACTGGGGCAATCCCAATCTTTGGTACGTGAAGTTGAACCGGGACATGACTTCCTACTCGGGGAACCCGGTTCAGGTGTCTCTGACGACAGCCGGCTTCGGCACGCGCAAGGATACGAGCCGGGCGACTTCGTACGAAGAGGGGCCCTGGTTTTACAAGCGCGGCGGACGCTACTACATGGTCTTCGCCGCCAACGGCATCCCCGAACTGATTTCCTACGCTACCAGTACCAGCCCGACTGGGCCCTGGACGTTTCGCGGGGTGATCATGCCCACGCAAGGTGCCAGTTTTACCAATCACGCCGGCGTGGTCGATTTCGCCGGAAACTCGTACTTCGTTTATCACAACGGCGCTTTGCCCGGCGGCGGCGGCTACCATCGCTCGGTATCCGTCGAACGCTTCACGTACAACGCCGACGGCGCATTTCCAACGATCAACATGACCTCCGCGGGAGCGCCCGGCGTCGGCAACCTGAATCCGTACGTCACCACCGAGGCTGAAACGATAGCGTGGGAATCCGGGGTCGAAACGGAGCCATGCAGCGAAGGCGGGATGGACGTCACGGCCATCGACAACGGCGACTACATCAAGGTAAAGGGCGTCAACTTCGGTACGGGCGCGGTGTCCTTCGAGGCGAGGGTTGCCTCGGCGTCCAGCGGCGGAAGTATCGAGCTGCGGCTCGACACTCAAAACGGCACACGGGTGGGAACGTGCGCCGTGCAGCGTACCGGCGGCTCGCAAACTTGGACCACGACGTCGTGCGCCGTGACCGGCGCAACTGGGTTACATGACTTGTATCTGAAGTTCACCGGCGGGAGTGGCGCCCTGTTCAACTTCAATTCGTGGAGGTTCACTCCGCGCGACCCGCTGCCCGACGCCGGAGTGGCGGATGCATCGGATACGGGAGCGATGGACGCAGGAGTTTCGGACGCGAGCAGCGGCGGCGCGAGCAGCGGCGGCGCGAGCGGCAGCGCGGGAACCGGTCAACCTCCGGCAAGCGGCGGTACCGCGGCAGGCTCCAGTGGCGCGCCCGGGAGCGGAGGCGGTTCCCTCGGAAGCGCAGGCCGCGGGGGATCGGCGAGCGGCAGCGGACCCAACGCCGCGCCTTCGGCAGACGAGTCGGGATGCGCTTGCCGGAGCGGATCGCGGCGGGGCGATCGCGAGCTTCCGTTGGTCACATTCTTTTTTGCTTCGTTGCTCGTCGGCAGAGCGAGCCGCCGTCGACGTCAGGAGCGGGCACGACGAGCGCACGCAGCTGAGGTGCGCTGATAGCCGCTGGCGGCGTCACCGTCCCAAGAACGTCATCAGCCAGCTCATCGCCGGGCGCATCTGGCCGCTGCTACTCATGAGGCCGCTATTGGGGAGCCAGGTCGAGCCACTAACGTAGCCCCACAGCGTGATGCCACGCACGTTCGCGTGATTGTAGAACATCGTGAACTGGCTCTGCATGATGTTCCGCTGCTGCGTGTCATCGGCGACGTTGATGTCGTACTCGGTGATGTAAATCGGCAGGCCCGTGCTGGCCAGGCGATTCAGGAAGTTCTGGACGGTGCTGGTCGGGATCGAGAAAGCGGCATGCGCCTGCGCCCCGATGGCGTCAATCGGAGCCCCTGCGGCGCGGATGCGATTGACGATGTTAATCGTATTGTCATTGTCGGACGAGTACTCGATGTTGTTGTAGTCGTTCAAAATCAACATTGCGTTGGGGCAATACTGTCGCGCCCAGCGGAATGCTTGCACGATCCAGTCGTAACCGCTGCTGCCTGCCCCGCCAAGCGCATTGATGTACGGCGGCGTCGTGTGCGGCGGAGGCTCGTTGACGACATCGATCAATGCGACGTCGGGGTAGCGCGCGCAAAACTCGCGGATCCACTCTTCGACTTCGGCGCGCTGTTCGCTCTGCGGCAGGTTCGCGATCCAGCCCGGTTGCTGCGCGCCCCAAAGCAGGGTGTGTGCCTTGTAGGGAATGCGGTTGGCGCGCGCGTAGTCGCGCACCCTGTCCATCCCCGCCCAGTTCATGACATCGCGCTGCGGCTCGACGGAGCCCCACTTGCCTTCGTTCTCGGGCGTGATCTGATTCCAGTACCGGACAAAGTCCGAGCGGACTTGGCCGTTCGTGGTGATGTTGCCCACGAACTTGGCGGTGCCTCCCGTTGCGCCGTTCGAGCCGACGCGAATGACCCGGAACTGCTGGTTCGTGCCACCATGCCACGGCCACTGGATGAGCCGCGTACCGTCCGCGGTTCCGAGACCATAGACATCCAGCGCTTTGCCGCTGTGGCGCGCAGTGATGCGCACGGAGCCGCTCGAGACGTCACTGAACGACCACTGTTGGTTCGCGCCGGTCCAGCAATAGTACTGCTGAACGCGCGCTCCGTCGGCCGTGGACATGCTTTCGACGTCGGCGCACTGACCGCTGTTGACGTTCTTGACACGATAGAAGCCGCTGTCGGTCGCTTCCATGCGGAACTGCTGCCGCGTGGTCCCGTTGCAGCTCGCGATCTGCAACCCGGCGCCCGCCGTCGTACTGCCGCCGGCGACCTCGACGCATTTTCCGCTCTGCACGCCGGTTATCGTGTAGACGGCCGAAGTGTCGATCGTGATCGACTGGCTCGCGAGCGCCCATTCGCCGCCGGAGTCCTCCGCCGATCCACACGCGCCCAGCGCGAGCATCGTAATCCAAGGCACCCGCTGCAAACGCTTCCGCATGCTTGGACTCCTCGTCGTCGAGTGGCAATCGCCGTCCGACCGCGCGATGGCGGTTCGATGCGCAGTGGCCCGCTGCCAGCCAATCCGTCACTCAGATGCGTTTTTTTTCGCAGCACGGAAACTTACAGAATAACGGCGCACCGATCCAAGAACCGTTCTCAAGGCTTACCGTATCCGGCGTTGACGATATTGCTCTGAATCGAGTCGTCGATCGTATCCGCCGGGTAGCCTGAGACGATCGCGCCTTCGTAGAACGTTCCGAGGCTGAGGTTGCGGTTCGTGGCGCAACAGTCCCCGCCGCTTCCCAGGATGATGGCTCCTTGCTTTTTCATGGGGCTATATCCGTTGGGCAGCCTGCCGTCGTAAAGCGTGGTGAGGCTGCCGGCTTGCGCGCTCGCGCCCTTGAGCGCGAAGCGTGTCGTGCCGTTGTTCTTGAGCATCGCGGTGACGTACTTGTTCGTGAAGGCCTGCTGACTCGGATTCCAGGACTGGCTGCCTCCAGGATAAAGGCCATATTCGAGATCGGCCTGGACCCAGGGACCCCTTCCCGCACACCCGCCGAACCAGCATTGTGTGCTGAAGTTGATCGCGTCCATTGCGCCGGCGCCGTCGGCTTTCCTAGTGGTCTCGCTGTTACCGTAGTCGAAACAACACCCGTCGTTCACGTGCGTGCCGCTGGTCACCATGTACATCCCTTCCGGCGCGCTTCCGGTCGGCACTCCAGACTGGGAACCGTTCCTCCAGTAGCTGTTGCCTGGATTGATGTAGAGCGAATACACCTTGTGTCCGCTGATCGTCAGTGACTCCCCGGTGGCGCTCGCGGGATCGGCTCTACCTCCGACCGAGCTTCCCACTCCCTGGTACTCCAGATCGTTGCCCTTGCCGGATTGGTCGTAAACCATCGTGATGACGCAATTCGCATTCGAGCAGAACGCGTCCTGCGCGGCGGCGTCGGCAAAGCCTCCAGCGCTCAGGACCCCGATGTCTCTTGTCGTGTTGTCCGATGATCGCCTGACCCGGTAAAGCTTGCCGTCGTACGCCCCGAACAGCGCGCGCACCGTGCTGTGCGCTGCGACACAAGGCGTGCCGCCGGACGCGTAGAGATCACAGGGCTCGAGGGCGCTCATCCCACCCGCGCCCGCAGTGCCGCCCACGCCCGCGGCTCCGCCCGAGCCCGTGTTGCCACCCGAGCCCGTGTTGCCACCCGAGCCCGTGTTGCCACCCGAGCCTGTGTTGCCACCCGAACCCGTGTTGCCACCCGAACCCGCGTTGCCACCCGAGCCCGTGTTGCCA
>Ga0111538_10003379_pt1 | contig 22339 bp, 15 predicted proteins | sample SoiMethybrSBSTD1_FD_79669 | JGI IMG/M metagenome (GOLD analysis project Ga0111538, IMG submission 79669) | Bulk soil microbial communities from a Populus tree surrounding site in Tennessee, USA - Soil MetaG P. TD hybrid SBSTD1 (version 2)... | ecosystem: Environmental > Terrestrial > Soil >...
CGACGGGCAACGGCGGCACGGCGGGGCGTGGCGGCACGGCGGGTAGCGGTGGCACGGCTGGGAGCGGCGGCACGGCGGGGCGCGGTGGCACGGGAGGCACCGGTGGCACCGCGGGCACACTCGGCTCCGGCGGTACCGCGGGGCGCGGCGGCACCGGAGGCACTGGCGGTGCCGGCGGCGGCATATCGACCTGCCAAGCGTGCGCTCTGCCGAACGACGTCTGTTGCCGCCGTGGCGCCACCTATCAGTGCGCGGACGGCGACCCCGGCAACTGCGACACCGTGCTCGAGTGCGACGAAGCGGCCGACTGTCCGGGCGAGATCTGCTGCGCGCACCGCGACGGCAACGATTGGCCGACCTTCTCGTGTGACACCTCGTGCTCGACGAGCACGAACACGATCATCAATTGCACCGGCCCGCACAACTGTCCGAGCGGCCAGGTGTGCTGCGGTGACGTCCAGAACGACATGACGCCGCTTTCGCACTACCAGCGCACGCGCTGCACCACCCTGGCGGCGTGCGTCAGCGAACCGCCGCTCACGCGCTTCGTGATGTGCCTGACGAACGCCGACTGCCCCACGAATACGATCTGCAACGCGAGCACGGTGTTGCCGAACGGGTTCCGCTTCTGCCGTTGAGCGTCACGCCAGATTCGGCAGCGTGACCAGATCCACGTGCAGAATCTCGTCCGAAAACGCCATGATCTCCTGGAGGCAGCCGTCGGTCGGGCGCGAATCGAGGCGGATCTTGGCGCAGGCCGCGCGGTTCCCCTCGAACACCGCGTTGTCGAGCTCCTGGATGTTGATGCCGTGGCGCTTGAGCACGCCTAGCACGTTCGCCAGCGCGCCCACTTTGTCCCGGTGCCGGACCACCAGCTGATACCGCGCACGCGACGTGACCAGCAGGTTGACGGCGTTCGGCACCTCGCCCTTGAGCAAGAAACTGCGCAGGATACGCACCGTCTCCGCGGCGATCGCCGTCTGTGCCTCGTCGGTGGATGCGCCGATGTGCGGCGCCGCGTAGATGAGTGGATTCTCGAGCAAAGCGTTGCGGTACTCGCCGAGCCGCGAACCCGGCTCCTGAGGCAGAACATCGAGCCCGATCCTGAGCCGCTTCTTCGGCCCGAGCTCGCTCAGCGCGTCGTAGTCGACGAGCTCCGCGCGCGCGGTGTTCACGAAAAACGCGCCGTCCGGCAGCGCGTTGATCACGTTGTAGCCGATGATGCGGTGCGTACGATCGGTGAGCTCGAGATGGATCGTGAAGATCTGTGACAGCCGCGCCAGCTCCTCGATCGTCCCCACGCGCGAGACTCCGATCTCGGCGGCGCGCGCCGAGGTGAGCGAGCGGCTGTAGGCGAAGGGCACCATGCCGTAGGCCTGTGCCAGCCGCAGCACCGCGCGCCCGATGTGACCCAGCCCGACGATGCCGATGGTTCGCCCGCGCAGCCCGATCGCCTTGGCGTATTCGCCTTTTTCCCAGCGGCCGGCGCGCAGGCTCTGCACCGCGTCGGGGATGCGTCGATCCAGACATCCGATCAAGGTCAGGGTCAGCTCGGCCACCGCCGACGCGTTCTTGCCGGGACAGTTGGCGACGTAGACGCCACGCTCGCTCGCGGTGTTCACGTCGATGGTGTTCACACCCGCGCCGGCGCGAATGATGAGGTTCAGCGCCTCGCCGGCTTCGAGCGCCTGGCTCGTGACCTCGGTGCCGCGGACGATCAGCACGTTGACGCCGGGCAGCGCCGCGGCAAGCTCGGCCGGGGCCAGCTCGGGCCTATATACGACCTCGACGCCGAGCGAACGCATCTCGTCGAGACTCGCCTCGGTCAGCCGATCGGCCACCAGAACCTTCATGCTGGTGATCTTACGCGGAGCCTTCAGCTCCGGGAAGCGCGCGCTGTGACCGCATAGCGCTTGCCGAGCACCTCGAGCACGGGCTCGCCGCCGGGACCCTCGACCAGAAACGGCGCGAGCGCGGTCTGCGCGACCGGGGTGAAGCGCGCTTCGTAAGCTCCGTCCTTGACGCGAACGTAGATCGCGTCCTCGGCGCCGAGCCGGACGCTCTCGGCGTCGAGCAGCTCTTCGCTGCCGTCCGAGAGCACGAGCAGCGGGCGATCGCCCTCCACCCGCAGCGCACGCACGAAAAACGGCGCGTCTTCGACCGTGAAGTAGGTCCAGTCGAAGCCGTTGCTGAGGATGAAGCGCCCGTCGTCGGGGTGGCGCCGGATCCAGCTATTGAAGGCCGACTGCATACCGGAGTGCGTCACGAGCTCACCGTCGTGCCAGAAACGCCCGGAGCGATCGAGCACGATCGTGCTTTCCCGCGAACGCCCCTCGGGCGCCGGAAATCGAAAAAAGTCGGGGTGATCGCCGGGCTTCATGGCCTCGAAGTTAAGGCGCTCGGAGCCCGCGGTCGAGGCGATCAGTGATCGCCCACCAGACCCACCTTCGCGCCGTAAGGCAGCTTGCCGAGCTTGGGATCGTTCAGCTCGAGGGCATAGTCGTTGGGAATCGAAACCGCGATCTGCCGGACGCCGGCGAAGAACGGGCGGCTCCCCTTCTCCTCCCTGAGCCGCAATGTCACGCCGTTCGCGGTCTCGTCCGCGAACTCGACGCGCACCTTGTAGAGCTCGGGCAGGGCCGAACCCTTGCGCTCGTACACGGTGAGCCAGTACTTGCCCTGGGCGTCCTTTTTGAACTCGAGCACGTCCGCGCGGAAAGTCGCGCGCGCCTTCTTCATGCACTCCGCGCGCGCGGCCGCGTCGTCGCCGGCTTCGGAGTCGCAGCTCCGCTCGGCAGCTTCGTGCGGCCCCGAGCTCGCATAGTCGACGACGAAGGCGAGGTTCGGCGCCACCAGGATCTCGCTCGGGCGGCGCGTCGGACCCGCCTCGCTCGCGGCCGGCGTTTCGGCCGCGGGCGCGCCCTCCGCGGCAGGCGCCGGCGCGGGCTCGCTCGGGGCCTCGGTTTTCGGTTCGGGCGCCGGCTCGGGCGCTGGCGCCGATTTCTGCGCAGCCGCGGGAGCGCTCGCACTCGCGCTCGCCGCCGGTTCGAGAGGCGCGTTCGGTGCGGACGCTGCGCCTCCACACGCGGACAACAGCAGCACACTGATCGCGAAATTTCTCATCGCTTCGTCATCCTGCCGCGCCCGCGAGAAACTCCGCGCGACCCTCTCCCCAGCTTCTGGCATGGCCGCCGCGCGGCCGCAAAGTAGCTTCGTGAAAGACATTCTCGCAGCGCGCTCGGGCACGGCGCTGGCGTGGGCATTGGCGGCGATGCTCGGCTACGCGGCGCTGCATCCCGAGCTCAACATCTTCGAAGGTTTCAGTCTGCCGCGGCTGGTGCTGACGCTCGCCTTCGTCGCGATCTGCGCCGTTTACTGGCTCTGGCTTCGCGACGCGGCACGCGCCGCGCGAACGGAATCGGCGAGCTTCGCGCGCGCCGCGGCTCCCACCTGGCCGGTGCTCGCGGCTGCGCTGGTCAGCCCGCCAATTTCGAGCGATCCCCTGCTCTACCTGCATTACGGGACGATGGCGCTCGAGGGTAAAAATCCTTACCTCTTCCCGTCGAGCGCGCTGACCAGCCCCTTCTCGAGCTCCGTGGTCTGGGATCAGACCTGCGCCTACGGACCGGTCGCGCTCGCGTCGTTCTCGCTGGCAGCGCGCTTGGCTAGCGCATTCTGGGGCGTCGCGGCGCTGAAGCTCTTGTGGCTGGGCGCGCATCTTTTTGGCGGTTACGCGTGTTTTCGACTGGCGAGCGAGCGGCGCACTTTGCTCACGCGGGCGTTTCTGTTCAATCCGATCTTGCTCCTCGCGTACTTGGTCGACGCGCACGTCGACGCGCTCGTGGCCGCGCTCTTGTTGTGGGGCTGCGTCGCCATGACGCGCGATCGCGGCCGTCTAGCGCTGATCGCTTTCGCGGCGGCGACGCTGACCAAAGGCTTCGCATTGCCCGCGCTGGGCTTTTGGTTCGCCTGGGCACTGTCGCGGCGGCGCTACGCGATCGCGCTGTCCGGGGTCTGGCTTCTGGCAGCGATCGTGGCGCTGCTCGCGCTGACGCTGTTTCCGACGCTTTCGGCCTGGCAGTCGCTGCTCAATCTGGTCCCGAACACCGGCCGCTCGATCCAGCACGTGCTGCTCTTGCTGGGTCCTAGCCTCGGCTTCGACGGGCCGCGCGCCGCCGCGCTCTATTCGTGGCTCGCGCGCGGCGCGTTCGTGGTGGCGGCCGCGACGCTCTGGCTGCGAGCGCTGCGCTCGCCCGATTACGGAGCCTCGCTTCTGGCCCGCGACTTCGCGCTCTTGTTTCTTTTGGCCTGCCTGTTCGTCGTGCCGTTCGTTCCCTGGTGGTACAGCGCGCTCGTGCTCGCGGCCACGCTCTGGAACCGAGCAGCGGCGTCGCTGCGATCGGTCGCGCTGGTCTACGGATTTTGCACGGCGATCACGCTCAGCGCAGGTTCGGGACTATCGCGCGCGGGGCTGATCGGCGCTCTGCTGGCGATCGTGCCGGCGAGCGCGCTGCTGCTCTTTTTCGCGTGGCGTAGCCGGGCCGAACGCGTTCCCGCCGCGTCGCTCTCCGACATGCGGGTGTCCGACAATCCGACCGGATGACGGGCGCGGCGCGCCTCACCACTCGATGGCTTTTTCGTCGCGGAAAAAGCCGCCGCTCGGTCCGCTCGGCGGCAAGGTCGCCGCCCAGACGATGCCGCGAGCACCCTGCTCCGGGCTACGCGCGGCACCTGGTCCTCCCATCCGCGTGCGCACCCAGCCCGGACACACCGCGTTCACTTTGATCTTCGTCCCCGCGAGCTCGCGCGCGAAAACGCGCGTGAAGGCGTTCAAGCCAACCTTGGAGACGCGGTAGGCGTTGCTGGGCCAGCCGGCGCGCGCGTGGTCGCCACGCCGAACCGATTCCACGAACTCCTTTGCGAGCGCGATCAGCATCTCACGCGTCAGCGCCGGATCGAGGAAGCGCGTACGTAGCTCCGAGCCAACGCCGGAAAGCTCGCCCAGACCGCTCGAGACCATGACGATGCTGGCGTCGTCGGCCAGGGTCGGCAAGAGCGCGTCGGTCAGGCGCATCGCGCCGAAAAAATTGGTTGCGAGCGTGGCCTCTACCACCTTGGCATCGAAACCGGGAAACGTCGCGCCGGCGTTGTTGACGAGGGCGCCGAGCTTGCCCCAGCGCGGCGCGCGAGCGACGAGAGCAGCAACGCTGTCGGGGTCGGTCACGTCCAGCGCGAAGGGCTCGACGTGGCGCCCCTTGCCCCCGATCTCGCGCGCGGCGTGCTCGGCGTCCTCGAGCTTTCGGCTCGTCAGAATCACGCGCTGGCCACGCTCGGCCAACTGACGGCTGGTCTCGAGGCCAAGGCCGCGGTTCGCCCCCGTGACCAAGGCTGCGCGTGACTCCGTCATTTTCGAGCCTCTAGCGCCGCCGAGCGCGTTGTCGAGAGGGCGCGTAAGCTGCGCTGGTGAAATCCGCGGCCGCAGTTGGCCTGATTCTGCTTTTCGGCTTGAACTGCAGCTGCGAAACGGCGACGGTAAAACGCGCAACACCCGTCAACTCGCCGGCACGAGCTTCGGCGGCGGCGCCCGCTCCGGGACCCGCGCTTCCCTCCTACGCGCTTCTGATCGGCGGCGCGGACCTCGACGGCGACGGCTTCTCCGATGCCCGCTGTTCCCGTTTTGTTTCCGCCCGGAATGAGCGCGAGCAGCGAATCGGGAGAGCCGAGATCGTTCGACGTGATCAGCGCGCCGAGCCGGCGAACCTCGCACTTGATCATTTTCGAGAACGACCCTTTCCAGACGGGCTTCGACGAGCTCCGGGTCGAACACGGCGGGCGCCGGCTGGCGCTGTTCAAGAGCTCGCATGCGACCGAGCAATGGGTGTACGGTGCTTCCGCGCGTCGCATCGGGGACTTCGACGGCGACGGTTGGGACGACGTGCTCGTCATCGGCTCGGCCGACATCGATGGCAGGCGGTTGTTGTCACTCGGCTATGGCAGCGAGCAGGGCCTCAGCAAGCGGAACTACGCGCGCCTCCCCGGGATCGAACGCATCCACAATGCGTACGGACTCGCCCGCAACTACGGACCTTGAGGCGCGACCACGAAACCTTGACTCACCCACGCGCCGGGACCAGCCGCGTTGGCGGGTCGAAGCCACCAGGTCGCCGAACCAGTGGCGAGCGCCGTCGACGACTGGTAGACGCATGTCCCGCTGTCGCAGCCGGCATCGACCGAAGTAACGGTGCGGCGCTCGAATGTGTGCCCTGCGCCGTTCACCGAGAGCTCGTACTCGGAGGCATCGCTGACTGGGGTCCAGCGATAGCTTACTGTCGAAGTGGGCACGGTACCGATCGGGGAGAGCAAGGTCGGCACGCCCGGCGGCGCGAGCGACCCGACGCTGAACGAGCCGGGGGAGCTCCATGGTCCCGCACCGTTGGTGTTCCGCGCCAGCACCCACCACTTGTACACGCCGGGGCTCAAGACCGTACTCGGCGTTACCGAGCACGGTGAACCGCTCGTGCAGCCGGCTGCTTGCGCCGTGTAAAACTGCTGAAGCCGCGGCCCCGAGCGATCGTCGATCCAGAGGTAATAGTCGACCGCGTTGGCCACGGTATTCCACGAGAAGGTCGGAGTCGCGCCCGTCGTCGTGCCCAGCGGTGCGACCAGCATCGGGGCCGCGTCCGGAGCGGGCGGACTGCCGGCGAAGGTGAAGGTCGCTGCCTGACTCCAGGGTCCGATTCCGGTCGGGTCCTCGGCGCGCACCCACCACCGCCAGAGGCCCGGCGCGAGGGTGAGGTCGGCGGTGGCCCGGCATACGTCGCGGGGATCGCAGTTCGCACTCGACGGGAATCGGACCGACTCCGAGCTCCCCGTGACCAGGTTGCTCACCCAGAGCTTGTACATCGTGGACCTGGGAACGGCTGTCCACCTGAAGATCGGTTTGGGCGCGGTGATCGTGATGTTCTTGGGCTCGAGTGGCGTCGGCGCGAGGAGATGTTCGGTGGCGAAGACGGGCAGCGTGTTCGACCAGGGTCCCGCGCCGGCCGCATTCTGAGCTTGGACGCGCCAGCTGAACGTCGTGTTTCCCCCCGCCGGGAGCGGAATCGACCGATTCACCGCGCACTGGGTCCCGGCAGCCGCACAGCCGGCTTCTTCGGCTGTGACGCGCTGCCAGAAAACGTCGGGCATCCAGAGGTAGTAGTGCGTTGCTCCCGGAACGCGCGTGAACCGATACGTCGGGAAGTTGTTGGGAGGTCCGCTGTTAGGGCTGATCGCGTTCGGCGCGCTGGCCGGCGGCACGATGCCGTTCGGAGGGCCGAACACGTACGCGGCGCCGGTAGAGCGGTCGTTGTCCGATGCGCCGACTATCGCGCCGTCGCCGGTCAAGGCCACGGATTGACCGAAGTAGTGGGAAACCGTTCCTGGCAGCGCGTCGTTGACGCCGAGCTTCTGCAGCTCGGTCCATGCCGTTCCGCTACGCGAGAAAATGTAGGCGGCGCCGGCCATCGGCCCGTTGACGGGAGCGCCGATGATTGCCGCGTCGCCTGAGACCGCTACCGCATTGCCGAAGTTGACGTTCGGGCCGTCGCTTGGCGAAAGAGCCTGCTGCAGCGTCAGCGTCCCGTTCGCACTCGCGTACACTTGGGCGCGACCTTGTCCGGTGATGATCGCGGTGTCAGCGCTGAGCGCAACCGCTATCCCGAACGGGCGATCGGACGTCGAGTCTGCGCTCGTGAGTTTCTGGCCGACGCTCCAGGTCGTGCCCGTCCTGACCATGAGATAGGCCACGCCGCGCCGATCGCCGGGCGCCTCGGCATCCGATTGCGCGGAGCCGATCAGCGCCGCATCGCCCTCGATCGCGACCCGCGTGTAATTGTTGGCGGGCGTGAGCTTCTGCTGAAGCGCCCAGATCGATCCTACCCGCACGAAAACCTCGACCGCGCCCTTGCAACCCCGGAGCAACGTGTCGCCGGAGATTGCCGCGTCCATGCAGCCATCGGGATTGGCGAACTGCCGGCCGTTCGTGATTTCCTGCTGCAAGCTCCAGGTCGTTCCCGCCCGGACGAAAACGGAGGCCCAGGTCTGGTAGCCGTCGTCCGTGGCCGATCCAATCACGATCGTGTCGCCCGAAATCGCCACCGTCCACGCCCTCTCCTCCTCGCTCTTCAAGTGGAGCTGTTGCTGCTCCGACCAGGTCGAACCCGTTCGCACATAAACGTAGGCTTTCCCCACGTTGGTCGAGGCGATCACCGCGGTGTCGCCCGCGTACGCCACGCTGTAGCCGAACCAGCCCGACGGAAACTCGATCGTGCGGCGATCGACGACGAACAGCTTCGCTTGCTGCGCCAGCGGTGCGGTCAAAGACGCGCTCGTCTCGCCCGTCTCACTCGACGACGGGCTTCGCTCACTGCAAGCCGCGAGCGACAGGGTGAGCCCCAAAACCGAGACCGTCCGGGTGCAGTTTGAATGTGCCATCGCTCGAAGAGGCGGGCGCCACGAGGTCATGGCGTGCTGCGCGCGCTTCGATCACTCCTTCATTCCCGACCTCGGCCGAAAAAATCAGCGATCGAATCGACGATCTCCGACCATGCCGGCGCGTGCGGCTGCCTTCAGCGAGCCCCCTGGCTCTCTCATCCAACCACTTCGCAATTGAGCTCACTTGCTCGCCATTCGAGACGATTCGCATCGATCGATGTGCCTCGACTCGACGCATGAAGCGAATCTCGAAACTTGAACTCTGAGCTCACGAGCGACTCTCTGCACTGCGCTGAATCGGTATTGGATCGACGACACGCTTCGCTTGCAGATCAAAAGTTCTAGCGCGAATACATTGTGTTTCAGACACTTGATCGAGCGACAAAAGCGCGGTTTATGGATCTCGCTCCACCGCCAGAGGAGGCAATCTTGAAACGCGTGAGCTCGATCGACAAGAAGCGTTTGGCTTCGGTGTTTGGTGCCGTGGTCTGCACGCTCGCCGCGAGTTGCGGATCCGAAAACGGAAGCGACGGATCCGGCGGTGGCTACAACGGCTCGGGAGCGGCGGGTGGCTCCGGCGGCACTTTCGGCAACCCCGGCGGCGCGAGTGGAGCCAGCGGCGCAAGCGGGTTCGGTGGCTCGAACGGATTCGGCGGCTCGAACGGCTCCGGCGGCTCGAACGGCTCCGGCGGCAGCTCTGCCGGAGTGAGCGGCGGTGGATCGGGCGGAAATGGCGGCATGGGCGGCGACGGCGGTATCGGCGGCGACGGCGGCATCGCGGGTGTCGGCGGCTCCGGCGGAACCAGCGGTGTCTCCGGAGTCGGCGGCAGCGGCACGGGCGGCACCGGGCACGGCACGAACGGCTGCCTCAAACCCGGAAGCGGCGACTACTCCAAGAAGGGGCCCTACGCGATAAAGCGTGAAACGGTCGACCTCGGCACCGGAATCGCTCCCAACCAGGTAACGACGACGTTCACGATTACTTACCCGGACCCGTTCGAGGCCAATTGCAAGCATCCGTTCGTGGCGTGGGGCAACGGAACCACCGTGACCGGCCCCGCCGTCTACGCGTTCTTCAACGAGAACGCCACGAGCTGGGGCATCGTGGTGATCGCCGCCGACGATTCCAACGTCGGCAGCGGCAACTACCACAAGAAAGGACTCGACTACTTGATCGCGGAAAACGCGAAGCAAGGCAGCAAGTACTACCGGAAGCTCAGCGACCGCGCGGGCGTGTCGGGGCACTCGCAAGGCGGGATGGGCGCCACCGTCGCTCAATCGCACCCGAGCGTGAAAGCCTACTTGCCGATCGGCATGTACGCGCGGCCGCAGGGCGCCATGCCTTTCCTCTGCCTAACGGGGACCATGGATATCCAGGGCGTGCCATCTGGCTGCAAGACCGCGACGCAGAACGCGACCGGTCCCGCCTTCACCGCGATCTGGGAAGGCGGCGATCACGTCACTACCGAGACGCTCGCCGGCTACATCGCCGGCAACAAGGGCTCGATCCAGATGATGCGGCTCTACGCGGCTTGGTTCCGCTGCTTTCTCGCCGACGACGGCGCAGCCTGCAAGCTGTTCGAGGGCGGCCCGGACAACTGCGGCATCTGCAAGGACGAGGGCTGGGCCGAGCTCGTGATGAAGAACCTCTGAGCCCCTTTTTTCCCCTCCCCTTGACGAAGCTTCATCCGTGAAGTATTCACATATGAAGCTTTCATGGGCGTCCGCAGTTACAAGGACGCGCCCGGCATTCGTGTCTTGAGGGCGCTCTTGCGCGCCGAGCGAGCGCTGCTCGGCTGCCACGCGTGGATCGAGGAGCAGCTTCCGTTACCGGAGTTCGACATGATCGCGACCCTGGGCAACACCCAGGGACTGCGCATGCACGAGCTCGCGCAGCGGATGATCACTTCGCCCGCCAACGTGACGCGCGTCGCACGAGCTCTCGAAGCGCGCGGCCTGGTGGAACGCGGGCGTTCGGCAGACTCGGGACGCGAGGTCATCTGCCGGCTCACCGCGAAAGGCGAACGGCTGTTCGCGGAGCTCTATCCCAAAGCGGCGCGCTACACGATCGCCGTCGTCGACGGGATTTTGTCGCGCGACGAACAAGCGACGCTCGAAAAACTGCTCGAGCGCCTGGCGGACGGCAGCGTAGAAAGGTTGCCCCGAGCATGAAGCTCTATCACTTCCACTCGAGCTCGACGTCGTTCCGCGTGCGCATGGCACTGCATCTCAAGGGGATCGGATTCGAGCATGCCCTGGTCACGATGCGATGGAGTGACGGCGACCACGACACGGAAGCTTTCAAGCGCCTCAACCCGCAGGGGAATTTGCCCGTGCTCGCCGAGGCAGAGCACTCTTTCGCCCAATCGCTCGCGATCTGCGAATACCTGGAGGAAACGCGGCCCGACCCGCCGCTCCTACCCAGGGCTCCGGCCGAGCGGGCACGCGTGCGATCGCTGTGCCTGCACATCGCGTGCGAAATTCAGTCCATGAACAACCTGCGCGTCGAACGCGTGCTGGCCAACGAGTTGGGCTTCGATCAGGAGGCCCTGCGCAACTGGCGCCGGCGCTGGATCGAGGTCGGCTTCCGGGCAATCGAAGCCATGCTCGGGCGCGACGCAGGGACGGCCAGGTTTTGCCACGGCGATAGCCCGACCTTCGCGGACTGCTTTCTGGTGCCCCAGGTCTACAACGCGCTCCGTCCCACGGTCGATCTCGACCTCGCGCGCTGGCCCACCATCTCGAGAATCTATCGGGAGTGCCTCGCGCTACCGGCGGTGGAGCGGGCACTCCCGAAGAATCAACCGGGCTACGTCGATCTCAAGGAGCACTGAGGCGTGCCTCAGAGCGCGAGCTCCGCGGCCTTGGTCGCGAGCTCGCGATCGGCGACCTTCACGCGGAAGTCCTTGCCGTCCCAGCTGATGTCGTGACGCACGAGCTTGAGCCCGTGATCGCGCGGCAGGCTGCGTAGCCGAGCCGCGAATTCTGCGCGTTGCGCGTCGGGCGTCGAGAGCAGCACGCTGGCCAGGCCGACCCCGGACGCGTCGGTGGCTTCACCGAGCGCGACTTCACGGCCGTCGACACGCGTTGCCAGCGCGACGTCGGCGTCGAGTTCCTCCCAGGTGAGCACGACCAGCGTGCTCGGTCCGCCGAACAACTGGAGCTCCTTGAGCTCGCGCTTCAGACCTTCGGGCGGGATCTTCGCGCCGGCGACCGCGGGGGGAGGACGCTCGATCAAGCGGCCGAGGCGCGCCGCGGACAGCAGCCGCGCCCAGCGCCGCGGATCGGACGGCCCCGGGTTGCCCTGCGCGCTCGCCACCTTGCGCTCGAGGCGCAGCGCCTCGTCGACGCGGCCGGTGCCGGCGGCGGCCGTCGCGAGCCTGAGCCAGCCGAGCGCGTCGGCCGGAGCCGCGTCGGTGATGGTGCGGTACTGGCGGTACGCCGGTTCGTACCAGCCGTGCCCCAGATAGATGTCACCGAGCAGGCGCCGCGACGGAATGCTGTCGGGATCGAACTCGACGATCTCGGAATAGGTGCGCACCGCCTCGGCGTCGAGCTTGGCGCGCGCCAGCACATCGCCCAGCTGCCGCGCGATGTGCGGCGTGACGAAGCCCTGATCGCGCAGCCGCGTTCCGAGCGCGAGCGCCTCTTCGCGATGATTGCCCGCGATCAGCGCACGCACCAGGCGAATGCCGCCGTTCGGGTCGTTGGGAGCGCGCGCAACGAACTCGCGCAGCCGTGTTAGGCGCTTCTCCGGGTCTTCGATGGCCTGCAGCTGGAGGTCGACGTCGTTCCAGTCCACGGCGCTGCCGAACAGCATGCGCTCGACGGAACTGATCGTCGCGACGTCCACGGCGCGGCGCAGGATCAGCTTGGCCAAGAACTTCTGCACCTCGGGCCGCGCCGAAAAAGCTCGCAGCACGGCCTCTCGCCGGGTCCGCGAGTCGGTGCTGCATCAGGTCGAGGAAGATGCGTTCGGCGTGCCAGTCGCTGATCTCGCACGCTCGGCGCGCCGACTCGTAGCGCTCGAGGAGCTCCGACTGTTGATTCGCCGTTTTCAGGCGTTTTCTCCAGACCAGAACGCGCTGCGCGAGCGGGCGCGCCGCCGTGTCGCTGCAGGTCGTCAGCGCGGGTGCGACCCAACCCGACTCCGGCTTTCCACCCGACGGCGTGCTTCCCTCGCTGCGCAGCTGCTTTTTGACCTCGCGGTCGCGATCGTCTTTCGTGCCGTCTTCGCCACCGCGACCCAGGGTCGGTTCCGCGGGCGGGCGCGCTGCGACCTCGCGACTCGGCATCCGCATCCTCGGTGCGCCTCCGGCCTTTGCGGCCATCTGCGGGCGCGCCGCCGTCGTCGGCTTGGGTTCCTCCACCTGCTTCAGCTGATCGGCGGGCTGATCCGCAACCGCTGCGGGCGGAGGGCTCGGCTCGGGAGTGCTGGCGGCTGACGCGTAGACCGTCGGGGCGGGCGCCGCGGGGGCAAGCTCGATGGGTGCCTCGGCTTTTGATTCGCTCGCTCCGTGCCTCCGCGGTTCTTCGTCTTCACCCTTCGACGACGGGGCCGCGCGCTGTTCCATGCTGCAGCCCATTGCCAGCTGTGCGCTCGGCCACGCGGCGGCGGTCAGGGTTTGCGCGAGCCGGCTCTCCATGTTCGGATCGAGCGCGGAGAGCTCGACGCCGCGCAGCGGCGAGTTTTTGCGTTGGATCCCCATCTGCGAGTACGCGGCCTCGCTTTCGAGCGCGAGGACACTGGTGAAGGGTGTCATCAGCCCGTAATCGACGCCGAGCGCGACGATGCGACCGCGTTCCGCGTCTGCCCCCTGTGCGCCGCCGAGCAGCCGCCGCACGTACTCGGCCGCCCACAACTTCGGCACGAAGGCTTGCGTGACGCTGGTGTCGTTGCGGACGTCGTAGGTTTTCTCGAAGGCTTCCCCTGCGAGCCGGCCGCGCACTTTGACTTTGGCGGGGATGTCGTGGTGGGTGCGAGCGAGGATCGCAACCTCGGTTCCCCGCGACAGCTTGCCGGTCGCGGTGGTGAACGGCTCGTCCAGCCCGGCGCCGAGGTCGACCTCCAGATCGGTGATCGTCGGCACCTTCACCGCCGAGGCGAGCTCGAGCGCACGCGCCGTGGCCTGCTCGGGGTCGTCGATGCGGAAGCTCGAGCCGCCGCCGGCGCGCGCGAGCTCGGACAACAGAGCGTGATCGGCGTCCATGCCGACGGCGACCGTGAACAGCCGCGCTCGTGACGCGCTGAGCGCGCGGCGCAGGCGCTCGACCAGCTGCTCGCCGGTCATCTCGCCCGAGGTCGGAATCCCATCGCCGATGTAGACGACCGCGGCTTGCTCCCTGCCGTGCAGCCTGCCGAGCGCCACGTCGAAGAACGACGCGAGATCGGTGGCGCCACCGGCCGCGTGATCGGCCAGGGCCTCGAGCGCGCGGGCGATCTCCTTGTCCGAGGCGGGGACCAGATCCTTCGCGGGATGGAGCACTGTCGGACGCACGTCGAGCGAGACCAGCGCGAAGTTGTCGCCGTCGCTGAGGCCGCGCAGGATCGCTTCGGCCGCGGCGACCTTGAGCTGGCGCACGGCTTCGTCGCCGCCCGCCGAGGTGTCGACCACGACCACGACGTCGGCGCGCTGCTGCTTCACCGCGGACCAGTCGACGTCCGGCGTGTAGCGCGCGAGCACGTAGTCGGCGCTGTCGCCGCCGGGAGAAAAACGCGCGACCGTGAGCGGCTCGCGCTTGCCGGGGAGCGCGGCCTCGAGCTGGAACGGCGCGCGCGGCGTGTACCCCGAGCGCCGCATCGTGATGCGCTTGCCGTTTTCCTCGATCCGCGCGTCGGCGAGCGTCGCGATCTTCATCCGCGCACCCGCGTCGCCGAGGTTCACCGCCAGCGAGAACTCGCCGATCCGCACCGGTTCGCCGCTGCCCATCGGGTACAAGTACTCGAGCTTGTTGTCGACGATCGGCCGCATCTCGATGTAGCGCAGCACCACGCGGCGCGTGCCGCCTGCAGGGACCGGAAAGATCCGCGCGCGGTAGGTGCTGGCGTCGACCCACTCGAGAATCGCCGGCGCATGTCCGCTGGCTTTGGCGTTCGAATACTGGGCGGCGGCTTCCTTCTTCTCGATGAATTCGCCGCTCACGAGCACGCCGTCGGTCTCGACCGCGAAGCCGGTCACGGTCGCGCGCTCCGGCACCGTGAACCAGTACCAGCCTTCCACCGGGCGTTCGCCGGGGTTGAAAAAGCTCTGGTCGACTTCGGTTTCGCTCAGCCCCTCGCGCACCGTCGCGTGCACCGCCTGGCGCGCGATCTCGAGCCGCCGCGCCGGACTGCCCGCGGGCGCGCCTTCGTCGACACCGTAGATCGTGCCGCCGCCCGCTCCCGGTAGGCCACCACTCGCGGCGTCCGCCATGCCGCCGGTCCAGTCGTCCCAGAACGCGAGCGGCGTGACGCGCGGCGCTTCGGAGCCCTTCGCCGTCGCCTGCTCGCCGGCTTTCACTTCGACGCGCCCGCCCTTGGCGGTCAGGATCGCCATCCCGCGCGCCACGTACAGGATCGCGCCGTCCGGCTCGCGGCGCAGCGAGAGCCCGGTGTCGGCCGCCGACACGCTGATGTCCTGTACCAGGTGCGCGAACGGCTTGCGATCCGTGGGAGGTGCTTCGAGAAAGTACTCCCCCTGCTCGAGCGCCACCGATTCCGCGCCGAGGATCACCTTGCTGTCACCGCGCAGAAAAATACTGGAGCCGTCGGGCAAACGCACCAGCGCCCGCGCGCCCTTGTCGGTCTTCACCTTGGCGTCGGCGAGCAACGCGGTGCCGGACACCGCCCGCTGCTCTCCGCTGCCCTCGTCGACGAGCACCTCGCCGGAAGCGAGCTCGAGCCGCGCCTGGATCGGCGCCGATTTGGCCGGCGGCGTCTTGCGCGTGACGACGAAGCCGACCATCGCCGCGAACAGGCAGAGCAAGAGCAGGCCGATCGCGGCGCGTAACGGTTTGTTGGCTGTGCGTGAAACGTTCATGTCGCTCCTCCTCCGACTCGCCGTCGCGCTCGTCTCTTGGCTCACCCTAGAGCGAAGTCAGTCATTGTCTTCCGAAGCGGGGCGCTCGTCGACCCTCCACGAAGCCCGGCTTTTCCAGCATTCTCGTTGTCGGTTGGGGCCCCGGCCCCAACCGGAAGATCACAACGCGAGGTCAATCAGAACGCGAGGTCTACGGCTGACTTTTGGTTGGAGCGCACCTGCGTCTTGCCTTCGCGCGACTCGGCGGGACGCGGCGGAGCGCCGCCCGGCGCGCTCGCCGCCGGCGCTTCCGCGAAGCCGTCGTTGGCAGCGCCGAGCGCGGCTTCCTGGCGTTCGAAATCCTTTTCGACTTCACGCGCACGCGTCTTGGGCGCCGCGCGCAGAGCACTGGTGCGGCCGTCGCGCAGCGAGTCGAGTTTCTGCGACAGCTTGCGCCGAGCCGCCTCGACGTCGCCCTGAGCGAAAAGTCGATTCGCCTCGGTGAGCACGCTCGCGGTTTCGCTGCGCTGCACGCGCGCCAAGACCAGGGGATCGAGCGGCGAGATCTGGTTGGCATCACCGGTCAGCTCGATGCTCAGCTTGCCGGCGCACTCTCCCTTGCGATTGGCGCTCAGGTCGTCGTAGGAGAGTCGCACGTCGGCCACCGGACGCTCGCCGGTGGCGCCGCGCGGAATCCGCAGCTTCGCCAGCACCGTCTTCTGCTCACCCGCCGCAAAATCGCCGAGCGGCACGATCAGCCGGTTGCCCTCGCGGCGGAAAGTGCGATCGAGCACCTGCTCGACTTCGACTCCAGGCCCGAGATCGACCGCGACTTCTGCGCCCCGCCCCACGGTCTTGACCAGCGAAGCCAGCTCCTCGTCGAACACCCGCGGCAGATCGGACGCCCGCGCCGCGAAATAGTGGTGACCGTTCGACTCCTGCGCGAGCGCGGCCATGATGCGTTCGTTGTAGTCGACGTCGACGCCGATCGAGCTGATCGCGGCACCGAGCCGGCGCACGTTCGCCGCGATGTTTCGGAAACCGTCGATGTCGCGCACGCCGGCCGTCGCCTCGCCGTCGCTCAACAGCAGCATCCGATCGATCATGCCCGAACGCTGGCGCAACAGCTCGACCCCCGCGTCGATCCCGCACGAGATGCAGGTGTCGCCGCGCGCGTCGATTCCCGCGAGCGCCGCGATCACCCGCTCGCGCGAGCTCTCGTCGATCGTCGTCGGCGGCACCACGACCTGGGTCGTCGAGTTGTAGGCGACGACGCTCACCGCGTCGCCTTCGCGCAGCCGGCGCACCATGCCGCTCGCGGCGGCGCGTGCGTTCTCGAGCGCCTGACCCTTCATCGACCCCGAACGATCCAGCACGATCGCGAGGTTCAACCCGCGCGAGGAGCTGCCGGCCGCCGCCTGCTCCCCGGTGACGTTCAAGAACAGAAAACTCTCGTTTTCGCGATCGGCGAGCAGCCGGGTGTGACCGAGCCGTCCTTCGAGCATCAGCGTTTGGCCCGCAGTGAACTGCGCACCGCCGAATTCGGACCCTCCCGAGCTGGTCGCGATCTGCGGCACGACCGGCTCGTCGGGAGCGATCGGCGTTTCCGCCGGTTTCGTCACCGACCACACGGTGACGCTCGTCAACATCATGCCCAGCGCCGAAAGCAGCCCGACCGTCTTGACCTTCATCCTTGCCTCTCCTCGGTAACGCGCGGGCCGGCTCCGACTTTCACGCCGGCTCGAGCTCGTTCTACGGCCGCTCCCGGACAAGGATCTCCGACCCCATCCCGCGCCGCGCCTCCCCCGCACAAAACCCCTGTGATTTCACGTGCTCGCCGAGCTTGATTTGCAGCTAGGCGCGAATTCCGTGAAAGGGAAGCGCTACTGGCCCTCGAGGGGAGTGGTGGCGCGGCGGCTCGATGCCGCGCGGCGGCGGCGCTCGCCGCGCTTTTTCGGGGGCATGAGGCCGCGCAACGTGAGGTGCTTACCGAAGCAGAGCAGCACGTCGCCAGGGAGGATCTCGCGGTCACCGCGTGGATTGGGGATGACCACGCTGCCGCGCGTGATGCTGAGCACCTGCACGTCGCGATCGCGGAGCCCGGAGTCGCGCAAGGTTTTGCCCGCGAGCTCGGAGGTCGGAACGATCGGGAACTCGGCGACGCCGTAGCCGCTCTTCAGCGTCAGCTTCTGTCGCACGTCGAGCTCCGGAAACAGCACCTGCTCCTCGAGGTGCGCCACGATCGCGTCAGCGACGTCGATGCCGGTCGAGGTCTCGATGCCTTCGAGCCCGGGGGAGGAATTGACCTCGAGCACGCCGGGACCGTCCTTGGTCTCGAGCATGTCCACGCCGGCGACGCGCAAACCCATGATCTGCGCGGCGTGAATCGCGGTGCGCTCGAAGGCCGCGTCGAGCTGTACGGCTTCTGCCCGCGCGCCGCGGTGGACATTGGCGCGAAACTCCTCGCCCACCGCCAGCCGTCGCATGGCGGCCACCACGCGGTCACCGACCACGAAGGCCCTGATGTCGCGACCCCGGCTCTCGGCCACGAATTTCTGGATCAACACGTTCTGGCGCGCGCTCTGCAGGGTCTCGATGATCGCTTCCGCGACCTTGGTGGTATCGGCGAGGATCACGCCGATGCCTTGCGTGCCTTCGAGCAGCTTGATGATCACGGGCGCGCCGCCGAGCTTTTCGATCGTCGGCAGCACGTCGCTGCGCGAGCGCACGAAGGCGGTGGCGGGGATGCCCACGTTGTGCCGGCTCAGCACCTGGATCGAGCGCAGCTTGTCGCGCGATACCGCGATCGCCTGCGACGAGTTCAAGGTGAATACGCCCATTTGTTCGAACTGGCGCACGACGGCGGTGCCGAACATGCTGACCGACGCGCCGATGCGCGGGATCACCGCTTCGTAGCGCGACAGCGCCTTGTTGCGAAAGAACAGCCGCGGCTGCCCCTGCTCCACCAACATGCTGAAGCGCAAGGTGTTCAAGACCTTGGCGGCATGGCCGCGCCGCAAGCAGGCTTCGCGCAGGCGGCGGGTGCTGTACGCGCTCAGGCTCCGGGACAGGATCGCGATTTTCATGGGGCTGTTTTCCGAGGCGCGGTGCGGCGGGGTTTGCTCACGAGGTAACGCTTGCCGGCGTCGACCAGGTAACGTTCGGCGAGCGCGGAGCGCCCGATCAACATGCGAAAGATCATCTTCTGGCGATCCACCAGGCTCAGCTCGACGTCCTGTTCGTAAGCGCCAATCCGTACGCAAGCCGTCACGAAAATGCGCTGCTCGGCCTGGCCGCTGCTGGCGCGCACCTTGCCCCGGCGCTTGATCGTAGTCTCGACGGTGACACGCCGTTCGACGTTGCGCCGGTGGAGTCGAACGTCGAAACGCACGCGGTCACGGCCCACCTCGCGAATGTTTTCCACGTGGAGCGCACTGTTGCGGGCGCCGCTGTCCATTTTCGCGCGCAAGCGCGAGATTTTCCAATCTGGCAGCTCGACATACTCCACCCAACCGACGACGGCCCGCTTGTGGTCTTGCACGAGTGAACGGCCTCCGATCCTCGCCGTGGTCCGCGGCGGGCGCAAGCGCGGGCCGCGAAACCCGAAATTTTCGGTCGATTTTAGCTCCTTGCGCGCTTCAGCAGGTCATTGGACAGCGCGGTGCCGATCATCACGAACAATGCGTCGCATTCGCGCTCTTGCTCTCCGTGTGGCGTTTTCAAGACGACGCGTGACGCTCCGATCCGGGTAAGCTCGCTATTCCAGATCAATTCGATGCGTCCCGCCGCGACAGCGCGCCGCATCTCCTCGATGTTTCGCGCCTTGCCGCGACGGAAGCCATCGCCGCGATAGGAAACCACGACGCGCGTGTCGGGCTGGCCTGCGAGCGCGAGCGCGCTTTCCATCGCGACGTCGCCGAGACCGACCACGAGCACGCGGCTGCCGGCGAAGCTGCGCGCGTCGGCGAGGGCGTAGTGCACTCGGTCGGACATGGCCTCGGGAACCTCGAGCGCGAGCTTGCGCGGGCTGCCGCGCCGGCCGATCGCCAAAAGCACGCGCCGCGCGCGCTCGGTCACGCCGCCCCCGGAAGCGTCGACACTCTCCAGCGTGAACACCGAGCCGCGCTCGATCGACGTGACGCGGGCGCCCTCGCGAATCGGCAGCTTTTCGCGGCGCACGATGCGCAGCCACTTGCCGAGCAGCTCTTCCTTGCTGCACTCGTCGAGCCACAGCGCGCCGACCACGGGCATGTCGAGCGGCTGATCGAAGACCAGCTTGCCGCGCGGGAAGCTCTTGATGCTCTCGGCCACGCTGCCCTGCTCGAGCACCAGAAAGCGCAGACCCTTGGCCTTCGCCTCGAGCGCGGCGCTGATCCCGGCCGGGCCCGCACCGACGATGATCAGATCGAAGACCTCGGGATCGCCGCGATCGGCTGAGCTGCTTTCGGCGATCGCCCGCACCGCGAGCGCGCCCTGATTGATCGCGTTCTTGATCAGCGGCACGCCGGTGAGATCGCCAGCCAGATAGAGCCCGCTGCTGCCCTTGACCTCGAGCCGTTCGTCGACGAGCGGCGGCTCGATCGCGGCATCGCGCTCGCGCACCAAAAGCGATCCGTTCGGGCAGCGCTGCTCGCACAGCGTGAGGCCGCAACAATCGTCGGGGCGCACCACGCGCGCTACGTAGCGCTCGACCTCGAGCACGTCGTAGGGGCAGGCGTCGACGCAGGCATAACAGCCGAGGCACGTCGTCGCGTCGATCACCGGCAAGCGCGCCCGCGCCGGCGCGGGCAGTGCCGAGGCCTTTGCGGGTTCGGCCGTGGCGCCGCGGCGGCGCCGGACACGCGTGAAAACGAGCGCAAGCGTTCCGGCCAACGCGGCCGCGCCGAGCCAGCCGAAGGGGCGGAGCGAGCTTGCGCTCGCGGCTACCACACCGCGGCTCGCGATCAGCTCGCGCGCCGCCTCCGCCGCCGCGTCGCGCTCCGGCAGTCGCCCCGCGACGCGGGCGCCGCCCGGCCCCGTGCTGGCCACCGAGCGATGTTCGTCGAAGCAGAGCACCGGCGTTCCCCGGCCGCTCACGCAACGCGCCAGCGGATCGCCTGCCGCGCTCGCACTGTGGCACGCTTCGCAGCGCGAGCTCGCGATCAGCGGCAGGGTGGTCTCCTGCTCCGGCCGAAAGCCCTCCACCTCGCCGAGCTCGCGTTCCTGGCCCGCGGCGCGATGGACGGCCCGACCGTCCGGTAAGAACGCGAGGCTCGCGCCGCCGTGAGCCGCATGGCAGCTGGTGCAAGCGAGCTTGCCTTCCGCTGCCAGCCGGCGGTGCGGGCTTCGCGTCGACCCGTGACTGCCGTGGCAAGAGCGGCAGGCCAGGCTCGGCTCCGATTCCGCATGACAGGTGGCGCAGGCAAGACCCGCGCTCTGGTGCGAGCGCGAGAGCGGCGCCGGAGAGCGCAGGCCTCCCGGTCCGAGATCGACCGCGATCGCGAGCACGCCGCCGAGCGCCGCCGTTGCTCCCGCCGCCCAGACGCCGCGAAAGCGCCGGACGTCGCTGGTTTCACGCGCCACCCGTGCCCGCCGCCCGCGCGTGCGGAAGAGCGCGTTCCGCAGCACGAGCAAAGGGCGAAAAAGCTCCGGTTCGCGGTCCGTCACCAGCGCACCATCGCGGCGACGTGGAGGACCAGGAGCACGACCAGCGACAGCGTGAGCGCAGCATGCAGCGGCAACCACCAGCGCAGCGCCGCGCCCAGCGCGCGCCGCGCCGGCAGCGCGCGCAGCTCGACCACGGTGCGCACGAGCTCGTCGAGACCGGTGAGGCGCGCGGTGCCGCGGCCTTCGAGCATCGCGTCGATCCTCATGCGCAGCCGGTGCTCTTCCTCGGCGAGTCCGCTGCCGCTCGCGATCAGCAGCAAGGCCCCGGCCGGCGAGCGCGAATAGGGCAAGAGCACGCGCTCCACGATGCGCTTGACCAGCTCGTCCTTGCCGCTGACGTCGCGGTGCAAGCGATCCTCTAGCTGTTCGCGCTCGGCATTCAGGTCCTCGGGCAGCGAGCCGCGCCGCTCGAGGCGCGCGAGCCGCGGCGGAGCCCAGCGGTAGATGAAAGCACCGAAGCCCCCGAGCGCGGCCGAGAGCGCGAAGCACGAAAGCAACGCGCCCGCCAACGTCGCGGACAAGCGCAGGCCGGAATGCGCCAGCACGCCGGCGATCGTCGCGAGACCGAGCACCACGTGGAACGCGACCAGAGCGCGCAACCGCGACCGCGCGAGCTCCGGTGCAAGTGCTGCATTTCCCGCCGCTCGACGCGCCGCGCTCACGCGCTCGCGCCGGCGGATCCAGGGCCGGACGACCCGCTTCGGCAACGCGTGAGCCGCCAGCGCCAGGCACCCGAGCCCCGAAAGCCAGCCCGCGGCGAGCCCGGCGCCGCGTCCCGGCGCGAGCAGACCGAGTGCATGCAGTCGCATCAAGAGCGGCGCGAGCGCGGCCGTCGCGGTCACCGTGAACAGCAGCCTGAAGCGAGCAGCGGCCCTGGGCGCCAGCGCGGCGCGAGCGCCCGGCGCGCCGAGCAAGTCGCGCACCTCGCCGAAGTCTCGCGCCGGCTCGAGGCGGAAGATGGACTCGGTCGGGCACGCCTGCACGCAAGCGGGAGCTTCGTACTCGCGGCACAGGTCGCACTTCACCGCGATCGACGCGGACAAGCCCGGGCCTGGCGCGGTGCGCGGCGCCATCTGGATGTTGTCCCAGGGACAGGCCTTCGCGCACGCGCCGCAACCGGTGCAGAGCTCCTCGCGAATGAAGACGTCGCCCTCCGGATCACGCCCGATCGCGCCGGTCGGACAATCGATCATGCACGCCGGGTTTCGGCAGTGCTGGCA
>Ga0111538_10003380_pt1 | contig 22338 bp, 24 predicted proteins | sample SoiMethybrSBSTD1_FD_79669 | JGI IMG/M metagenome (GOLD analysis project Ga0111538, IMG submission 79669) | Bulk soil microbial communities from a Populus tree surrounding site in Tennessee, USA - Soil MetaG P. TD hybrid SBSTD1 (version 2)... | ecosystem: Environmental > Terrestrial > Soil >...
CTCTTCATGGCGCATTACTATCAGACGATGCCGTCGGAGCTGGAGGAGGCGGCGCGCACGGACGGATGGTCCTCCGCCGCGACCTTCTGGCGCATCGTGCTCCCGCTGTCGGGACCGGGGCTCGCCGTGGTAGGAGTGAACGGGTTCCTGATCACGTGGAACGCGTTCCTCCACCCGCTCGTCTTGACGACGTCCGAATCCATGCGCACGCTCCCCGTGGGGCTCGCGCTCTTCGCGCAGTCGGAGTACGCGGTCGACTGGGGTGCGCTCCTCGCGGGCTCGACCCTCGCGACGCTGCCCGTGGTCGTCGCATTCGCCTTCTTCCAGCGCCAGATCGTGGAGGGCATCTTGAAGGGAAGCAGCCGGTGAGCCGGTCCGATCTCGTCGGGCGCGCGCGCGCCGTCGGCATCATGAGCGGGACGTCCTCGGACGGCGCGGACGCGGCCGTCGTCGAGATCGAGCGCGGAGGCGCGCGCCGGAGCACCAAGCTCCTCGCGTTCGCGTCGCGGCCGTATGGCGACGTGCTCCGCCATCGCGTTCTCGGCGCGCAGGAGGGGACGCTCCCGTTGCGCGAGCTCTTCCGCGTGCACGTCGAGGTGGCCGAGGTCGCGGCGAGCGCGGCACGTGACGCGCTCGCTGCGACGCCGGCCGGACCGCCCCCCGAGGTCGTCGGCTACCACGGGCAGACCGTCTTCCACGATCCGCACGGAGAGCGCTCGGGAAAGCGCGTGACCGTCCAGATCGGGGAGCCCGCCGTGCTCGCGGCAGCGCTCGGCGTGACGATCGTCTCGAATTTCCGCATGGCCGACCTCCTCGCGGGCGGTGAGGGAGCGCCGCTCGTGCCGCTCTTCGATTACCACCAGCTCGCGTCGGACACGCGGGACCGGGTGCTGGTGAACCTCGGCGGCATCGCGAATCTCACGCGCCTTCGCGCGGGTGCGCCGCTCGATGAGACGCTCGCCTTCGACTGCGGCCCGGGCAACATGCTCCTCGACGGCATCGTGGGCGCGCTTGGACCCGCGGGATCGCGATACGACGCCGGAGGAGCGCTCGCGCGGCCGGGGCGCGTCGCGGAGGAATTGCTCCGCTACTTCCTGTCCGAGCCCTTCTTCGAGCGCACGCCGCCGAAGAGCGCGGGACGCGAGGAGTTCGGCGCCGGCTATCTCTCGCGCTTCATCGCCCGCACCGATGGGCTCTCGCTCGCCGACCGCTTGAGGACCGCCTGCGCGCTCACGGCGGCCGCCGTCGCGCGCGGGATCGAGCAGTCGGGGCCGCGCAAGCCCGACGAGGTCTTCGTGTCGGGCGGCGGAGCGAGGAACGCGACCCTGGTCGAGGAGATCGGCGCCCGCGTGCGCCTCCCGGTCGCCTCGACGGAAGCGCTCGGAGTGCCCTCCGACGCGAAGGAGGCGATGGCCTTTGCCTTCCTCGCGTTCGAGTCCCTCTGCGGACGGCCGGGCAACGTCCCGTCCGCGACCGGAGCCAAGCAGGCGGTGATCCTGGGATCCTTCACGCCGCCGCCCGCGGGGAGACGATGACCCCGCACCGGGGCGCTGCCACGCCCTGGGCCGCCTGGCTCGCCCTGGTCGCGCTCACGGGAAGCCTTCTGCAGGCCGGCTGCGCTGGGTCCAGGTCCGAGCAGCGCCCCGAGCCAGGTCCCGCTAGTCCAGCCCAGCCGGCTCCCACCACGCAGGCTCCTCCTGCCGTCGTTCCCAACGCCCCCGTGCCTTTGCCCCCGCCCGATGTGTGGAAGGCCCTCACGAAGCTCCGCATCGGCCTTGCCGTGGGCGCCTCCAGCGTTCTCGTCGCCGGGTCGACCCCTTGGACCCTACGCACCGCGAACGGGCTGGAGGTGAGCCGTGGGGACGAGGGAGCCCGGCTCCGCATCCTCCGGCTGGGTGTGGGCTCGATCGAGGTGCTTCGCGTCGGCGGCCAGGCTCCCATCTGGACCGGCGGGCGCGGCGACACCCTCCTCTTGACCCCCTCCGGTAACGGGATGTCGGGGTGGGCAGGGCGCTGGTACCGGGGCGCGTTCCGCATCTTCGCATCGCAGGCCGAGGGGGTGACCCTCGTCAACGAGATCGACATGGAGAGCTACCTCCGCGGCGTGCTCCCGAACGAGATCGGGAACCCGCCGCCATCCGATTTCGAGGCGGTGAAGGCGCAGGCGGTCGCGGCGCGCTCGTACACGCTCTCCTATATCGGCCGCCGCGCCGCGCTAGGGTTCGATCTCTACGCGACCGTCGAGGACCAGGTCTACGCGGGCACCGCGAAGGAGAACTCGCAGACGAACCGCGCGCTCGAGGAGACCCGCGGCGAAGTGCTCCTCAACGGAGACGAGCCGATTCGCGCGCTCTACTCCGCGACCTGCGGGGGACGGACCGCGAACGTCGAGGATGTGTGGCCGTGGCCCTGGACGTCGTATCTCCGGAGCGTGCGCGACGCAGGCGCGGACGGGCGCTCGTATTGCGACATCTCCGCGAACTATCGCTGGCGCGAGGAATGGAGCGCGGGGGAGTTCATGGACATGCTGCGCGATTACGGACCGCAGGAGGGAGGCGCGCTGGCCGCGCTCCGAGGCGATCTCCTCGACGTGCGCGTGGCCTCGCGCGGGCGTTGCGGCCGCGTCCGCGAGCTCGCCGTGACAACGACGGAGGGCGAATGGAGGGTGCTCGGGGATCGCGTTCGCTGGGCGGTGCGCCGGCCAGGACAGACGGCAATTCTCCGGAGCAGCTTCTTCAAGATCGGCGTCGTGCGCGATGAGCGGAATCGTCCCGAGATGATCGTCGCGTCCGGAGCTGGGAACGGACACGGCATCGGCATGTGCCAGTGGGGCGCCATGGGCATGGCCCGCGCCGGGCTCAGCTATCGCGAGATCCTGGGCCACTACTACAAGCACACCCGTCTCCGGATGGAGTAAGCCGTGCCGGGGCAGGCCGTTGACCGAACAGCCCTCGACCCCTATACTCCTGCGTCTTGCTTCGGCTGGGGTCGTAGTTCAGTTGGTTAGAACGCCTGCCTGTCACGCAGGAGGTCGCGGGTTCGAGTCCCGTCGGCCCCGCCATACCACCATCCCATGGAGATCGACATGAGCCGGCGTGCTCAGCTGTTGGGGGATCGTATCGAGCAGGGAGCGGCCGCGCTGGCCGCGTTCGCGGAAGGACTCTCCGACGCCGAGTGGCGCACCGCCTGCAGTCCCAGCGACAAGCGCACCGTCGGCGTCATCGTGCACCACGTCGGAAACATGTACCCGGTCGAGGTGGAGCTGGCGCAGGTGCTGGGCCAGGGAAAGCCGATCGAGGGTGTGACGTGGGCCGTCGTCGCTGAGATCAACGCGAAGCACGCCCAGGAGAAGGGCACGGTGAGCAAGGCCGAGGCGCTCGAGTTCTTGAGGACGAGGAGCAAGGCGGCGGCCGACACGGTCCGCAAGTTCACCGACGAGGAGCTGGATCGCTGCGCCACGGTGTCGCTCTACGGCGATCCGCCCCTCACCGCGCAGTTCTTCATCGAGGACCACGCGCTAAGGCACAGCTGGCACCATCTCGCGAAGCTCAAGGCCGCCCTGAAGAAGTAACTGCCACGAGCGGAAGCGTTCAAGAGGGCCGTCAGTGATGACGGCCCTCTTTTGCGTCTCAGAACACGCCGAACACGGCGCCCACCGAGAACCCCAGGTAGTCCGCCTTCCACGTCTCTTCGGTGGTCACGTCGCCCGCGGTGATGGACACCTTGGGGCGGCTGAAAAAGTAGGCCGCGCCGCCATAGAGACCCACGCGCGATCCGACGTCGTACCAGATGCTCGCGCCGGGCTGGACTGCGAACGCGGTTTTTGCGTCCACCGACTCGAGCTCGAGGCCCGTGCGTTCCTGGTACGCCTGCCTCGCGGCCGCATCGACGTTGAAGTTGTTGAACGACGCTCCCGCCGTCACCGAAAGTCCGGTCCACCATCGCCCATGACGGTAATGAGGCCCGAATCCGACCATGGCCGGGATCGACTGCAGCTTGCCGAGGGATACGTCCCCGTCGCCCAGGTCATCACGAACGTCCGCCCGTGAGAATCCGATCGTGGCGCTCGGTCCAAAGGACAGTCCGTTCTCCTCTGTGCCGCTTGGCGCGACCCGATAGAGAAGCTGGACTCCCACCCCCTGGTGGAAGCGGTGGTCCGCGTAGTCGTGATTTCCAATGCTGGCGCCGACTGCGATGTGCTTCCCGGTCTGCGCGGTTGCGACTCCGGGAAGCAGCGCCGCGATCAGGGCTCCCACCACGAGCGGTCGCATCACAGACTCCGTATGTTTCATGGTCCCAGCCTCCTATGAAGAAAAAGCGCAGCCACCGGGGCCCCCCTGACGCAAATCGGGGGCCACTCGCGGTGGCGGATCTCCATCCAGTAGCCGGCGCGGGGCTTACGGAAGGAGAAAGCCGAACGCCGTGCCCGGGGGACGCGGCAGATTGTTCAAAGAGATAGGTCCCTCGAGGACGCGCGGATATCATCCGCCCGTGACGAGAACCTGGCTGTTCGGGCTCGTGGCGGGGGCGGCGCTCGTAGCTGGGTGCGCACCGTCGGATGACGAGCTCGACTACCTCGCGCAGAAGGCCCTCCTCGAGAGGCAGAGCCAGGGCATCCGCGAGCTGATCCAGGAAGAGGAGCGCGGCTCCCTCGTGCCGCGCGACCGGTTCCTCATCGGAATCGGCGAGTCCGTCGTCGGCGGTCTCTTCCGGTCGCAGCTCCCCATCGAAAAGCCGGTCGGCAAGCGCATCGTCGTCCATCTCGAGCGAGCGACGATTTCCCTGCGGGACAAGTTCGGCGTCATCGTGATCGAGGGATATGCGAATCGGAGCGCGACCCCCGATCGCAAGATTCGCCTCCGAATCCATGGCGGTCTTGGAGCTGTGTCGGTCGATCCCAAGACCGACCTCCTCCACGTGAAGATCGCGCTCGACCGGATCGAGATCCTCGAGGCCGGTCTGCTCGAACGCGTTCTCGGCAGCGGTGGCAAAGCGCTCCTTGCGAGAAAGGGTCTCCCCCGCATCCAGGAAGCGATCCCCGAGCTCGAGATCCCGGTCGTGCTCGGGCGTTCCATCCACGTGCCCGCGATCACGGAAGACGCGCTCCAGCTCGACTCGCTGAACGTTCCGCTCGACCTCTCGGTGGAGCGGGTGATCGCGGCGGGCGGAAAGCTGTGGGTCACGCTCGACGCCAAGGTCGGCAAGGTCACGGGCGCCGAGGAGGGGCTCGGCGTCCGCGTGAAGACGAAACCGAAGAAGAAGGCGGCCGGAACATGAGCTGGCACCGCCCGGGATTCGTCTCGCTGCTCGCGGCCGTGCTCCTGGCCGGCGGTTGCGCCCGCACGCCGTCCCAGGAGGAGCGCCAGAGCTGGGTCCGGGAGATCCAGCGCCTCGAGGCCGAGCAGGATTCGCTCGAGGCACGAGCCGCGGTGCTGATCGCGGCCGATCCGCGCATCCAGGCGCTGCCGTCAGGAGACGTCGTCGTGGCGGTGCCCACATCCTTCATCCGCAACGTGATCGACCGCCTGTTCCAGGACGTGGTGAACCGGGTCACACTCCGGCTCAGTGGGATCAAGGCGCACGTCTCGAAGAAGGTGAAGAAGGTGGTGACGGTCGGGGAATTCACGGTGGACGTGGATATCAAGCAGGTCGTGGGCAAGATCCGGCCGAAGACGCCCAAGGTCGGGTTCGGCGGCGACAGCATCTCCCTCTCCCTCCCCATCAGGATCAAGGAGGGCCGAGGCGACGCGACGATCCACTTCGTCTGGGACGGGAAGAACGTGGCCGGTCTCGCCTGCGGAGATCTCGACATCAAGCAGGACGTCTCGGGCGACGTGATCCCGGCCGACTATCTCGTGACCGGCAGGATCGATCTGGGCATCCAGGGCCGCCGCGTGGTCGCCGCGCTTCGATTCCCGGAGACGAGGCTTCGCGTCCGGGTCAAGCCGTCGAAGGAGTCGTGGGCCGCGGTGAACGCGATCCTCGAGGAGAAGAGAGGCGTGTGCGGATGGGTGCTCGACAAGGTGAACGTGCCCAGCCTGCTCGAGAACCTGACCGAGACGAAGGGCTTCAACGTGAAGCTGCCCGTCGACAAGCTGAAGCCCGTCGTCCTGCCCGCGGGCATTCGGGACTCCGTCCAGGTGGGCGGCCGCTCGCTCGCGATCGATGCGAAGACGAACTCGATCCGCATCGACCAGGACGCGATCTGGTACGCCGCGGACGTGAAGCTGGAGGGGGTCCCGACGACCGAGGATGAGGGACTTGCACCCTCGACGCGTTAGAACGAGGCGCCCACCGAGAGCCCCAAGACGAGAGGTACGGCGGTGGCGACCGATCCGATCGGTACCTTGAGCTCCACCCCGGGCCGAGCAGTCCAGGTTCCGAAGTCGGCATGCATCTCAAAGCTCGTCCTGGTTCGCGCCCCGATGTTTCCGTAGTCATTCAGCTGCGTGGTCCCGCTGATCGCGGTTCCAACCCGGACGTTCGTCCCCTCATAACCGATCTGCCACGCAAATGCTGCGAAGAAGTCGCTGACGTCATCACTTTGATTCCCGACAGATGCATTCATGACCGCGCCGAGCCTAAGCCGAAGCATGAGTCCCGACGGGGCGACCTCGCGAAGGTTGACGGCAAAATGGATCGGAACCTCGTTGGGAACGAAGGCGTCGAATCGTCCCCTGTCCGCAAGGGTTCCGGTGCGGATCGCCGAGAGCTCCCCATCATCGACGAGTGGCGCGCGTACGCCTAGCTCGGCGAAGAAGATTGACCCCTCGTCTTGGAATTCGACCCCGAGGTAAGGATTTCCAACCGTGGCGCTCTCCATCCCGTACACGAATCCGTAATAGTAGAGATTGCCATCGTAGTAGGTGCCGCCAAAGCGCGCGTACGGAGCTTCCACGACGAGAGCCGCCTGGGACCCGAACTTCCATCGGCCTCCCAGGAACGCGGCACCGGTTCCGAAGTCGGGATCGGTGTACTCGATCGACGGATGAAGCGCCTCGAGGAGGATCGCGTGAGGGCGATCGCGTGGCATCCAGAGGGACTGGGCCGAAGCGATCGAGGCCGCGCCGAAAAACCAGGCGAGCGCTGCCGCGGCCGGGAGGTGACGCAAAGCGTTCAGAGGCCCTCCCGGGTCGGGGAGCACGGAAAACCGCTCAGGCCCGGTGATCCTAAGGCGTGCTTTGAGAGGCCGTCAATCGCGCCCGACGATCCGGAGCCGTCCTAGGGCTTCGGCGGGGGCGGGGGAGCGAAGAGGATCGCGAGCCCAGGCACCGAACCCATCGGCATCCAGGCGTCCATGCCCGCCGTCCAGACGGTGCTCGTCGCCAGGAGCTGCCCAGTCGCGACGGCGTCCCGCAGCTGCTCCATCGTGAACGGTCCGCTCACGCGTCCCGCGTTCGCCACGTGCCAGACAGCCGCGGCCGGCGCCGCCGGCACGACCTGGAGCGGCGCACGCGTCACCGCGCCCGCGTACGCCATGCCCATGCCGAGGCCCACGCCCGCTCCCGCCACGCCGCCCGAGGGATTGGCAGCCGCGATCGGCGTCGCTGCGCCCACCTGGTAGCGCTGGTAGCGATCGACATCCCCGATCAGCTCCATGCTGGAGCGCGCGTCGAGCGCCTGCTCGACCTTGTCCGGCACCGAGATGTTGACGATGAAGAGCTGCGGCACGTCGAGCCCGTACTCGTCGTCGATCTTGGCGAGGACCTTCTTCCGGAGCTCCTCGGAGAGGCGCATCGCGTTCGACGAGAGATCCGCGAGCGCGATCGGCACCGAGGCGATGAGATCGGTGAAGCAGGCGGTGATGATCGAGCGGAGCAGCACGTCGATCTCGTCGGTCTGGAACGAGCCGTCCGTGCCCACGAGCTCCTTCAAGAGCGCTTCGGGATGCGTGGCGCGAAGCGTGTAGCTGCCGAAGGCGCGAACGCGGAGCGGACCGAGCGAAGGATCGCGCAGGATCACCGGGTTCGGCGTGCCCCACTTGAGCTCCGTGATCTGGCGCGTCGCGACGAAGTAGACCTCGGCCTTGAAGGGGCTGTCGAAGCCGTGCTTCCACCCGCGGATCGTGGAGAGAACGGGAAGATTCGCGGTCACGAGCTCGTAGGTGCCGGGACCGAACACGTCGGCGACCCGTCCCTGCTCCACGAACACGGCCGACTGCCCGGGACGCACGATGAGCCGGGCGCCGTTCTTGATCTGGTTGTGGTAGCGGGGAAATCTCCAGACGACCGTGTTCCGCGAGTCGTCGATCCACTCGACGATGTCGACCACCTCGCCGCGAAGCTTCTCCACGAATCCCATGGGCTCCTCCCTGAATTCAGCCTGAGCCGCGCGTCAGACGCGGCGTGTGAGCAGGAACGTCAGCAGGTCTCCGATTCCGCGAAAGCCCTCGGGCAAGGCGCGCTGGGTGCTCCACCGGCGGGTCGTGACTTCCGTGCGCGCCTTCTCCTCCGCAAGGATCCGCTCCGCGGCCGCGAGCGCGGCCACGCGCTTGGGATCCGAGGGGAGCGTCCAGGCGTGCTCCTCCGTGGTTTCGGCCGGCGCATTTCTGAGGCCCCCCTCGAGCACGAACGCCGCTATGTCCTCGAGCTCGTGCGCGTCGAGCCACGTGCCGTGGCTCCCGCACCAGTCGACGACGACGCCCGACTTGTGGGCGAAGTTCCGCCGCTGCATCCCGGTCCCGCACTCGGGGCACTTTCGATAGGCGATGCCCGACTGCCAGACCGATCGCCGCTTCCGCTCGGTCGTGGCCGGCGGCGTGCCTTCGGCCGCAGCGCGCTCGCGCACGCGGTCGACCAGCCGGTCGAGCACATCGCCGGGAGCCCAGAGGCCGAGGCAGGAGGGGCACTCGTCCACCCAGATCCCGCCTAAATCGCGCCCAACGAGGGCCGAGTCGGGGCAGACGGGACAGGCCAGATTCACGACGCTCTCCCGCACGGGCTGGGGCAGGAAATGGGTCGCGCACGAGACGCAGAACTTCGCCCCCTCCGGATTCTGCGCATAGCACTCAGGGCAGACCGGACCGGAAGGGGGAGGCCGCCGGATGATGGCCGCGCCGCAGTACGTGCACGCTCGGTCCTTGTCTCCGACGAGGGCGCCGCAGGCCGAGCATCGCGTCACCGCCGCGTCTCGGGCCAGGGGAGGCTCGGCTTTGAACGTCGCGCCGCAGCGGCATGTGATCGTCGGCCCGCTCGACTGGCTGACGTCGTACTGCGCGTGGCACTGGGGACAGGCGACGAGCTTCACGGCGCTGGCTCCTGGTCCGGGATCGGATCGATGGGTCCCGGAATGGATCGGCAGAAGAGCAGGGGATCTTGACCCAATGTCCGCAAGCCGCGGTTCCCGCGGTGGCTGACAAGTGCTATAATTGCAGGCAGTTGCATGCCGACCACGGAGGCCTCCGCATCGTTCGGGAGCAGCCATCGTCCAAACAGTCGGCAGAATGACCCGCGGGCCGCTATTCCTTTCGAAAATAGCTACTTAGAAGGCCCGGAAGAGGAGGAGAAGGAATGACGCAAACGCAAGCGGTACGGAAGATCAAGCGGAGCCACTGGAGGAGCCTGGACCGGCTCGTCCGGAAGGCCTACCTGGAGGGCTTCGACGCGGGTGTCGCGCGGGCCCACGGTGCGGGCCGGAGGGGCAGGACCATCCGTGCGGACGCGACCGTCGAAGGTCTCCTGCGCCGGATCGAGCGGCACTTCGGGCTGGATCGCTACGACTTCGAGGTGCGCGTGGTGCACCCGGGGTCGGGGCGCCGTGTTCCGTCGCGGGACCACCTCGAGAAGCACTTGAGCACGGAGCAGTAACGGCGGGAGGGTGCGCGACGGGTGCTTACCCGAGCGCGCACTCGTTCTTGCCGGATTCGAGCTCCTGAGCCTCGACGTCCCAGACCTTGAGCAGGCCCAGGTTGATCGCTTTGATCTTCCGGTACGCCTCGGGGCTCGATCCCACCTTCTTCTTCACCCACGCCACGAAGTCCGCCTCCGAGCGCAGCTGAAGGGGCTCGTTTCCTTCGCGCACGCGCGCGAGCGGGCGGGCCACCGACCGATCGGACTCGCGTTCCGCATCGGCCGCGTAGTGCGCCGGCATGACGCGTATCGAAGGCTTCCACGCCGCGAGCGAGCGGGACACGCTCTTCCAGAGGATCGGCGTCCACTCGTCCAGCTTCCCGCCCAGGTCGGGACGCCCCACCGAACGGATGAAGATCAGGTCCCCCGTGAGCACCGCGTCGTCGCCCATGCGATAGCAGACGCTTCCCTCGGTATGCCCGGGCGTGTGCTCGACCACGATCTCGCGGCCGCCCAGGGAGAGCGCATGGCCGTCCTCGATGGCCGTGAACGAGATCGTCGCGGGCGAGCCGTCATAGGGGAGGATCGCGTCCTTGGGATGAAGGTAGTAGGGAATGCCCATGCGCTTGGCGATCATGGGACCGCCGCTGATGTAGTCCGCGTGCGCGTGGGTGTCCGCCACGGCGACCACCTTGACTCCGAGATCGCGCGCGACATCGAAGAAGGCCTGCGGCTTGCGCGGCGGATCCACGATCATCGCCTCACCGTTGGCGACGAGGAGGTAGCCGAGCGCGCCCTTCGAGATCCGGTCGAACTGGATCAGGTGATCGAACCCAGGAGGGGGCGTCAGGTTGCGGGGCACCAGAGCGTCGCCCCACGCGGCCATGCCGCCGATCATCGAGCGGGCCTCGTACCCGAGCTGGGTCAGGTAGACGGCGATCTCTTTGCTGGAGTTCCCGTGTCCGCAGACCACCGCCAGGGGCATGTCCGGATCGAGCGTGGAGCGGATGCCTTCCCCGAGGGAGACAACCTCCGATCCGCGCATGTTCAGGAACTGCTCGGGCGTGCCGAGGTCGATCCGTCCGCCCGCGAGGGCCTGGGGCGCCCGGATGTCGAGGATCCGGATCCGGCCCCCGCTTTCGATGGTCCGGACGAGATCTTCGGGGCTGATTTCGGGGATCTCCCGCGACTGGAACATGGCGGAAGTGTGCGCAGGCGGCCGGTTCTCGTCAACCTCGTTTGACGCGATGCCGAACCCTGTGCAAGATATGCGGATGCCCGCCGCCCGCACGCAAGCACCCCCTCGCAGCACCGGCGTCACGGCCATCCTGCCCGGCCTCGCGCTGGCGGTCCTGGTCGCGCTCGCGGCACGGCTCGTCCATCAGTCGCTTCCGAAGAACGTGGGGACAATCCTCGGTGAGGTTCTCTTCGCCGTCGTCATCGGCCTCGTCGTGGGGAATGCCGTGAAGATCCCCGACGCGATGCGTCCGGGACTCAAGTTCGCGTTCCACGGCGTGCTCCGGACCGCGATCGTCCTCCTCGGCGCGACGTTCTCGTTTCGCCAGGTGCTGCAGATCGGCGGCAAGGCCGTCCTGCTCGTCGTCATCCTCATGACGCTCGCGCTCGTTGCCGCGCATCTGCTCGGACGAGCGGCGAAGATCCCAGGGCGCCTCGCGACGCTGATCGGCGTCGGCACCGCCGTCTGCGGCAACTCCGCGATCGCGGCGACCGCCCCGGTGATTCGCGCGCGCGACGACGAGGTCTCGTTCGCGATCGCGACCAACACCGTGTTCGGGACGCTGGCGGTGCTCCTCTACCCGCTGATCGGGAAGCTCGCGCACATGGGGGACGCGGCGTACGGCACGTGGGCCGGCACCGCGGTGAACGACACGTCGCAGGTCGTCGCGGCGGGCTTCGCGTACGGGGACCTGGCGGGGCGCGTGGCGACCGCGGTCAAGCTCACGCGGAATGCGCTCATGGGAGGGGTCATCCTCGCCATCGGCATCGCGTACGCGCGGTCCGGCGCCGAGGTCGCCACGGAAGGCGGCGCGTGGGGGCGCATCAAGCAGTCGTTTCCCATCTTCGTCGTCGGGTTCCTGCTCATGGCGCTCCTCAACACGCTCGGGTTCTTCATCTGGCTCTCGGCCCACGTGCACGTCGACGTGCCGCGCGTCCTGCTCGAGGCCTCGCGCGCGCTGATCCTGGTCGCGCTCGCGGCCGTGGGGCTCTCGACGCGACTCGCGTCCATGCGTGAGACCGGGCTCAAGCCCTTCCTGATCGGGCTCGGCGTCGCCGCGCTCACGTCGGGAGCGAGCCTCCTCCTCATCCGCATCCTCGGACCCGCGTCTTTATGACCGAGCTTCCCCCGGGCTATCTCCTCAGGCGTCCTCGGGACGAGGACGCCCAGGCGTTGGTCGATCTCATGGTCGCGATCGACATCGAGGAGCAGGGCGCGCCCGACACGGAGATCGAGGACCTCAAGGCCGACTGGAGCCAGCCGCGCTTCGACAAGTCGAAGGACGCCTGGACCATCACGGCCCCCGATCGCTCGTTCGCGGGCTACGGCTGGGTCTGGGATCGCGTGCCGCACGTGGATCTCCAGGCCGACCTCTACGTGCACCCCAAGCATCGTGGGATTGGGCTCGAGCAGGTGCTGCTCGACCGCATCGAGGAGCGGGGCCGGGAGCATCAGCCGGACGCGCCCGCCGGAGCCCAGGTCACGGTAGCGGTGTTCGCGATGGCGGGCACCGCCGCCGCGGAGATTCTCGAGCGGCGCGAGTACGAGCGAACGCGAACGTTCTATCGCATGACGATCGATCTCGTGAACGGATACCCGGAGCCGACAACGCCGCCGGGGATCGAGATCCGTCCGTTCCGCCAGGGCGTGGACGACCGCGAGGTACACGCCACCATCGAGGATTCGTTTGCGGAGCACTTTCGCTTCCACGCGGAGTCGCACGAGGACTGGGCCACGCGCCGCATGGAGCATCCCAGCTTCGATCCGTCGCTCTGGCTCGTGGCGTGGGATGATGATGCGATGGCAGGCGCCATTCTTCCGTTTCAGTTCGGCGATCTGAGCTGGGTGCGGGAGCTGGGCGTGCGCGAAGCGTATCGCGGCCGCGGTATCGGAAAGGCGCTTCTGCTCGCCACGTTCCGGATGTTCGAGGAGCGCGGCAGCAAGCGCGTCAGTCTCGGCGTCGACGCCGGCAACACGACGGGCGCGACCGCGCTCTACGAGAAGGCGGGCATGAAGGTGGAGCAGCGCCACGAGCTCTACCAGCGCCCCGTCTCCCAGATCGTGGAAAAATAGAGGGTTGGCCACGTGGCGACCAAACGCTTGGGATGCAAGGGGTAAGGGGCGATCCGGGCCCTTCGGTCCGGTCCCCCCTGGTCGGACCCTCGAAGTTGATTTCCCGGTTGACGCCACCCTGGGGCATCCTTAATTTCCCGACGCGGTTTTTGGCCGGAGGTCGGGCCGGGCACCCACAGCCTTTTGAGGAGTCGGAACATGATCTGGGAGAACGTGTCGTACGAGGACGGAGTGCCGGGATCGTCGCGCCGCGACGTGAGCTACTACGGCGAGAAGGATCCATACGATCTGGGCGACGACGACGAGAACGAGGACGAGGAGTACGACGACGAGGACGAAGAAGACGACGAGTTCGGCGATGACGAAGAGGATGACGACGACTACGACGACGACGACGATTTGGAAGAGGAGGAAGAGGGCGAGGAGGAAGAGGACTACTAGACCGCTCCGAGCCTGACTCCGCGAGGAAGCGCGTCGCAAGGGCGCGCTTCCTCCATTTTTCTCCCGACGAGGACGACCCGTTGCCCCGAGCCGAACGCCCGCGCCTTGCTCCACCGGAGCCGCTCCTCTTCCTGGGAGTGGCGGCCGAGGAGGCGCCGCTCGCGCGCGCCCGGGTCGTCATCATCCCCGCCGCCTTCGATCAGACGACGAGCTATCTGCCCGGGACGCGCTTCGGTCCCAAGGCCATTCTCGAGGCGTCGCGCCAGGTCGAGTTCTACGACGAGGAGCTGGACCGGGAGCCGTTCGAGATCGGGGTCGCGACGCTCGCCGAGATCGATGTCGAGCCGGCGGACATCGAGGCGGGCATGCGGCGCCTCGAAGAGGTGGCCGGCGAGGTCGCGGCGCAGGGGAAGATTCCGTTCACTCTAGGGGGGGAGCATTCGCTCACCCTCGCGCCCGTGGCCGCGCTCCTCCGCCGTTATCCCGCGCTCTCGGTGCTCCAGCTCGACGCGCATCTCGACCTCCGCGATTCGTATCAGGGCACGAAGCTGAGCCACGCGTCGGTCATGCGGCGGATCCGGGACCTCGGCGCTCCCACCGTCGCCGTGGGGATCCGCGCCGTCTCGCGCGAGGAAGCCGATTACGTGCACAAGGAAAAGGTGCCGGTCCACCTCGGCCGCGAGATCCGCGCACGGGGGCTCGACGTCGACGCCGTGCTCGCGGACCTGGGGAATCCCGTCTACGTGACGGTGGATCTCGACGCGTTCGACCCCGCCTACGTGCCGGGTGTGGGCACGCCCGAGCCGGGCGGCCTTACCTGGGACGAGGGGCTTCGCCTCCTCCGCGCCGTGTGCGAGCGGCGTCAGGTCGTCGGATGCGACATCGTGGAGCTCTGCCCGATCCCCGGACAGCCTGGCTCCGACTTCTTTGCCGCCAAGCTCGTGAACAAGATGATCGGCTATCTCGGGCTCTCGCCCGAGATGAAGTCGAAGCCGCGAACCCCACCCCGCGGCGCCTGAGCACGGAATGGCGCGCATCGTCCTGGCCAAAAACCAGGATCGGCGTCTTCGGTCCGGGCACCTCTGGGTCTTCAGCAACGAGATCGCATCGATCGAGGGCTCGCCCGAGCCGGGCGGGGAAGTGCTCGTCGAGGACTTCCGGGGCGGCACGGTTGGCACGGGGCTCTACAACCCCCACTCGCTGATCGCGGTCCGCCTCTTCGCGAGGCGCGCCCGCGCGATCGACGACGCGCTCTTGCGGGAGCGCCTCGAGCAGGCGAAGGCGCTCCGCGAGCGCATCCTGCCCGTCGAGTCCACCTACCGCCTCGTCTACAGCGAGGGCGATTTCCTCCCGGGCCTCATCGTGGATCGCTACGGCGACTATCTCGGCGTGCAGAGCCTCACGCTCGGTGTGGAGCGCCGCCTGGACGCGATCCTCGATCTCCTGATGGAGGTCGTGGAGCCGTCGGGGATCTGCTGCCGCCGCGACGCGCCCGCCCGCGCGCTCGAAGGCCTCCCGATGCTCGAGCCGCTCGAGCGGGGAGCCGTGCCCGACCGGATCGACGCGCCCTACGAGGGCTACGTGATCGAGGTGGATCTAAGGGGCGGGCAGAAGACGGGCGAGTTCCTCGACATGCGCGACAACCGGAAGCGGGTGGCGCAGGAGGCGCGCGGCCGCCGGGTGCTCGATCTCTACTGCTACACGGGACTCTTCTCGCTCCACTGCGCGGCCGCCGGCGCGGTCGATGTGGTGGGCGTGGACCGCTCGGGCCCCGCGCTCGAGCGCGCGCGGCGCAATCTGGCGCGGAACGCTCCCGGCAAGGGCGTCACGTTCGTCGAGGAAGAGACGGAATCGGCGCTCACGAGGTTCACCGGGGCCGGGACGCAGTTTGATATGATCGTCCTCGATCCGCCCTCGCTCGTGAAGAACCGGAAGGCCTTCAAGGAAGGGGCGGCCAAGTACGAAAAGCTGAACGCGACGGCCATGAGGCTCCTCCCACCCGGAGGGCTCCTGGCGACGGCGACCTGCTCGCACCACGTGGACGCGCCCGTCTTCCTCGACATCCTTCGATCGGCGGCGAAGCGCGCCGGCGCGGCGTTTCGAGTGGTCGACGTGCGCGGGCAGAGCCGGGATCACCCGGTGCTCCTCGCGGCGCGCGAGACCGCCTACCTGACGCTGGCGCTCCTGGAGCGCATTCACTAGTTCCCGCGAGGAGACGCGCGATGAATCAAGAGACGACGCCCGGCGGCGAAGCTCCGGCCGCGCCGCCGAAAGAGCTGACCCGCAAGGAGATGTTCCTCGGCCTGATCCATTCGTTCCAGGCCGCCGCCATGCAGCAGATGGGAAAGATGCCGAGCCCGTTCAGCCAGGAGATCGAGCGCGACCTGCCGCAGGCGCGGCTCTCGATCGACATGCTCGAGATGCTGGAGGAGCGGACGTCGGGGAACCTGACCGGCGAGGAATCGCGCTTCCTGAAGCACGTGCTGACGGAGCTGCGCCTCAACTACGTGGCCGAGGTCGAGGAGGACAAGAAGACCGCGGCCAAGGCGGCGGAGCCTTCGCCCTAGCCCTTCCGCTCCTCCCGCTTCGCTTCCTCCCACAGCCGGTCCATTTCGGCGAGGGTCGCCCGCTCGGGCGACGTCCCCTCGCGATTCAGCGCCTCGACCATGCGATCGAAGCGCCTCCGGAATTTCTCGGTCGCCGCCCTGAGGTGCGCTTCGGGATCCGTCTTCACGAAGCGCGCGAGATTGACCACCGCGAAGAGGAGATCCCCGATCTCCTCGGCGACGTGCGCGGGATCGCGGGATTCGAGCGCGGCCGCGGTCTCGTCGACTTCCTCCCGGACTTTCGCCAGCACGCCGGCGACGTCAGGCCAGTCGAAGCCCACCGACGCCGCTTTCTCCTGGACGCGGTAGGCGCGAAGGAGCGCCGGCAGGCCTGCGGGACTCTTCCCGAGGATCGACGCGTGCCCCGCCTCGCGCTGCTTGCCCGCCTCCCACTGACGGAGCACTCCGTGGGCGTCGAGGTCCTTGCGCTCGCCGAACACGTGCGGATGCCGGCCGATCATCTTGGCGATATTGGCCCGCGCGATCGACGACGGCGACGGACCGTGCTCGCGCTCCAGCCGAACGGCCAGGAAGGTCACCAGGAAGAGGAGGTCCCCGATCTCCTCGGCCGCGGACCGCGCGTCGTCCGCCGCGATGGCGTCGGCGATCTCGTGGGCTTCCTCGACCACGTAGGGGGAAAGGGTGCGGGTGGTCTGTTCCTTGTCCCAGGGACAGCCGTCGGGCCCCGAGAGGTGCCGGACCAGGTCGAGGAGCGCCGCGGCGGAGGCCGCGAATTCGTCCCGGTCGGGCGCCCTGGGCGATGCGGAGCCGGGGTCGTTCTCGTCCTTGGGCATCGGGCGAGTGTAGGGTCCGTCCGAAGGGAAGTCCAATCGCCCCGCACTTGCCATTTCCAATGGCCGTATGATAGTCGTGGAGCGGCCGACTTGGCCGATACGACATGGAATTCCCTACCTGGGTAGAGGTCGACCTCGATCGGTTCCGCCGGAACCTCGGCGCCATCCGCTCGGCCATCGGCGAGAGGAGACGCATCCTCCTCGTCGTGAAAGCCGACGCGTACGGCCACGGCGCTGTCGAGATTGCCCAACACGCGGTCCGCGCGGGTGTGAACATGCTCGGCGTCGCGACGCTCCACGAAGGCATCGAGCTCCGCTCTTCCGGCCTTTCCGCTCCCATCGTGATCCTGAGTCCGACACTCCTCGGGGAGGTCGACGAGATCCTCGAGCACCGCCTCACGCCGTCGGTCACGAGCGTGGACTTCGCCGAACGGCTCTCCGCCCGATGCGTGGCGCAGCAGGTCCTGGCTCGGTTCCACGTGGAGGTGGACACCGGCATGGGGCGGACCGGCGTGTCCGACAGCGAGGCGGTCGAGTTCATCACGCGCGTCGGGAACCTTCCGAATCTGAAGCTCGAAGGGGTCTACACCCACTTTCCGGACGCCGACAGCGGAGACTCCACCGTCACCGAGGAACAGGTGCGGAAGTTCGAGACGATCCTGCGCGCCTTGAAACTCCGGAACATCGACGTGCCGTTGCGCCACGCGGCCAACAGCGCGGGACTCCTGAGCGTTCCCGACTCCTATCTCGACATGGTGCGCCCCGGCATCCTGGCGTACGGCTTCTACCCCACGCGCGAGGTTCCGCGGTCGGTCGAGGTCGAGGGAATCCTGTCCTTCAAGACGCGCGTCGTGCAGCTCCGCGATCTCCCGCCCGGGCGGAATGTGAGCTATGGGAGGACCTTCACGACGAAGCGGTGGACCCGGATCGGCGTCCTGCCGGTGGGCTACGGCCACGGCTATCCTTGGCAGCTCTCCAACCGGGGCCAGGTCTTGATCCGCGGGCGGCGGGCGCCCATCGTGGGACGCGTCACGATGGATCTCACGATGGTGGATGCGACCGACATCGAAGTCGGTCTGGGCGATGAGGTGGTGCTCTGGGGCGAGCAGCAGGGCGCGCGTCTGGGCCTCGATGAGGTGGCGGCGTGGGCGCAGACGATTCCCTACGATCTCCTCTGCAGCATGGGGAAGCGCGTGGTGCGCGTGTACGTGGAAGAGGGGCGCGAGCCGAAGGTGCTGACGCTGATCGGCGAGCGTCAGGAAGTCGAAGAGGCGGAATCGGGCTCGGCGGCAGGACGAAAGCGCCGGCGCAAGGTGCAGTACAAGACCCGCGCCGGATCGGGACGGTAAGTTTGGACCAGGGAGGGACGACCGGCATATGAGCGACGAATTCCGCGTTGGGGAGTGGGTGCGGCATCCCGAGTTCGGCGACGGACTCGTGCTCGAGGCTCGCGGGAGCGGGGAATCGCATTCCGTGCTGGTCTCGTTTCCGGACAACTCACGGCGCCGGCTGATGGTGAAGTTCGCCCGCCTGAGCAAGGTGGAACCGCCCGAAGGACATCACGCGAAGACTGCCGAGCCCGAGTCGAAGCCTCGCGCGCGCCGGAAGACGAGCCGGGGCTCGTGAGCGCGGGCGACCCGTCCGGCGCGGCCAGAGCGGAGCGACTGCTCGCCGCGGCGCGCGCCGCCATCGGGAACGCGATCGCACCCTATTCCGGTCTCAAGGTCGCCGCCGCGCTCGAGGATGCGTCGGGCGCGGTCCATCCCGGCGTCAATGTCGAGTCGGCCAGCTACAGCCTCACCCTCTGCGCCGAGCGGAATGCCGTCTTCGGCGCGGTCGCGCGGGGCGCTCGCGAGTTCCGAAGACTCGCGCTCGTGTCGAACGCGACGACTCCCATCCTCCCATGCGGCGCCTGCCGCCAGGTCCTCTACGAGCGGGCCCCTGATCTCATCGTGATCGTGCCGAAGGACGGCGGGTACGAAGAGATCCCGATCGCCGACCTCCTGCCGCGGCCGTTCCGCGATTTCGAGCCCTCGCGCTGATCGTCGCTCGTTCGCGGTTGTGACGTCCGTCCTTCCATGAAGGAGCTGATCCGGAGGAAGCGGGACGGCGAGGCGCTCACCCAAGAGGAGATCGAGCGCTGGATCCACGGCGTGGTGGACGGATCCGTCCCCGACTACCAGAGCTCCGCCCTCCTCATGGCCATCACGCTGCGCGGGATGACCCGCGCGGAGACGATCGCGCTCACCGAGGCGATGCTCCGGTCGGGCCGCGTGCTCGAGTGGTCGCGGCTCGGTCGTCCCACCGTGGACAAGCACTCGACGGGAGGCGTCGGCGACAAGGTCTCGATCGCGCTCGCTCCCTGGGTGGCCGCGTGCGGCGCGGTCGTCCCCATGATCGCCGGGCGCGGCCTGGGGCACACCGGGGGCACGCTCGACAAGCTCGAGGCGATCCCGGGCTTTCGCGTGAAGCTCTCGATCGACGAGTTCACGGCGCAGGTGGAGCGCATCGGTCTGGTCATCGCGGGGCAGACCGGTGAGCTCGACCCGGCGGACCAGGAGCTCTATGCCCTCCGCGACGTGACTGCGACCGTCGAGTCGGTCCCGCTGATCGTGGCGAGCATTCTCAGCAAGAAGTTCGCGTCGGGCACCGAGGCGGTCGTTTTCGACGTGAAGCGCGGCGGCGGCGCGTTCATGCGCACCGAGAAGGAAGCGCGCGCCCTCGCGCGCGAGCTGGTCGACGTCTCGCACGAGCTCGAGAGGCGCGGCTATGCCGTGATCACGTCCATGGAGCAGCCTCTGGGACTCGCGATCGGAAACGCGAGCGAGACCGCCGAGGCGTTCGCGCTCCTCCATGGCCAGGCGCCGCCCGACCTCATGGAGGTCACGAAGGAGCTGGCCGTGCGGATGCTCCTCGTCGCGAAGATCGCGCGCGAGCGCTTCGAGGCCGAGGCGCGGCTCGACCGCGTGCTCGAATCGGGCGAGGCGGTGCGCCGCGCCGAAGCGTGGGTCCAGGCGCAAGGGGGCGATCCGCGCGCGGTGAACGACGCGTCCATTCTTCCGCGCGCCGAGGTGGAGACGCCGGTCCTGGCGAAGCGCTCCGGCTACGTCACCGGGATCGACGCGCGCGCGCTCGGAACGCTCCTCGTCGCGATGCGGGGCGGACGCGCGCGGAAGGAGGATCCCGTGGATCCCGCCGTCGGAGTCCGGCTCGTCGCGAAGCGAGGCGACGCCGTGCGCGAAGGGGAGCCGATGGCGCTCGTGGAAGCCCACCGCGCCGCCTCCGATTGGGCCGAGGCGGCGGGGCGCGCGTTCACGATCGGCGACGCCGCACCCGCGAAGGAGCCGGTGATCCTGGAGGAGGTGCGGTGACGAAGGCTGCCGCGTTCCGCGTGGTTCCAGCCACGCCGTCCCGCTGGGACGATCTCGAGCAGCTCTTCGGACCGCGCGGCGCCTGCGCGGGCTGCTGGTGCATGTGGTGGCGGCTTCGCCGCGGCGAGTGGAGCCAGGGCAAGGGGAACGGCAATCGCCGCGCCCTCCGCGCCCTCATCCGGAGCCGAGAGCCGACCGGTCTCATCGCGTACTCGGGGACGGATCCGATCGGCTGGATCGCCGTCGCGCCGCGCGAGGCGTACCCGGGGCTCGATCGCTCGCGCATCCTGAAGCCGGTCGACGGGCGGCCCGTCTGGGCGGTGACCTGCTTCTTCACCGCGCGCGAGCACCGTCGGCGCGGCGTCACCGTGAAGCTGCTCGAGGCCGCCGCCAAGCACGCGCGCTCGAACGGCGCCGAATGCCTGGAGGGCTATCCGGTCGAGCCGAGGAAGGACTCGGTGCCCGACGCGTGGGTGTTCACGGGTCTCGCCGGAGCGTTCCGGAAGGCTGGATTCCTGGAGGTGGCGCGCCGCTCCGAGACCCGGCCGATCATGCGCCTCGAGCTTGGCTTGAAGCCGCGCGCCGCACGCAGGACCGCTAGAGCCTGAGGCGCTCCTCGGGCGGGGCCTCGCTGTCCGTCTTCTGCAGATCGTAGCTTTCGGGCGTCGGCGTCTGCCCCGTGTGCACGTCGCAGTAGCTCGTCGGCTGCAGCCCCTCGTGGAAGAGCTCGTACTCCGTCTCCGGGCACGACGGATTGGCCAGGAGTCCCGTCTGCGTGCAGATGAGCACGCTCACGACGCCGCTCGGCACCGGGAATTCCTGCGGCGCCTTTCCCTTCGTCGCCGCGCCGATCACGTCCACCCAGATCGGGAGCGCGGCCGCGGCGCCAGTCATGCCGGGGCCGATCTTCTGCTTCTGGTCGAAGCCCACCCAGACGCCCGTGACGAGGCTCGGCGTGAAGCCGACGAACCAGGCGTCGGAATAGTCGTCGGTCGTTCCGGTCTTGCCCGCCGCCGGCACGTTGAGGCCCAGCGCGTGCGCCGCGGCCGCCGTGCCGTTCTCGATGACGCTCGAGAGCATGCTCGTCATCGTGAGCGCGGTCTCGGGGCTCAGAACCTCTTCCGCGGTGAGGCGCGTCTGCTCGAGCACCTTCCCGTTCTTGTCCTCGATCTTGAGCACGTAGCTGGGGGGCACCCGGATTCCCTGGTTCGCGAACACGCCGTACGCCGAGGTCAGCTCGAGCAGATTCACCTCCGACGTGCCGAGCGCGAGCGAGAGGTCGTTGCCGAGACGGCTCCGCACGCCCATCCGCCGGGCGTACGACGTCACGACGCCGGTCCCGAGCTTCTGGAGGAGCTTGGCCGCCGGCACGTTGACCGAGTGCGCGAGCGCGGAGCGGAGCGTCACGGGCCCGCGGAACTTGTGGTCGTAGTTCTGCGGCGACCAGTCCATGCCGTTCCCCGCCTTGAAGGACACCGGCGTATCGAGGATCACGTCGGTCGGCGAGAATCCGTTGTCGATCGCGGCGGCGTAGATGAACGGCTTGAACGCGGAGCCCGGCTGGCGGCTCGCCTGCACGGCGCGGTTGAAGTTCGACTCGTTGAAGTCCCGGCCGCCGACCAGCGCGCGGATCTGCCCGTTCGTGGGATCGAGCGAGACGATGGCGCCCTGGAGATAGTCGGTCTTCCCCTTGGTGCGCGGATCCTCCGGCTTCTTCAACTTCGCCGCCGCCGCGGCGAGCGCGGCGCGCGTGCGCTTGTACTGATTTCGCGCCTCGAGCGCGGTGAGGCGCTTCTCGAGCGCCTCCTCGGCCGCCACCTGGAGGTCGATGTCGAGCGTCGTGTAGATCTTGAGCCCGCCTTCGTAGAGCTGGTTCGATCCGTAGCGCTGCTCCACATACTGGCGAACCATCTCCATGAAGTAGGGGGCCGCCTTCGTGTCGATGCGCGTCTTCGTCACGCCGAGCGGCGCCTCGCTGGCCGCCTCGTACTGGGAGCGGGTGAGGCGCTTGTTGTCGAGCATGGCGGC